>OLXH01000823.1_pt1 | contig 13334 bp, 11 predicted proteins | sample 1673391 | NCBI WGS metagenome assembly OLXH01 (sample SAMEA103958110, study PRJEB25191) | human gut metagenome | reverse complement strand
CTTGTGAATTTAACGACGGGAGCTATTAGTTCCTTTTTGTATTTGGTCCCAAAGCCTCTTTTTTAACATTATGACTTTGATTTTGATTAATATTTTTCTTATTTGACTTACCGTCAATGGTTGCTTTTTCTTTGTTCATTTAAATCACCAAGGTTAGTATGTGTTGATATTTTAAAATTATTCGATACAATACTATATCTGAATGCAAATTTTAAATGATCCCCATACTATCATGAAGTATGGGGATCGTTATTTTCTCGAAATAAATAATACCAGATTACAGAATATAGGGAACTAATTATTGCATAGATTGACTGCTGTATTTCTGTTTAACATTCTCTACTTTATTCTGCTCAACCTGTTCAGTCGGATACCATCCTTTTGCAGACATTTTATCATAAATCATATCCTGCATATTAAGAGCATTATTCAAAGCTGAACTGAAAGTCTGATGAACATTTGCCGTGGATGACTCTATTGTTCCATGCATAAAAAGGTCGCATACGCCTTTTTCAAGCAGAATAATATCTTCCATTAAATTTTTATCATTCATAACATAATCCTCCTTATCAAGAAAGCAAACTATAGAAGCTTTGGAAAATCTGCTGATGCTTCTGTGCCATTTGTTCTACACAAGACTTAAGCTCTGTGTCCTGAATTTGATTTGCGGTTTCCTTGCACTTAGACTGAAAATATTTTTCATGTCCCAAAGCGTCTTCAATATACAATAATTCTTTAGGTGTCATTTATTGAACCTCCAAATAAAAATGTTCGTTATTATTATCTGCGAAGTGAGCGTACTTATTCTAAAAGAAAAAATTTTACCAAATTGACACTTTTGCGGCCTTGTGAGTCTTGAAATTGACAAACACTTGTGCTATCCTATATACAAATTAAAAAACAATACAGGGGGTATAGTTTTATGTTCAGCGCAATAGTTTACAAATCGACGACCGGTTCCTGCAAAAAATACGCGGATCTTCTCTCGGCACGCCTGCACATTCCGGCATTCCCTCTCGGCAAAGAGTATGTGCTTGCCGATACGAAGATAATCTACGTTGGCTGGCTGTTTGCAGGCAAGATCATGGGCTACGACAAGGCGGCTAAGAAGTACGATATCGGCGCCGTTGTTCAGGTCGGCATGAGCCCCGTTTCCGCAAAGAGCGAGGAAGTTTGCCGCAAGAAAAACGCGGTAAGCGCGGATGTTCCTGTGTTCACACGCCAGGGTGCATTCAATATCAATAAGCTTCCGCCGCACTTCAGATTTATAATGAAGATAAAGAACAAAGATATAGCAGCTCGCTTCGAGGGCAAGGAAAACCTCAGCGATGCGCAGAAGGCTACTTACAAAATGGCGTCCACCGGCGTCGGCGAGCCGCCCTGCTGGTGCGTTGACGATATCGTCAAATGGTGCGCCGAGCACTGATACTGTATTTCATTTATTGGGAGGGCGCAAGCCTGACCTATTATTGAGATAGCCGCCATACACGCTTGCGGCGCTCTTCGGATCGTGATACGACGAAGCCCACATCGGAGTATCTGCTTCCCGATCCCGGAGAAACCGCAAATATGCTTGGCAAAGTCTGTTTCGGAATTGATGCGGGGGGACTGACGCAGACTGTCCGCGGCGTCATCTGCGAAACTCAATAGCGCGCACCGAGGGCACGGAGCAGGGAGGAATTGAGCACTCCGCCCGGCAAAATGTTTTCGGCGCAAGAGGAAAATAAAGCGAGAGTCGGTTGACGCTCGCTTTATTTTTGCTTATAATTGCCGTGAAAATAAGACATGGAGAATGACATGAAAAATATAGACTCAAAGGTGATTGAAGACACTGTCGCGCGGCTTTGCATCGAGGCAAACCTCCGGCTTCCGCCTGACGTTATAAACGCAATTGAAAGCGCCGAAAAGGCAGAGCCGTGGGACGGCGCAAAGCGCATCCTCTCGCTGCTTGGCGACAATGTGCGCATAGCATCCGAAAAAACGCTGCCTGTCTGCCAGGATACCGGAATGGCCTGCGTGTTCGTTGAGCTTGGGCAGGACGTACACATTGACGGCGATTTTGAGGAAGCGGTCAATAACGGCGTGCGCCGCGGCTACGGCGAGGGATATCTGCGCAAAAGCGTTGTGTGCGATCCTCTGCGCAGGGTAAACACCGGCGATAACACCCCGGCACTTTTGACGGTTAAGCTTACGCGCGGCGATAAAATGCGCATAACGGTCATGCCAAAGGGCTTTGGAAGCGAGAATATGAGCGCGCTTAAAATGCTAAAGCCTGCCGACGGCGTTGAGGGTGTGAAAAATTTTGTGCTTGAAACGGTTGAGAAGGCCGGAGCAAACCCCTGTCCGCCGATAATCGTCGGCGTCGGCATCGGCGGAAGCTTTGATAAGGCGGCCTACCTTGCAAAGCATGCGCTGCTGCGCCCGGTTGACGAGCCGAACCCCGATGAATACTATGCTGCGCTCGAGAGTGAGCTTTTGGACAAAATTAATGCCCTCGGCATAGGACCGCAGGGCTTTGGAGGAAAAACAACGGCGCTTGCGGTGCTCATAGAAGCAATGCCTACCCACGTTGCCGGACTTCCGGTGGCGGTGAATATAAGCTGCCACGCGACGCGGCGTGCAAGCGCAAGTCTGTGAGGTGCATGATGGAATACAGAATAAGCGTTCCGGCCTCAGAGGAGGAACTGAAAAAGCTTCGCGCCGGCGACAGCGTTCTGCTGTCAGGCACGGTGTACACCGCGCGCGACGCGGCCCACAAGCGCATATGCGAGTGCTTTGATAACGGAGAGCCTGCGCCGTTTGAGCTAAAAGGCAGCGCGATATACTATGTCGGTCCGACCCCGGAGCACGACGGCTGCTGTATCGGTTCGGCAGGGCCGACAACATCCGGAAGGATGGATGCGTATGCGCCGCGCCTGTTGGATGCCGGGCTTAAGATAATGATCGGCAAGGGCAATCGCAGCGATGAGGTGGTAAATTCAATGATCAAAAACGGAGCCGTGTACCTTGCGGCGATCGGCGGAGCAGGGGCGCTCATGGCAGCGTCCATTGAGCAGGTCGAGCTCGTTTGCTGGGAAGATCTCGGCTGCGAGGCAGTGCGCAGACTCACGGTAAAGGATATGCCGCTTACCGTCGCCATCGACAGTCAGGGCAACGATTTGTATAAGCTCGGAAGAGCGCAGTATTTAAAAGAGGTAGAAAAATAATGGACTACGCAAAAAAATCACTTGAATTGCACTATCAGCTCAAGGGCAAGATCGAGGTTACCCCGCGCACGAAGGCAAACGACCGGCAGTCGCTCAGCCTTGCATACACCCCCGGCGTCGCCGCACCCTGCCTTGAGATACAAAAGGATGTAAACAAAAGCTATGAGCTTACGCGACGCTGGAATACCGTTGCCGTTGTCACCGACGGAACGGCCGTTCTCGGACTCGGCGATATAGGCCCCGAGGCCGGAATGCCGGTCATGGAGGGCAAGTGCCTGCTGTTCAAGGAATTCGGCGGCGTTGACGCCATTCCTCTGTGCATCCGCAGCAAGAATGTTGACGAGATCGTGAACACCGTCGCGCTGCTTGCAGGCTCGTTCGGCGGTGTGAACCTTGAGGATATCTCCGCGCCGCGCTGCTTTGAGATAGAGCGCAAGCTCAAGGAACGCTGCGATATTCCCGTTTTCCACGATGACCAGCACGGAACGGCGGTCATAATGCTGGCCGGGCTTATGAATGCCCTGAAGGTAGTCGGCAAACGTCTTGAGGATGTGAAGATTGTCACATCCGGCGCAGGAGCTGCCGGAATTGCGATCATAAAGCTGCTTGTTTCCGTCGGCGCCGGAAACGTCGTCATGACCGACAGAACGGGCGCAATATATAACGGCCGCCCCGGCCTTAACCCTGCAAAGCAGGAGATAGCGGAAACGACAAACCGCGCCTGCGAAAAGGGAACACTTGCCGACGTTATCAAGGACGCGGACGTGTTCATCGGAGTATCCGCCCCCGGAGTCTTGACCGCCGACATGGTGCGGACAATGGCACGTGACGCGATAGTTTTCGCAAAGCGCGCCGGCGCCGCAATCGTCAGCACCGGCCGCAGCGATTATCCTAACCAGATCAACAACGTCCTTGCATTCCCCGGCATATTCCGCGGCGCGCTGGATGCCCGTGCATCCGATATAAACGACGAGATGAAGATCGCCGCTGCGCATGCTCTTGCAGGTATGGTCAGCGAGGATAAGCTCTCCTGCGATAATATCCTGCCGCAGGCATTTGACGAGGGCGTGGGCGAGACCGTTGCCGCCGCCGTCAAGGCCGCCGCGATAAAAAGCGGAGTCGCAAGAATATGAAAAAGCGTCTTTTCGCTGCGTCGGCAGGCATAATAGCCGTTATTCTTGTTTTCGGCCTTGTGTCGTTTCTGCTGACGCCCTATGCAAAGACCTATTCGGCAGAGCACGTCTCGCAGTCGAAAAAGCAGATAGCGCTCACTTTTGACGACGGCCCCGGCAAGCACACGCAGCAGCTTCTTGACGGACTGCGCGAGCGCAATGTAAAAGCAAGCTTCTTTCTCATGGGCAGCAAGGTCGAAAAGCGCCCGGAGATAGTCAAGACCATGCATGACGACGGCCACCTCATCGGCTGCCACACATGGTCGCATATCAGCTTTTTCGAGCACACCGACGAAGAGATAGCCGAGGAGATTGACCGCACAAATAAGCTTATAGAGAGCATAACGGGTGAGTATCCACGATTTCTGCGTCCGCCATACGGCTATTACACAGGTGCCATGCTCAATAAGATCGACAGTATTGCCATTCTATGGTCTGCCTCGCCGCGCGACTGGGTGCATATCGACGAGGAGTATATCTACAGCTGGTTTCTTGACCATGCGCGCGACGGGGATATAATCCTCCTGCACGACACCAAGGACGCCACGGTCCCGGCAGTCCTGCGCGCGATCGACACGCTCACGGAGCAGGGCTTTGAGTTTGTCCGCGTTGACGAGCTGCTGTGCCGCAACGGCGATAAGCTCGCCCCCGGCCTTGCGTATCGCTTCTGCCCGTACGACAGCAGAGCGTGGTATATTTAAAAAATCGTATATTATCCATAAATTTGAGAGCTAAAATTTTAAATATCTCATAATTTCTTGTTGAACGTATGAGTGATAAAATATTAATGCAAAGTGCAGGAAATATATATGCATTATAAGGAGGGCAACATGAAAAAGGCGCTGATAGCAATGCTGCTGATGGCAATATTTCTTATAGGCGGCGGTGGACTCGTGAGCATGCTGTTCACCCATGCGCTTGGCGGCGGTGCTGAACAGAGCTACATTTATCCTATCTATGGCGCGATAATCGTGCTGACCGGAGTTATCGTTGGTGCGGCGCAAGTAATCGTGAATGAGATCAGGAACCAGAAGAACAAGGAAAACGAAGACAGAGAATAGCCCAAATTGGCTATTCTCTGTCTTTGCATTATATCAAATTATTACCGTGAAGCAGCTGCCCGAGCCTGGAGCGGATTCAACGCTAACCGAGCCGCCGTGCAGCTCGGCAATTTCCTTTACGAGCGGAAGTCCGAGGCCGCTGCCGGAGTTTTCGCTCCGCGAAGCGTCGGCCTGCCAGAAGCGCTGCCATATCTTGTCCTGCTCCTCTGGAGCAATGCCTATGCCGTCGTCGCGCACGGTGAGCTTCATCCTGCCGTCTGCGGCGCGCCGAAGCGTAAGCCATATGTTGCCGCCCTCGCTGCCGTAGCGATATGCGTTCTGCAAAAGGTTCTGCACAAGGCTTGCAAACAGCTGCGCATTGTAGCGCGCGCTTATTCCGTCTGCGATATCCGTGTGCAGGCTTATTCCGCGCCTGTCCTCGGGCATATAGTCTTCGCATACCTCGCGCACAAGCTCCGACACGTCGCCCTCGGCAAGGGGATAGCGCTCAGTGCCCTGCTGGAGCCGCGTAAGGCTCAGCAAATGGTTTACGAGTAAGGACATGTTGTCTGCCTGCTCGTCTATAACATCAAGCGTTCGCAGAAAATCCTCGCGCGTTACGTCCTTGCGCTTTGCGCGGTCGCAGCTTGCTCTTATGACTGTTATCGGAGTTCTCAGCTCGTGAGAAGCGTCGGAGGTAAATTGCTTTTCCGCGGAAAACGAGCGTTCGAGCCTGTCAAACATGCCGTCAAAGGTATTTGAAAGCGCGATAAGCTCCGATGGGCCGCTGCGCAGCGCTATGCGCTCGGTGAGGTCGTTGCCGTCGCTTATCGAGTTTGCCGTTTTCGTTATTTTCTCGACCGGCGCAAAGGCCTGCTTGGAGATTATCCAGCCGCCGATTATGCTGATTATAAGTATCACCGGCAGCAGCATGGCTGTCATTATAATGACGGTGTGCGCCGCGCCGTAGTCGTCGGTTCCGGGGGCGATGCCGCGTATCCAGATCGGCTGCCCGTCACGGGTCACAAGCTGCGCATCGTATACAAAAAACTCGTCGCCGTCAAGCGGAATGCGCTGAACAACGTATTCGTCAAACGGAATATCCGAGGGATTAAGTCCATCGACCGTAACGCCGCGCAGAAGCTTTCCCGTTTCGTCATAAAACGCGCAGTAAACTCCGCGGATGTAAAAATCAACGTCATCCCAGGCAATGTCGCTGTGCTCGGCCTCGAATTTCTCCTCGTTGTGGTTGACCGTTTCAACAAGCCGCTCGGGCGAATCGTTAACAAGCCCTGTGCGATCGACCCAGATGATGAAAAACAGCATGATGGCACACAGAATCAGCATCATTGCTGCGATCCAAACCGTCAGCCTGAGCTTTGCCGACATCCTCAGTCCTCCCTGAGCACCCAGCCGATGCCCCAAACGGTGTGTATAAGCTTTTTATCAAAGCCCTCGTCGATCTTTTTGCGCAGGTAGCCGATGTATACGTTGACGACGTTTGAGCCGCCCTCGTATTTGTAGTTCCAGAGATTGTTCTCGATCTGCTCACGCGAGAGTACCATGCCCTTGTTGCGCATCATAAACTCAAGAAGCGAATACTCCTTCGCCGTAAGATCGATGACCTTTCCGCCGCGTGTGACCTGCTTTGCGGCAATGTCGAGCGTGAGATCGGAAAGCTCGTATATGTTCGAGTGATTGTCGCCGCTTTTGCGCGCCATGACATGTATAACTGCGATAAGCTCGCGGAAGTCAAAGGGCTTTACCATGTAGTAATCGCCGCCGGACTCAAGTCCGCGCACCTTGTCGGAAACACTGTCGCGCGAGGTGAGGTACACGACCGGCGTTTTGCAGCCGTCCGCGCGCAGCCTGCGCACAAGCTCAAAGCCGTCCATCTTCGGCATCATTATGTCGAGCACGATAACGTCGTATTCCGCGCACTCGCAAAGCTCCAGCGCTTCAAGGCCGTTGAAGCAGGAGTCAACACTGTATCCCTCGTCGAGTATCGCCTCGGATATCATCCTGTTAAGGTGCTTTTCGTCTTCAACAACAAGCGTTCTCATATCTCTCATCCTCCCGTTTTTTCCTTATTCTATTTGCGATTAATTATATTGTCAATGCCCTCTAATCCTTCTCTAATAATTTTCTCATTATTTTCTCATTTTTCAAGTGTAAAATGATTATGGATATTTATATCTATACAATAACATCCTCAAGGAGGACGGAAGATGAAGAACGGATTCAAACGGGCGCTGAGCATGCTTTTGTGCCTTACAATGGTTCTGGGGCTGTTTTGCTATGCTCCGGAAGCCTCGGCGCTTGTTGACAGCAGCGGCTATGAATGCACAGGCTCTGTCGAGCAGCTTCTTAGGGCAAGCAGCGACGCAGTTGCCGGTCAGTGCTACAGGATCGTCAATAATGACGATATCATAGCGCTTGCCGACTATGTTGCCGCCGGCAGAAACACCAAGGGCGTTACCTTCTACCTGAAGGCCGATGTCGATATGCGCCGCAACACATGGAACGGTATCGGCACGGATAAGTACGCCTTTGAAGGCACGCTCGACGGCTGCGGCTATGCGGTCGTGGGTCTGATAACATATCTTTTCAAAAACGCCGGCGCCAATGCCGTCATCATGAACCTCGGCGTTAACGGCGTTTCAAACGGCGCAAACGCGGCCGGCATAGCATCAACGCTGTCCGGCAAGATCGTAAACTGCTGGAGCGCCGTCAAGGTCGGCGGAACCGGCAATAACGGCGGCCTTGCCGCGATCGTCACGGGCGGCAAGATCATAAACAGCGCAAACTACGGCAGCGTAAGCGGCACCGGCAATGTTGGCGCTATTGCAGGCAAGGTTGCCAATGCGCGGATCGAGTGCACATACTATGCCTATAACAGCGCAGATAACAACGGCAGCGTCGGCAGCAAGGATGCTGCCAGCAGCATTGACACGCTCCGCTTCTCATCCAGTCCTACCGTCTGCCTGACGGAGAAGGAAAAAACCGTCGGCAGCGTAACGAGCGACGATCTCGTTGAGCTTCTCAACGCATGGACATCGGCCGACGGCGGCGCGAAATGGCGCAAATGGGTTTTGAATACGACCGCCGAAGGCATAGAACGCACGGGCGGAAAGTACCCCAATCCCTCTCAGGCTTACCCCGGCTATTCGGCAGAAACGCCTGTTTATAAAGACAGTGTCCCCATGGAAACACTCTATGAGTCGCAGTCGGATGCGCAGTCCGGCATATGCTACAGTATAGGCGACGTAAAAGAGCTTGAGATGCTCGCAAAATTCGTAAACGAGGGTCACAATACCGAGGGCGCGACCTTCTTCCTCACAGGCGACCTCAGCATAGTAATAAACGGCTCGTTTTATAAGGGCGAAAGCTGGGTGCCCATCGGCAACAGCGAGACAAACAGCTTCAAGGGCGTGTTCGACGGCCAGGGCTTTGTCATAAACGAGCTTATTATAAATAAGTGCAATGATCCTGCCGGTCTGTTCGGCTATGTCAACAGCACCAATGCCGTTATCAAAAACGTCGGCGTCGGCGGCGGCATAACCGCAAATGACTATGCCGGCGGCATAGTCGGCTTCCTGCGCGCAGGCACTGTGTCAAACTGCTGGGTGGGCATAAACGTAAACGGCGATAAGGCAACAGGCGAGATCGTCGGCTATATGGACAATGCGCGCATATATAACTGCGCGGCCTACGGTACGGCTACGGATAACCATAAGTACGGTGCAATAGTCGGCGAATCGACCGTAAACAGCACCGTGCAGTATTGCTACTACAGTAATGACAACTCCGACGTCTCCGGAACGCCGAGCGTCGGAAACTACAGCATAAACGTTCCCTTTAAGATCACAAACGGAGACTATACTCTCACGCACAGCGTGAACATAAACGGGCAGAAAACGCTCAAGGTGCTCAACGCACTCAACTATTGGGTCGATACGCTCGGCGCAAATCAGAACATGCGCCACTGGAAGCAGGACATGTCTCCTGCCAGCATTGCCCGTCTGCGCGGAAGCTTCCCGGCGCATATATATTTTAACGATCCTTCGAGCCTCGAATATATAAGCGAGCAGCCCGAAGAGGTCGACCGCACGGATAATCCGTATAATGTGATCTATAAATGCACGGCAACCATGACCGAGCTTTACGACAGCAAAACGGATGCTCTGGCCGGAGGAAACTACAGCATATCCACCGGCGACGAGCTCGGACTTTTGTCGAAGTACGTTCAGGAGGGCTACTCCACAAAGGATGCAAACTTCTACCTGACCGATAACGTCAACATCACGACTCAGGGCATCGACGTCGAGGGCGCAGGCTGGGTCCCCATAGGCACGACGCTCAATAACCACCAGGGCATATCCACCATTACATATTTCCGCGGAAATTTTGACGGCTGCGGATACACCGTATCGGGACTGTATCTTGTATCAGACTTCATCGACATGGCCGGACTTTTCGGCCAGTGCTGGGGCAGCACCATAAGAAACCTCGGCGTTGCCGGCGAGATGCTTGCCGATGACGAGGTCGGCGGCATAGTCGGCAGAGCAAACGACTGCATTATCGAAAACTGCTGGTCGTCCGTTATCATTCAGGCCTCCACCGAGGTCGGCGGCATAGTCGGCTATGCGCACAATTCCACCATAAATAACTGCGCGGCCTACGGACCGCTGTACACCACCAGCGACGAGGGCGAGAAGTCCGGCTTTGTCGGACGGTCAAACGGCTCGACCTTCAATAACTGCTACTATCTCTACGGCCTTATCGACGATTTCTACAATAAGACCGATAAGGACAGCGTCTTTAACGACTGCATGTACTTCAAGTACGATGTTGACGGAATGCAGAAATGCACCCTCAAGAAGGCCGTCACCATCGACAGCTACACCGGCGATGATATGCTCGAAGCGCTCAACGCCTGGGTCTATAAGCAGGATAGTGAGCTTTACTGCTCGTGGCACACCGCCTCGTCCATAAACGAGATACCCGGCGCAAACGGCTATTTCCCGGTTCTCGTAAACCCCAAGCTGAGCGGCACCGGCGCTGATGACGGCTACTGCGGCGACTATGAGGCGACAAACACCATGCGCGCACTGTACAGCACGCGCTCCGACGGCGTCGAGGGCGGCTGCTACAGCATAAGCAATATGGATGATCTCGTTGCGTTCAGAAAATATGTCAACGAAGGCTACAAGACCAAGGACATAATCTTCTTCATGACGCATGATATCGATATGTCCGTAAGCTACTCGGCCGCAAGCGGAACCTCGTGGACACCTGTTGGCACCGTGAAGGATCCGTTCAAGGGAATATTCGACGGTCAGGGCTATACGCTCAAGTATCTGTACATAAACAGCACGGCCGACGATCAGGGCTTCTTCGGCCAGGTGACGGGCAACAGCGCCGTAGTTAAAAACCTCGGCATCAGCGGCTCGGTAACGTCCAAGGGTGTAAACTCCGCGGCCATATGCGCAGATTTCAATTTCGGCACGATAGCAAACTGCTGGTCGAGCTGCAATGTTGCAGGCGCGGCAAACTCCGGCGGCATTATCGGCGGCGGCAATATGGGCACCGTCATTAACTGCACAAGCTACGGCGCAGTAAACGGCGCATCGACCTACGGCGCAATTGCCGGCGCTCCGGTCGGTACGGTGCTCAAATACTGCTATTATCTCTACGGTACCTGCCAGCAGGGCTATCCTTCGGATAAGGGCGTTTTGTATCCCACGGTGCAGAGCTTCAACGGAACCGGCGCTGCATGCATACTCGCAGAGTATGTGACTGTTGAGGGAACGCGCACCAAGAACGTGTCCTCGGCGCTCAAAATGTATGTCGATGCCCATCCCGAGACTAACTACTGCTACTGGGGCATAGGCGACTCCGAGGAGTATTACCTCCAGGGCGTCACCGGCTTCCCGGTGCTCATCTCCGCGTCCGACACAAAGGGTGATCATGACTACAAGCAGTATCAGGCCGAATTCAAGGATAAAAAGTATTTCTCTGTTTTGGCGGCTCTCAAGGACGCAAACGCTGCCGAGGGCGGCGGCGTCGTGACGCTGCTTATAAACGCTCAGCTAAAAAACCGCGAGGATATAGTCTTTGACGATGATGTTACGCTCAACACCGCCGACTTTTCGCTCATAATTATGTCCAATGTCTCCGTAAAGAGCATGAACCAGCTCCTCGGCACGTTCATAATAAAAAGGGGCGGACTTATAAACCTCAATGGGGATAAGTTCATTTACTCGCAGCCGAAGGCCGACGATTCGTGCAACAGCGCGTTCTATTCAAAGGAAAGCCTGACCATCCAGACCGTCGCGACCGAGGAGCCCACCGCATATGACCTTACCTTCTACAGCGGCGAGTTTATCGTAAACGCGGCTCTCGATTCCGGCAATCCTCATAAGATACCCGGCGGCAGCAAGCTTACGATCAAGGAAAGGGCCACGCTTAATGTCGAGCGCAACGCCCGCATACGCACGACCGGCGGTGCTCAAATATTTGACTACGGCACCATAAAGATCGGTAACGCGACGCTTGACCGCAACAAGGGAAGCCGCATAGTCGGCGTTCTTGAAGACAAGAGCGGAACCGTTACTCTGCCGTTTATCTACTACGAAGGATATCATCTGCGCGGCTGGTCTGCTAACGACGAGCTGTATGCTGCCGGCAGCAGCGTTGAGGTTTCGACGGAGACCACCTTCACCGCAAGCTGGGCGATCGGCGACAGGCTCGATCCCTATCCCGGCGATGACAGCTACACCGATGACGGCGAGCTTGTGTATGAGTTCAAGATCTATGTCATTCAGGCCGAGGGAGGAAAGATAAGCCCCGAAACAATGAATGTCGCGCGCGGCGAAACGCTCAAATTCAAGGTCGAAGCCTCCGAGGGCTACTACATCAAAAATGTGCTTGTTGACGGCGTGAGCGCGACTCTTGACGATAACGGCGAATATCAGTTCATAAGCGTCGGTGAGGATCACAGCATAACGGCCATGTTTGCCAGATACACAAACACGGACTATAATAGTTATGTAAACCGCTTTACCGACGTTAAGCCAAGCGATTGGTGCTATAACAATATTCGGTTTGCCTACACGATGGGGCTTATGCAGGGCACGACGGCAACAACGTTCTCGCCCGATGATCCGACCGTCAGGTCGCAGTTTATAACCGTTTTGTGGCGCATGTCCGGCAGCCCGGTTGTACCCGGCGACGGATGCAAGTTCACGGATATCAGCAAGAGCAATTATTATTACGAGGCCGTCCGCTGGGGCGTTGCAAACGGCATAATTAACGGATTTTCCGAAACGAGCTTCGTTCCGAACGGAAAGCTTACGCGCGAGCAGCTTGTAACTATGCTGTTCCGCTATGCCAAGAACTATGCCGGCGACGATGTGTCCAAGTACGACACGACCAATATCCTCGGCTACTCCGATGTGCTGAAGATATCCAAAGGCATGACGCAGCCCTTCCAGTGGGCGATCGGCGCAGGAATAATAACGGGAACCACCAGCACAACGCTCACTCCGCAGGGAACTGCGACCCGCGCCCAGATAGCCGCGATACTCTCGCGCTACTGCAACCAGTTTGTCCTCAAGGTCCCCGTAATAATGTAAATCAAATCTCTCTCCCGGCCTTTGGCCGGGAGATTTTTTTGCTTATAGGGCATTTTCCTATTGACAAAATAGGAAAAGGATATTAATATAACACCGTTATATAACACTGCTATATTAAACAAACTACCAAAATACTATGCTGCAAATGAGAGAAAATAGAGCAGCAGGGGAGCTCGAGGGGGCAAAGGCCCCACTCGTGATTAGATTATAGCCATCAAAAACGTCTGATTTATCAGGCTTTTTGACGAGCGTAGCGAGATTTTTCGTGAAAACTTGTTT
>OLXH01000822.1_pt1 | contig 13345 bp, 12 predicted proteins | sample 1673391 | NCBI WGS metagenome assembly OLXH01 (sample SAMEA103958110, study PRJEB25191) | human gut metagenome | reverse complement strand
CCCGAAAAAACATTGCTTTATTTATAAATCTTTGTCATAATATTCATGCCCGAATTTGAAGGCGTGAGGTTAAGATGAAAATTTCGCAGCTTCGATATTTCATGACGGTGTGCAGGTACAACAATATTACCAAAGCGGCGGAGGAGCTGTATGTTTCGCAGCCTGCGATTTCCTCCTCAATCAAGGATTTGGAAACCGAATTCGGCGTGAAATTGTTTTACCGTCAGAACAACAAGCTGCTTTTAACCGACGAGGGGGAGTATTTTCTCGACAAGGTCACGGATATTCTGGGCGCGGTGGACATTCTTTCCACGCAGATGAAGGACCTCGGAAACAATCTCAACCACATCAAAATAGGCGTTCCGTCCATGGTGGGCACCTTTCTGTTTCCCGCTATGTTCAGCGCTTACAAGGAGAAATATCCCGAAACAGAGGTGGAAATGCAGGAGTCAGGCTCCTTGCAGGTTGCAAAGAGCGTGGAAAACAACACGCTTGACCTGGGGATTGCAATCATTGACGAGATGCCGTCGGAAAAATTCAACACACTGCATATTTGCGACACGCAGCTTTGCTTCTGCGTCGGCGCGGGGCACAGGCTGGCAAAAAGGGACAGCGTTGATTTCGCCGATTTGAAGGACGAAAAAATCATACTTTTCAAGTCGGATTCTTATCAGCATATTTACGTGAAAAAGGCGTTTGCCTGCGCGGGAGTGGAGCCGCAGGTCATGATTTGCTCCAATCAGCTCTACACGATAAAAAAATTTCTGGAATTTAACAACGTGGGCGCGTTTTTGTTCAATCAGGTGGCGGAGAACGACCCCGAAATTATTGCCATACCGCTCAAAAAGCCCATAAATCTGAGCATAGGACTTATCTGGAACAAAAAAGGCAATCTCTACCACGACGCGGAAAATTTTATCCGTTTTACAAAAAATTTTAAACACAGGTTTGACAGGTTATGAAAAGGGAATTTATACCGATGAGCGGTTTGTACGACATGAATATCGGCGCGTTGAGGATGTACTACGCCCAACGCCCGACGCCTAAGCCCGAAAACGAGGTCAAAAACGTCGTTTTCAGGTGCGACGTTGTCAAGGACAAGGATATTTTGGAAGCCTTGAAGGATGTAAAGAACAAGAGCGATTACATAAAGTCGCTTTTGAGGCGCGCTTTGCAGGAGGAAAACGCCGAAAAAGAGCGGACGGAAAAGGAGGAGCTGTCTTGCGCTGCCGAAAGCGCCGCGCAGGAGGCGGCAACGGAGTAATTTTCGGTTGGCCGTTTTTGTATGGAAAAATCAAAGCCGCGTTGGTATTCAACGCGGCTTTTGTTTTCAGGAACGCGCCTGCGAGGAAAAATCCTCTTCGGAAAAATCCGAAAGCTCGTCCAACGTTTCCTTGATTAGCTTTGCTGCGAGAGCCATTTGCTGCTTCGTATGCGTTGCGGTGTAGCTTGTCCTCAGCAGTCCCTCTCCTACGGGAGTGGCGGGACTGACCACGGGATTTTCGAGCAGCAGCTTGCAGGCGTAAAAGGTTTTGGCGTCGCCGTAGGTGTATATAGGTATAATGGGCGTGGAGCTTTCTTTTATTGCGATTCCGTAGCCTTTGAGCAGTCCTCTCATGTAGTCGCTTATTTCCGACAGCATACTTACTCTCTCCGGTTCGCGTTTGAGCACTCCGAGCGCAGCGCGCGCGCATTCTACGTTCGCGGGAGTCATGCTCGCGCTGAAAATGAACGGACGGCTTGCGTGGCGGATATATTCGCAGACGACGGCGTCCGCAGCCATGTAACCTCCCAGACTCGCAAGCGACTTGGAAAAGGTGCCCATGATTATGTCGACCTGCTCCGTCAAGCCGAAGTATTCCGCAGTGCCCTTTCCGTACCGTCCCAGCACTCCCAACCCGTGCGCGTCGTCCACCATGACGCGCGCGCCGTATTTTTTTGCAAGCGCTACGATTTCGGGCAGCTTGCATATGTCGCCGCTCATGCTGAAAACTCCGTCGGTGACTATAAGCTTGCCGTAGGAATCCGCCGCGGCGGACAGCTTTGCTTCAAGGTCCGCCATGTCGCTGTGGGCGTATCTTACAAACTTGGCGTAGCTGAGTCTGCTGCCGTCATAAATGCTGGCATGGTTTTCGCGGTCGCAGAAAATTATGTCGTTGCGTCCCGCTATGCCGGAAATAATGCCGAGATTGCTCTGAAAGCCCGTGCCGAAAGTGACGGAATCCTCCTTGCCCAAAAAGTCGGAAAGCTCGCGTTCGAGCGCAATATGAATATCCATGGTGCCGTTGAGAAAACGGCTGCCGCTGCATCCCGAGCCGTATTTGTCAAGCGCTCTTTTCCCCGCTTCCGTCACCTCGGGGTGGGAGGTCAGCCCGAGATAGTTGTTGGAGCCCAACATTATTACCTGTCTCCCGCTCATCTGAACGGAGGTGTCCTGTCTGCTTGTAAGACTGTGGAAATAGGGGTATATTCCCGCCGCTTTGGCTTCGTCCGCAATGGGAATGCGCTTGCATTTTTCAAAAATATCCAATTTCTACTCTCCTTAGATTGACCGCAAAGGTAAATGCGGTTTTCTTATTTTAGCACAAAATCAAGATTTTGACAAGCGATTGTTAAAAAAGAACGCTGTTTTTTATAGGCGCGCCGACGAATATAATTCGGGAAAAAACAATACGATAAGCGTCGGGTTCGGGGACTTTTCGCGGCAAGACGCACGCCTTGACCCGCCCGACGCGGGCGGCGTCAAATTTAATGCGCGGCTGCGCGAAAGGTTGCCCGAAAACGATTGATTTTTGAGCCTGCCTTTGATATAATCTATTGCGGAATATTTCTCTGATTTCAGAGTCCAAAGGAGCATATAAATTTATGGCTAAAAGAACACCGTTGTATCAGAATCATTTAAATCACGGCGGCAAGGTTGTGGAGTTCGGCGGCTTTGAGCTGCCCGTGCAGTACGGGGCGGGACTCATTGCAGAGCACAACGCCGTGCGCAACGCGGCAGGCTTGTTCGACGTCAGTCACATGGGCGAGTTTCTGCTTGAAGGAAAAAGCGCTTTCGACACAATTCAGAGGCTTATGTCCAACGACATGACGGGGCTTTGCGACGGACAAATCAGGTACACCATGATGCTCAACGAGAGGGGCGGCGAGGTGGACGACCTGTTGGTTTACAGGCTTTCGGAGGAGAAATACCTGCTGGTAGTCAACGCGGGCAACTGCGACAAGGACGCGGCTTGGGTGTCAAACCGTCTGCTTGACGGCACCCGCTTTGAAAATCTGTCGGAAAAAACCGGTCAGGTGGCGCTGCAAGGACCCAAATCGGAGGAAATTTTGCGCAAAATCCTGCCCGAAAGCGAAATACCCGAAAAATACTATACTTTCAAGGTCAGCGACAGGGTTACCGACGGCAAATGTATTGTTTCCCGCACGGGTTATACGGGCGAGGACGGCTTTGAAATTTACTGCCCCGCGGAAAAGACTCCCGAAATTTTTGAAAAAATACTCGACGCAGGCAAGGAATACGGCATTCTGCCCTGCGGTCTGGGAGCGAGAGACACTCTGAGATTCGAGGCGTGCATGCCTCTATACGGCCACGAGCTGAACGAGGACTATCTCGGCCACGAGGTCGGGCTGGGATTCGCTTTGAAAATGGGCAAGCCGGACTTTATCGGCAAAAAGGCGTTGGAGGAGCGCCCCGCGCAGTTCAAGCGCAAGGGCGTGAAGCTTATCGACAAGGGGATTGCCAGAGAGGGCTGCGAGGTGTTCGCCGCGTCCGACGGCAGAAAAATCGGCGTAGTCACGACGGGCACCTACTCTCCCACGTTTCAGCACGCGCTTGCCATGGTGAGAATCGAAAAAAGCTATGAGGAGCCAGAGGTCGTCATAGACGTGAGAGGCAAAAAACTCAGAGCCGAGGTCGTAAAAATGCCTTTTTATAAAAGAGGTTGAAATAAAAATTTATTCAGGAGACAGATAAATGGAAAAATTGTTCAGCAAATCCCACGAGTGGGTAAAAATCGAAGGCAGCAAGGCGCAGATAGGACTTTCCGACTATGCGCAGCAGGAGCTTGGCGACATAGTTTACGTCAATCTTCCCGAATTGGGCAGCGACGTCGAGTGCGGCAAGGCTTTTACCGACATCGAGTCGGTCAAGGCGGTCAGCGAGGTTTTGAGCCCCGTCTGCGGCAAGGTTGTGGCGGTGAACGAAGAGCTTGCCGACGCGCCCGAAAAAATCAACGAAGCTCCCGACGACGCATGGATTGTCGAAGTGGAAATGACCGGCAGGGAAGACGGGCTTATGAACGCCGAGCAGTACGCTGAATTTATCAAGACGCTTTAATTTTTATTTGAAAAGACAGATTCCGTCGGGGAAAGGACGGATTCTGTTTTTTAAAGGAGTGAAAAATGAGTAAATATACTCCGCACACCTCGGCGGACGTAAAAGCCATGCTTGACGCAGTGGGCTTGGACAGTCTGGACGCTCTCTACGCCGACGTGCCCGAAAAGCTTATGCTCAAAAAGCTCGGGCTGGGTCAGGGCATGAGTCAGGCGGCTGTCGAGCGCAAATACGAGAAAACGGCGTCCGAAAACAAGGTGTTCGACACCGTTTTGAGAGGCTGCGGCGCTTACGACCATTTATACCCGCGGCGGTCAGGTCGCTGGCGGCAAGGAGCGAGTTCGTAACCGCATATACGCCCTATCAGCCCGAAATAAGTCAGGGTATTCTTCAAACCATATTCGAATATCAGACGCTCATGTGCGAGCTTACCGGCATGGATGTTTCCAACGCTTCGGTTTACGACGTGGGCACCGCCGTCGGCGAAGCCATGATTATGGCTTGCGAAAAGAAAAGCAAGGTTTTGGTTCTCGGCGCGGTCAATCCCGAAACCGTTGCCGTGGCAAAAACTTACGCCTACGCTTCGGGCTTCGAATTGGTGGAAATTCCCCACAAAAACGGTCTTGCCGACCTTGACGCGCTGGAAAAAGCCTTGGACGACAACACCGCGTGCGTGGTGGCGCAGTCGCCCAATTTCTTCGGACTCATCGAGGACATGAAGGCGGTGGGAGACAAGGCGCACGAAAAGGGAGCCAAATTTGTTTATATATTCAATCCCGTTTCCGCAACGGCGCTTGTTACGCCAAAGGAGTGCGGCGCGGATATTGCCGTGGGCGACGGTCAGCCTTTGGGTATGCCGCTTGCCTTCGGAGGTCCTTATCTGGGAATCCTCACCTGCGACTCCAAGATGAGCAGACGAATGCCCGGCAGAGTGGTGGGACAGACCGTCGACAAAAACGGAAAAACCGCTTACGTACTCACGCTTCAAGCGCGGGAGCAGCACATCAGGCGGGAAAAGGCGTTGAGCAGCATTTGCTCCAACCAAGCGCTGTGCGCCCTGACAGCGGTCGTTTACCTTGCCGTTATGGGACGCGAGGGCATGAGACAGGTTGCGGAGCAGTGCGTTTCCAAAGCGCATTATCTTGCAAAACGTCTGACCGAGGTCAAAGGCGTGAAACTTAAATTCGACGGCGAATTTTTCCATGAATTTGCCATCGAAACGGACAAATACGACGAAAGGCTGGAAAAGGCGCTTGCCGCAAAGGGCATACTAGGCGGTTTGCGTCTTGACGACGGCACGTCGGTGTGGTGCGCGACGGAAAAAGCGTCCAAGTGCGCACTCGACGCGGTTGCGGACGCTTTCGCGGAGGTGAAATGAAATGTTGATTTTTGAAAAATCCGTAAAGGGCAGGACGGGAGTGCTTTTGGACGAGTGCGACGTGCCCGCGGTCGCTTTAAACGCGCCCCGCCGCGCGCAGGAGGCGAGACTGCCCGAAGTGTCCGAAATAGACGTTATCCGTCACTACACCGCGCTCAGCAAAAAGGCTCACGGTGTGGACGACGGCTTTTATCCGCTCGGCAGCTGCACGATGAAGTACAATCCCCGCGTCAACGACGCCGTGGCGGCATTGTCGGGCTTTACGCGCGTACATCCTTTGCAGGGCTTTGAAAACGCTGAGGGCTGCGTCGAGGTTTTGGACGGGCTTTCCGACAAGCTGTGCGAAATCACGGGTATGGACGCCATTACGCTTCAACCCGCAGCAGGCGCTCACGGCGAATTTACCGGCATGATGCTGGTCAAAAAATATCACGAGCACAGAAACGACCTGAAACGCAAAAAGATTCTGGTGCCCGATTCGGCGCACGGCACAAACCCCGCAAGCGCGCATATGTGCGGTTTTGAAATAGTTTCGGTGCCAAGCAACGCGGAAGGCGGCGTGGATATAGACGCGCTAAAATCCCTTGTGGGAGAGGACACTGCGGGGCTTATGCTGACAAACCCCAACACGCTTGGCTTGTTTGACAAAAACATACTGGAAATAACCGAAATCGTGCACAATGCGGGAGGGCTGTGCTACTACGACGGAGCCAATCTCAACGCCGTTATGGGAGTGGTGCGTCCGGGAGACATGGGGTTTGACGTAATACACCTCAATCTGCACAAAACATTCAGTACGCCCCACGGCGGCGGCGGTCCGGGAAGCGGTCCCGTCGGCTGCAAAAAGATTCTTGCGTCCTTCCTGCCCGCGCCCGTATTCGGGAAAAAGCCCGAGGGCTACGACGAGTCCTTGTCGATAGGCAAGGTAAAGTGCTTTTACGGCAATTTTCTTGTCGCGCTGCGCGCCGCGGTTTATATCGACACGTTGGGCGCGGAGGGCATAAAGGACGCCGCGCAGAAAGCCGTGCTCAACGCAAATTATCTCATGGAGGGACTCAAAGAGTTTTATCCCGTTGCTTACGACAGAGTGTGTATGCACGAATTCGTGCTGACTTTGGAAAATCTCAAACACGAAAAGGGCGTTTCCGCCATGGACGTTGCAAAGGCGATGCTTGACTACGGCATACATCCGCCAACAATGTACTTCCCGCTGATAGTGCACGAGGATTTGATGTTCGAGCCTACCGAAACGGAAACCAAGGAAACTCTCGACGAAGCAATCAGAGTGTTGGGAGAAATCAGGCAAATTGCGGAAAAAGACGCTCAGAGCCTGCACGAAGCTCCCCACAGAACGATTATCGGCAGAGTGGACGAGGTCAGAGCGGCGAGACAGCCTGTTTTGAAATACGCTTTCAACGATTGACGTTGTTTAAGGACGCGGTTACCGCGTCCTTTTTCGTGTCCAAAAAAGCATCTTGACAATGAAAAAGCCGCCCTTGGCGGGCGGCTTGTCGTCGGAAAAATTATTTGCAGAGCTCTTTGAGTTCGTCCAAAGTTTCTTTGAAAATTTTGGCTACCGTCTCGAAGGGCGCGGAGGTTTCCAAATCCACACCCGCGATTCTCAACTCGTTCACGGGGTCGAGACTGCAACCTGTGGAGAGAAATTCCTTGTAGCGTTTTACCGCCGGCTCGCCCTCTTTGAGTATTTTGTCGGCTATGCAGATGGCGCTTGTTATGCCGGTGGCGTACTTGTAGACGTAAAAGCCTCTGTAAAAATGGGGGATACGGCACCATTCGTATCTTATCTGTCTGTTGTGCTCCACCGCGGGACCGTAGTATTTTTTGTTGAGTCCGTAGTAAATGTCGGACAGGCTTTCGTAGTTGAACGGTTTGTCCGTTTCAATCAGCTCGTGCGCCTTTGCCTCGAACTCCGCGAACATGGTCTGACGGAACATGGTCGTGCGTATCGTGTCCAGCAGATAACTTAACAGATATTTGCGCATATCCTTGTCCGTTTCCTTTTTGAGCAGGTGGCGGAGCAGCAGTATTTCGTTGCAGGTGCTTGCCACTTCCGCGACGAAAATGGTGTAGTTGTTCTGTTCTCTTCCCTGAGCCTGACAGCTGTAATAGCTGTGCATGGAGTGCCCGAGCTCGTGCGCGATGGTGAAAACGTCGTGCGTCGTCTTTTCGTAGTTGAGCAAAACGTAAGGGTGAACGCCGTACACGCCCATGGAATAAGCGCCGCTGCGCTTTCCGGGCGTTTCGTACACGTCCATCCAACGCTCGTCGTAAGCTCTTTGCAGCAGCCCCTGATATTCCTCGCCCAAAGGCTTCAAGCCTTCCTTTACCAAAGCGAAAGCCTCGTCGAATTCAAGCGCGAGGTTTGCCGCGGGAATCATGGGATAATTCAAGTCGTACATATTGAGAGTTTCAAGCCCCATGACCTTTTTTCTCAAAGCCATGTATTCGTGCAGCATGGGAAGCGTTTTGTTTACGCTGTCGATGAGGTTGTCGTAAACTTTTCTGTCAACCTCCTCGTAGAACAGCGCTTTTTCTATGGCGCTGCCGAATTTGCGCGCCTTTGCAAAGAAGCAGTCCTGTCTCACGCTGCCGCAGTAAAGACCTGCAATGGTGTTTATTTTCCCTTCGTAGGCTTTGTACCAAGCTTCAAACGCCTGTTTTCTGACCTCCTGCGAGGGGTTTTGCATAAGCATACTGTAACTTCCGTGAGAGAGCGCAACAGGCTCGCCGTCCACCTTGACGGTTCCCCAATCCATTTCGCCGTTGTCCAGCCTGCCGAAGGTTTCGCGGAAATATCCCGTCACTTCGCCCGCGTTTGTGAGCAGCTCTTCCGCCTCGGCGGAAAGCACGTGCGCTTTTCCCGCTTTGATTCTGCGCAGGGTGTAATTGTGTTTTTTGAACTGCGGCTTTGCCATGATTTCGTCCAGAGTCTTTTCGTCAAGCCTGCTAAGCTCGGGCTGCACGAACGAGGTGGCGACTGAATACTTGTTGTAATTGCTCAAAACCTTGTCCCGCATGGCCTGAACGTCGGTGTTTTTGCTGTCCTCGTCCATTTTCATGTGGGTGTAGCATATCGCTTTTTCAAAAAGCTCCTCGATGTCTCCGGTCAGCTCGAAAAACTCGTAAATGCTTTTTTCGTTGTTCAGCTTTCCCTCGTAATTCTTGATTTTGCCGATAAGCTCGCCCGCCGCCGCGCAGTCCTTTTCGAGCAGCGTCTCGTTTGGATAAATAGCGGACAAATCCCACGTGTATTTGACCGGTATGTCCTGTCTGTTTTCGTAACCCATTGTCTGATTGTCTCCTTGTCTGTCGGTTAGTCCCGAATATTTCCGAGCATTATTTTAACATACCGTCGCGGTTTTTGGTGTGACAAAACAATGAAATAGCTTTTCACCCGACGTCTGACAAAACAATAGCCGAAAAAGGAGAGTATATTCGAGGAGCAAAAATTTGCTTTTGTGAGTAAACGAAAAAAATAAAATGAGATTAATTGTCAAGTCGGGCAAAGGAAAAAACAGGAACCGCCCAAACGCGGTTTTTTTGTTGACCTTAGAGACGATTTCGTTTATAATGGTTGCACCGTAACAGTCGAGAGACTTAAAAGGGAGGAAAATCGATGAAATCAAAGACAAGGCTTTTGTTGGTCGTTTTGCTGCTCGCGCTGACGTTTACGTTTGCTCTTGCGGCGTGCGAAGGCAAGGACGCGACCCCGGTTTCGGTAGAGGTCGTGAAAAATCCGGACAGGTCCGTTTATCTCGTGGACGACTATCTTGATGTTACCGGAGGCATACTCAAGGTTACTTACAGCAACGGCAAAACCAAGGAAGTGTCCATGACTGCGGATATGGTTATGCCCGACAAGCTGACCGTAGGCGAAAAGGTAATCACCGTTACATATACGGAAGGGGAAACCAAGCTGACCACGACTTGGAGCGTAAAGGTTTACACCAAGTTTGTCACGGAGCTTGTTCTTGTGAGCAAACCCGCGAAGCTTTCTTACGTCGAGGGGCAGCGGTTTGAATCCGCCGGCATTTCCGTCAAAGCCGTTTACAGAGACGGTTCGGAGGAGGACGTAACGGCAAACGTGTCGTACAGCAAGACCACTCTGTCCGTTGACGACGAGTTCGTGGTCGTATCCTACGGCGAGAGAGCCGTCAAGGTTGAAGTAACCGTCGTTGCCAAAACTCTGACTTCTTTGACCGTCAAGCAGGCTCCCGAAAAGACGGTTTACGTTGCGGGAGAAAAATTCGACGCGACGGGACTGGTGCTCACTGCCGAGTACAACGACGGCACGAGCTTTGACGCGACGTCGCAGTTTTCTTTTGAAGACAGAGCGCTGACTTTGGAGGATACCTTTGTCGTCGTGACCTACAAGGATTATGCCGACGTGACGGCAAATGTTCCCGTTCAGGTCAACTCGGCTCTTACGATAAACGGACAAATCGACACGCAGGCTGTCGCCGCCGTGGAAAGCGCGAAAGAGATTTACAACAAGTTTACCGGCGGGGACGAAAAAACCTACAAGACCTTCGACCAGGTAAAAGCCGAATACGCGAATTTCGCTTTTTACGTAAAGGTTGCTGATATGGATTTTGCGCCGCAGACCTTTACCGTGGGCGGTACGGAATACGACAATCAGGCGCTTGTGACTTTGTCTGTGGGCAACAACGTTTTCGTGAGAGATTTGGTCTGGTACTGGGACAGCAACGCCAAAGCGCTTTACGCCTCGGCGATTATCGTGCTTTTTGAAGCGGGCGACGGCGCCGTCAAAATCAACGATACCGATTACCAAATCAACGTGAGCGCTTTGAGCGGCAGCCTTACCGTTTCCAATGTTGCCATGAGCGGCGAAAGCACGGTGGCGCAGAACGAAGGCGAGTATGACGTTGTGCTCAAAAACGGCAGCGATATGCTCAAAATCGCCTATGACGGCGCTGCCGCAACGGATTTGATTATTACGAAAAAGGTTATCGTCAAGGGAGACGAAACCTCCGTCACATACGGTCTGACCACGCCCGAAAGCGATTTGGCTCTCGGATATTATCCCAAGTGGGGCGCGACCGCGGAGGACAACGAGAGCGGCGACTACGAGCTTGCTTACAGCGTTTACGTTTTCGGCAAGGGACTTGTCGAGCTTAAATTCAACGTGAATATAGACATAGCGCAAGAAACGGGCGCAGAGCAAGCCTGAAACATTGTCAACTGTCAAACGGACCGGTTTAACCGGTCCGTTGTATTTTCTGCGGCAAAAACAAGCGTCAAAACAACTTTTACCGCCGTCGTTGCTTTACTTTTCGTTGACTTTGAAACGGGGATATGCTACAATAAACAGGTATTTTACGTTGCGTATGACTGACGGAAATTCGGCAGGTTACTGCGGGGGAGTACGCAAACGGTTCAAGCCGTCCGTCTGGGCAATTTCTGCTTGCTTTGTCATGCGAAATTGCCTTTTTTGATTTATTTCAGGAGGTAACAAAGGAATCTATGGCGGTTGTCACTATTGTCATGGGAAGCAAAAGCGATTACGAAACGGTGCTTCCCGCTTATGAAATTTTAAGGAAGCTGGGCGTGGACGCGGAGATGAAGGTCATGAGCGCCCACCGCACTCCCGACAAGGTGGCGGAGTTTGCCAAAAACGCGGCAGAGAGCGGAGTCAAGGTGATTGTCGCTGCCGCGGGAAAGGCGGCTCATCTTGCGGGATTTATTGCCGCGCACACCGTGCTGCCCGTCATCGGTCTGCCTGTCAAAAGCTCCACGTTGGACGGATTGGACAGCCTGCTGTCCGTCGTTCAGATGCCGAACGGCGTGCCCGTGGCAACCGTGGCGATAAACGGCGCGCAGAATGCGGGTATTCTGGCGGCGCAGATGCTTGCGTTGTCCGACGCGGCTCTTGCAAAACGGCTTGTCGCCCACAGGGAAAGGATGCGCTTGGACGTGCTTGAAACGGTTTTGCCGCAGGGCAAGGACTGAAAGAATTATCGACGAACTAAAAGGAGTCTAAAAATATGGAAAAAAGAGAATTGATGTACGAGGGCAAAGCCAAAAAGGTATTCAAAACGGACGATGCGGACGCGGTTATAGTCAGCTACAAGGACGACGCGACCGCGTTCAACGGGCAGAAAAAGGGGCAAATAGCCGGCAAGAGCACGGTAAACAACAAATGCTCCAATTTCATGTTCGCGCAGCTTGAAAAGCACGGCATCGAAACTCATTTGATTGGGGAACTTTCCGACACGGACGCTCTGGTAAAAAAGGTTGAAATCGTGCCGTTGGAGGTCATAGTGAGAAACATAGCGGCGGGCAGTCTGAGCAAAAGGCTCGGACTGAAGGAGGGCACGCCGTTGAAAAGCGCCGTTTTGGAATTTTGCTACAAGGACGACGCGCTGGGAGACCCTCTGGTAAACGATTATCACATATTCGCGCTGGGGCTTGCCGAAAAACGGGAGCTGGACGAAATCAAGGAAAAAGCCTTTAAAATCAACGATTTTATGCGCGCTTATTTCAAAGACATAAACATCGACCTCGTCGATTTTAAAATCGAATTCGGTCGTTTTCACGGCAAAATTCTGCTTGCCGACGAAATTTCACCCGACACCTGCCGTTTCTGGGACACCGTTACGCACGAAAAGCTTGACAAGGACCGTTTCAGACGCGATTTGGGAAACGTGGAGGAGGCGTACAGAGAGGTGCTCGCAAGGCTTATGGGAGAAAAGGCGTAATGGCGGAAAAAATTCTGCTTGAAAGAAACATAAAGGAAGCTTGCGGCATTTTCGGAATAATCTCCCGCGACAGCTCGGAGCTTGCGCGAAAGGTGTATTTCGGACTTTTCGCGTTGCAGCACAGAGGGCAGGAAAGCGCGGGAATTGCCGTTTCCTACCAAAAAGACAAGGCGGTTTATTACAAAAATATGGGGCTTGTCAACGACGTGTTCAAGGAGGCGGAGCTTGAGCTTTTGCCGCCCACTACCGTAGCTGTCGGTCACGTGAGATATTCCACCACAGGCTCGAGCAACGTAGTCAACGCTCAGCCGGTGGTTTTTTACGGAAAAAAGGGCAGAATGGCGGTAGCCCACAACGGAAACGTGGTAAACGCCAATCAAATCAAGGCGCAGATGCTGGACAAGGGGCATATTTTTCAAAGCTCGATAGACAGCGAGGTGATTGCCGCGAGAATAAACTACCACATCAAGGACGACCTTGTGGGCGGAATAGTCGCCGCCTGCGAGGAGTTTCTCGGCGCGTTTTCGCTGCTTGTCATGGCGGAGGGCAAGCTTGTAGCCGTGCGCGACAGGCACGGTCTCAAACCGCTGATTATAGGCAAAACGCCCGAGGGAGAGATTGTGGCGGCGAGCGAGTCCTGCGCTCTGGACGCAATCGGCGCGGAGATTGTGCGGGACGTCAAGCCCGGAGAGGTTTTGGTAATCGACGAAAACCTTGAAATGCAGAGCAGGTTTTTAAAAAACATCGAGCCGAAGTTTTGTATTTTCGAATACGTGTACATCAGCAGGAGCGACTCGGTTTTAAACGGCGTGTCCGTATACGAAGCGCGCTACAAGTGCGGCAGAATGCTTGCGGAGCTTTTCAAAATCGACGCGGACCATGTGGCGGGAG
>OLXH01000793.1_pt1 | contig 13713 bp, 16 predicted proteins | sample 1673391 | NCBI WGS metagenome assembly OLXH01 (sample SAMEA103958110, study PRJEB25191) | human gut metagenome | reverse complement strand
ATTCCGGCGCATGGTGCGGCTGGTCGGACTGCTCCGGCTGCACACCCGCAGAAGAATCCGCTGATTCTTTGCGGGCTGGGTGCTGGATCGCACGACGCGGCAGTTGGACAGCTTCATAGACGATTTCGCGGACGGTCGTTTCCACCTGTTCGGTCGCCGTGCGTTCCGCGCTGTCCGAGCGGTCAGGCTGCTTCGCGCTGTCGCTCAACTCTTTTACAAATTTCTGCACCATCTGGCGTTGGACGGTGGATGTGACTTGATGTTTTGGCTGCTTGTCCCTTGGCCGGTCGTTTCGTTCTCGAATGTCTGGAATGGTATTCACCTCCGAAATGCGTCTCATGGTGAGACGCATTTAATGTTGAATTTTGAAATTGGCTTTGTAAAAGCAGGCATTGCAGAAATACATCTCACCGTGAGACCTATTTCTGCAATGCTTCTGCGATTCCCTCCATGATATACTCAGCGCAGGGCAGCGCGATAGAATTGCCGAGCGCCATATAGCGGCTGGAGCTTCGGATTTCTGCGCCATCCGCGCCATACTTCGTCCAGTCTGGCGGCAAACCCATCAGGCGCTCGCTTTCCGCTTCGGTCGGGTAACGGATGCAGCCGGCAAGCGGATCGTCCTCATAATAATACGCGAACGCAGCCTGTTCGGACGCTAGAATAGTCGGAAACACATCTGTCCGCTTTCCAAAGCTCCGGATGAACTGTTGCCGATTTCGGTTTGCGGCTGCTCCGCGCATTTTGAATCCGTAAAAGGGTAGGATAACGGGTATCTGCCGCCCTGCTTCAAAAGAAGCATCTCTACGATCTTCGGCGGCGGACAGCCCACTCGCGCTGCAAAGCCGAGAATCCGTGTGCATTGACCGGGTGTTAAATAATATCTCTGCGGCACGCTGTCCTGTAAAATCTGCCACAACAAAGATTCTTTCTCGGTGCGCGAGTTTGGGCTTCGACCAATACTGGGCGTCCAGGACACGCCATGCCAGATCACACCGTCGCCCTCGCACCATTCCGGCATCTGCCCAGTGTCCAGAATCAGGCATTGAAACCTCGGTGCCCGCAAAGGATTTGAGTACGGCAAGATAGTCGCGTTTATCGCTTGATAGCATAGCTCCAATGACGTTTTCCCAAACAGCGATAGCTGGATACAGCCCTCCACTGGCATCCCTCATTTCCTCAATAATACGAATTGCCTGATAAAACAGGCTGGATTTTGCACCATTTAAGCCGGTTCTATTTCCAATTTGTGATAAATTTTGACAGGGAGAGCCAAACGTAATGACATGGACGGCAGGAATTTTTCTGCCGTCCAGCTTTGTTATATCGCCAAGATGCTCCATCTCCGGGAAGTGGCGCTTTGTAATAGAGATTGCGTCCGGTATGATCTCACTCGCCCAGACCGGAGTGATGCCATGTCTGCTTGCCGCAAGCGGGAACACGCCGATCCCGTCAAACAGACTTCCGAGCGTGATCGTCATGTCAGGTTTTCTCCCGGTGTCGTTGTCATCAATTTGTACAGTTCGGTATCCCTCGGAATGGTGTTGACGAAAGGCACGATGGAGCCGCCCATGCGCAGCAGGCCGTGACCGGCTTCGGCGTTTGTAATGTAGCTGAGCTGTGTATCGGAAATGTGAAGCAGCTTAGACAACTCTGCCCGGTCAGTCGCGGCCTGATTGAACAGCAGCAGAAATTCCGAGTTGGCGAACATCAGACGCGCGGTTTCGGATTTTAGACATTCCTCCACGTTCTGCGATGCCGCCGTCAGCGCCGCGCCGTATTTGCGGAATCTTTTCCACGCGCGATACAAAATCTCTCCAGAATACTTGTATTTGAAGTACAAATACACTTCGTCGAGGAACACCCAAGTATATTTGCCGCGCTTGCGGTTTTCCATGACGCGGTTTTGAATCGCTTCGAGCGCGACAACAAGGGCGGTCGGGCGAAGCTGCTCTCCCATCTCATAAAGGTCAAGTACAACGATCCGGTTGTTAATATCCACATTCGTCGGGTGCGCAAAGACGTTCAAGCTGCCCTCCGTGATAAGCTCTGCCGCCAGCGCGATTTCCCGCGCTTCGGGGTCTGGCTGCTTTAGTACCTCCGCGCGCCAGTCGGACAGGAGCGGCATAGGCAGCTCGCCCCTTGCGTGGAAATAGTTCTGGTAGACGCTTGCCGTGCATCGGTCAATGATGGATTTCTGGCTGCCGCTTAAAAGACCAGCCCCCATTTGCTGCTCCAAGATACTGGTTATGAGTTCAGATTTCATGGCAATCGGATTCTCGCCGTCCTCATAGCCGTCCTGCAAATCCAACGGATTGATATGATGCTGGCTGTTCGGGGAGATTTCAATGACCTCGCCGCCCAAGCCTTCGACCAGCGGGCGATACTCGGCTTCCGGATCGATGATGATAATGTCGTCGTTGGTGGACAGCGCGACGTTTGCGATGGTATTTTTCATTGCTACGGATTTGCCCGAACCGGAAACGCCGAGATAGAACGCATGAGGTGAAATGAGCCGCTTGCGGTCACAGATCAAGAGATTTTTGGAAATGGCGTTGACACCATAGTACAGACCGCCGGGGTCTTGAATCTCCTGCGCGCGGAACGGCATGAGAACGGCGCAGCTCTCCGTTGTGAGCGTCCGCAGCGCGTGGATTCGCCGCAGGCCATACGGGAGGACAGTGTTCAGACCGTCCTCCTGTTGATAGCGGAGAACGGAGAAACCGCAGAGCTTTTCCTGTGCGATGGATTGCAGCGTTTGCGTATCTGCGTCAAGCTGCTCCAGCGTATCGGCAATGTGAACGAGCGTCACACAGGCGAACATGAGCCGCTGGTCACGGGCGGTTAGATCTTCGAGCAAATCTTTTGATTCGGTGCGCATTTGCTCCAGATCGTATGGTACGGTCGCGGTAAAATTGTTCTGCCGGTTCTGTCGTTGCTGCCATCTGGTTATGTCCGTTTCCACGCCGAGGATTCGGCTTTGTACCTCACGCACAGCTTCTTCGGTGGGAATCGGAAGAATGTCAATGGACAGCAGCAGGTTTCTGGAGAAGTCAGACAGGTCCTTTATCATTTCGTCGCTGATAAAAGATGCGTAGTCGCGCATAAACAGGACGCGCCCAAACTTGCCGCCCATTTCAAAATATCCTGCGCGGAATTGCAGTCCGTCCGGGCAAATCAGGTCGCGGAAGTCGATGCCGCGCTTGATGTTCGCGGACAGGTCAAACCGGAAAGACGCTTCTTCGCCCGGTCTGAAAAAGTCATGCAGGAGCCGCAGCCGGTCGGCGCAGGAGATCGCGTATGCTCCGGAATCCAGCCGTCCAAAGCTGGCGGACAGGTTTGTATCGACGCGCCTGAAATATGCGCGTGTCTGCTCGATCTTCCGTAAGCCGATGGACAGTGTGATGTACTTTTCCTGCACCAGATTGTTGCTTTCAGCCGCTTTGTCCAGAATGATTTGATTGTACTCGCCGCGGTAATAATCCAAGCCGTCGCTGCACTCCGGCATGAGCATCGTGCGCTGGAAGTCAACCGGATTTAATCTTCGGTTAATGATCGTGATTTTCGCGGTCGCGTCGGTTGGCAGACTGTTCAGCACTGCGCCATACGAACGAAAGATACTGCGCCGGTCATCAAGCGAGGACGCAGCGTAGTTAATGTCCGAAAACCGCCATGTTTTACTGTACTTCTGCCCGACCTGCCAGATACCGTCCGTATAGATGCGGCGGATGGGAATGGATTGCTGGACGCTGTGGGGAATCCGAAAAGAATCTTTTTCGCTGCGGTTCGCAGCCAACAGAGATTTCATCATTCTCGCAATCCCTCCACTTCCGAAAACAGTTCTTCATGGAGATTGACAGAATCAAAGCGGCGCGGGCCTGCACACAGGATTTCGGATTTGATAAACGCCCATAAGAATTGTTCAAGCGTCATGCCGTTGTAGTGGAAAAATCCTGCGATAGCGACTGGCGCTGCCGCCAGCAGGCAAAGCCAGCTTGCAGCTTCTTTTCCGATGATGCCGCCCAAACCGAGATAGATACCCGCCGCCAGACTGACCGCCAACACCGCACAGATAAACTGCCGCGCGGACAGACCGAAAAAGATGGTTTCCCGGTGTGCACGGATTTCTTTTGGAATTTTGACTTCTATAAAAATCGCCTCCGATTTGTTGAAAATTTGACAGAAATTTTAGGATATGAGATAATATTTATAGGTAAAAACTTGACAAAAAGGAGAAAATGCTATGAGTTCCACACTGATTTTATTCAAGGAAATCGGCCGTCAGCTTTTGATCGTCGGTCTGGTGCTGGGGAGTCTGCCAATGGCAATCCGTATCCTCTGGAAGCTGCGGCTTCTGCCGCTCGGTTGCTACTTTGTGGCAACGAAACTCTTCTGGCCGCGCTGGGCGGCAGCACATAAAACCGCCTGCATTTTGATCTTCGTCGCCTGCGTGCTGTTTTTCGTCTTGTGCTGGACAATCCGCTACATCCGCCAGAAGCGCGAGGAACAGATCATGGCAGAGCTGATACACCACTACACAAAGGACCTGAAGCCAGGCGAATCCAGGACACTGGAATTTCTCTGAACAGTCAGAAAGAATTGCGTCCCGATTTGGGACGCAATTCTTTTATGCACCGAGCATTTCATGCACCAGCCGATCAGAGCCTTTGACAAGACCTGTCAGCACCAGCATATTGAACATGAGCTGCCCGATGTATTGCCAGACCATTGTGACGGCGGGTAGTGATTCGTCCAGCGCCGTACTGCCGCCTGACAGGAACGCCGAGTAGATCACACAGGACAGCACAATGACAGCGCCCTCCATGCACACACCGACGTAGCTTCTCAAGAACGTTTGCCCGGTTCGTGAGGTCGCTTCTCCGGCGAATGATGCTAACGGAAGCGGCGCAATGGCAGTGTAGATAAAGATTTTGAAAAAACGGCCATAGACGGTCAGAACCAGCACAAAGGACAGGACGGTTATGAGTAGACTACCCAGCAGAGACACCAACCAGAGCGGAATGGATTCCAGAAAACTCACGTCCTCAATGGCTTCCACAATTTTGTCTGGCAGCGTTGCCGTCGTGGAAATTGCAGAACCAATGCCGCCCATGACGGTACTTACCACACCGCCGCAGATTTTGTAAATCGCGGTTATCAGCTCCAGCGACGAGCCGACCGCCACTTTTGCAAGCAGAAACCGAATAAAATGCCGTAGGGCAAATTCCGGTCTTTGCAGTTCGCGGAAGCTGGCCGCCGAGCGGAATACGCCCATTGCAAAAAACAGCACCAACAGACCATAGCCAAAGCCTACCAGTGCGTTGTGGATGCTAACAATGACTGTCCAAATCTCGCCGCCGCGAAAGGATTCCGGCGTCTGCGACACCAGCGACCAGATTTCCGCCAGATACTCGTTCCAGTTCGACAGCGCGTTTTCAAGGGTTGATACAACCCAGTTATCACTCACATGATTTCATCTCCATTTCATTTTGTAGTAACAAGAGCTGCAAGCAAAAATGTATTGCGTTTTACAGTACATTCGTATATAATAATAGCAAAGGAGGCGATTCGTATGGCAACCAGAACCGCAAATGTGATGGCCCGTGTAGAACCTGATGTAAAAGAACAGGCGGAAGGGATTCTGGATCAGCTTGGTATTCCGGCATCTGTTGTAATCAACGCTCTGTATAAGCAGATCATTTATAGAAATGGGATTCCATTTTCTCTGATCTTGCCGACTGCGCCGGTTGCTCGTGACGAAATGACGGATGCAGAATTTCATGCAATGATGCAGGCTGGCTTGGAGGACGCAAAGGCTGATCGCTCCCGTCCTGCATCTGAAGTCTTTGCAGAACTGCGGCGAGGGCTTTGAGTGTGGATGATTACGAAGTAAAGCTCACAGGAAAGGCACAGCGCCAGCTTCAGGAAACTGTCCGTTACATTGCAGAAGATTTGCAGGAACCCACTACTGCTGAAAGGATGCTGGCCAGCATGGAAAAAGAAATCATGTCGCTTTCCACGCTGCCAAACCGTGTTGCGTTGACAACAGAAGAGCCATGGCATAGCGCAGGCATACACAAGATGCCGGTCAAGAACTACCTGGTCTATTTTTGGGTTGACGAGCCAAGTAAGAAAGTGCAGATCACCGCGATTGTGTATGGTCGGCGGAATCAGAGAAGCGTTCTGCAAAACATGAAAATGTAGTTTGTTGCAATACGTCCCAATTCGGGACGTATTGCTTTTTATATGACGCCTCTTTAATACGTCTCACCGTGAGACGTATTTTTATCTCACCGCCTGCTGCCTTGTGCGCTGCTTCGTGATCTCAAACCCATACACAGCGGCAATGTAATCACCAAGGCGCCGCGTTGTCCGGGTAATATCCGCTCTGGACGCCTGCCCGTGGCAGATTTTCGCGCACAGATTGTCCATCTGCGTCTCGGAAATGCCATTTTTGAACACGCGGTACAGATAGTGATTCGTGCCGTCGTGGTGAATGGCATCTGCCCGCAGGTCGCCGTTTTTATCCACATACCATTCCGTCATATCTGTGTCCGAATACAGGCAATCACGGATGTTCCCGGATTTAATCATCTTATATCCCTGCGCCCGACCATTCCAGAACCCAAGATCACCAATAACAAGGATCGGCTGTGAAAACTGAATGTCCAGATTTCGGCGCTCGTCGTCGAGGTATTCGGCGTTCAGCTCGTGCATCTTTTCATAGAGCTTATCTTCGGGCAGCTCCGGATAGTTTTCCATAAGAAAGTCGCGCCAATCGTCCAAGTCAAGATGAATGTCACTCCAAATCACATGGCGCTCGACTGCGTTTTTCGCCTGCTTCATAGCTTACACCACACCGATAGCCGTCAGAATTTCCTTTGCAAAGGCAATCAGCAGACCACCGAACAGGCAAAGAACACCCTGCGTTCTCTGCGTCGCGTCGTGCGACTGCACCGACATACCGAGTTGGACAACGCCCCAGCCTAAGATGATAATACCGATCGCCTTGATGCAGGAAAAAATGAAGTCGGACAGGTTATTTACGATGGTCAGCGGATCGCTGTCAGCAGCAAAAGCCGAGGTCGTAAACAGTGCCGTTGTCAGCACAAGGCTTGTCCAGACGGCCATAATGCGGCGCTCCTTGCGCCGCGGGGTTAATTCATGTTTCATGTAAATTCCTCCAAAATTACAATATCGTCAATGTTTTCAATGGGGAATGAGAGATCGTCTGCCGCGAACGCGCGCAGCGGCGTGTGGAGATACGGCGGCGCACCGCCGTCCTCCGTGCGGTGGATATTCGGGTGCTTCAGGATGTCATATTTCTCGTCAATGACTGGTTTCTCGCCTCGAATCAGAACGATTGCGTTTTTATTATCCAAGCGCCGCACCTCGTCCGGTGTCATAAGCTCGCGCCCGGTCTGTTGGAAATTCTGACTGAACGAACCGTTCCGGCCTTTGCTCTGGCTTGACGTGCGCGTATCAATCGTTTCTTTTCCAAGCAGCTCCGAAATATATTTGTGCGTCGATTGTTCGTTGCCGCCTAAGTACACAAAGCTGTCCGCGTTGCCGATGATGCCCTCCCAATCGTCCTTGAACAGCGCCTTGAGCTGCGAAATGTTTTGCAGAATGATGGTTGACATAATGTTTCTAGAGCGCATAGTCGCCTGCAATCGGGCATAGCCGTCGGGCAAGGCCACGTTCGCAAATTCATCGAACATCAGCCGCACGGGAACAGGCAGCGCTCCTTGATGGATTTTGTCTGCCTGATAGTAAAGCTCCTGAAACGCTTGCGTGTAGAGCATACCGACAAGGAAATTGAGCGATGCGTCGTTGCTGTCCGGGATAATACAGAAGATGGCTTGCTTGCGTTCGCCCAGTTTGCCAAGCTCCATATCGTCGCTGGCTGTGATGCGCTGAATTTCGGGCAAGGTGAACGATGCAAGGCGGACAGCAGCACTCACCAAGATGCTCTTAGCTGTTTTGCCCGCGGCTTGCTTGAAAATATGGTATTGCCGCACGGCAATGTGGTCAGGCTGTTCTTCCTCCAAGGCTTCAAAGAGCAGGTCAAGCGGAGATTGATAATCGTCATCTTCTTCCTTTGCACCGCCATTTTCAATCATGTAGAGAATGGTTTCCATGTTCTGATCTTCAACCGGCGCTTCGTGCAGCAGATAGAGCATGAGCGCGGCGTCAAGCGCTGTTTCCGATTTCTCCCAGAATGGATCATTTGCTTTTGCACCTTTCGGCGTGGTGTTTTTGATGAAATTGTCAATCAGCTTGAACACGTCTGCGTCCTTGCGTATGTAGCAAAATGGGTTGTAGCAGTCGGATTTAGATGGGTCGATCAGGTCAAAAACGCGCAGAACATAACCTTCCTCCAGAAACAGATTTCCGACGGCACGGAGCATTTCGCCCTTTGGGTCAGTGACGATAAAACTCGCATTGGCAAGCATGAGGTTTGGTTTTGCGAGGAATCGCGTCTTGCCCGAACCAGAACCGCCGACGATAATTTGCAGAAGATTTCGCCGGTGCAGCTTACCGTTCATGCTCATTTGCAGGTGTTGGGTCAGTATGACGTTTTTGCCTGCATCCTTGTCGCGGTACTTCTTGTCCAGTTCCCGGACACTGCCCCACGACGCAGAGCCATGTTCCTCGCCGGGGCGCGTATTCTTTTGCCCCGTGTAATAAAACAGAATCGCGCCGCCGTAGAGCAGTAAAAAGATGCCGATAAACTTCATCGTGTACGGCGTCCAGTGCAGAGAAAACGGATTCTTTGTCGCGGCTGAAAAGGCATCCATCAGCGTGAAAATCGTCATGCCCGGTTCATAGCAGCTCGCCATCAGCACGGCCAACCAGACGATGGGTAGAGTAAACGCCGCCCACACAGGGGCGGCGTTTCGGAATGATTTTTTCTTGTGTGTCACAGGTCACTGTCCAGACAGGCCAGACCTGTCCGCTCGGCATGGTGCTTGCACAGGAGCAGGGTGCCAGCCACGAGCAGCAGCAGAACCGGTGCAGCAAAACAAAACAGTTTTTTTATCATGTTCAGATACCTCTTTTCCAATATCATAAATGCGTCTCACGGTGAGACGCATTTCAGGTCGGGCACGCGGCCCTCCCAGCATAGGAGCTGCCCGCGCCAGCGGGCAGCCTTGGTTTGCTCCCCTTGTCTGCCACACTTCCGCTGGGTGGCTGCTGTCAAGGCCCAGCCAGTGCGTACACTGGCTGGCTCTGCGGCCGATGCGTCAGCATCGACCGGCCTTGACTGCGGACGGCCAGCGGAAGATATTCCCCCGGAGGGGAGCAAACTTCTTTAACGTGCGCTGCGGTTCATATTCCGTGACCGGACCTGCGGCGTGATTGCACGTTCAATGCTGCCGCCGATCTTCTGTGACATATCTTGTATCTGTCCGAGTGCCTGCCGTCGATCCTGCGGGTCAAACCCGTCATAGAACGCCGCCAGATTTGATACGTCGGGCGCTTCACACGGAACACCAAAGCGACGACAGATCATATAGCCGACGCTCTGCGCATCCAGCTCATAATCATCCCGCGAATAGTTCTGATTATAGCCTTTGGCATGAAAACGGACGTGGGCGATCTCTGTTGCGATGCCTGCAAACGCTTCCGCATTGCTATACTTCGGATTGACTGCCATTTTCATCTGGTTCGGATCGTAAAGCGCGGGCATGGGGATACTTTCATCTGTTACTAGCGGCACAACGCAGTAATTCAGGAGCGTTTTCAGGGCTTCCGTCATTTCTTTGCTGCCCGGCTGCAAAACGGTGTGCTTCAGGTCGCGCCCGCTTGTCTGCCGCACGTCGTAAACGTCCGTCAGTACATACCCTTTGCCGAAAGAGGAACGGGTGTAAATTTTCACGCCATTCTTTTCCTCGGTTGGAGATACGCTGCGCATCAGGCTTTTCCAGCGGTCTTTGGTGCCGAAAATGGTTGCGCCCTGATCCTGCACCATGACGAGCGAGACATTGCCTGCGCTGTAACTTGGGTTGTCGGCTTGACAGTTCAGATAGCGCAAGTAGGCATCCGGGTCACTGGTGATCTGAACAATACCCGCGTCCTGCATGGCATTTGCATTTTCACGGTCTGACTGACGCTGTGCCTGCCAAAGCTCGCTGCTCTGGTTCTTCTCATTCACTAATTCTGCTAAGTTTGCGATGATGTTCACACTCCTTACTATCTAATATGTTCCAGCTCTCGCTGGGGTTCTGCTTTCGTTCGCTCTGCGGCAGCGCGCAATGCCGCCAGCCTGCCGCGAACCGGCTGTTTTTCCTCATTACTGGTCAAAGTCGGCCCCTGCGTCAAGCCACTCCTTTGCTTTTGCAAGGATGGTTCTGGTTGGGCAGGGGTCTGCACTTTTTTTGGCTGCGCGTCCTCCGGCTGTTTAGGTTGATACCCCATCTGCTCTAGGATATAATTTGCCTGCGAGAGATGGTCAATGTTGGTCAGGATTTCAAGATATGGCGCGTCGCCTTTCTTGTCCAAAATGGTTGAAAATAACAAGCCGACTTTCTTGGCCCTGCGCTTGAACTCGTCAAAATCCTCTGTGCGCAAAGGTAGAACCTCAATGGGCCGCTGTTCGCTCAAAAGGCGGTTCATATTGACCTTGCCGTATAGCTTTTTCTGATCTTTTGCCAGTGCATACAACAGCGCCGCGAGATTCTTTGCGCCCCGTGCCAGCAGCTTAATTGCTTCTTCCGAGATTTGAACGCCTTCCTTCATTACAAGGTCAGCAGCTTCGCCGCTTACCTCCATAGGCTGTGCCTCCTTTCTTTTGCCTTGTTTGGCAAATGATTCTCTGTTGATGGTGAAGTGCTTTCCTGCACCTGCCGCAGCATCCGCGGCGCATATTCCACGATTTTTCCGCATAATCGCAGTTCCCGACGCAAGGGCCTGAGCTGCGCGGTCAACGCATCAATGTCCGCGTTAAGCGGCTCAGACGGCTGCTCCCGGCGTAGCGCATATAATTCTTTGCGCCGGTCTACGATTATCTGCATCTCATTTGACAACGCATCAGACAGCATTTCTAACTCTGGCTTTGTATCTATGTGATACTTCTGCAAAAGGAAGAATTGGTGCCGGTATTGCTTTGCACGGCGTATCTCTGCCCGCGTTTCAAACGGAACTTTTTGCGGGCGTTTCTTTCGCGGTGACAGCAGATACAGATAGTATAGGTATAGCGCCCGGAAACTGCCGCGTTTGACGGGTGGATAGCGGCGCGGCTGCTTGCGGATGGTATAGCGTTTGGATTCACTTTGTTCCGGCGGAATGGCAGCGGTTACGCCGCGCTGCATGCGCAATCGCCGCATAAGGTCGGCTTCTGTGTATCCATCTCCAAGGCTGTCCAGACGAACAAACCGCTGCCCGCCCGGTGGACGGACGGCGGTATGCTTGACATTCGGGCCGCGCTTGACAGAATAGCCCTGCCGACGTAAGGTTTCCAGAAACATATCATAGGTCAGGCTTCCGGCCAGCGCTGCGTCAATATCACGGCGGATAAGGTCACGGATTGTACCGCTGCCGCGCTTTTCTGCGTTCCATGCAGCGTAGGAAGCGCCTTTCCCATCCGGTTCAATCACGGAGTATCCGCGCTCCCGGCTGACCGCATTGGAAATGCCGCGCAGATCGTGGAAATAGCTTTTGAAATCACTCCGGTACTTTTTGCTGTCCATGAATGAAACGGAATTGAAAACAATGTGACAATGCAGATGGTCACGGTCGGTGTGCGTACAGACAACGGCTTCGTATTTGTCTCCTAACAGTCGCCGTGCGAACTCTACGCCCGCTTCGTGTGCCTGTTCTGGCGTGACCTCGCCGGGAGCGTAGGAGTGAATGATATGATAACCGAGAATCCCGCCGTGCTTATCCCAGCGCCGTTTGGTTTCCTGCATTTGCAAAAAAGACTTATCCAGCATACAGTTGATTGCCGTCTGGAAGCCCGCTTTGACAGGATCACAGATATAATCCACGGCGTTTCCCAAATCCGTTTTGCCGTCATTTTGAACGTAATCCAGGCAGCGATCCAGCCGGGAATGAATGACGATAATCTTATCGTATGCCATTATATCGACTCCCGCACCAGCTCCCACGCTTCTCGCGCAAAGCGTGCGGCATCATGGATTTGTGCCTGTGTGACATAGCCCTTGCCGTTCGCCCAGTGCGCAAGCTGGTTGATGTTCGTGCCGATGCCAGACAGCACACGCAAAAGCTCCGCATAGCAGTCCGGCGGGCGCGGCTTGACCGTTGCGCCCAGAATACACTTGCGGATCATGGCGCTGGCAGACAGACCGCTGCTCTGGCAAAGCTGCATGAGCTGCCGATATTCCGCGTCGTTCAGCCATACGCCGGTGAAATGTGATCGACTGCGCAAAAAAATCCCTCCTGTCTATTTGTAATACGTCTCACCATGAGACGCAATTCCGGCGCATCGTCATATAGAAATGCGTCTCACCGTGAGACGCAAAACGCAGGGGTCTTAGGGGTTCACCCCTAACAAGGGTCGTTTAACAAACGACATACTTGCTAAAGCAGCGCTGCCAAAGGCAACGCTGCCCGTTATCGCTGCGGTGCAGTAGATTTCGTCCGGCAAGAGCGTTTCGTTTTCTGTTCCATCCGATGCTCCAGCATTAAAATGTGCTGCAATTCTGCTTCACTTTCCGGCACATAACGAATGTCGTGAATGGCTTCATCGTATGGCATGGAGCTGTTCATAAAGGCGTGATAGCTGTTCTCACAGAAAGAATCATCCTTATCTCTGTACTGAATTTTCACAATAGGCAGCGCAGATTTTATGACGCGCCGAACCTGCTTTGCATAATCCAGCGGAATGATCTTACCTGCCAGCTTGCCGTCGCGGATACCCTCAATCACAACGCGGTATGCCAGAATCCCCTCCGGGCAGTCCGCGTAATGCGTCCAGATGCAGTTGGCGTTGGTATCGTCCAGAAACGCCTCGCGTTCCAACACGCACCATGTTCCACACGGACGGCTCATCCAGAGAAAAGAACGATGCTCCATATCCGTTTCCTGTGCGCTGTCCCAAAGCCGCTTTGCATCGTAATCAAAGTCAGCGGCGTATGCGCGGGTGTTTTGCTTCACAACCTCTGCCAGATAGGAAAGGATGTCCGGCTGATAATTGTTACGCTGCGCCATATTCCTGTTCAAACTCCGCCGGGCGGCAGTATCTTGTTTCCATCGTGAACGCGCCGTCCGGCACGATGCGGCTTCTGCGGGGCAGGTCAATTTCCTGCGCGGTCAGGATCGTGCCGTAGAAAAAATCCTCGGCGTGATCTGCAAGGACAAATACCTCGCTGGGGTTGTTCAGAAGCGCCTGTAAATCGTACTGATACAGTCCCCAGTGGACAGTCGCGCTGCTGACGCGGTAGGGCGTAAACAATGCAGGGACGCCGAAAATCCGGCAAACCCGCATTGGGGTAATGCTTGCGTTGATCGTATTCAAGCTGTTTCCTCCTAACGTTCTGGAAATGATTGTGTTGGCTCTTTTTTAGGCTGTAAGGATGGACATTTGGATTCAATAGCGTCAATCAGATCGGCGGCGCAGGAACGGATAGTATCCAGCGACGATTTCAGCTCGTCCAGGTCCTTGCCCTTACTCCAACCGGCGACATAGCCAAAAGAATAATCCGACGTGTCAATACCGAAATGCTGGCAAACAACGTAAGCTACGCTCTC
>OLXH01000778.1_pt1 | contig 13897 bp, 9 predicted proteins | sample 1673391 | NCBI WGS metagenome assembly OLXH01 (sample SAMEA103958110, study PRJEB25191) | human gut metagenome | reverse complement strand
GGCAGCGGCACTGATGCAGAGACGATTCTTTTAACCAAACGAAAAGGGAAATTTTACGTGAACGTGCGGCAGATACTTACAATCCCGCACAAAGCATAGCGCACAAGGAAGTGAAGAAACCATTGGTTTCTTCCGGTGTTTTTGCCCACTTTTGTCACTGTTGACAAAAGTGGGCCGCCGGAGGCCGTTCTTATGACAAGCTGGAAAGAGAGGGCAGATGCAACGCATCCGCCCTCTCTTTCACGTTAAATACATTCAATTCTGCCGCACAAAGATCGCGTTTTCCATCAGGTCGATCTTCTCCAGCTTGCCCACCACGGCGGTGGGAACGCCCAGAATGTCGCTGAATACCAGCTTATCGCCCTCGACCGTCATGGAGGCCACGTTCTTGCAGACCTCCTGCTTCTCGTTCCCCTTCAGGGTATATACAGTGGAAAGACACATGGCTCTTACTCTCCCTTCAGCAGCTTCAGCGCTTCGTCCAGCTTTTCGTTGCCCAGATTGAAGTCCAAAATCGCGTCGTGGATCAGCTGGGCAGGCTCGTCCTCCATGCTGTGGGCCAGCTCGTGCAGCTCCTCGGCGTGGTGGCGGTTGTGCTGCACCATATAGGCCAGCAGCGCCAGCGCCTCCTCCGGAGAGTGCTGCGCGTGAGTATGTTCATGACCATGGTCATGGTCATGGGTGTGCTCGTGGCAATGGTCGTGGGGATGGGGGTGGGTATGGGTCACGCCGTCGGCGTGGGTGTGTTCATGGTCATGGCTGCACATAGGAGAAACCCTCGCTTTCATTTTTTTTCAATTCTACCACGTTCCGTCCGGCAAGTCAAACCGTAAACGGCAAATCCCCCTACCCCCTTGCAAAAACCGACATTTTGCGGTATCATAAACAGCAGAAAATATCCCGCAAAGGAGCGACCCGCCATGTCCGAACAACCCCACACTCACGCCGACGGCACCACCCACACCCACGGTGACGGCCACGGCCATACCCATTCCCACGCCCATACCAAGGCAGTGCTGAACCGGCTCAGCCGCGCACAGGGTCATCTTGACGCGGTGCGCCGCATGGTGGAACGGGGCGAGGACTGCTCGGCGGTGCTGGTGCAGCTGTCCGCCGTGATCTCGGCGCTGAACTCCACCGGCCGCGTGATCCTGAAGGATCACATCGCCCACTGCATCGTGGACGCGGTGGAGGACGGCGATACCGCCGCCATCGACAGCCTGAACGATGCCATCGACCGCTTCATGCGGTAACGGGCGCACGACAATGATAAAGAGGTGAGACAATGCCGGATCTGAAAACCGTTGCCAAGGTAGGCGGAAAGGCGGTCAAGGCCGCCGGAGACGTGCTGCCCAAGCTGGCGCTGCTGGGGAAAACGCTGGCCGTGATCTCCGGAACCATGACGGCACTGACCGTGGCGGGCTGGGTCATCACCCGCGCCAACGAGAAGCGGGAGCAGGAATAACGCTATCCCAAAGCCTCCCCTGTGTAAGGGGAGGTGTCAAAAATTAACGATTTTTGACGGAGGGGTTGGCTGATAATGTAACAATCCCCCAGTCGGGGCGTTAAGAAAACATGCCGGTGGCATGTTTTTAGCCCCGATCTCGGCGGCTATGCCGCCGTAGCTGACAGCCCCCCTTACACAAGGGAGCCTTTACCTGTGCAAACGGTAATATTTATTGCATTGGCTATTCCACAGAAAGGACGAATCTACATGCGTAAAAAACAATTCAAAGCCGAATCCAAGCGTTTGCTGGATCTGATGATCAACTCCATCTATACCCACAAGGAGATCTTCCTCCGTGAGATCATCTCCAACGCCTCCGACGCCATCGACAAGCTGTGCTACCTCAGTCTGACCGACGACAAGGTGGGCCTGAACCGGCAGGATTTCCGCATCCTCCTGGCCGCCGATCCCGACAGCCGCACCCTGACCGTCAGCGACAACGGCATCGGCATGGACGAGGACGATCTGGAGCACAATCTGGGCGTCATCGCCAATAGCGGCAGCTTCCAGTTCAAGGGCGAGCTGGAGGGCAAGGAGACTCCCGACACCGATATTATCGGCCAGTTCGGCGTGGGCTTCTACTCCGCCTTCATGGTGGCCGACCAGATCACCGTCATCACCAAAAAGTACGGCTGTGAACAGGCGTACCGCTGGCAGTCCGCCGGTGTGGACGGCTACACTATCGAGCCCTGCGAAAAGGACGCCGTGGGCACCGATATCATCATGCACCTGAAGCCCGACAGCGAGGAGGAGAAGGACGAGTACAGCCAGTATTTGCAGGAGTATACCCTCAAGCGGCTGGTGAAGAAGTACAGCGACTATATCCGCTTCCCCATCCGCATGCTGACCACCCACTCCCGCCGGAAGGACGGCAGCCCCGACGACAAGCCGGAGTACGAGGACGTGACCGAGTGGGAGACCCTCAACTCCATGGTGCCCCTGTGGCAGCGAAAAAAGAGCGAGGTCACCAAGGAGGAGTACGACAAGTTCTATCAGGAGCGCTTCGGTGAGTTTGCCCCGCCCCAGTCGGTCGTCACCGTGTCGGTGGAGGGCGCCGTCACCTATAAGGCGCTGCTGTTCATCCCCTCCCGCATGCCCAACCAGTATTTTACCGAGGATTTCAAGCCCGGTCTGCAGCTCTACAGCTCCGGCGTCATGATCATGGATCACTGCGCCGACCTGCTGCCGGAGTACTTCAACTTCGTCCGGGGCGTGGTGGATTCCCCCGACCTGAGCCTGAATATCTCCCGTGAGCTTTTGCAGCACGACCGGCAGCTGAAGGTCATCGCCGCCAATCTGGAGAAGAAGATCAAGGCGGAGCTGCTGCGGATGCTGAAGGACGAGCGGGACAGCTACGAGACCATCTACCGCAGCTTCGGCCGCCAGCTGAAGCTGTGCGCCCTGAACAACTACGGCGCCAACAAGGAGAAGGTGCAGGATCTGCTGCTGTTCTACTCCTCCAGGGAGAAGAAGCTGGTAACGCTGGACGAGTACGTGGCGCGTATGCCGGAGAGCCAGAAGTTCATCTACTACGCCACCGGCGAGACGGTGGATGCCATTGACCATCTGCCCCAGACGGAGCTGGTGAAGGAGCACGACTATGAGATGCTGTACTTTACCGACAACACCGACGCCTTCATCCCCGACCTGTTCGTCCAGTACAAGGACAAGCCCTTCCGCAGCGTGGTGGACGGTGAGCTGGAGCTGGACGATGAAAAGAAGCCTGACGAGACGGAACGCTACAAGGACGATTTCGCCTTCATGAAGGAGGTGCTGGGCGACAAGGTGACGGAGATCAAGGCCAGCACCAAGCTCAAGACCCACCCCGTGTGCCTGTCCAGCGGACAGGGCCTTACCTTCGAGATGGAGAAGTACTTCGCCGCCGTGCAGCCTGACCTGAACATGAAGGCTCAGCGTATTCTGGAGATCAATGTGGATCACCCCGCCTTTATCACCTTTGAAACGGCCCGCATCACCGAGCCGGAGAAGGCGAAGAAGTACGCGGAAATCCTCTATAATCAGGCCTGCCTCATCGCCGGTCTGCCTATCGATGATCCCAGCGCCTACACCGACCTGCTGTGCAGCCTGTGGCAGTAAGAATAAAAAACATTCCCCGGCCATCGCCGGGGAATGTTTTTTATTCGCTGATCCCGCAGACCGACTCATACAGCAGCTGCAAATCGTACACGTCGATAGCGCCGTCACCGTTGATATCGGCGGCTTTCCGGAAGTCTGCGGCGGACAGGCCGCCTGACGCCTTGCCGGTCACCAGATAGTCGTACAAAAGCTGTACATCCGTGCTGTCAATGCCGCCGCTGCCGTTCAGCTCCCCGATCTTTACGGTGAAATCGGTGGGAGAGAGAAAGTGCTGTCCCATCACGGCGGCGCTCTCCCCGTCCGGCTGGTGATTACTGAGACTGGCTTTCAGGTAGTGGCGATGCACCTGCGCTCCTGCGTCCCACGCGGCGTCGGCCTGATACCACCGTACCCCCAGCTTGACCAGATCCCAGCCGTGGGATTCGGCGTTGACGCTGCCCGATACCACGCGGACGTCTACCCCCGCCGCCAGCGCCAGCCGGTACAGCAGCAGGGCATAGCCCTGCGATACCGCACGCTTGTTCACCAGTGCCGCGTAGGCGGAATACTTCAGCAGGTTCGTGGTATCGTTCCGGTTTTCGCTGTCATTTTCCACATGGGCGCAGAGCCAGTCATAAATGGCCGCCAGCCGCTCCTCCGGCTCCGCCATCCGCGCCACCCCCAGATAGTCCAGCAGCGACGCAGCGGTCTGCTCCAGCTCCGTTTCCTGCCGGGCGGTGGTGAAATAGGTAAACGCGATGGTCACACCAAAGTAATTGCCGTCCCACGACGCGGAGTAGGTGACGCTGCCATACTGATAGCGCATGTAGTCGCCGCCGGTGGGGTCCTGCGGATCGTGGCGGAACACCTCCGGCAGCAGCTGCTGCCGCACCAGCGTGGTCAGATACTTGGCAAAGCGCCGCCGCAGCAGGATACCGGCATGGGACACGCCGTCCGCCGCCAGCTGCTTCTCGCTTTTGCTGTAAGCCGCCGCGGCCTCCTCCGCCGTCAGCTCCGAAAACGGCCCGTCCGCCGGATAGCCGGTGTAGAAAAACAGTATCTGCTCCCGTGCCTTGAACTGCTGGTGCACATAGGCGGCTACGTCCGTCAGGCTGTCGTAACGACCGCCGTCGCCCATGGCGTTCGTCTCCGCCAGCATTGCCGTGCCCGGCGCGTCATAGGTGACACTTTCCGTCACGCCCAGCTCCGGATACAGGGGATTGCTGCAGACCACCGTGGCGGACAGCGGCGCATCCTCCGCGCTGTACATCTCCGCCCAGACCTGACCGGGCAGCAGCGTGACGGCCATCAGTACCGCGCACAGCAGCGCCGCCAGACGCTTTCCTTTCCTGTCCACCTGCTCCGCCTCCTTTTGCTTAGATTTCCAATTATTGTCATTTTACCAGCCTGACCGCCGCTTGGCAAGCGGAAAAACCTGGAAACGGGCAAAAGAAAAGCGGCTTTCGCCGCTTTTCCGTTTTATCAACCGTTACAAACCGTCTCGTACAGCAATTGCAGATCATAGATGTCGATAGAACCGTCACCGTTCACATCGGCGTCCTCCAGAAACTCATATTCCATCAGTTTGGTCTGCGCAACGGGCACCTGCTGGGTCCTCAGGTACTGATACAGCAGATCCACATCCAGAATCGTGACTCCGCTGTAGCCGTTCAGTTCGCCGGGGCCAAGTGCCAAATAATCCCCCTCAAACCACAGAACAACCTCGTGGTTGAAGCACCAGTAGCCATATTGATAGTAGCCGTATGCTTCCATGGCTGAGGCGATGTTGCTGTTATTGTCCTGATACCACTGCCACACGGTGTTGTCGGTGTCATCGTCCGTCACGTACAGACGAATGATGCCGTTATTACGCCGCAGCAGGTTGGCCACCTTGCCGGGAAGACTCGCATCCTCGGTAGAAACGATCAAATGACTGTTGACCGTATAGTAGTTGGCCGCCGTGGCGGTACAGTTCTCTAACGGCACGTTATACGGTGTACCAGAAAGTGTGTGATCTTCTTTCAGCTTATTTGTGGTGATGTTGAAATAGCTGTAATAGGGGGAATAGGGATCGTCAGAGCCGTTATACACGGGATCGTCCCACGTGGCGTCTACATAGTACCACTCTCCGTCGATTTTTGCCAGATTCCATGCATGGTTTTCTCCTGCGTAGCCTACCACATAGTAGCTCTGGATGCCTGCGCGCATCAACAGATATTGCAGCGCAAAAGCATACCCCGCGCAAACGCCCTTGCCCTCCACCAGTGTGGTATAGCCGTTCTGCTCCTCCAGCTTACTGTAGGTATACGTGACTTTCTTGATCAGCGCGTCGTGCAGGTACAGCTCTTTCTCATAGTCGCTGCCGGTGGGCATACCCGCCAGGATCGTTTCAGCAGTCTCCAGAAACAGCGGCAGTTCGGTATTCAGATTGTAAATATGACTGTTGTAATTCAGTTGAATTTCACTGCAAAGCATGGTGTTTTTGTTGTACCAGAACGACGGCCGGGCCCAGAACAGCTCCGGATAGTCAGAGTAAAACGCAGCAGTAACAAGCCAAGCTTCATCATGGGTAATTTTCTGGTTTGTAGGAAGCGAAACCTTGTCTACGGTAAAATTCTCTGCCATTTCCAGCAGCCGATCATAAATTTTCAGGTAGACCGTACTGCGGGACATTTTCGCCAGCTTAGCACGGCCATACCGTGTCACGGATATGATATCGAAATAGGAGCTCCCGCTTTTATTACTGGTCAGAGCATTATTCAACTCCGCAGACGTAATCTCCGCATCCGCAGCTTCCTCTGCTGAAAACTGCTCAACCTCCAATTCGTGGCTGATAGGATCCAGTGTCGCCCTGCATAGCACATCGGAATCATCGGTATTGTCAGTGTCCTGATTGTCCACTTCCTGCTCCGGCTCCTGAGGGTCGGCGCTTTCACTCTCCTCTGGAACTTCCGCGTCCGGCGTTTCATCGTCGGTGGGAGCGGGCGTCTGGTCGTCGGCAGGCTGTCCGTCTGTGGCGGTTTCCTCACTCATGGTAGGCTTGTCGCTCACGATCGGTTCTTCCAGCGCAGCGGCGCTGCCGCCGTCCGTCCCATCCGTCGCCCACACCTGCGTCGGCAGCAGCGTGACGGCCATCAACACCGCACACAGCAGTGCGGCCCATCGCTTCATCTTTCTCATAGTTTTCTCTCCCCTTTGTCGAAGATTCGATAGTACTATTTTACCAGCATACCCGGCATTTGGCAAGTGATTTGTCGGGCATTTTCAGTTTTTTCGGTGCGCCGCTTTGCAAACGGCGGCAAATACGGTATAATGGCGGCAAAGACTATCACACGTAAGGAGGACGCGCCTATGCTGTCCATCTGGATCGGCCGCGCCGGCAGCGGAAAGTCGGCGCGGGTGCTGGAGACCATCCAGCGTGAGCGGGAGAACCGTCCCCAGCTGCTGCTGGTGCCGGAGCACACCTCCCACGAGGCGGAGCTGGATCTGTGCCGCTTCTGCGGCCCCACCGCCTGCCGCAGCGCCGAGGTGCTGACCTTCCAGAGCCTTGCCACCCGTGTACTGGGCGAGACCGGCGGCCTTGCCGACGTGACGCTGGACAACGGCGGCAAGCTGCTGACCATGCGCCGGTGCTTACAGGAACTGCACACGCAATTAAAGGTGTTTGGCCGCCCGTCCCAGCGCTCGGCATTCCTGCACCAGCTGACCACGCTGGCCGACGAATTCTACGCCTATCAGATCGCGCCGGAGACGCTGTACCACCATGTGGAGGACATGGAGGGCGCCATGGGCGATAAGCTGCGGGACGTGGCGCTGATCTTCGCCGCCTACGACGCCAAGCTGCGCCACGGCGGCACCGACACCCGTTCCCGTGTGCAGAAGCTCCACGACAGCCTGCCTCAGTCCCACTATCTGGATGGGAAAGACCTGTATCTGGACGGCTTTTCCTTCTTCAACAGGCAGGAGGAGAGCGTGCTGGCGCTGGCGCTGCGGCGGTGCGCCAGCGTGGCGGTAACGCTGCTGGGCGACAAGACCGGCCAGCAGTTCCAGAACGCCGCCGCCCAGAAGGAGCGCCTTGTCCGCATGGCCCGTGAAGCGGGCGTCGAGTGCCGGTTGGCGTACCTGACCCGACAGGACGACAGCCCGCTGGGCCACCTGGAGCGTTGCTTCTTCGGCCATGACGCGGCCTGGGAGGGCGAGACCGACGCGGTGGCGCTCTATCAGGCGGCCACCGCCTACACGGAGGTGGAGTACGTCTCCGCCCAGATTCGACGCCTTGCCCAGCAGGGCTATCGCTACCGGGACATGGCCGTGGCCGCCCGGACGCTGGACGCCTACGGTCCGCTGCTGGAGTCCATCTTCCTGCGGGACGGCATCCCCGCCTACGTCAGCCGCCGCAGTGACATTCTGGAAAAGCCGGTGATGACGCTGCTGCTGTCCGCTGTGGACGCGGTGACAGGCGGCTTTGAGTACGAGGATATGTTCCGCTACCTGAAAACCGGCATGACCGGCGTGACAGAGGCGGAGTGCGACCTACTGGAGAACTACGTGATCCGCTGGGAAATTCGGGGCAATATGTGGCTGCGTGACGTGCCGTGGACGCTGAACCCTGACGGCTACGGCCGGGACATGACGGAGGAGCGGGCCGCCCGTCTGCAGGAAATCAACCGCATCCGGGAAAAGGTGCGCCTGCCGCTGCTGGCGCTGGCTACCGGCCTGAAGGAGCGGCCCGCCGCCCGTGACAAGGCCTGGACGCTGTACGAATTCGCGGCGGCTGCCGGTGTGCCGGAGGCGCTGCGGGACAAGGCCGACGCACTGCTGGCGGCGGGGCAGGTGCAGCTGGCGGAGGAATACGCCCAGCTGTGGCAGATCTTCTGCGGCGTGCTGGATCAATTCGTGGAAATTCTGGCGGACACGGAGCTGGACGGCGAGGAATTCGCCCGTCTGCTGCGGCTGGTGCTGACCCAGTACAGCGTGGGCACCATCCCCGCCACGCTGGATCAGGTGAAGGTCAGCGAGATCACCCGCAACGACCGCCACCGCGTCCGCGTCCTGTTCCTGCTGGGCGCCAACGACCACCTGCTGCCCCAGATCGACAAGGACGGCGGCGTGCTGGACAGCGACGACCGGCAGGCGCTGGCCCAGCGGGATATCCCCCTGTCCGACGCCACCTTCGACGCGCTGGATAACGAGCTGCAAAACATCTACGCCTGCCTTGCCCAGCCCACGGAGCACCTGCATATCAGCTGGCCCGTCACCGACGTGACCGGCGCGGAGCTGCGGCCCTCCTTCGTGGTGGAGCGTGTGGCCCGTCTGTTCCCCCGGACGAAGATATGCCGGGAGGACGGGGCCTATCGCCTGACGCTGCCTGCCGCGGCCCTGTGCGCCGCCGGGGATGACCCCCAACTGTGGCAGTACTTTGCCCAAAGTCCCCGCTACACCGCCGCCCTGTCCGCCATGGAGCGGGCGCGGCACATGGAGCGGGGCAGCCTGTCGCCGGAGGCGGTGCGGTCGCTGTACGGCCACTCCATCGCCATGTCCGCCAGCCGCATCGACCGGGTGAAGTCCTGCCATTTCGGCTACTTCATGGAGTACGGTCTGCGGGCAAAGGAGCGGAAAAAGGCGGGCTTCGAGGCCCCGGAGATCGGCACCTTCCTCCACTATCTGCTGGAAAACGTCAACCGTGACGTGAAAGCGCAGGGCGGCTACGGACAGGTGGCCGACGAGGAGCTGCGCCGCATGGTGCGGAACTATGTAAAGCGCTACGCCGACGAATGCATCGACGACTATCCCCATAAATCCGCCCGCTTCCGGTATCTGTTCAGCCGTCTGCGGGAGACGGCCTACAGCATCATCCTCAGCATCGCGGAGGAAATGCGGCAGTCGGACTTCGCCCCGGTGTCCTTCGAGCTGAGCTTCGGCGGACGGGACGGCGACCTGCCCGCCATCACCGTTCGGGAGGGCGGCGCGTCCCTGTCCGTCTCCGGCAAGGTAGACCGGGTGGACGGCTGGCTCCACGACGAGAAGCTCTATCTCCGGGTGGTGGACTACAAGACCGGCCAGAAGAGCTTCGACCTGACGGATATCCGCTATGGTCTTGGCATTCAGATGCTGCTGTATCTTTTTACGCTGGAGCGGGAGGGCGCGTCCTATTTCGGCCATCCCATCGTGCCATGCGGCGTGCTGTACCAGCCCGCCCGCAGCGTGATACTGCGGCAGGATCGCGGCATCAGTGACGAAAAGCTGAAGGCCGCTCTGCAAAAGGAGCTGCGCCGCACCGGACTGGTGCTGGGCGAGCCCCAGATCCTGCAGGCCATGGAGCACAGCGCGCTGGAGTCCCCTTGCTATCTCCCCATCGGGGTGAAGAAGGACGGCGGCGTCACCGGCAGCGTGGCCACGGCGGCGCAGCTGGGCCATCTGGGCCGGTATGTGGACAAGCTGCTGCACCAGATCGCCGGGGAGATCGCGGGCGGCAACATCGACGCCGACCCCTATGCCCGCGGCCCACAGGACAGCGCCTGCACCTACTGCGCCTTTGCCTCGGCCTGCTATTTTGACGACAGCCGGGACAAGCGGCGGCTCATTTACAAGACGGAAAGCGATGAATTCTGGGCCCTGATGGAACGGGAAAACGGAGAGGAGGGACACCATGGCCGTTGAACTGACACTTGACCAGCGCACAGCGGTGGAAAACCGGGGCGGCAGCCTGCTGGTGTCCGCCGCCGCCGGCTCCGGAAAGACCAAGGTGCTGGTGGAGCGCCTGTTCCGCTATATCATGGAGGAGCAGTGCGCCGTAGACGATTTTCTGATCATTACCTATACCAAGGCGGCGGCGGCGGAGCTGCGGGGTAAGATCGCGGCGGAGCTGTCCAAGCGGGTGGCGGAGCATCCGGACAACGCCCATCTGCGCCGCCAGCTGTTCCGGGTGTATCAGGCGGATATCAAAACGGTGGACGCCTTCTGCGCCGCGCTGCTGCGGGAAAACGTGTACCGTCTGCCGCCGGTGGCGGGTCATACCCTGACGCCGGACTTCCGGGTGCTGGACGAGCAGGAGGCCACCATGGTGAAGGAGCGTGTGCTGGAGCGGACGCTGGAGGATTTCTACGCCGGCATGGACGACCAGCGCCGCCAGCTGGCGGAAACGCTGGGCGCGGGCCGGGACGACCGGGCGCTGGAGCAGCTGGTGCTGGAGCTGCACCGCAAGCTGCAAAGCCATCCCTACCCGCTGGAATGGCTGGAAAAGGTGCGCCGCGGCTGGGAGACGCTGCCGGAGGACTTGAGCCAGACCCCCTACGGTCGGATCATCATGGAGGACGCCGCCGCCAAGGCGGATTTCTGGGCGGCGCTGCTGGAAAAAACGGCAGACGGCATCACCGACGAGGTGGTGGCCGCCGCCTACAGCGACCGTCTGGTGGAGGCGGCAGCGGGGTTTCGGGGCTTTTCCGCCGCCTGCGGCGACTGGAACGCCATGGCCGCCGCGCTGCCCGGCTTCCACCGCCGCATGGGCGCTGTCCGGGGCGAGAACCCGGAAAAGGAGCACGTGCAGGCCATCGTCAAGCAGTGCAAGGACGACCTGAAGAAGCTGGCCGCGCCCTTTACCGTCACCCAGGCGGAGCATCTTTCCGACCTGTCGGCCATGGCGCCCGCCATGCTGGCGCTGACGGCACTGACCGCTGACTTCTCCCACCGCTATCAGGCGGAGAAGGCCCGCCGCAACGCGCTGGATTTCTCCGATCAGGAGCACTATGCCATCGACCTGCTGTGCCAGCCCGACGGCCAGCCTACGGAGTTGGCTCAGCAGGTGGCCCAGCGTTACCGGGAGATCATGGTGGACGAGTATCAGGACGCCAACGACGTGCAGAACTGCATCTTCTCCGCCGTCTCCCGGCAGGAGCAGAACCTGTTCACCGTGGGCGACGTGAAGCAGAGCATCTATCGCTTCCGTCTGGCCGACCCCACCATCTTCCTGCGGAAGTACAACGCCTACGTCCCCGCCGGCCAGGCGGAGGACGGCCAGCCCCGCAAGGTGCTGCTCAGCAAAAACTTCCGCTCCCGCCAAAGCGTGCTGGACGGCTGCAACGCTATCTTCCGCAGCATCATGTCCCGCCGGATGGGCGAGATGGACTACGGCGCGGAGGAGCAGCTCTATTTCGGTGCGGCGTACTACCCGCCCCACCCGGACACGGCGGCGGAATACCACTTCATCGACGTGGCCGACACCGAGGAGGAGCGCTTCGACCGCGCGGCGGTGGAGGCCCGGTTCGTGGCAGAGCGCATCCGCCGCATGCTGGACGAGGGCTACGCCGTCTCCGGCGGCGATGGCCTGCGGCGCTGTACGCCGGAGGATTTCGTGATCCTGATGCGCTCGCCCCGCAGCCGCCTGAAGGCCTTCACGGCGGCGCTGGCGGCCCGGAACATCCCCTGCGCCGCCGACGAGAGCAGCGACTTCTTCGCCACCGTGGAGATCGCCGTGGTGTGGTCGCTGCTGCAGGTCATCGACAATCCCCGGCAGGACGTGCCGCTGATCTCGGTGCTGCGCTCACCCCTGTTCGGCTTCACGCCGGATCGTCTGGCGGCCATCCGCGCCCTGCAGAAGGACGGCGACTACTACGACGCCCTGCTGCTGGACGACAGCGCCGACACGCAGGACTTCTTCCGCACACTGGAGAGCCTTCGCGCCGCCGCCCGGGACGAGACGGTGGACGTGCTGCTGTGGCGCATCTACAACACCTGCCGCTGCGCGGCGGTGTTCGGCGCCATGCCGGGCGGTCAGGCCCGGAAGGACAACCTGACGGCCTTCTACACCTACGCTCGGCAGATGGCCGGCGCGGGGAAAAAGAGCCTGTTCGACTTCACCGCCCACCTGCGGACGCTGCTGGAAAACGGCGACGCGCCGGATCTCTCCACCCGCCAGAGCGCCGGCGGCGTGCGCATCATGTCCATCCACAAGTCCAAGGGTCTGGAGTTCCCCATCGTGTTCCTCTGCGACCTCAGCAAGCGGTTCGACCCCCGTGACGTGCAGGAGCCGGTGCTGGTGCACCCCCAGCTGGGGCTGGGTGTGGAGTGCGTGGACAGAGCGCGCAGCATCCGCTACGATACCGTCAGCAAAACGGCGGTGGCGCTGCAATTGCAGCGGGAGAGCAAGTCCGAGGAAATGCGCATCCTCTACGTGGCCATGACCCGCGCACAGGAGAAAATGATCGCCGTGGACTGCCGGAAGAAGGGCCGCAAGCGCGTGGCCGATCTGGCAGGTCTGGCAGGCGTTCCCACACCGCCGGAGGCAGTGGCGGCGGGCAAGTGTCTGGGCGACTGGGTGCTGCTGCCGCTGCTGTGTACCGCTCCGGGCGCCAAGCTGTGCCAGTGGGCGGACGTGCCTACGCCGGAGCAGACCACGGAGGACGGCGGCTGGCAGGTGTATCTGTGGGACTCTCCCGCCGCCATGATCGCCGCCGTGCCGCAGGAGGACGCGGCAGCCCCGCTGCCGGAGGAGCAGCCCTTTGACCCCGCACCGCTGGAGTGGGTCTACGGGCACGGCGCGGCCACCGTCACCCCCGGCAAGGTGACGGCCACCCAGTTGAAGGGCCGCGCCATCGACGAGGAGATCGCGGAGGGTGCGCCTACCCGCCGCCGTGCGGTGCTGTTTGAAAAGCCACTGTTCCTGCGGGAAACCACCGGCCTGACGGCGGCGGAAAAGGGCACCGCCGTCCACGCCGTCATGCAGTACATCGACTTCCGCACCCCCGCCACCCCCTCTGCGGTGGCGGCGGAGGTGGAAAAGCTGGCTCAGCGGCGATTGCTGACACCCCAGCAGGCCGCGGCGGTGGACTGCGCCATGGTGGCGCGGTTTCTGGCGTCTCCGCTGGCGGAGCGTATCCGCGGCGCGGACAAGGTGTGGCGGGAGTACCGCTTCTCGCTGCTGACCGATGCTGCCCTCTACGATCCGCAGGCGGCGGGGGAGGAGCTGCTGCTGCAGGGCGTGGTGGACTGCGCCTTTGAAACGCCGGATGGCCTGGTGGTGGTGGACTTTAAGACCGACCGCGTCACCCCCCAGCAGCAATCCCAGCGGGCCGAGGGCTACCGTCCCCAGCTGGAGGCCTACGCGCTGGCGCTGGGTAAGGTGCTGGAAAAAGACGTGTCGGAGAAGCTCCTGTACTTCTTCCACACAAATTCTACCGTAAAATTATAAAAAAGTGCTTGCAATTTGCCGCAAGCTGTGGTATTATCACAGTTGCGTTTATGGGTGAAAGCCCAGACGACAAGTGTACCGGAAAGGGGTGAACCAGAGCAATGAAGGAAGGAATCCATCCCAATTAT
>OLXH01000773.1_pt1 | contig 13941 bp, 10 predicted proteins | sample 1673391 | NCBI WGS metagenome assembly OLXH01 (sample SAMEA103958110, study PRJEB25191) | human gut metagenome | reverse complement strand
TTTCCATCGACCCCAAGGACCTGCAGATCGACACGTTCCGTTCCTCCGGCGCAGGGGGACAGCATGTGAACAAGACGGAGAGCGCCATACGCATCACCCATCTGCCCACGGGCGTGGTGGTGGAGTGCCAGGATGAGCGCAGCCAGTACAAGAACAAGGACCGCGCCATGAAGATCCTGCGCTCGAAGCTGTACGAGGCAGAGCAGGAGAAGCAGAACGCCGCCATCGCCGCCACACGGAAGAGCCAGGTGGGCACCGGCGACAGAAGCGGCAAGATCAGAACGTATAATTTCCCGCAGAACCGGGTCACGGATCATCGGCTGACGGGAGACAATAAAAACTTCAACATTGCGGCCATCATCAACGGTGATCTGGATGACATGATCGATGCGCTGACCCTGAACGACCAGGCCCAACGGCTGCAGGAGGGAAAGGAGAGTTGACCATGAACGAGAATAAGAAGAAAATGTATGACCTGTCCGGCCCCAAGACGGTGGAGGCCATGAAGAAGCGGCACTTTGACGCCTATTACTGTTCCACCGCTGCCGAGGCAGTGGAAAAGGCGCTGGAGCTGATCCCCAAGACGGATAGTGTATCCTGGGGCGGCGTGATGACGGTGGACGAGCTGGGGCTGAAGCAGCGGCTGGCACAGGAGGGCTATACCCTCATCGACCGGGATACCGCTAAGGACCCGGCGGAGAAGCAGGCGCTGATGCACCAGGCGTTGAGCTGCGGCACGTTCCTGACGAGCAGCAACGCCATCTCCAAAGATGGGCAGCTGGTGAACATCGACGGCATGGGCAACCGGGTGGCGGCCATGTGCTACGGCCCCCGGCAGGTGTTGGTCATCGCCGGTATGAACAAGGTGCTGGGCACACTGGACGACGCCATTGCCCGCGCCCGGAACATCGCTGCGCCGGCCAACGCGCAGCGGTTCGGTATCAAGACGCCCTGCGGCCTGACCGGACAGTGCGGTGACTGCACCAGCCCGGACTGCATCTGTTCCTATGTGGTGGTGACGAGGAACTCTATGGTGCATGAGCGTATCAAGGTCATCCTCGTGGGGGAGGACCTGGGGCTGTAAGGGGATGTTTTGCCGCTGCGGCGGGAACGGGGGCGTTTTATGCCGCTGCGCGGCGATACCTCATCCGCCCCCTGCGGGGGCGCCTTCAGCTGTGCACACCCCAGTGTGTACCCCAAGGGCACTTGCTTCGCGGCGCGCACTGGGGCGCCCTCAAGGGGACGGCTGACGCCTGCGGGCGGGACGAAAGAGAAGAAGAAACGAGGTTCGGGTGATGGAGACCATCATATTCCATCCGGAAACGGACAAAAATGCCATCGTGGCGGCGGCGGCGATCCTTCGCCGGGGCGGCCTGCTGGGTATCCCCACGGAGACGGTATACGGACTGGGGGCCGACGGGCTCAACGAGGACGCGGTGCGCCGTATTTTCGAGGCTAAGGGACGGCCACAGGACAATCCGCTGATCCTGCACGTGCCGGACGCGGGCTGGCTGGAGCGCTGCTGTGCGGATATCCCTGACACGGCCTATGCGCTGGCGGAACGGTTCTGGCCGGGGCCGCTGACCATGATCCTGCCCCGGCGGGACTGCGTGCCCCTGCGGACCACCGGCGGGCTGGATACCGTGGGCGTCCGCTGCCCGGACCATCCGGTGACGCGGGCCATTATCGCGGCGGCGGATACGCCGGTGGCGGCGCCCAGCGGGAATACCTCCGGACGGCCCAGCCCCACCTGTGCGCGGCACATGATGGAGGACATGATGGGCAAGATCGACGGCATCGTGGACGGCGGACCCTGCGCCGTAGGCGTAGAGAGCACTATTATCGATCTGACGGTGCAGCCACCCCGGCTGCTGCGGCCCGGCGGACTGCCGCTGGAGGCACTGGAGGCGGTGCTGGGGAAGGTGGCCGTGGACAAGGCCGTGCGGCAGAAGCTGTCCGACGGGGAGAAGGCCAAGGCACCGGGAATGAAGTACCGGCACTACGCGCCCCGGGCTGCCGTGACGGTGGTGACGGGCGCGCCGCGGCGAAGCGCGGCATACATCGCGGCGCACCTGCCGGCGGGAGCCGGGGTCATCTGCTTTGACGAGTACGCGCCGCTGTTCGCGGGGCACATTGTACATCGGTTGGGACCGGCAGGAGACAAGCTGGCTCAGGCACAGCGCGTGTTCGACGCGCTGCGGACCTTCGACGAGACGGAGGTGACGGCCATCTATGCCCAGTGCCCGGACGAGGCGGGACTGGGACTGGCGGTGAGCAACCGGCTGAAAAAGGCGGCGGGGTTCCACACGGTGGACGCGTCGCCGCTGGTCATCGGCTTCACGGGCCCTACCGGCGCGGGCAAAACCAGCGCCCTGCGGGCGCTGGAGCAGCTGGGCGGGCTGGTGATGGACTGCGACGCCATCTACCATGAGCTGCTGCGGACGGACGGAGCGCTGCGGGAGGCCATCGCCGGGGCGTTCGGCCCGGTGTTCGCGGCGGACGGCGGTCTGGACCGGCAGAAGCTGGGGAACGTGGTGTTCGGCGATCCGGCGGCGCTGGAGACGCTGAACGGGATCATCTATGCGCGGCTGCCCCGGGAGCTGCGGCGGCGGATGGACGAGAGCGACGCGGCGGTGGTGGGCATCGACGCCATCAACCTGATCGAAAGCGGGCTGGACGGAATGTGCCGCCGGACGGTGGCGGTGATCGCGCCGGCGGAGACGCGGGTGGCGCGCATCATGGCACGGGACGGCATACCGGAGGCATACGCGCGGCTGCGGGTGCGGGCACAGAAGGACGAGGCATTTTACCGGGCCCGGTGCACGGACGTGCTGGTGAACGACTGCGGCAGCGCGGCGGCCTTTACGGAAAAGGCACGGCAGGCGCTGGAGACGATATTGAAGGAGGAACGAGCATGAGCGAGGAAATGAAGGCGCTGCGGGAGCAGCTGCTGCGGAATGACAAGAACGGGTATGATACGCTGGACGAGGCGCAGCTTCGGGAGATGGAGGCGTACTGCGCGGACTACAAGGCGTTCCTGAACGCGGGAAAGACCGAACGGCTCAGCGCCCGGGCGGCTATCGCCGCGGCGGAGGAGAGGGGCTTTGTGCAGTATAAGCGCGGCATGGCGCTGAAGGCCGGGGATAAGGTGTACACCTGCAACCGGGGCAAGGGGCTGATGCTGGCGGTCATCGGTAAGGAGAGCCTGGCCGAGGGCGCGCAGATCGCGGCGGCGCATATCGACTCGCCGCGGCTGGATCTGAAGCCCACGCCGCTGTATGAGGACAGCGAGATGGCATATTTCAAGACCCACTACTACGGCGGTATCCGCAAGTACCAGTGGGTGACCATCCCCCTGCAGCTGCGGGGCGTGGTGGCCAAGAAGGACGGCAGCGTGGTAGACGTGTGCATCGGCGAGGCGGGTGAGCCCCAGCTGGTCATCACGGACCTGCTGCCCCATCTGGGCGGCGAACAGGGCCGGAAGCCCCTGAACGAGGCGGTGCCCGGCGAGACGCTGAATCTGCTGGTGGGCAGCCGGCCCATCGGGGACAGCGAGGACAAGGATCGGGTGAAGCTGCACGTGATGAAGCGGCTGCACGACAAGTACGGCATTACGGAGAGCGACTTCGCCTCCGCGGAGCTGGAGGCTGTTCCCGCCGCGGAGGCGGTGGACATCGGTATTGACGGCAGCATGATCGGCTCCTACGGTCACGATGACCGGGTGTGCGGCTACGCGGCGCTGCGGGCGCTGCTGGATATCGAAACGCCGGACAAGACGGCGGTATGCGTGCTGGCGGACAAGGAGGAGATCGGCTCCATGGGCGTGACAGGTATGCAGTCCGCGGCCTTTGACGCTTTTATGTCCGACCTGTGCGACGGCCAGAACGTGCCGCTGAAGGCGTGCTTTGAGAACGCCTTTTGCCTGTCCGCCGACGTGACGGCGGCCTATGACCCCAACTTTGCCGATGTGTACGAGAAGAAGAACGCGGCCTTCGTCAACTACGGCGTGGGTATCTGCAAGTACACCGGCGCGGAGACGGTGGCCTATGTGCGCGCGGTGCTGGACGGCGCGGGCGTGCGGTGGCAGATCTGCGAGCTGGGCAAGATCGACGCCGGCGGCGGCGGGACGGTGGCACAGTATATGGCCAACCGGAACATCGCCACGCTGGACGCCGGCGTGCCGGTGCTGAGCATGCACGCGCCCTTCGAGGTGGTGGCCAAGGTGGACTGCTACGAGATGTACCGGGCCTGCAAGGCACTGTACGAGGCGAGATAACGGAAAAGCACGGTCCCAGGCACTGCCTGGGACCGTGCTTTTTACGGGAAAGATACGGAAATCCCTTGTAAAAAGTGGGGGAATACGGTATAATTTTCTACAAGAACAGCAGGAAGGGAGGCGGCGGTATGTACGGCATCGGTCAGCGGGTGGTGCACCCCATGCACGGGGCGGGCGTTATCGAGAACGTGACGGAGGAGCTGCTGTACGGCGCGGCGCGGACGTACTATGTGTTCCGTCAAGCCGTCAGCGGACTGGTACTGAAGCTGCCCACTGATAACTGCGAGGCCATCGGTGTGCGGCTGCTGTATGATCGGGAGAGAATGGACGCGGTGCTCTCGGCCATCCCATCGCTGACGGTGGAGGAGGAGCGCAACTGGAACCGCCGCTACAGGGAGAACATGGCGCGGCTGAAAAGCGGCGACCTGACGGAGGTGGCACGGGTGGTCAAGTCCCTGATGCGGCGGGAGGCGGCGCGGGGACTGTCCACCGGAGAGAGAAAAATGCTGCACAGTGCCAAGGAGATACTGCTGTCGGAGCTGGCGATGGTGCGGGAGATCGGATACCAAGAGGCGGAGCGTCTGCTGGATGGCGCGGTGATGACGGGAGCGTGTGAGTGACGATGGGGAAGCTCTTTGACAAGCTGTTAAAACGGAAAAAGGAACGGCACCCCCGCTGCGCAGCGCTGGTGCCTGCCGCGGGGCGCTCTGAGCGCATGGGCGGCACGGATAAGCTGACGGCGCCGCTGTGCGGCGTGCCGGTGCTGCTGCGGACGCTGCGGGCGCTGGATGAGGCGGCGCTGATCGACGAGATCGTGGTGGCGGTAAGCCCGGAGCGCCTGGAGGAGATCGCGGCCCTGTGTGCCGGGGCGAATGTCAAAACGCCGCTGCGCGTGGTGGAGGGCGGCGGGAGCCGCACTCAGTCGGTGCTGCTGGCGGCGCTGGCGGCAGTCCACGCCGGACCGGAAAACGCTGTACGCCGTACAGACGCCACAGGTGTTTCAGGCGAACATCCTGAAGGCTGCTCTGCAGTCGGCTATTCAGGCCGGGGCGGACATCACGGACGACTGCTCCGCCGTGGAACGGCTGGGCAAGGAGGTATGGCTGGCCCCCGGCTGGCGGGAGAACATCAAGATCACCACGCGGGAGGACCTGACCATGGCAGAGGCATTCCTGCGGGAGAGGGAGAACAGAGCATGACGGATCTGCGCATTGGATACGGCTATGACGTACACCGGCTGGTACCGGGCCGCGCCCTGGTGCTGGGCGGGGTGACGGTGCCCTTTGAGAAGGGGCTGCTGGGGCACTCCGACGCGGACGTGCTGACCCACGCGGTGATGGATGCCCTGCTGGGCGCTGCGGCGCTGGGGGACATCGGCAAGCTGTTTCCGGACAGCGATGCGCGCTACGCCGGGGCGGACAGCACGGCGCTGCTGCGGCAGGTGACGGCGGTGCTGGCGGAGGCGGGTTGGACCATTGTGAATGTGGACGCTACGGTGGCGGCCCAGGCACCGAGGCTGGCGCCCTTTATCCCGGAGATGCGGGAGAGACTGGCGGCGGCCATGGGGCTGGACGCGGGACGCGTTTCTGTGAAGGCGACGACGGAGGAGGGACTGGGATTTACCGGCAGCGGCGAGGGCATAGCGGCCCACGCGGCGGCGCTGGTGGAGAAAACGGCGTAAAAAACCCGGTGCAATCTTCACACATTATTAACAGCGGTGGGGTTGTGCCAAAAGTGAACATATGGTACAATATACCTGTTAAGACGCGGAGGCGTGTCTGCCCGATACGGACAGATGCGCCGCTTTTTGGTATAGGCTATGGAGGACGAGGAAAGGAAGGTAGACTTGAGCCACAGGACTATTCAGGACGAGCAGGCGAGACTGCGTAAAAAACGGCAGAAGGCGGAAAACGTCTTTGCTGTATTCAAAAAACCGCTGCACGAGTCGCTGACATCGGTATTGCCGGTGATGCTGATCGTGCTGGTGCTGTGCTTCACCATTGCGCCGGTGCCCAACAACGCCATGGTGGCGTTCCTGCTGGGCGGCGTGATGCTGATCGCCGGCATGGGACTGTTCACGCTGGGGTCGGAGATGTCCATGATCCCGCTGGGACAGGCGGTAGGCTCCGAGATCACACGGCGAAAGAAGGTGTGGATCATCACGGTGGTGGGCTTCCTCATCGGCATGATCATTACCGTGGCGGAGCCGGATCTGCAGGTGCTGGCCAACCAGGTACCGGCCATCGAGAACAACGTGATCATCTGGTCCGTGGCGGTGGGCGTGGGTGTGTTCCTGGTCATCGCCCTGCTGCGTATCGTGCTGGGTATCCAGCTGCGGTGGCTGCTGATCGGGTTTTACGCCATCGTATTCGGTCTGGCGATGTTCGTGTCGCCGGATTTCTGGGCGGTGGCCTTTGACTCCGGAGGCGTGACCACCGGACCCATGACGGTGCCGTTCATCATGGCGCTGGGCGTGGGCGTGTGTGCCGTGCGAAGCGACAAGCAGGCAGGGGGCGACAGCTTCGGCCTGGTGGCGCTGTGCTCTATCGGGCCGATCATCACGGTGCTGATCCTTGGATTGCTGTATAAGCCGGACGGAAGTGCCTACACTGCGGCGGTCATGCCGGATGCCAAGGACACGGTGGAGATGTTCGATCTGTATCTCAGCGAGATACCCCACTATCTGAAGGAGACGGCATCGGCGCTGCTGCCTATCGGCGCTTTCCTGATCCTGTTCCAGCTGGTGACCCGCAGACTCAAGCGCAAGGAGATACTGCACATGGTCATCGGTCTGGTGTATGTGTACATAGGATTGACCATCTTCCTGATGGGCGTGAACGTGGGATTTATGCCCGTGGGCAGCTTTTTGGGCGGCAGCATCGCCAGCCATACCTATAATTGGATACTTATCCCCATTGCTATGGTCATCGGTTATTTCATCGTACAGGCGGAGCCGGCTGTCCATGTGCTGAACAAGCAGGTGGAGGAGATCACCGCCGGTTCCATCCCGGCTCACGCCATGAACCTGGCGCTGTCTGTGGGCGTGGCCATCTCGCTGGGGCTGGCTATGATCCGGGTGCTGACGGGTATCTCCATCATGTGGTTCCTGGTGCCGGGCTATGTGCTGAGTCTGGCGCTGAGCTTCGTGGTGCCGCAGATCTTTACGTCCGTGGCCTTCGACTCCGGCGGCGTGGCCTCCGGACCCATGACGGCTACGTTCCTGCTGCCCTTCGCCCTGGGCGCCTGCGACGCTGTGGGCGGCAATCTGGTGACGGACGCCTTCGGCGTGGTGGCGATGGTGGCCATGACGCCGCTGGTGACCATACAGCTGCTGGGCCTGAGCTATCAGAGAAAGCTGCGCCGCGCACCTGCTCCTGCCGCGCCTGTGGCGGTGGAGGAGCTTATCGAGCTGTGCTGAGGAGGTGGAGATATGTCTGAAACAACCAAGAACCGTCTGTATCTGATGATCACCATCACCAACCGGGTCATGGGCGCCACGCATTTTCTGGATTTCTACCGGGCTTTCGGCGCGCCGGTGGTGTTCACCGCCCTGGGACGGGGCACCGCCAGCAACGACGTGCTGAGCTATCTGGGTCTGGAGGCTACGGAGAAGTCCGTGATGTTCTCCGTGGTGACGCCGGCTGTCAAGGAGGTGCTGATGCGGGAGCTGGTGGACACCATGCGGATCGACCGGCCCGGCAGCGGTATCGCCGTGTGCCTGCACCTGAGCAGCGTGGGCGGAAGGACGGCGCTGAACTATCTGATCTCCGGCAAAAGCGACGCGCAGCCGGATATGACTGTGAAGGAGGAAAAGCAGATGAACGAGAACGCGTATCAGCTGATCGTGGCGATCACCAATACCGGGTACACCGACACGGTGATGGAGGCGGCCTCCGCCGCCGGCGCGCGGGGCGGTACGGTCATTCACGCCCGGGCTACCGACGCGGAGAACAGCAACAAGTTCTTCGGCATGGCCATCTCGGAGGAACGGGAGATGATTTTCCTGGTGACCTCCGCCGATAAGCGGGCGGCCATCATGCAGTCCATCATGGAGAAGGCCGGCGCCCACACTGAGGCGCAGACGGTGACGTTCTCCGTGCCGCTGGACGACGCAGCGGGGCTGTACAGCGCCAACAGCAACTGAAAAGCAAGGCCCCCGGCTTGGCCGGAGGCGGAGAATGAGCCTCCCCCGGCGAAACCGGGGGAGGCTTTTGTGTGAAAGGAACCGCCGGAGGGCGGCTTGTTCAGCGGTTATTGGGGGATGCAAGATGACGCTTCAGGGCCTGGAAGGTGGCGTCACTGATGACGTGCTCCATGCGGCAGGCGTCCTCGGCAGCGCTGGCCTCGTCCACACCCAGGCGGCGGAGAAAGTCCGTGAGGACCGTGTGGCGCTCGTAGATCTTTTCGGCTACCTCGCGCCCGGCGGCGGTGAGGGTGATGTAGCCGCCGTCGTCTACGTCGATATACTGCCCGGCCTTCAGCAGGCCAACGGCGCGGCTGACGCTGGGCTTGGAGTAGCCCATATAGTCCACGATGTCGATGGAACGGACGGCCTTCCCCTGGCGGATCAGGACCAGGATGCTCTCCAGATACATCTCGCCGGATTCCTGTAATACCACGGCGGCACCTCCTTTGACACTTAGAGCACTCTAACTGAAGTATAACACACGACTGGCGTAAAAGCAAGTGAAAGTTAAATATATTTAACTGTCGTTGCAATGGCGGGTGTTTCTTGACAGAGCGGTTAGCCTGTGCTAACATCATACCACACGACATAGATAGACGATTGAGGTAACGCGCTATGACACTGAATGAACTGAAGATCGGCGACAGCGCCGCCATCACTGCCGTGGGCGGGGAGGGCGCACTGCGCTGCCGCCTGCTGGATATGGGGCTGACGCCCCGGACCGTGGTGACGCTGCGGAAGGTGGCCCCTATGGGGGATCCCATCGAGATACACGTGCGGGGCTATGAGTTGACGCTGCGGGTGGAGGACGCCCGACAGATCACCGTGGAAAAGAGGAATCGCGTATGATCTTTGCATTGGCGGGCAACCAGAACTGCGGCAAGACTACGCTGTTCAATGCTTTGACCGGCTCCAACCAGCACGTGGGGAATTTCCCCGGTGTGACGGTGGACCAGAAATCCGGAGAGGTACGGGAGCACAAGGAGTGCACCGTGGTGGACCTGCCGGGCATCTACTCCCTGCGTACCTATACCCAGGAGGAGATCGTCACGCGGGACTACATACTGAACCAGAAGCCGGACGGCATCATCAACATCGTGGATGCCACCAACATCGAGCGCAACCTGTATCTGACACTGCAGCTGCTGGAGCTGCGGGTGCCTATGGTGCTGGCGCTGAACATGATGGACGAGGTGCGCGCCAACGGCGGCACCATCGACGTGCAGAAGCTGTCCGACGACCTGGGCATTCCCGTGGTGCCCATTACCGCGGCCAAGGGCGAGGGTGTGTCCGAGCTGATGGACCGGGCGGTGGAGACGGCGAAAAACCGGGTGCTGCCCAAGGTCTATGACTTCTGCGCGGCGAATTCGCCGGTGCACCGGTGCGTCCATGCGGTGGTGCATCTGATCGAGGACCACGCTGAGCGGCTGGGTCTGCCGCCACGGTTCTGCGCCACGAAGCTCATTGAGGGCGACAGGGATATGGAGGACCGGCTGGTGCTGGATCAGAACGAGAGGGAGCTGCTGGAGCACTGCATCGTGCAGATGGAGACGGAGAACGGATTGGACCGCAACGCCTCGCTGGCGGATATGCGGTATACGTTCATCGAGCAGGTCACCGCCGACGCGGTGGTCAAGTGCCATGAGAGCAAGGAGCACAAGCGCAGCGTGGCCTGGGACAGGGTACTGACGGGGAAATACACGGCGCTGCCGGTATTCTTTGGCGTGATGCTGCTGATCTTCTGGCTGACGTTCGATGTTATTGGCCAGGGGCTAAGCGACCTGCTGGCGCTGGGTATCGACTACGTGACCGCCGGCGTGGACGGGGCGCTGACCGCCTACGGCATCAACCCGGTGGTGCACAGCCTTATTATTGACGGTATCTTCGCCGGTGTGGGCAGCGTGCTGTCATTCCTGCCCATTATCGTGACGCTGTTTTTCTTCCTGTCCATTCTGGAGGACACCGGCTACATGGCCCGGGTGGCCTTTGTCATGGACAAGCTGCTGCGGAAGATCGGTCTGTCCGGGCGGAGCATCGTACCGCTGCTGATCGGCTTCGGCTGCTCGGTGCCGGCTATCATGGCTACCCGCACGGTGTCCTCGGACCGGGATCGGAAGATGACCATTCTGCTGACGCCCTATATGAGCTGTTCGGCCAAGATCCCCATCTATGGCTTTTTTACCGCGGCGTTCTTTCTGCCGCGGTATAAGGCGCTGGTGATGATCTCCCTGTATGTGCTGGGTATCGTGGTGGGTATTCTGGCAGCGCTGGTGATGAAGGGGACTGCCTTCAGGGGCAAGCCTGTGCCCTTTGTCATGGAGCTGCCCAACTACCGTATGCCCTCCGCTAAAAGCGTGGGGCTGCTGCTGTGGGAGAAGGCCAAGGACTTTTTGCAGCGGGCCTTCACCGTGATCTTCCTGGCCACGGTGGTCATCTGGTTCCTACAGAGCTTCGACACGCGGCTCAATGTGGTCACGGACAGCGCGGACAGTCTGCTGGCGCTGATCGGCCAGTGGCTGGCGGTGCTGTTCAGGCCGCTGGGCTTTGGCGACTGGCGCTGCGCCACAGCGCTGATCTCCGGCTTTATCGCCAAGGAGTCGGTGGTCAGCACGCTGCAGGTGCTGCTGGGAAACGCGGCCATCACGTCGCTGTTCACCACGCGCAGCGCCATTAGCTTTCTGGTGTTTACGCTGCTGTATACCCCTTGTATAGCGGCGGTGGCCACCATACGGCGTGAGCTGGGCTCCCGCATTAAAACGGTGGGCGTGGTGCTGCTGCAATGCGTAGTGGCGTGGCTGGCGGCGTACATCGCTTACGCTGCGGGAGGGCTGCTGCTGTGAGCTGGATGGACTGGGTGCTGCTGGCACTGGTGGCGCTGTGCGGTGTGCTGGCCCTGCGTAGTGCGCGGCGGGCGCGAAAAAACGGCGGATGCGCCGGCTGTTCTGGCTGCGGCGGGAGCTGCAGCGGCTGTACCGGGAAAAAGGAATAAAAAACAAGGCCCGCGGGGGCCTTGTTTTTTTACAGCAGGAGACCATATTTGGCGCACAGGGGCAGGAGTGTGTCCTCCGGCAGGTCGCCGTCGTACAGGGCGCGGCCCTGATAGGCCCGGAGGGCGGCCTCCAGCAGCTGGGTGTCGTCGCAGACGAAGCACACCGGCTTGGTGAGTATATACTGGTAGTCCGCCAGGGCCTGTACATCGTCCCAGGAGGCGATACGCAGGGCCAGCACCGTCTCGCCGCTGTCCAGCGCGGCGGTGAGCGTCTCCTCCGCATCGCCGGTCAGGTCGACGACGGTGTGCCAGGAGACATCGACAGGCAGGGGGAAGGGCAGCTTCTCCGTGGCGGCGGGCAGCTCGTTCGTGTGCTGCGGGGCCGGCGGAGTGATGACCGCGCCGTCCAGTGCCCGGGCCAGAGCGGCGATATGCGCGGCGGTGGTGCCGCAGCAGCCGCCGAACACGGCCACGCCGGCGGCCAGGAATTCCGGTACCAGGGCGGTGAATTCCTCGCCGGTGCAGCGGTAGACCGTCTCGCCATTCTCGATGATGGGCATTCCGGCATTGGGCTTGGCGATCAGGGGCACCCGGGCATATTCCCGCAGGCGCTTCAGCTGGAGAAGCATCTGCTCCGGGCCGGCGGAGCAGTTCAGGCCAAAGGCGTCGATGCCCATGCCCTGCAGGACCACCAGCGCCGCGGTGATGTCGGTGCCGGAGACGCTGCGGCCGTTTTCGTCACAGGTGAAGGTGACGAAGATAGGCTTGTCGCTGACGCTGCGGACGGCCAGCACCGCCGCACGGGCGTCGGAGAGGGTCATCATGGTCTCGATGACGAACAGGTCCACGCCGGCGCGTTCCAGACCGGCGGCCTGCTCGGTGTAGATGTCCACCAGCTCCTCGAAGGACACGTCGCCCAGCGGGGCGAGGAACGCGCCGGTGGGGGACATATCGCCTGCCCGAAGGGCCTTGCCCTGCACCGCCTGGGCGGACAGTTCCGCCAGACGGCGGTTGTAGTCGGCGGTGCAGTTGAACAGGCCGGCCTCCTCCAGCTTGCGGCGGTTGGCACCGAAGGTGGGGGTGTAGACCACCTGGCTGCCGGCGGCCACATAGCCGCGCTGGATGTCGATGATGGCGTCCGGATGGTCCAGTGTCCACTGCTCGGCGCAGACGTCGCCTGTATAGCCGCGCTTTTGCAGTTCGGTGCCGGTGGCACCGTCCAAAATCAGAGGGAAACGAAGCTCCATAGGTGTTACCTCCATTGCATGGGTCTTAGGGGAATGTTTTCGGCAAAGGCGTCGGCGAAGTCGGGACGTCCGGAGAGCTCGAGATAGGTGAGACGGCTGACGATGCCGTCCGCGGCGGACATATCACCCCGCAGGGCCAGCTGTGCCGCGCCGGAGAGGGCGGCGTTGCCTACGCTGTGGAGCTTGGCGGCGGGGAGACGGGGGAGCATACCGATGGCCGCGGCGCTGGCGGGGTCAAGGTACATCCCGAAGCCGCCGGATAGGTACAGACCGTCCAGCGCGGAAAGGGTCAGCCCCTGCTGCGCCAGCAGTATCTGCACGCCGGCGGCCACCGCTGCCTTGGCCAGCTGCAGCGCCCGGACATCAGCGGCGGTGAGATACACCCGGTCGGTCAAGTGGAAGACGCCGCAGCCGTTTTCGTCACGGGTCAAATAGCGGCGGAACGCCTCAGGCGCGTCTTCCGGCGGTAGGAGACGGCCGCCTTCGTCAATGACGCCCAGGCGCAGCAGGAGGGCCGTCAGGTCGATGAGACCAGAGCCGCAAAGACCGACTGCCTCGCCGCCGCCGATGACGTTCATCTTGAAGGCGTCGCTGTACCGGACGCGGCTGACCGCACCGTCCACGCCCAGCATACCGCAGGCGATGCCCGCGCCCTCGAAGGCGGGGCCGGCGGCCACGGCGCAGCAGGTGAAGCCATCCATGCCGCCCAGGGCCATCTCGCCGTTGGTGCCGATGTCCAGAAACAGGAAATGGCCCGCGCGCCGGGCAAGGCCGGAGGCCAGCAGGCCGGCGGTGATATCGCCGCCCACGAAGCCCGCCGCGCAGGGGACGCAGTACAGCGGCGCGTCCAGCAGCGTGAGGCCGGAGCCCTGACGGAAGAAGGTCTCCGGGCAGAAGGGGGCGGCGGCCAGCGGGCGGACGGATACACCGGCGAGCAGGCTCTGCATGACGGTGTTGCCGGCGGTCACGGTGCGCTTCAGCTCGGCGGGCTGCCGCCCGGCCTGGGAGAGTGCCCGGGTGAGCAGGGCCTTCAGCTGCTGGCGGAGCAGGGAGGACAGGCGGGTGAGTCCGTCCTGGTGGTCGATGGTATACTGGATGCGTGTGATGACATCCGCGCCGTAGGGGGCCAGAGCCGTCCAGTCGGCGCAGGTGGCCAGGGCGTGGCAGGTGGCCAGGTCGTACAGCCGCAGCGCCGTGGTGGTGGTGCCCAGGTCGACGGCGGCGGCGCAGCCTGTCTCGCCGG
>OLXH01000765.1_pt1 | contig 14007 bp, 12 predicted proteins | sample 1673391 | NCBI WGS metagenome assembly OLXH01 (sample SAMEA103958110, study PRJEB25191) | human gut metagenome | reverse complement strand
CGAGGCCAAGGAATCCCTGACGGAGATCATCGACTTCCTGCACAATCCCAAGAAATATACCGACATCGGTGCCAAGCTCCCCAAGGGTGCTTTGCTGGTAGGCCCTCCGGGCACCGGCAAAACGCTGCTGGCCAAGGCCGTGGCCGGCGAAGCCAACGTGCCCTTCTTCTCCATCTCCGGCTCCGACTTTGTGGAGATGTTCGTGGGCGTGGGCGCGTCCCGTGTCCGCGACCTCTTTAAGGAGGCCGCCAAGGTAGCCCCCTGTATCGTATTCATCGATGAGATCGACACCATCGGCAAATCCCGTGACTCCGGGCGCTTCGGCGGCAATGATGAGCGGGAGCAGACCCTGAACCAGCTTCTTGCCGAAATGGACGGCTTTGACCCCACCAAGGGCATCATCCTTCTGGCCGCCACCAACCGGCCCGAGGTGCTGGATCAGGCCCTTCTGCGGCCCGGCCGGTTCGACCGCCGCATCATCATTGACCGTCCCAATCTGGCGGGCCGTCTGGCCACCCTTCAGGTCCATACCCGGAACATCAAGCTGGCCGAGGACGTCAATTTGAAGAAGGTAGCGCTGGCCACTGCCGGCTGCGTGGGCGCCGACCTTGCCAACCTTGTGAACGAGGCCGCTCTCCGGGCCGTCCGAAAGGGCCGCAAGCTGGTGATCCAGGAAGACCTGCTGGCCGCCTTCGAGCTGGTCATCGCCGGCACGGAGAAAAAGGGCAGCGTCCTGACGGAATTTGAGAAAAAGCTGGTGGCCTACCATGAGGTCGGTCACGCCATGGTGGCCTACAAGCAGAAGAACACAGAACCGGTCCAGAAGATCACCATTGTCCCTCACACCCAAGGCGCGCTGGGTTACACCCTGCTGATGCCGGAGGAGGATAAGACGGAACTTCGCACCCGGGACGAGCTGATGGCGAAGATTGCTGTGTCCATGGGTGGCCGAGCCGCCGAGGAAGTGGTGATGAACACCATGACCAACGGCGCCTCTCAGGACATTCAGGAGGCCACCGGCGTGGCCCGGAACATGGTTGCCATGTTCGGCATGAGCGACCAGTTCGGCATGATGGCTCTGGCCTCCCGCCGCAGCCAGTATCTGGACGGCGGCTACGGTCTGGACTGCGCGCAGGACACCGCCGCCGCTATGGACAAGGCCGTGAAGGACATTCTGGACAAGTGCTATGCCGACGCCGTGAACATCATCCGGGAAAACCGTGAGGACATGGACAAGGTGGTGGCCTATCTGCTGGAGAAGGAGACCATCACCGGCGCGGAGATGGTGGCCATCATCGAGGGCCGGGATCCCTCCACCGTGGAGGACGCCTATGCCTCCACTCTGGCCCACGAGAATGGCTTCCGCCCCTCTCAGCCGGAGGTCATCGAGCCTGCCGCCCGGAAGGTCCACATGATCTCCGAGAAGATCGAAGCCCCGGAGAACGCTCCCGCCGGCGGTGAGAAAAATGATGCGGACAAGCCCGGCTCTGACGAAGCGCCGTCTGATGGGGAACCTGAACCCAAGCAGGAAAATGACGCCAAATCCGAATAACCACCAAACAGGCGTACCGTCCGGTACGCCTGTTTTTGAAAACGAGAGAAAAGAGAGGAAACACCATGATCCGTATTGCCAAGGAATCCGACCTGCCTGCCGTAGCCGCCGTCTATGAGGCTATTTTAGACCATGAGGACGCCACCGGTCTGCATTACACAGGCTGGAAGCGGGGCGCTTACCCCACCGCCGACACCGCCCGGAATATCTTCAACGCCGGGACCCTGTATGTAGGCGTAGATGAGGATGGCGCGATCTGGGGCAGCATGAATCTCAACGGCGTCCAGCTGCCGGAATACAAAAACGGCGGCTGGTCCATCCCCGCCGAGGACGATCAGGTGGCCGTTATCCACACCCTGACCATCCATCCTGACCGGGCGGGGCAAGGCTTGGCCCGGCAGATGGTGGCCTTTGCCGAAGACACCGCCCGCAGTCAGGGCAAGACCGTCATGCGGTTCGACACTGGCGTGAGCAACGCCGTTTCCAACCACCTCTACCCTGTCATCGGCTACCGCTTCGCCGGGACGGTGGACACCTTCTTCATGGGCTACGTCCACTGCCCCCTGAATCTCTACGAAAAAAAGCTGTAAAACCCCTGTGTAAACCCACGGTTTACAAATTTCGCCGGGAAGTTGGTGGCGATTTTGCCCGCTTTCAGCGATACTGTTCCCACGAAAGGATGTGACGCGTATGACCACAGGCCAGCGGATCGCCCAGAAGCGAAAAGAGGCCGGATTGTCCCAAGAGACACTGGGCGCGGAGCTGGGTGTTTCCTGGCAGTCCATTTACAAGTGGGAATCGGATACCGCCCTGCCGGAGATCGACAAGCTGGTGGCCCTCAGCCGCCGGTTCGGTGTGACCGTAGGCTGGCTGTTAGGAGTGGAGGAAGCGCCGGAGACGGCCTCTGCCCCGGACAGCGGCGAATTGACGGACGCCCAGTTGAAAATGGTGGAGGAGATCACGGAGCGGTATCTCGCCGCCCAAACCGCCCCGAAGCCCCGGAAGAAATGGCCCTATGTGCTGGCAGCGCTGGCGGTATTGTGTGCCGCCTACAATATCTATGATTCCATTCGAACAATCGGTCGGCAATTCGATGGCGTTTACAACCGGATCAACCAGATGGAGTGCAGTATATCCAATCAGGTATACAGTATCTCCGGTCAGGTGGAGGAGATCCTCAAACAGCAGAACGCTTTGACAGCAGACTATGGAACGGAGCTGGTATCCGCCGATCTGTCCAAAAACACCGTCACCTTCTCCGTTTATGCCGTTCCCAAAACATACGTGGAGGGTATGCGCGTTGAATTTTCAGTGGACAACGGCCACAATTCCAACAGCAAAACCGTCCTGTCCGAGCCGGATCAGAACAGGCAGCCGGTCAGTGAGAAATTCTCGGCGGAGCTGACCTGCGAACTGACGGATGACATCGCCATCACCGCGGTATTCGTCATGCCGGACGGCACCCGGCAGACCCAGCCCCTGCAAACGTATTCCGGTCTGTATTCCGGCTCCCTGCCGGACGTTGCCAATCTTGTGGATGCGGATCTCCAAGGCCGGGCGCAGATTGAAAACGGCAAGCTGACCCTGCCGGACGCTATGGAGTATGCCTTGACGCTCAATACAAAGCTGGACAATATCCTGATCCCCCGGACGAAGGCTGTTTCCATTCGGGTAGGCCTGTTCAAAAACCAGCGGCTTGTCGCCTGGGCGCGGCCCATCAGCGCCGATGAGCAGACCAGCTACCGAGGCTTTGACAACGCCACCTTCTATCGGCTGGAGCCTCTCTCCTTCCCCTTTGCCGCCGGGGATATTCTGGAATCAGCGGCTGTTCTCACCGATGAGTACGGCCGGGAGGTCATCCGCCCCGGTGATTTCCCCCTGACGCTGGACAGCGACAACCAGACCCTCATATTTCCCGGCAGCACCGGGTCGGATACCGTTGACGCTTACAGCATCGATACGGACATTTCCCACTGGACATTCTAATAAACCAAAAGCCAGCCTTTACGGGCTGGCTTTTGATTTCTTTCTTCCACGGTGAGAAAGATTTTCGCAGCTTTTTCATCAGTTTTCAGGGCACTCAGAGCCTCTTCCCATACGCAGAGAACAGCCGCCGCGGAGTTTCCGCGGCGGCTGTTCCTGTGATTCAGTTCTCGGTAACGCCCAGATTACGGTGCAGAAGCTGATGGGTCTTGCCCTTCAGCAGGCCCTCGTACAGAGCAAGGACCATGGGGTTCTCGTTGGACTTTTTGATCTGCATGTTGACGTCGGTATCATACAGACCCTTGGCGCGGGCCTTCCGGGTCCGGGGACCGGCGCCGACCGGCTGGCCGCCGCCCATGATACAGCCACGGCGGCAGGCCATGACCTCCACGAAGTCATAGCTGACCTCACCGCTCTGGATACGCTTGATGAGCTTGTCGGCATTGCCCAGACCGTTGACCACTGCGGCGCGGATCTCCTTGCCCATGTAGTCAAAGGTCAGCTCCTTCAAGCCTTCATCGCCCCGGACGCCGCTGGTGCGGATGCGGTCCATTTCCACCCGGCTGTGGCCGGTCTGAAGGCGGCGGAGCACCGCCTCCGTCACGCCGCCGGTGACGCCGAAGATGACGCCGCCGCCGGAACCGATGCCAAAGGGCATATCGGTGGACTCGCCGTCGATATTCTCAAAGCGGATACCGGACTTGCGGATCATGGAGGCCACCTCGGTGGTGGTCAGCACATAGTCCACGTCCTGTCGGCCATTGGTCATGGACTCAGGGCGGAGGATCTCCTCCTTCTTGGCGGTACAGGGCATGATGGACACCGACACCAGCTTCTTGCCCTGATTGATCTCAGGATTGCGGTAGTATTCCCGGATCACCGCGCCGAACATCTGCTGGGGAGAGCGGCAGGTGGAAATATTGTCCGCCAGTTCCGGATACCGGGTCTCGCAGAACTTGACCCAGGCAGGGCAGCAGGAGGTGAACAGGGGGCCCTTGGCGCCGCTGGAGATCCGCTCCAGCAGCTCCTCCGCCTCCTCGATCACGGTGAGGTCCGCGCCGTAGGTGGTGTCATACACCTCATGGAAGCCCAGACGGTGCAGGGCATTGACCAGCTTGCCCATGACGTTTTCGCCCTTGGGGATGCCGAACTTGTCGCCCAGCGCCACGCGGACCGCCGGAGCCACCTGCGCCACCACAATGGTGTTTGGATCCGCCAGCGCGTCCCAGACCTCATCGATGTTGGTCTTGATGCTGATCGCGCCGGTGGGACACACCACCCGGCACTGACCGCAGTTGACGCAGTTGGTCTGGGCGATGGTCTTGTTGAAGGCCGGGGTCACCAGCGTGCTGGTGCCGCGGTAGGCAAAGTCGATGGCGTTCACGGACTGGACATTGTCGCACATACGGACGCAGTCGCCGCAGAGAATGCACTTATTGGGGTTGCGAACGATGGCGGGAGAGCTTTCGTCGATGGGGTACTTGGCCTCCGGTCCACGCCCATGCGGTGAGCCAGCTCCAGCAGATGGCACTCGCCGCTTTTCACGCAGGTGGTGCAGTCCCGGTCATGGGCTGCCAGCAGCAGCTCCAGGATCGTCCGGCGGTAGCGCATGAGCCGGGGGGTATTGGTGTAGATCACCATGCCGTCCCGGGGCGGCTCCGCACAGGAGGCAAAGGTTTTGCCCCGGTCATTCTCTACGGTGCACAGACGGCAGGCACCGTAAATGGACAGTTCGGAATGGTAACAAAGGGTCGGTATATCGATCTCCGCATTGCGGATTACGGTCAGAACATTGGGTTCGTTGGTAAATTCCACCCGCTGACCGTCAATGGTCATAAATCCCATAGCAGCATCCTCCTTACTTCTCTACGGTGATCGCGCCGAAGGCACACTGCTCCACGCAGCTTCCGCAGCGGATGCAGGCGTCCTGATCAATGGTGTACGGCGACTTCAGCGTGCCGTGAATGGCCGACGCCGGGCAGTTCCGGGCGCACTTGGAGCAGCCCTTGCACTTGACGGGGTCGATACTGTACACCCGAAGCTTGGAGCAAACGCCGGCGGGACAGCGGCGGTCCCGAATGTGGGCCACATACTCGTCCCGGAAGGCGTTGAGGGTGCTGATGACCGGCTTGGGCGCGCTCTTGCCCAGGCCGCACAGGGCGGTATTCTCGATCATATCCGCCAGATCCCGGAGGGTATCCAGATCCTCCATGGTGCCCTGACCGGCCACGATGCGCTCCAGGATCTCCAGCATCCGCTGAGTGCCCTCCCGGCAGGGAACGCACTTGCCGCAGCTTTCACGCTGGGTGAAGCTCATGAAGAACCGGGCCACCTCCACCATGCAGGTGTCCTCGTCCATAACTACCATGCCGCCGGAGCCGATCATGGCGCCGATCTTGGTGAGAGAGTCAAAGTCCATGTGGCGGTCCAGATCCTTTTCGGACAGGCAGCCGCCGGAGGGGCCGCCGATCTGGACGGCCTTGAATTTCTTTCCGTTGGGGATGCCGCCGCCCACGTCAAACACGATGTCCCGCAGAGGCGTACCCATGGGGACCTCGATCAGGCCGGTGTTGCACACGTTGCCGGTAAGGGCGAACGCCTTGGTACCGGGGCTTTCCGGCGTGCCGATCCCCCGGTACCACTCCGCGCCGCGCTGAATGATCATGGGCACGTTGGCGTAGGTCTCCACGTTGTTGAGGACCGTGGGCTTCTCCCACAGGCCGTGCTCCACAGTGCGGGGCGGCTTGACGCGGGGCATACCCCGCTTGCCCTCGATGGAGGCGGTCAATGCGCTGCCCTCGCCGCAGACAAAGGCGCCGGCGCCCCGGTTGATATGCAGACGGAAGCAGAAGTCCGTACCCAGAATGTTGTCGCCCAGGAACCCGGCTTCCTCTGCCTGCGCAATGGCCAGCTTCAGGCGCTCAATAGCCAGAGGATACTCCGCGCGGACATAGATATAGCCCTCCTGCGCGCCTACGGCATAGGCTGCGATCAGCATACCCTCGATCATCCGGTGGGGATCGCCCTCCATGATGCTGCGGTCCATAAACGCGCCGGGGTCGCCCTCATCGCCGTTGCAGACCACATAGCGGACGGTCTCCTTCTGAGCGGCCACCTGGCTCCATTTTTTGCCGGCGGGGAAGCCCGCGCCGCCGCGGCCCCGGAGCTTGGAGTCGGTAATAGCCTGAATGACAGCCTTGGGCGTCATTTCAAAGAGGGCTTTTTCAAGGCCCTCGTAAGCGCCGGCAGCAATGGCCGCCTCAATACGCTCCGCGTCGATATGGCCGCAGTTCTTCAGCACCAGACGGGTCTGCTTGGCGTAGAAGGGGATCTCCTCCTCAGAGGGATAGACCTTGTTATCCTGACGGAACATCAGCCGCTCCACCGGCTGACCCCGGAGGACCGTTTTTTCAAAGATCTCGCCGCAGTCGCTCTCCTGCACCTTTAAGTAGAGATAGCCGTAAGGCTCGATCCGCATCAGGGGGCCCATTTCGCAGAAGCCGTGGCAGCCGCTCTTGTGGACGCCGATATGGGCGATCTCCGGGCCGATCTCCACCTGAACGTTTTCATGCTCCGCAGCCAACTCCTTCATGTGCTCATAGAGCTTGGCGGAGCCGCCGGCCAGACAGCCCGTGCCGCCGCAGATCAGCACCCGGCACTTTTCCTGCTTAGTCTCAGCCTGGCATTCCGCCCGGACCTGCTTGAGCTGGAACCGGTTTTCAATTCTGATCATCGTTCCGCCCCTCCTCTTCCTTGGCCCGAAGCTCCTTGAGCAGCTCCGCCGCCTTTTCCGGCGTCATTTTGGGATGGACCTGCTCGTTGACCATCATGGCCGGGGCCAGACCGCAGGCGCCCAGGCAGGACACCACTTCCACCGTGAACATCAGGTCATCGGTGGTCTGCTTGGTCTCACTGAGTCCCAGTTCCTGACGCAGGTACTGCAGCACCGGCGTGGATTTGCGGACATGGCAGGCCGTTCCGTCGCAGATCTTGAGCACATACTTTCCCTTCTGTTCAAAGGAGAAGTTCTCATAAAAGCTGGCCACGCTGTAAGCCTTGGTCTCTGTAATGCCGATCTTTTTGGCCACATAGTCCAAAAGATCCGGCGGAAGATACCGGTAGGTCGCCTGGATGTCCTGAATAATGGGGATCAGGGATTTTTCCTCCAGAGGGTACCGGCTGATAATTTCGTTGGCAGTTTCGTAATAACTCTGATCCAACATCGTCGGTTTCACACCTTTCCTTCGCTTCTTCCTATCTTCGTCATTTTGCACTTGCAAAACAACCATTATTATATATTTTTTAGTCACTAAACTCAAGTTAAGAATTTCGCAAGGAATCAATTCGGCATAATTGACAAATTTCAGACAAGTCAGCGGCGAGAACCGCCTTCCTCTCCCGTCCTTTTGCCGAGGCTTTACAAATCAGACTTTTATCTGTTATACTATCTGTTATACGAAAGGTTATCAGCCGGTCGGATCGGCCGTGTGAAAGGATCGTGAATACCATGCAGAAACTGGAAAAGCAATTTCATATTCACTGCGTCCCCGGCGACGTAGGCCGCTACTGCATCCTCCCCGGAGATCCGGGCCGGGTGCCCGCCATCGCCGCCCTGTTTGACGATGCGCATCAGGTGGCCTACAACCGGGAGTTCAACGTCTGGACCGGCACGCTGCTGGGCGAAAAGGTCACCGCCTGTTCCACCGGCATCGGCGGCCCCTCTGCCGCCATCGCCATGGAGGAGCTGCACAAGTGCGGCGCGGACACCTTTATCCGCACCGGCACCTGCGGCGGCATCGACCTGAATGTGCAGTCCGGCGACATTGTGGTGGCCACCGGCGCCATCCGCTTTGAGCACACCAGCCTGGAATATGCCCCCATCGAATTCCCCGCCGTGGCGGACTGGGAGATCACCAACGCATTGGTAGACGCTACCAAGGCGATGGGTTATCCCCTCCACATCGGCGTGGTCCAGTGCAAGGACAGCTTTTACGGCCAGCACAGCCCCGACGCCTCCCCCGTCAGCTATGAACTGAAGGCCAAGTGGGAGAGTTGGAAGCGGCTGGGCGTCAAAGCCAGCGAGATGGAATCCGCCGCGCTGTTCGTGGAGGCCGCCGCGCTGGGCTGCCGCTGCGGAAGCTGCTTCCATGTGATCTGGAATCAGGAGCGGGAGGCGGCGGGTCTGGATCAGAAAATGAGCGAGGACACCTCCACCTCCGTAAAGGTGGCCGTGGAGGGGCTAAAGCGGCTCATCGAGGCCGACCGGAAGGCCGGACGGTAACGGAGATACGGTTCCATGGATATTAAGCAAATTCTGAACACCGCCGTGGGGGGCTACAGCCTCAGCAAGATCCTCTCTGCTCTGGTGACGCTGCTGGTCTGCCTCATCGCTGTGCGGCTCATTATGAAGGTCGTCACCCGGCTGCTGAGCCGGATGCAGAAGGTCAACGAGCGGCTGCAAAAGGTCATTCATACCAGTATAAAAGTTCTCCTCTATGTGCTGACGGTCATCATCACCGCGGAAGCGTTGGGCATCAACACCTCCTCCCTGACGGCGCTGTTGTCCGTCCTGACCCTGGGCATCACCCTTGCGGCGGAGGACATTTTAGGCAACGTGGCTGGGGGGCTGGTGATCCTCTCCTCCCACCCCTTCGCTCTGGGGGACTTCATCGAAGCCGGCGGCACCTCCGGTACTGTCCGCGAAATCGGTCTGAACCACACGAAGCTGGAGACCGCCAACGGTCAGATGATCCTGATGCCCAACAAGGACCTCTCCTCCTCCAAGATCATCAATTATACCGTTCTGGGCCGACGCCGGATCGTCCGGACCGTCACTGCCTCCTATGACGCACCTACGGAAACCGTCATGACCGCTTGTATGGAGGCCGTGGAGGCCACCGCCAACATTCTGCCGGACCCGGCCCCGGCGGTGCATCTTACCGACTACGGCGCAAGCTCCATCGAATACACCATTTACTGCTGGTGCACCGTGGAGAACTACTGGCCCGCCTACCACTCCATCAATGAGAAGCTGCGGGACACCTTCGCCAAGCACAATGTTGAAATGACCTACGATCACCTCAACGTCCACATACTTGACAAATAAAACCGCAACTATCAAAAAAAGCGCTTTTTTGATTCAATTCAGGTCAGTCCTGTTGCTCCATCCGTTCCTTGACAGCCTTGCCGGTGGGTGTGGCGGCCAGACCGCCCAGAGCGGTCTCCCGCATCTCCATAGGCATCCGGCGGCCTACCTCACCCATGCAGTCGATGACCTCATCCACAGGGATCCGGCTTTCCACGCCGGCCAGCGCCATATCCGCGCAGCTGACGGCGTTGACAGAGCCAACCACGTTCCGCTTCACGCAGGGGACCTCCACCAGACCCGCCACCGGGTCGCACACCAGGCCCATCAGATTTTTCAGGGCCATGGCCGCCGCGTGGCCGATCTGCTGAGGATCGCCGCCCCGCAGGGAGGTCAGCGCGCCAGCCGCCATAGCGGAAGCCGTGCCGATCTCAGCCTGACAGCCGCCGGAAGCACCGGCGATACAGGCCCGGAAGCTGACCACCGCACCAATGCCGGAAGCAGTGTACAGAGCCTGCAAAATCTCTTCCTCGGTGGCGCGGCCCATCTGGTACAGAGGCACCAGTACCGCAGGCAGTACACCGCAGGCGCCTGCGGTTGGTGCCGCCACGATCTTCCGCATGCAGGCGTTGGACTCGCCTACGCTGAGGGCCGTAGCAATGACCTCCTGCACATAGGGGCCGCTGTATGTAGTATCCGCCGCGGCGTAGCGCCGCATCCGGGCGCCGTCCCCGCCCACAAGGCCGCTGCGGGAACGCTGGTCACCCTGGTAGCTGACGGCAGATTCCAGCATAGCCTGCCAAGCAGCCCGCATTTTTTCCATGGACTGCTCTTCCGTTACCTGCCGCTCCTCCATATCGGTTTCCAGAACCACCCGCCAGAAGGGGATGGACCGGGAAGCCGCCTTTTCAAAGATCTCCTGCATGGAATTCAAGGCCATATCAGTCATCCTCCTTCTCGTAATAGATCACGCCAAGCACCTGCGGCACTGCCTTCAGCTGCTCCAGCTCCGCTGCGGGCACCGGCTGGTCGATCTCAAAAATCGTCATCACGCTGCCGCCCCGGCGGTCACGCACCAGGCTCATATTGGCGATGTTGATGCCGCCGTCAGACAGCACCTTGGTCAGGGTCGCCAGCTCACCGGGCACGTCCATGTGACGGACGATCAGGGTGTTGAAGATGCCGGTAAAGTCCACCACCACACCGTCCAGCTGATCCACCCGGATCCGGCCGCCGCCGATAGACGCCGCCTGTACTTTGGTCTTTTTTCCGCTGGCACCCTCTACCGTCAGCACTGCCGTGTTGGGGTGGGCCTCCCGCAGCTCGGCGGGATGGAATACAAAGGACAGTCCCTGCTCCTTTGCCACGGAGAAGCTCTCCGGGATCCGCAGATCATCGGGCTTCATGCCCAGCAGCCCTGCCACCAGTGCCCGGTCCGTACCGTGGCCCCGGCCGGTCTCCGCAAAGGAACCGTACAATCCAATGTCCGCCTTCACCGGCGGTTCTCCCAAAAGGGTCCGGGCCATCCGCCCGATGCGCACAGCTCCCGCCGTGTGGGAACTGGAGGGACCTACCATAATTGGTCCAAGGATCTCAAAAATATCCAGCATGAGCGCTCCTCCTTTGTTACATTTCTCTAATTTTAAGAGTATCACAGTCTTTTCTGTTTTGCAAGCATTTTCCGTCATTTTGTCTATGATAGAAAGACACCCCGCCGAGGCGGGGTGTCTGTTTCTGGTATTCTGCTTTTTGGTCAGTCCAGCACCTGAACGGCAGCGCCCAGCACACCGTCTCCGATGTAGACGCTGAGGGTGCCGTCGATCTCGCCGTCCCACAGGTGGTCGCTGTTGGGCAGTGCCTCTGTCAGCATCTGCCGCACGGTCTCCATTTCTTCCGGTGCGCCGCCATGAGCCACCGCCAGATTGTACCGCTTGTGTTCGCCGCAGCGGTCCACAGCCATATCCACCAGCTTCCGCATCACCTGATGCCGTCCCCGGACCTTGGCCACAGATTGCAGCTGTCCGTCCGGCGCAAAGGTGATGATGGGCTTGATCTGGAGCATGGTGCCGGCCATAGCCGTGACCTTGCCGATCCGGCCGCCCTTCACCAGATACTCCAGCGTATCCACAGAAAAGAAGGGATAGGTGTTGGCGATGAGCTGCGGAGCCCGGCGCTCCGTCAGTTCTTCCCAGTCCATGCCGTTTTTGATGTCCTCAGCCAGCTGCAGCACCGTCATGCCCTGACCCAAAGCGCCGCTGACAGAGTCAAACACCTTCATGGCATAGCCCTGCTCCGCACATTCTCCCGCCAGGATCCGGGCCAGATTATAGGTCCCGGACAGGCCGCTGGACAGCATGACGGCGATCACGCCGTCATATCCCAGATCAAAGATCTCCCGGAGCTTCGCGCTGAAGTCCTCCACACGGGGCAGGGAGGTCTGGGGCAGCTCGCCGTTATGAAGCCGCTGATAAATATCCGGGCCGGTGATGTTGACGCCGTCCAGATATTCGCCGTCCTCGCACAGGATCCGCAGCGGGACAAAAAAGATATTGTTTTCCCTGGCCTGATCCCAACGCAGGTCGGCACTGGAGTCCGTCAGCAGGGCAATTTTCTTTGGGGTCATTTTTTCTGCTCCTTTATACCCAAAAGCTTAATGGTTCAGAGGATATTATGTCACAAACTTACCCAAAGGGCAAGTCCTACCCGTTTTCTTTCTTCTCATTTTTCTGCATCCGCTGAAAGCCCTCCCGCTCCGGCAGATCATCCGTCATGCGGCCAGCCGCTTCCGCGGCCTTTTCCTCAGGCGTGGGGCGGTGGGTATGCCAGTTAGACATATTGATGGGCTGATCTGCCTCAAAGAGGTCATAGTAATCCGCATCCCGGAGCTTCGGCCGGCGATGGCGGATAATGGCCGTCAGAGTCGGATAGAGCACAATGGCGATGAGGCCGCCGGAAAAGCCGTTGTTGTACAGGTTCAATCCCGCCACCGGGCCGCCGGTCTGCAGCACCAGCGCCGAGTGGATGAACCCCGCCAGTATGCCGCATACCGGGCCGAAGTGGCCGGCAACGGGGGCCAGCGTGGTCCCAAACAGGCCCGCCAGCTGAAGTGCCGGGTAATTGGGTTCGTAGTGCATACCGTAGGCCCCCAGCCACACGCCGAACATCACGGGGATGATGTTCCGGGGATGCTTTCCGAAGGCGGAGAAGCCCATAATGGTGAAAATACCGCCTAGGGTTGGGCCGTTGAGATCGCCCCCTACCAACAGCACATAGGCAATGCCGATCAGGCCGTTGATGCCGATATTCACCATCACCGGTCCGGCGCCGAACATACGCAGATAATCGTTGGGTGCCCGGCCCGTGGTGCTCAGCAGGCGCCGGTATCCGGCCCATACAGCCCATGCGGGATCGCCGCAGCCGAAGGTGCCGATGAGGATAAACACAACGCACAGCGCACCGCAGGCAAGGCTCAGTTCAAAATTGAGGCCCGTGGACCAGTAGAGCACCGAGTCCGGTTTGTCACCGAAGGCCGTCAGGATCGGCACCACCATCATGGCGAACAGACCGCAGGCAAAGCCCATGTTGTAGAGGTTCATGCCGTTTTGTATTTTATAGGTGTAGGCCGACAGGGATGGCAGCAAAAAGCCCACCAGAATACCGGTGAACACGCCCAGCGGCAGGCTGGCGTGAACGCTGCCCAGTGCCATATAGCTCACCAGCGGTGCCAGCGCCGTCGCCAGCAGGGCCACGGAGGCATACTTGGAAAACGGCTCCTTCTGATACCGGGCATACAGCCATGTCCCTAAAATGATGGGCCAGATGTTGAACACATTTTTTCCAAACAGGGAGAAGCCCGCCATCAGCCCCATCTCCACAATGGTAAAGCCGTTGAAGGGGTCCTTGGCCAGCTTGATGATGAGAATGGAAATGATGGTCACCAGTCCCGCATTGACAAAAGCGGCGGCAGGGCCCGCAATGTGGATATAGTCTGTGATCAGAAGATCCTGCATGGTGACGATCTTCCAAAGCCCCGACAGGAGCTGTTCCGGATGGCCCATGCTGAGACCAATGAGCATCAGCACAACGGAAAACGCAATGGTCCCCGGAAAAATATACTGATAATAGCGGCTCGTGTTCACGGGTCTCCTCCTGCTTCTTAACGATTTCTTAATGTGTTAGATTTATTATACTGTGGTTTTGCCTCGACGGCAACCCAATTCGTGAAATTTTTCACCAGTTCAAAAAAAGTTTACACTTGCCTTCAGCGTGTCGAAAAAGTCTTTTCGCCATGCGTGGAGCAGGAATACACCGTCGGCCCAGCCGGTTTCCGTGCGCTTTGCGCCCGAAAACCGGGGGCGCAACGGGTCGAAAAAATCTTTTCTTCCCG
>OLXH01000764.1_pt1 | contig 14008 bp, 17 predicted proteins | sample 1673391 | NCBI WGS metagenome assembly OLXH01 (sample SAMEA103958110, study PRJEB25191) | human gut metagenome | reverse complement strand
ATCGAAAAAACTTATATTTAGAACAATCCCCGCAAATCCGTCCCTTCTGCCAAATCCCAAAAGATCCCAGACCACACAGTGAAACAGCAATTTGTACTGGAAGAAAAACATGATTTTCCACATTCCCCTATTTACATAGTAGGGGAGTAGGCTTATAATCACACCGTAGAACTCACGGAATACGCTGCGGTCGTATTTCATGAAATGAGGTGGTAAAACGATATGATGATATCCGCAAAAAGCAGATATGCACTGCGTGTGATGGTCGATCTTGCGCAGCACAATTCCGGAGAATTCATTCCGGTCAAAGAAATTGCCACAAGGCAGGGCATTTCCCTGAAATATCTTGAAAGTATTATGACCATACTGACAAAAGGGAAGATGCTTGAGAGTGCCAGCGGAAAGGGTGGCGGTTACCGTCTGATCAAACAACCGTCGGAATATAAAGTAATTGAGATCCTTCAACTGATCGAAGGAAATTTAGCTCCGGTCGCGTGCCTGTGTGAAGGTGGGAAAAAGTGCGAGAGCACCGCAGAGTGTACCACACTTCCGTTCTGGCAGGGACTGGAAGCTGTGATCAATGATTACCTTGAGAAGCATACCCTTGAGGATATGATTTCACAGAAGACGCATTCCTGTGAAAGTTAAACAACATGTTTTATATGGAGGAAATACAAATGTCGGAAAAAAATTTATTAGAGATCAAAGATCTGCACGTAAACGTTGAAGATAAAGAAATATTACACGGAGTAAATTTAGAAGTTGGAAAAGACGAAGTGCATGTTCTGATGGGACCGAACGGAACCGGAAAATCCACCCTGGGCTATGCCATCACCGGGCATCCGAAATATGCCATCACATCCGGACAGATTTTCTTTGACGGAGAGGACATCACAGAGATGCCGGTGAATGAGCGTGCCAAAAAGGGAATCTTCCTCTCCTTCCAGAATCCGTTGGAAGTTCCGGGGGTGACATTGAGCGCATTTATCCGTAATGCACTCGAGCAGAAGACCGGAAAGCGTGTCCGTCTGTGGGATTTCAAGAAAAAACTGACCGAGACCATGAAACTTCTTTCCATGGACGAGTCCTATGCAGAACGTGATTTAAATGTCGGCTTCTCCGGTGGTGAAAAGAAAAAAGCAGAAATTCTGCAGATGCTTATGTTAGAGCCAAAGCTTGCAATCCTTGACGAGACCGACTCCGGACTGGATGTGGATGCTGTCCGTACCGTATCAAAGGGCATCCAGCTTTACAAAGAAAAATGCAAGGGAAGCCTTCTGATTATCACCCACAGCACACGAATCTTAGAGTCATTGCATGTGGATGTCACCCACGTTATGGATGAAGGAAAAGTTGTGAAAAACGGAGATGCTTCCTTAGTAGATGAGATCAACGAAAACGGTTTTGAGGAATTTGAACAGTAAGAAAGGTGCGTGCGAAATGAGAGAAAAGAGTCAGGTAGAAGATATCGACCGCAGCATCTATGATATCCGCGATGAGGAAAAAGATGCATACAGAATGAAAGAAGGTCTGACCCCACAGATCGTGGAGCAGCTTTCCAAAGAAAAGGGCGATCCGGCATGGATGCAGCAGTTCCGCCTGGAGTCCTTACAGATTTACAATGAGATGCCGGTTCCGGACTGGGGACCGTCAATTGAGGGACTGGACATGGATCACATTGCCACCTATGTCCGTCCACATTCCAAAATGCAGGCATCCTGGAAGGATGTGCCGGAAGACATCAAAGAGACATTTGAGCGTCTGGGAATCCCGCAGGCCGAGCGGAAATCCTTAGCCGGTGTCGGTGCCCAGTACGATTCCGAGCTGGTATATCACAATGTCAAAGACGAGGTTGCCGCACAGGGCGTTGTCTACACCGATATGGAAAGTGCCTTAAAAGGAGAATATGCGGACATGGTACACAAGTATTTCATGAAACTTGTCACCCCGCATGACCATAAGTTTGCAGCACTGCACGGAGCCGTATGGTCCGGTGGTTCGTTCGTCTATGTGCCAAAGGGCGTGCACGTGTCCATTCCGCTGCAGTCTTATTTCCGGTTGAATGCCAAAGGAGCCGGTCAGTTTGAGCATACACTGATCATCGTGGACGAGGGCGCAAGCCTTCATTTCATCGAGGGATGTTCCGCTCCGAAATATAACGTAGCAAACCTGCATGCAGGCTGCGTGGAGCTGTTCGTCAAAAAAAATGCAAAGCTTCGTTATTCCACCATCGAGAACTGGTCCAAGAATATGTACAACCTGAATACCAAGCGTGCCTCCGTTGAGGAAGGTGGAACGATCGAGTGGGTTTCCGGATCGTTTGGTTCTCATGTGGGCTGCCTGTATCCGATGAGCGTTTTAAAGGGGGAGGGTGCCAAAATGGAATTCACCGGTGTCACATTCGCCGGACACGGACAGAATCTGGATACCGGTGCGAAAGTTGTACATGCCGCGCCGGATACAAGCTCCTATATGAATACAAGATCGATCAGCAAGGACGGCGGTATCAGTACCTTCCGCAGCAGTGTGGTGGTAAATAAGGATGCCTGCGGTTCCAAATCGGCAGTCTCCTGTCAGTCCCTCATGCTGGATTCAGAGTCAAGATCGGATACGATCCCGGCGATGGACATCCGCACCAGAAAGGCATCCGTAGGTCATGAGGCAAAGATCGGAAGCATCAGCGACGATGCCGTCTTTTACCTGATGTCACGAGGCATGACGGAAGAAGATGCACGGGCACTTTTAGTCAGCGGATTTGCAGACAACGTATCCAAGGAACTTCCGGTTGAGTACGCGGTTGAGATGAACAACCTGATCCGGCTGGAGATGAAGGGAAGCATAGGTTAGGAGGAGAACAATGACAGAAATGACAATCAATAAACTTCCATCGAAGACCTGGTATTGGTTACATGTCAACGAGACCAAGCTTCCGTGGGACAAAGAACATACAACAGAACTTCCGGAGGAAACCGTGACAGCGGGAAGCACCGAAGAGGTACGCTTTTCCATTACCGGAGAGGGAAGATACAGCAGCAAAAAGATCCATATCATAGCACCGGCAGGTAAGCAGGTGACCGTGTTTATGGATTATCAGACAGAGGAAAAACTTGCCGTAAGGACAAGCCTTTCGGTGGAAGAACATGCACGGGTGCGTCTGGTGCAGCTGCAGCACACAGCAGAAAATTCTCTTGTGTACAATCAGATTGAGGGAGAATGTGCAAAAAATGCCCGTATCGAGCTGGTACAGATTTATCTCGGAAAAGGAGATATCTATTCCGATACGACCATCAACTTAAATGGCGATGCAAGCACCTTTAGGAGCGATATCGGCTATATCGGGCAGCACACACATATCATCGACATGAATGAAGTGGTCAACCACTATGGAAAACATACAGAGAGTGAGATCAACGTGGGCGGTGCCCTGCGCGACGGTGCAAAGAAGATCTTCCGTGGAACGATTGATTTTAAGACCGGCTCTTCCGATTCTGTCGGAAACGAGCTGGAAAATGTACTAATGCTTGGCGCTGATGTGGAGAATAAAACTGTTCCGGTGATCTTATGCTCCGAGGAAAATGTCGTTGGTAATCACGGTGCAACGATTGGGGAACTTGATGAGGATACCATGTTTTATTTTGCCAGCCGCGGAATCGACAAAGAGCACGCGGAAAATATTATGGCAAGAGCAAACATTGACCGCCTGAAAGGAATCATCAAAGACGACAGCTTTGCCAGAATGATTGACGAAGAACTTGGGGAGGTGTAGCATGACCGATTATCGCAAGGACTTTCCACTGCTGTCAGAAATCGGGGAAAATACAGTCGATGGCAGGGAATGGATCTATATCGACAATGCGGCAACTTCCCAGCGTCCACAGTGTGTCATTGATGCAGAACGCGATTTTTACCTGAAACACAATGCAAATCCGCTGCGTGGAAATTATCCGCTGAGTGTGGAAGCAACCGAACTGTATGAAAATGCCAGAAAAGGCGTGCGTGATTTTATCGGAGCCAAATCCGCGCGTGAGATCATCTTTACCAGAAATACCACAGAGAGCATGAATCTTGTGGCATACAGCTATGGTTTAAACAATGTAAATGCCGGGGATGAAATCCTCGTTTCGATCATGGAACATCACAGCAATCTTCTGCCATGGCAGATGGTTGCGCGGCAGACAGGAGCGGTACTCCGGTTTATCGAATGCCGTCCGGACGGATCGGTGGATCTTGATCAGGTAAAAGAACAGATTACGGAAAAGACAAAAATCGTAGCAATCACACAGATTTCTAACGTGCTCGGACGTGTGAATCCGGTCAAAGAGATCGCAGCCATGGCACATGAAAAAAATGCCATTATCGTGGTGGATGGGGCACAGAGCACCCCGCATATGCCAGTCAATGTGCAGGATCTGGATGCAGACTTCTTTGCATTTTCCGGACATAAAATTTTCGGACCGATGGGAATTGGTGTGTTATATGGAAAGAAAAAACTGTTAAAGAAAATGCCGCCGTTTCTTTCCGGTGGCGAGATGATCGAATCCGTGACCCGCGAGAGCGCAAAATACGCAGAACTTCCGCATAAGTTCGAGGCGGGAACCGTAAATGCTGCCGGTGCCATAGCACTGCATGCTGCCATAAAATACGCACAGTCTGTTGGCTTTGACGTGATGCAGGAGCGGGAACTTGCCGTGACAAAGCGTGCGTTTGACGGATTGAAAGAACTTCCACATGTGCATGTACTTGGATCCGACCGGGCCGAAGAACACACCGGAATTCTTACATTTACAATTGATGACGTGCATCCACACGATGTGAGCGAGATTTTAATCGCCGATGGCATCTGTGTGCGTGCCGGACATCACTGTGCGCAGCCGCTGCTTAATTATCTGGGCATCAGCTCTGCCACCAGGGCAAGCTTTATGTTTTACAATACCGAAGAAGAAGCCGACAAATTTGTAGCAGGCATCGCAAATATAAGGGAGCGAATGGGATATGGAAAATAGAAGTTTTTATAATGAAATCTTAACCGAGCACAACGTGCGCCCGGAGTTTAAACATGATCTGCCGGATGCGGATATTGTGCTTGAGGGTGTCAACCCGAGCTGTGGGGATGATATTTTCCTGAAATTAAAGACGGATGGCGACACGATTACCGATGGTGCATTTGTCGGGGACGGATGCGCGATTTCCCAGGCTTCCGCAGATATCATGCTTGGCATGATTGTCGGAAAGAAAAAAGAAGAGGCCCTGCAGATGGGGAAAATCTTTATGAAAATGATCAAAGGCGATGCCAGCGAGGAGGAGATTGATTCTCTTGAGGAGGCATCGGCACTCCGCGATATCGCCCATATGCCGGCGCGTGTGAAGTGTGCAGTCCTTGGCTGGAGAACTTTAAAAGAGGCTTTGCTCGGTGAGGATGCGGACGATGATGACGATGAAGATGACGAGTAATAAAGTCGGAGGGGTTTTCATACACATATAGATAAAAATACACGACGCTTCTTATATGATATGTTACGAATTTTGTGCAGTTTCTGGCTCTGTTAAAATTTTGGAGTCTTAATTGTGGCAAAGCGGAGTAAAATATAAGGAGTATCGTGTATTTTTTTAGGGGTATAAAATAATATCGTAAAAAGTAGTTGACAGCGTTTGGGAAAGGGTGTATATTCATAACAACAGATAATTCCTACTAAAGAAGTATGAAAATAAGGGATTAGATCAGAGAGAGAACATTGGAACTGATCGGACACACACCACTGGTAGAGTTCAAACATATCGAGAAGAAGTTTGGCCTTGAGGCAAGACTTCTTGCAAAGCTGGAGTACTTTAACCCGGCAGGATCCGTTAAGGACCGTATTGCAAAAGAGATGATTGAGCAGGCAGAGAAGGACGGGAAATTAAAGCCGGGCTCCACCATTATCGAGCCGACATCCGGAAATACAGGTATCGGACTTGCGGCAATCGCAGCAGCAAAGGGATACCGCCTGATCATCGTTCTTCCGGAGACCATGAGTATTGAGCGTCGCAACATCATCAAGGCATATGGTGCAGAACTTGTTCTTTCCGACGGAAGCAAGGGTATGAAGGGAGCCATCGCAAAGGCAGAGGAACTTCACAAAGAGATCGCAGACAGCTTCATTCCGGAGCAGTTTGAGAACCCTGCAAACCCGGCAGCACACAAGAAGACAACCGGGCCGGAGATCTGGGAAGATACGGATGGAAAAGTCGATGCATTTGTAGCCGGTGTCGGTACAGGCGGAACCATCACAGGTGTTGGTGAGTATTTAAAATCCCAGAATCCGGATGTAAAGATCGTTGCCGTAGAGCCAGAGACATCTGCAGTATTGTCTACCGGAAAGGCAGGTCCGCATAAGATTCAGGGTATCGGAGCCGGATTTATTCCAAACACACTGGATACCAAGATTTACGACGAAGTAATCCCGGTTTCCAATGAAGACTCTTTCGAGTATTCCAAATATATTGCAAAAGAGGAAGGCGTGCTGGTAGGTATTTCTTCCGGAGCGGCATTAAAGGCAGCCATCGAAGTGGCAAAAAGACCGGAGTTTAAGGGAAAGACCGTAGTTGCCCTTCTTCCGGACAGCGGAGACCGTTATTATTCTACGGATCTGTTCAAGGATTAAGATAAAATTCGGAAAAAGTTCAGACTTTATTTATTCCGTTTTGCGGATGAATCCATTATAATAAAGGCATGTGGAAACCAGAAAGGAAAGTCCATGTGCGGAGAGCTTCATGGAAATTTATTTCCGTGAAGCTCTTTTTATTTAAAACAATTGGGAAAGTTTGTGCTCCGCTTAGGCAGACTAGAAATTCTGAGCGCCTCCTTGGCAGACGGACACAAGCCGCGCCGCTGTCGAAACGTTGCCCGGACACAAAATTAGAGCCACGCAATCACTTTCAAAAATTCTAAGATTCTGTCTAATTCGTGCGTATCGGAGAGGCCGCAGCCGGAGCCACCACACGGGAGTCCGCCGGAACTAAGGATTTCACAATTATTTATATAGAAAATTACAGGAGAAAAAGAGGAAATAGATATGAACGAATTAAGTAAAGTAGTAAATGCGCAGCTGCAGCAGGCAGCGGAAAACCTTGTCCGTAACCGTCTGATGTCTGATGAATTTTTGGATTTTGTGCAGGAAAATACAAAACCGCTGGATACGCTGATGGCATATTACAAGTGCGCAATCATGGAAGTAGAAACGAAGTTTAAAGTGTTAAACGAACAATTTTCGCTGGAATATGACCGTAATCCGATCGAGTCCATCAAGACACGTGTGAAATCGCTGGACGGAATCGTGCGCAAAGTGCGCCGGAAAAATATTCCGTTGACGCTTTCGGCGATTGAACAGAACATCAATGATATAGCAGGAATCCGAGTTGTGTGCTCTTTCCCGGAAGATATCTATTTACTGGCGGACTGCCTGCTTCAGCAGGATGATATCCGTCTGATCGAACAGAAAGATTATATCAAGCATCCGAAGGAAAACGGATATCGCAGCCTGCATCTGATCGTTGCAGTACCGATTTTTTTACAGAATGAGAAACGGGAAATGAAAGTTGAAGTACAGCTTCGCACCATTGCCATGGATTTCTGGGCGAGTTTGGAGCACAAAGTGCGGTACAAAAAGAATGTTCCGGCAGATGAAACCGAGCGTCTGGCACAGGAACTGAGCGAATGTGCACAGATCAGTGCAGATCTGGACCAGCGGATGCAGAATATCCGTACCCGCCTGGCAGATGCGGAATTACAGCATCCACAGAAACAAAAGAAAGATGAACAGATCCTTCTGGATGTGCTGGGACTGTAATGCCGCTAGTGCTCACAGGTAAGCATGAGAACGGTAACTTCTTTATGCACTGTGCTCCCATGGACGTACTTTCAGATGGACACCGCGGCTGTCGGCGATGCGCTGACACGCCTTAATGTCTTCTTCCGGAAGAATATCCACGATCGACAGCTGCGTGTGTGGGATAAGTTTTCCACATTCCTCTGCAAAATCAAGCATTGCCTCATAAGCATGGGGGAAAGATGGGCGGGTTACTTTTTCATACTTTTCTGCAGTTGCCTCATTTAAGCTGATGGAGATACTGTCTACCACTTCTGCCAGCTGTGGTACAATGTCACGTTTATAATACAGGTTTCCCAGACCATTGGAATTGACACGGATCGGGAGACCTGTTTTTTCTTTGACATATCTGGCACTGGCGATCAGATTCTCCAGTGCACAGGTCGGTTCCCCATAGCCACAGAAAACAAATTCTTTGTAGCCGGTGAAATCAAAGGCATCAATTGCGGCAATAATCTCACTTAAAGAAGGCTCTGCTTTGTGCCAGAGGGTATCCGCATCACCCACACCATCAAACTGTTTACGGATACAGAACGTACAGTTGCAGTCACATTTATTTGTGATATTTGCATATACCTGATCATTGTACACATATAAAATTTTTGCCATAACAATTCCTTCTTTCTATCGTATGGATTCATCAATTGCGAAATTCTTTTCCGGGTTTTTCGTTTTTACACGTTTGAATCTGCAATCAGGTCAATAAGAAATTTCTCGAAATTAACGCCATCGCGTCCCGGCGTATTTTCTTTCATGGTATCCCCGATACTGTGGGATAAAAATTTCCCGGCAAGCAGAATCGCATCTTCCGTGCATATGCCCTTTGTGCGGCAGCCACACAATACAGAGGCAAACAGATCCCCGGTTCCGGAAAAACTCCGGTCAAAAAACGGCGATTCGTGCCGGTAAATTCCATTTGCAGTGGCAGCAATATTATAAATGACGGGATGTTTCTCATCACGGCATTTGACACCGGTGATCACGACCTCCTGTGGGTGTGAGGCTTTTTTTTGCAGCCGCAGTGCCACATCTTCTGCCAGCTTCAGTAGATCCGTGTTCGTCCGGCAGTGGAGTAAGGCATCTTCCGGAATGTCTGCCAGCAGACAGGCTTCCGTCAGATTCGGCGTGATCACGTCTGCTTCAAGCGTCAGTTCTTTCATTCCATTTAACAGCCCCGGAGTAAAAAACGGATAAGCATTTCCGTCATCCCCCATAACAGGGTCAACCAGAAGAAGCGTATGTTCTTCCCGAAAATAGCGGATGAAATCAAGCACCTGCGAAATCTGTTTCGCCCCGGTCAGAAATCCGCTGTAGATGGCATCAAAATGTGCGTTATTTTTTCCCCAGGCATCGATATAGTCCGGTAACATAGCGGTCAGATCGGTACAGTGATAACAGGGATAACCGGTCTGCCCGGTCAGTACGGCTGTTGCAACCGGACAACACTGCACGCCCAGCGCGGATAATACCGGAATCGCTGCCGTGAGCGAACACTTTCCGAAACCGGACAGATCATGGATAACAGCTGCTTTTTTCATGGAAAACCTCCGAATTGGTGAAAATAGTTCTTTGTATCCTAGTATAGTGCGATCTATCGGTGTGTATATATCCAAAATGGGAAAAAAATATAAATCCAGTCTGCAAAAAATCATGTACAACTATTTGTGTTTTGATGAAAATAACGGAAAAAGCAAGGTTACACTGGACAAATATGGTAAAAAGTAATAAAATTATAAGCATATAGGGGTGGGGTTTATACAAAAATCATAATAAGGAGTGCGTTTATGGAACTGATTTACACAACTGATTTATGCACCGGATGCAACAAATGCGTGCGCAGCTGTCCTGTACTTACGGCAAATATTGCAACACAGGAAGGTTATGTAACGGTAGACCCGGACAAATGTATTGCATGTGGGGAATGCTTTGATGTCTGCCCACATGAAGCGAGAGACTATTATGATGATACGGACCGCTTCTTTGAAGACCTTGCATCGGGAAAGAAAATTTCCGTGATACTGGCACCGGCATTTCTGGCAAATTATTCCAAAGAATACCAGCGTGTGCTGCTGGGCGGCCTGACCTGCGACAGCGAAGATTTCTACAACTCGGAATCGCACATCAACGCGATCTTCCTGCCCAAGCTCGAACCGGGGAATCCGCAATATATCGGCTTCTTCCATACGGGAGCCTATCAGGAGTCGATCGGCGGCTTCGGCGGCATCCAGCACTGTCTGATTCCGGCCCCCAAACACGTCATCATCGACCGGGACAAGGACGACAACGAATACTACACCCGCCTGTTCGCCAAAGAACAGTCCTACCGCTCGATGCTCCGCATCCTGGGATATTGACGGAAACGGATTCTCGGACAGAAGATTCCGAGTACATGCTCCGAATACGAAAAATTCATCATTTCCGAAGAAACCCATGAAACAAAAGAAAAAATTTATTCTGATAACGCTTTCAGTAATAACCATATTATTGTTGCTGGGATTTGGGACCACGAGATGTTATCTTTCGTCTAAATATAAAAAAATAGCGGAACGTATGAGAACTGATTATAAAGATATTCCAAACCAGCAGCAGCTCCCTCTTTCATTTTACCTAACGTTCGGTTATTTTCCTCGCTCGATGGACGAAGCCCTCGATTTCTATCATCGGGAGGTTCGACCGGATGTGCCAAAAGAGCATATCAGAGCACAACAGAGATTGCAAGATCCGTTTTCAAGAGATAGTTGTGAAATACAATACGTCCCCCTTTATGATTACGAAACAAAGAAACCTGTATCCTTCATTCTATTGAGTGCTGGTGTCGATGGCAAGATGGATAACAAAATAACACCGAGCGATACCCTGTATCTGAATAACTGGTGGGCAAAACTCGATGTATATAATTACGAAGAAGCTGTTTTGCTGCAAGACTATTGGATTAAATGGGAAGATCTGTGTCGTGCATATGGAGAAGATATAGAAACACTCCTAAAATATAACCCGCCTTATCCCGAACTTGCATTACATTTTACCATGAGAAACTATCTGTGGGGAAAGAAAGATTGGATCATACAATTGGGCCTTTTAGAATAATATCTCCAGTATTTCCTTCAAATAAGACAACCCCTGCAACCAATATGGTTGCAGGGGTTGTCTTTCCGCAGAACTCGGATTCCGTTCCTTTCAGATTTTCATTCGGTTATCATAATATAACTATTCCCGGCGACCGTTCGCATCACGACTCCCGTCCCGAAACACGTCATCATCGACCGGGACAAGGACGACAACGAATACTACACCCGCCTGTTCACCAAAGAACAGTCCTACCGTTCGATGCTCCGCATCTTGGGATATTGACGGAAACGGATTCTCGGACCGAAAATTCCGGAATGTACGACACCGATACGAAAGCACCGGCTTCCTAAAGGGAAGCCGGTGCTATTTTAATGCCGGTTCTAATACAACCCCGTAAGCGGACCCAACTGCACGATCCAATCTTTCTTTCCCCACAGGTAATCCGTCATCCTGAACCGAGGAATATCGGGATAAGGAGGATAATAATCAAGGGATTCAACCTCACCGAATACGTTCGATGTTTCATCCCATCTCTCACAAAAATCCTGCAAGAGAATTGCCTCTTCATAATTATACACGTCGAGCTTTGCCCACCAGTTATTCAGATACAGGGTATCGCTCGGTGTTATTTTGTTATCCATCTTGCCATCGACACCGGCGCTTAACAAAATGAAGGATACCGGAACCTTTTTATAATAATCATAAAGAGGAATATACAAAAACTCACCTCCGTCCCTGGCAAACGGATCCGTCAGAAATTGCTGGGCTCTTAAATCTTTTTTCGCCATATTAGGCCAATAAGTTTGCTGATAAAAATCGACGGCTTCATCCATCGAACGGGGATAATACCCGAATGAATTATAATACTCTAATGGCAGTCGTTGATAAGTCGGCCACATAAAGTAATCCCTAATACTTTCTGCCGTCTCGACATACTTGCCACTCAAACAACACCACAATACCGAACTGCTCAAAGACAGGAGAACTACTAATGACAAAATTGTCAAGATCAATCTTTTTCGTTTCATTTCGAGAGAAAATCAAATCCGGTTATGATGTAGAAATCGTAATTTCAAACTTTTTCACAGCTCTTTATTTCGATACGGGCCCTTCACCTCACTCCGTACAGATTATCATCCACCTTCGCTTTTACCTTTCGACCAACAATCGGTTACCATTTCAAAAACCGCCATGTACTTTCTCATCATACAATGCAACCATTCGGGCATCGGAGAAGTATCCGATTTTATCTTCAGGAAATTCTTTTTTTAATCGACGAGCAATACGGATTCCTTCCTCGTCCAGTTCGACCACTTTATCCCGATCGGGGAATCCCTTTATGAACTCCTTCCAATATTGCTCCAGCCACACATCGATCCGTTTCGAAAGATCCGGACTTATGCCGACTTCATCGTGCTCCAAGTAACCTCCATTGGCCGCATCCCGAATGCCCGTTCCATCGAAGTATCCATCCACCGTTAAATACCGCATAACAAACAAATAAAATAATCGGCAACCGCAAGACTTCCCATCAGGAAACGCGCTACGATTCGGATTAAACAAAGATAGCGAAAGCCGAAAAGAAAACGGGAGCTTGCTCACAGTTTTCCAGGTGCATTCTACCTTCTACAAAGCTAGGAAATAAATTGAAAAACTCGCCTGGTGCCATCGGCAAAAGATCAATTACCCAGGTCGGCTTCGGAAATCATATTATTCAGCAGAGCATAGACCGTGAGACCGGCGATGGTCTTGATGCCCGTCTTGCGGGTGATGTTCTTGCGGTGGGAAATAACCGTATGGATCGATATGAAATACTGGTCGGCGATCTCCCGGTTAGTCAGGCCCCGGGCGACGGCAACGAGGATCTCGCGCTCGCGCTCCGAAAGCTCATAGCCTTCAGGCTGTGCCGTCGTACGCGTCTGCTCGAGAGCCTGCCGAAGTTTGTGATGCACCCGTCCCGGTGAGTCGTAAAGATTGATTACTCCGTCGAACTCGTGCAGCAGCTCATCGTCCACAGCTCCGTGACAGAGAGCGATAATCGGAACGTCCTGCAACATCGGAAAGGCGTTTCGTATCGGAGTGCGGCGCATCACGGGAAACAGCGCGGGATTGATCAGCACCAGGTCGGGTCCCGTCGTCGCCACCCGTTCGAAACAGGTCGCCGGGTCGCCGGTAGTCTCGGCATCGAGGGCCCTGAATTCGGAAAAACCGTCCAACAATGTCCGAATACCGGCCCCCACGATTGCGGAAGGCTCGATAATCAACACTTTATAAATACGACCGTTATCCATTTTTCTCCAATTTTTCGACCAACGGAATCAAGATCTGATTCTCGATGACGGTATGTCGGCTGAGGTCCTCCTCGAAGCGGAAAATATCGGAGAGCACTTCGTAGCGCAGCTTGGCGGAACAATTTTCAGGAAGGTACTTGATAATGATATTCTTCAGATCGCACAGCTTCCCGTCGATATCGCTATGATTATCTTCGAAACAGAGGATATTGTAACCGTCCACCCGACGTTTTTCGAGCAGAGCCTGCACGTAAGGAAACACGGTTCGCTCCTCGTAATCGAAATGATTATCCACTTCCCGGCGGTAATCGGCGAAAAACGTACTCAAGATTTTACTGTGTACTCCGTCGCAAGTCGCTGTCATCGCGGCCATCTTCGCATCCAGATGCGGAAGAGTAACCTCCAGATAATACAGATGCGAAGTATGCAGGTAATCGAGGACACCGCCCAAATCGTCCGAAGTCAGTTGCTCATAAGGCAGAACCGGGACCTCCGACGAATAAATTCGGCAAATCATCAGAAAAAGCTCCGCCGAAATTCCGCGTTGGCGACAGACTTCGCCGACACTCGACTCGCCGAAGCCGAGGGGAATACCCATGCGGGCAAGCACCACGAGCAACTCGTAGTTGGACTCGACCAGGTCGGCCAGCTTCATACCCGGCGAAAAGAGGAGACGCCCCCGCTCCGTATTATCGAAAGAATGTTCCGTCTGTTTCATAATGCAAGGATTATGTTACAAAGATAGTGAAAGCCGAGAGAAAACGGGAACTTGTTCCCAGTTTT
>OLXH01000761.1_pt1 | contig 14029 bp, 10 predicted proteins | sample 1673391 | NCBI WGS metagenome assembly OLXH01 (sample SAMEA103958110, study PRJEB25191) | human gut metagenome | reverse complement strand
CAGCTCCGCAGCAGACACGGCCCCGGCGGGCCATATGACGACCCCATGATCTTCTGCGTGGATCTGCATACATATGCGGTCAGCTCCGCAGCAGACACGGCCCCGGCGGGCCAGTCGTTTGCGGAGCAGTACAGAGCGGTGCTGCTGACGTATCCGGCAGAGATCTCGGGATATAAAACGAAATATACCCTGTATGACATTGATCAGGATGGAACGCCGGAGCTCATTGTACACGAAGACGTCTCGTACTACTACATCTATTCCTTTGACGGTGAGCAGGTCATTCCGAGCGAAAAGTTCTACTGGAACTACAGCAACGGCCTGTATGCGTATGACGGAAACGGCCTCGTGGTACACGACGGGGGCCAGGGGTTCATGCGGTTCGAATACGTCGAATTTTATACCATGACAGGTCATCAGCTGGAATGGTCGGAGGAGCTCATGTCTTCGGAAAATTACACCTACAGCGAAATTCGTGAGTATCTGGATACCCTGACCCCAATCGACAATTTCATCCCGATCACGGATGATTCGTATCTGTCCAATTCGTAGGGTGCAGGCGAAAAAATGAAATGCTTCTTCCAAACGCCGGGAAAGAATGGTACAATGGGGTTGAGGTGATCACATTGCTGAAGGTTTTTCTGGTGGAGGATGAATGTGTCGTGCGGGAAGGTCTGCGCGACTGCATCGATTGGGAGCGGTACGGCTTTGAATTCTGCGGCGATGCGCCCGACGGGGAGCTTGCCCTGCCGCAGATCCGCAAGCTGCGCCCGGACATTCTGATCACGGATATCAAAATGCCGTTTATGGACGGGCTGGCGCTCAGCAAGCTCGTCTGCGCCGAGCTGCCGGAGACAAGGATCATCCTCATCAGCGGACACAACGATTTTGAGTTCGCGCAGGAGGCCATTGAGATCGGCGTGGAGCAGTACCTGCTCAAGCCCGTGACAAAGGCGTCGCTGCTGAAGACGCTGGAGGATGTCAGCCGGAAAATCGACGAGGAGCGAGAACAGAAGGACTATCTGCGCCGCTTCCAGCAGGAAGGGCCGGAATATGAGCAGTTTGCCCGCCGCAAGTTCTTTGAACAGATCACCTCCGGCACCCTGCGCGTGTCGGAAATTTACGAGCAGGCAAAAAAGCTCCAGATCGACATTGACGCCGAGGGCTATACCGTCATTTTGCTCACGCTGCAAAGCAGGGGCACGGCGGAGTATTCCCAGACGCTGGCCGAACGGCTGGAGGAGCTGATGGCGTATCTGCTGCGCTATGGCGAGTATCTGCTGTTCCGCTGCAACCTCATGACCTACTGCGTCATCGTAAAGGGCAGCGCCGCCGGGCTGGATGAGGCTGTGCGCCGGTGTCTGGAAAACATCGAGCGTCGCTGCGGCGGGGATGAAGCGCTTGCGTGGTACGCGGCGGTCAGCGAACCGGTCGCCCGCCTGAGCGAGCTGCCCGGCTGCTATGCAAGCGCGCACACGATCCTTTCCTACCGGCATCTTCTGCCGGAACGGCACGTGCTGACGGCGGATGTGCTGCAAAAGCCGCAGCGCGGGACGCTCCCGGCGCTCGACGAGGTCGACGCCAGCAAGGCCGACCCCGCCATTATCCGCAATTTCCTGCAGACCGGTATGCGCGAGGAGATCCCGGATTTTGTATCGGAATATCTTGCGTCCTTCGGAAACGCACTGGATTCGATGCTCTTCCGGCAGTATGTGCTGCTGGAGCTGCGCTTCAGCGCCATCCGCGCGGCCAAGAGCTTCGGCTATTCGCAGGAGGAATTCCTGCGCCCGCTTACCTCCGGGCAGGAGCTGCCGGCGGACGGCGGACGCGAGACGCTGGAAAAAAGCTGCGCCGCGCTTCTGCGCCGCGCCATTGAGCTGCGGGAAGAGGAATCCGGTAATCAGTATAAATCCATGCTCAAGCGGGCGCTGCGCTATATCGACCAGAACTATACCGATGAAACGCTCTCGCTCAACACGGTGGCGAAGGCCGCCAATATCAGCCCCAACTATTTTTCCGGCGTATTCAGCCAGGAGATGGGGCAGACGTTCGTCGAATACCTGACGGAAAAGCGGATGGAGCGCGCGAAGGAGCTGCTGCGCTATTCCGGCAAGCGGTCGAGCGAGGTTGCGTATGAGGTCGGCTACCGCGACCCGCGCTACTTCAGCTTCCTGTTCAAAAAGACGCAGGGCTGCACGCCGAGCAGCTACCGCGCGGGAAACGGAGACGGGCATGAAGCGAAGTGAACCGCATCCGTCGCTGGACGGAACGCTGCGGCGGCTGCTGTGGAGTATGCTGCTGCTCGTCTGCGTGATCCTGGTGGCGACGCTGGCGATCCTGCTGCTGCACAATCAGCAGTATTCCCTCGTCACAGCCAATATCGTCCGCGCCTCCCAGTTCAACCAGAACTTCAAGGAGGAGGTCGACCTCAAAATGTACTACTACGTCATCGACAGCAGCTACGGCGAAACGCTGCCGCTGCAGGAGGTCGACGAGGCAAAGGCGCTCGCGCAGGAGCTTCTGTCCGGCACGCAGGACCGGCAGAGCCGCAAGGCCATCACGAGCGCGATCGATCTGTGCGAAAACCTGCATGAGCGCATCGTGCAGATCACCGAAACAGACGGCTATGAGGCCAGAATGGAGCTGCTGGAATCCAATATCTATATTCTCACAGAGCTGATCCAGCAGTATTTTTATACGTACCTTTATCATGAGGCGGGCTACCTGGATTCTTTGCAGGCGGCGCTGACTGCCCGGCTCTGGCTGGAGCTGGGGCTGGTCGCCGCCGGTGCGTTGGTGCTCGTGGGCGTGCTCATGCGCCGCTCCGCCGCCATCAGCCGCAGCATCACGCAGCCGATCTACGCTCTGCGTGAACGCGCGCAGTCCATCGGCCGGGGCGATCTTGCCGCGCGGGAGCCGGTCGTCGCCGAGGACGAGACGCTGCAGGCGCTCAGCAGCAGCATCGAGCAGATGGCGCAGCATTTGCAGCAGCAGATGGCGCTCAACCGGCAGGAGCAGGCCAAGCTCCGCGCGATGGAGCTGGCGCTGCTGCAAAGCCAGATCAACCCGCATTTTCTTTATAATACGCTCGACACGATCATCTGGCTCGTGGAGACGGGCAAGAACGAACAGGCCGTCGAGATGGTCACGAGCCTGTCCAATTTCTTCCGCAGCTCTCTGAGCAAGGGCCGCGACATCATCACGCTGGGAGAAGAGGAAATTCATGTGCGCAGCTATCTGGAGATCCAGCAGGTGCGCTACCGGGATATTCTTTGCTATGAAATTCACGTCCAGCCGGAGCATCAAGCTGCGCCGCGGTCTGGGCCATATCCTTGTCGACGCCGCGCAGGAGGACGGGAACGTCCGGATCTGCGTGCGCGACGACGGCGCAGGCATGACGCCCGAACGCTTACAGCAGCTTCGGCAGAGTCTGGACGCGGAAGAGCAGATCGGCTTCGGCCTGCGGACAGTCTACCAGCGGCTGCGGCTGCTGTACGGGGAGCAGTGCTCCATGGAACTGGAAAGCGAGCCGGGCGCCGGGACGACGGTCACACTGCGCTTTCCCATCAGAAAGGAGGCGGAGGCATGAGGCGATTGACGCTTCTGTTTCTCAGCTTCATGCTGCTTCTGAGCGGCTGTATGCCCTATGTCCGGCAGCCGCCGGAGGCAGAAACGACGCGCATCACCGTCGGCTTTTCACAGGTCGGCGCGGAATCGGACTGGCGCGTGGCCAACACCGAATCCATGCGCGAGAGCCTGAGCGAGGAAAACGGCTTTGAGCTGCTGTTTGACAACGCCCGGCAGAAGCAGGAGAACCAGTTCAAGGCCATCCGCACCTTCATCCAGCAGGACGTGGATTACATTGTCCTCGCGCCGGTCACGGAGACGGGCTGGGAAAGCGTGCTGGAGGAAGCGCGCACGGCAGGCATCCCGGTCATCATCGTCGACCGGCAGATCGAGACGGACGACGACTCGCTCTACACGAGCTGGGTCGGTTCAGACTTCAGAAGGACCGCCGACGAGGCCGTTTCATGGCTGGCGGAGACGCTGGAGGCCCGCGAAAGCGAAGACGCGGAGGTACAGATCCTGCATTTGCAGGGCACGCCCGGCTCCACGGCGCAGCTCCAGCGCTCTGCCGCTCTGGAGGCAGGTGCGGCCAGTCACGAGGGCTGGGTGATCACCGCGCAGCTGAACGGCGATTTCACGCAGGCAAAGGCATATGAGGAGACCCTCGCCTATCTGCAAAGCAATCCTGCGCCGGATGTGGTCTACTGCGAAAACGACAATATGTGCTTCGGCGTCATGCAGGCGCTGGACGAGCTGGGCATTGCCTATGGAACCGGCGGTGTGACGCTCATTTCCTTCGACGCGGTGCGGCGTGCGCTTTCCTACTGTAAAGACGGAAAAATCGACCTCTGCGCCGAGTGCAATCCCCTCCACGGCCCGCGCGTGCGCGCGCTCATTGAGCAGCTCGAACGCGGCGAAACGCCGGAAAAGCAGTCCTACGTCCCGGAACAGCTCTTCACAGCTGACCGCATCACAGACGAACTGCTGGAAAGCCGTGTATATTAAAAAGCCAGCGTGCGTCCGAAGCCCGGATGCACGCTGGTTTTCTATTCTGTTATCCGCTCTGCCGGGCGTACAGCGTCCACGGCAGGCGGACGCTCCTGCAGGGCTGGCGGCGGATCTGGCTGAGAAGATTTTCGGCTGCCGCGTGGCCCATGGCGTGCGGCTCGTGTCCGGCGGAGGTGATGCTGACGGGGCCGAAGGTGCTGTAATAGCTGTTGTCAAAGCTGACGACGGCGACATCCTCCGGCACGCGCTTTCCCGCGCGCAGAAGCGTCCGGATGAGGTGGAAAGCGATCTCGTCGTTGTAGCAGACGACGGCGGTGCAGCCGCCCAGCTGCTGCCGCAGAAAATTTTGCAGCACGCTTTCGTCCTGCAGCTCGACGAGCTGATAGCGCTGGAAGCTGGAGAACCAGAGGAAATTTTCATCGAGCGGGAAAAGCCCCGCGTCGCGCATCGCGCAGACTACGCCGTGGTACCGCTCCGGCCCCTGCACATCGTCGGATTTGAAAATTCCGGCGATTTTTTGATGCCCGTTCCGGATGAGATGTCCGGCCAGCAGATATCCGCCGCCGTAATTGTCGTCGCCGACGCAGAACGCGTCGGACAGCTCCCGGCAGCTTCCGTGCAGGAAAGTCATGGGCAGTCCGCGCTGCCGGAGCGCCTGATAGAGCTCGGCGTTCGGATTCGGCAGCGCCGTCTTGCAGCTCTCGACCAGAATGCCCGCCGGAGGATCGAGCAGCAGCTGCTGCAAAATCTCGCGCTCGCGATGGATGGAGTTTTCCGTGGCGTGGATGACAACAGAAAAGCCCTGCGCGGAAAGACACGCCTGAATGTCCTTGAGCAGAGACGGGAAAATGTAGTCGCTGAGCGAGGTCGCGATCACGGCGATGCGCCGGTCCTGACTGGCTGCCGCCGGGCAGAGAAAGCTGCCGCTGCCGCGCCGCTTTTCGATCAGTCCGTCCTGCTCCAGCACGGCCAGCGCCTGCCGCAGCGTCTGGCGGCTGACGGAAAACCGCGCGGCAAGCTCCTGCTCGCACGGCAGTCTCCGCTGCCCGTCCGCGTACCACTGCGGCAGCGTCTGCCGGAGCGTTTGCACCAGCTGCTCATATTTCGGCGCCATACGCACCCGCCTCCTGTCTCGTATTTCAGAAGCCTGCGGCAAAAATGCAAGCACTTATATACTTGGTGTAGGGGCCGACGACTCTGTCGGCCCACCCATTGGGAAATTACAAATTCGCCGAAGAGTTTCGTAAAAACGGTGCAGTCTGCCGGGCTCTTCGTTCCTCCCCATTGTACCACAGCCGCCCGCAAACCGCATTGCCGGATTTGTTCGTTTTCTTTCGGAGATTTGTCAGACAGCCGAAAGAAATTCCGCCCTTCAGCGGACAGCACAGAAATGATTCAAAATTTTTTCAGAAAATTCTCAACACTTTCAGGAGAAAATCAAACAGGACGCACGCCGCATCCGGCGTTTTGTCGATGCTGTACGGCGTGCGTTTCTTTGCCCCGTAAAAGCAGAAGCAGAAAAAATCAAACATAATTGACGCGAAAATCGGAAGAAAACAAAATCAGAGCCGCAAACGCGGCGTGATTTTCCCGAAGCTGTCCGTTTTCGGAAGCCGGGCGGCAAGAGCTGTCTGCGCGCTGCGACGAATTTGCCGCAGAACCTGTTCGTCAGATTGATTTTTGTCTCTCCACACGCTTAAATAAAGCCATAACAGGCGAACACCTGTAAGACCTGTGAAAAACCAACACAATTTGAAAGTGAGGAAACAAATCATGAAAAAGATTCTTGCTCTGCTTCTGGCAATCACCATGATTGCCGCGTTCTGCGCCTGTGCGCAGAAGCCCGCCGACACGACTCCGGCCGATACCTCCGCAGACACCGCTTCCGACGCACCTGCCGCTTCCGATGGCAAGCTCATCAAGGTCGGCATCATCAACAACGACCCCAACGAGTCCGGCTACCGCACCGCCAACGACAAGGACCTCAAGGCGATGTTCACCGAGGAAAACGGCTATGACGCTTCCTTCGCCTACAGCCTCAAGAACGACGAGCAGATCGCTGCCGCCCAGAAGTTCATTCAGGACGAGGTCGACTATCTGCTGATCTCCGCTGCCGGTACCTCCGGCTGGGATTCCGTCCTGCAGGACGCACAGGCTGCCGGTATCCAGGTCATCCTCTTCGACCGCACCATCGACGCTGACGAGAGCCTGTATGTCGCTTCCATCGTCTCCGACATGGCCAAGGAAGGCCAGACCGCTGTTGACTGGCTGGCTTCTCAGGGTCTTGACTCCTACAACATCATCCACATTCAGGGCGTTATGGGTTCCGCTGCTCAGATCGGCCGTACCGGCGCGCTGGACGCGCAGGTCGCTGCCAACGACAACTGGAACATGGTGACCCAGCAGACCGCCGAGTGGAATGCTGAAACTGCTCAGCAGATCGTGCAGTCCGTCATCGACTCCGGCAAGGAATTCAACGTCATCTACGCTGAGAACGACGACATGGCCAAGGGCGCTGTCGCGGCTCTGGACAAGGCGAACATCTCCCACGGCGTGGGCAAGGACGTCATCGTCATGGGCTTCGACTGCAACAAGTGGGCGCTTGAAGAGCTGCTCGCTGGCAACTGGAACTACGACGGCCAGTGCAACCCCTTCCAGGCTTCCTACATCGACGCCATCATCAAGGATCTGGAAAACGGCAAGACTCCGGCTGAAAAGACCATCATCATGGACGAGAAGGGCTTCGACGCTTCCACCATCACGCAGGAAGACGTTGACAACTACGGCATTTGATCAAACACTGAACTTCGCATAAAGACTGAAATGGCTGCGTGCGGCACGGCGTATATGGAGCATTCCGTGTATCCGCGCTGCACGCAGCGTGCCATTATGGAGGCGAACACGATGCAGGAAACAGCTTTACTGGAATTACGGGGGATCTGCAAATTCTTCCCCGGCGTCCGCGCGCTCGACGGCGTGGATTTTACGCTCCGCAAGGGCGAAATTCACGCGCTGATGGGAGAGAACGGCGCGGGCAAATCCACGCTCATCAAGGTGCTCACGGGCGTGTATTCCAAGGATGAGGGCACCATTTCCATGGAAGGAACGCCCGTACAGATCCGCACGACGCAGGATGCGCTCAAGGCGGGCATCAGTACGGTTTATCAGGAGATCACCCTCTGCCCGAATCTGACCGTGGCAGAGAATTTATACATTGGACGCACAAGGGGCGCGTTTACGAACTGGCGCAAGATGAACGCGGGCGCGAAAAAGATCCTGGAATCGCTCGGCATTCCCGCCGCGCCCACGCAGCAGCTGTCCAGCTGCTCCATCGCCGTGCAGCAGATGGTCGCCATCGCCCGCGCAGTCGATATGGAGTGCAAGGTGCTCATTCTCGACGAGCCGACATCCTCTCTTGACGAGCAGGAGGTTGAAAAACTCTTCAAACTTATGCTGGACCTCAAATCACGCGGCGTCGGCATTATCTTTGTCACGCATTTCCTCGAGCAGGTCTATGCCGTCTGCGACCGTATTACCGTCCTGCGCGACGGCAAGCTTGTCGGCGAATACAAAATTGCCGACCTGCCGCGCGTGCAGCTTGTGTCCAAAATGCTCGGCAAGGAGCTGGACGATCTTTCCGAGATCAAGAGCGAGGGAGCTGCGGACGCGCTGGACGGCGCGCAGGTCGTCTACGAGGCAGCCGGGCTTTCCAGCGCGGCAGGCGTGCGCCCGTTTGACTTCTCCATCCGCAAGGGCGAGGTCAACGGCTTTACGGGCCTGCTCGGCTCGGGCCGCAGCGAATCCGTGCGTGCGATCTTCGGCGCGGACCATGTCTCCGGCGGCACGGTGAAGATGGACGGCAGGCAGGTGAAGATCACCTCGCCGCTGCGCGCCATGAAGCACGGCATCAGCTATCTGCCGGAGGACCGCAAGCGCGACGGCATCATCGGAGACCTCTCTGTGCGCGACAATATCATTCTCGCGCGTCAGGTGCTCGACGGCTTCTTCCATCCCATTTCCAGGGCAAAGGCAGAGCAGTACGCCGAGGAATACATCAAGCTCCTGAACATCAAGACAGCCTCGACCGACACGCCCATCAAGGCGCTCTCCGGCGGCAACCAGCAGAAGGTCATTCTGGCGCGCTGGCTGCTGGCGAACCCCGTCTATATGATCCTCGACGAGCCGACGCGCGGCATCGACGTCGGCACGAAGGTCGAAATTCAGAAGCTCGTTTTGCAGCTTGCCGCAGAGGGCAAGAGCGTGACGTTCATTTCGTCCGAGATCGACGAAATGCTCCGCGTCTGCTCCCGCCTCATCGTCATGCGCGACCGGCAGGTCGTCGGCGAGCTGCGCGGCAGCGACCTCAACCAGAGCAGCATCATGAAAACCATTGCCGGAGGTGAACAGGCATGACCGGAACGACTGAAAAATCACAGAGCAATTTCCTTGCCCGGCTGGTGCGCAGGCAGATCTTTATCCCGCTGGCCGCGCTTCTTCTGCTGATCGTATTCAACCTGATCGCTGACCCGTCGTTCTTTGCCATTACGCTGAAGGAAAACAGCCTCGGCGATCTGGTCCTGACGGGCAACCTGATCACAATTCTTGACAACGCTTCCGAGCTGGTCATTCTTGCCATTGGCATGACGCTCGTAACGGCGGCCTCCGGCGGACAGGATATCTCCGTTGGCTCGGCCATCGCCATTGCGGGCAGCGTCGTCCTTCGCGTGCTGTGCGGCACGAATTCCCGCCCGGACACACTGCAGGCGCCGATCATCGCGGCATTTCTGGCCTGCTGTGTCGTCTCGATGCTCTTCGGCGCGTTCAACGGCACGCTCGTCGCGGTCTTTAAAATTCAGCCGATGGTCGCTACGCTCATTCTCTACACAGCGGGCCGTTCCATCGCCGCATGGATCAACAACCTTCCCATGATCTCCGACCCCGCCTTTGCCTATTACGGCAATTTCCTGCCGGGCGTGGCAGTCCCGACGCCGATCTTCATCGCCGTGATCTGCATGGTTCTCGCATGGGCGCTGCTGCGGTTCACGAATATCGGGCTTTACTCGCAGGCGGTCGGCATCAACGCCAGCGCCGCGCGGCTCAACGGCATCCATCCGCAGTTTGTGAAGTTCCTGACCTATGTCATCCTCGGCCTGTGCGTGGCCGTTGCAGGCTTTATCAAGGTCAGCCGTTTCTCCACCATCAACTATTCCGTCGTCGCCAAGGACATTGAAATGGATGCGATCCTGGCTGTTGCGCTCGGCGGCAACGCGCTCTCTGGCGGCAAGTTCAACATCTGGGCCTCCGTCCTCGGCGCGTATGTCATCCAGTTCCTTACGACAACACTCTTTAAGTTCAACGTCGTTTCCAGTGCGCTGCCCGCGTATAAGGCGGTCGTGGTCATCATCCTCGTCGTGCTGAGTGCGCCGACTGTCCGCGAAAAGCTGGAAGCGCTCAAAAAGCGGCACAGAACCGAAGAAAAGAAGGAGGCCGGCACCCATGCGGAATAATACAAAAGCGCCTTCGCTCGCGCGCAAGGGCCGTCTGACGGACGCAAAGCTGCTGCTGATCATCACGATCTGCGTCTTTGCCGTCATGTACGTGTGCGCGGTGCTGTTTCTCGGCTCCGGCTTCAAAAAGCCGCAGACGTTCTTCAATATCCTCAACGAAAACGCGGCGCTGCTCATTCTTTCGTGCGGCATGAGCCTCGTCATGATCACGGGCGGCATTGACATTTCTGTCGGGACGCTCACCGCGCTCGTCTGCATGAGCTGCGCGGTCAATCTTGACTATCAGGGCGGGACTGTCCTGACGGCCATCCTGCTGGCGCTCGGCATCGGCACGGCGTTCGGCCTCGTGCAGGGCTTCCTGATCGCGCATCTTGAAATCCAGCCGTTCATCGTCACGCTTGCGGGGATGTTCTTTGCCAAGGGCATGACGACCATTGTAAACGCCACGCAGTTCAACGTCGAAAACGCGGCGTTCAAGGCGCTGAAAGAAACGCGCATCTATGTGCCCGGCATGGGCTCCGTCAATAAGCTGGGCGCGTATGTTCCTGCCTATGTGGAGATCGGCGTTGTTGTGGCGCTCGTGGTCGTGGCAGTTCTGTTCGTGGTGCTCCGCTGGACGAAGTTCGGCAGAAGCGTCTATGCGGTCGGCGGCAACAGCTACAGCGCCAATATGCTGGCCATCAACGTCAAGCGCACAAAATTCCTCGCGCACCTCATCTGCGGCATTCTCGCAGGCATCGGCGGCTTCGTGTATTTCCTGCACGTCGGCTCCGGCTCCCCGTCGCACGCAAGCGGCGCGGAAATGAACGCCATCGCGTCCTCCATCATCGGCGGCACAATGCTGACCGGCGGCGTCGGCAATATCATCGGCACGCTCTTTGGTGTTTTGTCCCTGAGCACGATCAAGAATATCGTCTCCTCGCTGGGACTTGACGAGGCATGGTGGACAAATATCACGGTTTCTGCTATGATATGTCTGTTCCTTGTGATCCAGAGTCTGGTGCTCTCGCGCAAAAACAAGGACGAATAAGCACCGCAATCTGTAATTTTGATAGGAGAGATACTATGAAACACTATGAATTCTGGTTCATCGTCGGCTCGCAGACGCTCTATGGCGAGGACGTTCTGACCACCGTCGCCAATCGCGCGGAGGAAATGGCGCAGAAGCTGTCCGCCGTGCTGCCGTATCCGCTCAAATACAAGGTCACAGCTAAATCCAGCGCCGAGATCACGCAGGTCGTGAAAGAGGCCAATTATGATGATTCCTGCGCCGGTATCGTCACGTGGTGCCACACGTTCAGCCCGTCGAAGATGTGGATCAACGGTCTGGATCTGCTCCAGAAGCCGTGGCTGCATTTCGCCACGCAGTATAACCGCGAAATTCCCAATGAAGAGATCGACATGGACTTCATGAACCTCAATCAGGCAGCGCACGGCGACCGCGAGCACGGCTTCATCGGCGCGAGACTTCGCAAGCCGCGCAAGATCATCGCCGGGTACTGGCAGGATGAGGACGTGCAGGCGCGCATCGGCAGCTGGATGAAGGCGGCCATCGGCGTGGCCGTCTCGAAGGACATGAAGGTCATGCGTTTCGGCGACAATATGCGCAACGTCGCCGTCACCGAGGGCGATAAGGTAGAGGTACAGAAGAAGCTCGGCTGGGAGGTCAACACCTGGGCCGTCGGCGATCTGGTCAAGGAAATGAACGCTGTCACCGAGGCTGAAATTGACGAACTCATGAGCGTTTACCGCGAAAAGTATGACTTTGCGACCGACGATATCAATGCCATCCGCTATCAGGCACGTGAAGAAATTGCGATGAAGAAGATGATGGACGCGGAGGGCTGCAAGGCGTTCTCGAATACGTTCCAGGACCTTTACGGCATGGAGCAGCTGCCGGGCCTTGCCTCCCAGCACCTCATGGCGCAGGGCTACGGTTACGGCGGCGAGGGCGACTGGAAGGTCGCGGCCATGACCGCCATTCTGAAGGCCATGGGCGAAAACGGCAACGGCGCATCCGCGTTCATGGAGGACTACACCTATCACCTCGTCAAGGGGCAGGAATATTCCCTCGGCGCGCATATGCTCGAGGTCTGCCCGTCCGTTGCATCGGGCCGTCCGCGCATCGAGACGCACTTCCTCGGCATCGGCATGAACGAAAAGGATCCCGCTCGTCTCGTCTTTGAAGGCAAGGCTGGCAAGGGCGTTGTCACGAGCCTCATCGACATGGGCGGCAGACTGCGCCTCATCGTGCAGGATATCGAGGCTGTCAAGCCCATCATGCCCATGCCGAACCTGCCGGTCGCCCGCGTTATGTGGCGCGCGATGCCCGATCTCACCACGGGCGTCGAATGCTGGATCACCGCTGGCGGCGCACACCACACCGTTCTTTCCTACGACGTGACTGCCGAGCAGCTGCGCGACTGGGCGAGAATGATGGAAATCGAATTTGTCCACATCACGAAGGACACCACGGTCGAGGGCTTGGAGCATGAGCTGTTCCTGAACGACCTTGCGTGGAAGCTGAAAAACTGAATCAGGGCATAAAAACGCCGGAGGCCTCCAAAGGAGCGCCCTCCGGCGTTTTGCATATCGTTACTGAAAGTGCTCCGCGAAAGCGTCCCATTGCTCACGCAGGTGTTCGCGGCTGCGTTTGAGCACGTCGACGCACAGGCCAAGCGACTGGTAATACTCGTCGGAGAAGCGGCGGCGGGCGGAATGGCCGCCGGAGCGGTACTGCTCGATCACGATCTCATAGCGCTGCTGCGCGCGGTGGACAGCGTCGTCCCAGGAAATATAAATTTCCTCCTGCGCCTGCCTGCCCACGCGCTTCAGGACCTCCGGTTCATGGCAGAGCTTTGCGAGCAGCGCTGCCATGGAGTCTGCGTTTTCCTCGATCAGGAAGCCGTTTCTGCCGTCCGTGATATCCTCTGCGGCACAGCTGCCGCGCACCAGCACGCTTGCCAGCTCACAGGCCGCCGCTTCGCGCACGACAAGGCCGTTCGTATCGAACGTCGACGGGAACAGGAACAGATCGCCCCTGCAGTACCACGCGCGGATGACGCTGCGGTCATATTGGGGCGAGGTAAAGAACACGCAGTCCGAAAGCCCAAGCTCGTTTGCGTAGGCGACGACCTCGTCCTTATCCCCGCCGCTGCCGACGAAGACCATGCGGAACGGGTGCCCCGCGTCCTTGAGCTTTTTGAGCGCGTCCAACGTGATGCGCAGGCCCTTGTACCACATCATGCGGCCCACGAACAGGAAAACCGGCACGCCCTCCGGCAGATCAAAGTCCCGGCAGACCGCGCGCACGTCCTCCTCCGGTACGCGGCCGCGTGCGAAGTCGACGCCGTTCGGCATCACGCGCCAGTCGCCCTGATAGCCGAGCGAGCGCAGGTTCTCCCCTGCCCCATGGCTGACCGTCCAGACCTCGTCGAAGGCGCTGATGTTGTCGACGAGCAGCTTTTTTGCGCCCTCCTGCAAAAGCTTTGCGTGGATGGCGTTGGCAATGTCAATGTCAAACTTGGTGTGGTACGTAAAGACCGCCGGGACGTGGATGCGGGCGCGCAGCTCGCGCGCGAGGACAGCGGAGGTGATCGGGCAGTGGCAGTGGATAAGATCGAACGGGTATTCCATAAGCGTCTGCATGGTCTTCTCCGAGAACGGGAAGCCCGCGTGATAGCCGACGAGCTTCGTCATGTCGATGCTGGGATAGCGCACGACCGGGAATGAGAAGCCGCTGTCATCCGCACCGGGATAGGCCGGCGTTGCGACGACGGCCCTGCTCCCGCTCTCGGTGATCGCGCGGCCATAATTGACGACCGCGTTCGCAACACCGTCTGTTACGGGCGGGAAGGAATCGTTGATGAGGCAGATAGTTCTGTTGGACATGAGGTGTCTCCTTTATGTAATGAGCGTGAGTGGTTTTCTACTGCGTGTTTTAACGC
>OLXH01000759.1_pt1 | contig 14051 bp, 8 predicted proteins | sample 1673391 | NCBI WGS metagenome assembly OLXH01 (sample SAMEA103958110, study PRJEB25191) | human gut metagenome | reverse complement strand
GCACAGTCTTTCAGGAATTGAGCTTGATTCCCACGCTGACCGTGGCGGAAAACATCATGCTGGGCCGGGAACAGAGGAACAGGCTCGGCCTGTTGGACAAGAAGCGCCGGGCCCAGGAAGTGCAGAAGATCATCGACCGCTATCAATTTAATGTCCGGGCCAACGACCTGGTGGAGACCCTGAGCATTGCCCAGCGCCAGACGGTGGAAATCCTCAAGGGCCTGGCGATGGACGCATCTCTTCTGATTTTGGATGAGCCCACAGCTTCGCTGACCTCGGTGGAGAGCAAGCACCTGTTTGAAATTGTGCACTCCTTGACGGAGCAGGGGGTCAGCATTCTGTTTATCTCCCACCGGCTGGAGGAGGTTTATGAGCACGCGGACATCATGACGGTTCTGCGGGACGGAAGGTTTGTGGGAACCTACCGGAAGACAGAGGTCACCCCCCAGCAGATTGTCAAGGCGATGATAAACAAGGACATCTCGAATGTCCACCTCTTTGCCCCGCCCAGTCAAAACGGGGGGAAGACCCCTCGTCTTCAGGTGCGGGACCTGTGCGTGAAGGGCTCGGTCCAGCATGTGGATTTTGAGGTCTATCCGGGGGAGGTCCTGGGTCTCAGCGGTCTGGTGGGCAGCGGCAGAACGGAAGTCCTGCGGGCCATTTTCGGCGCCGACCCCACCGCGTCGGGGGAGATCCGGGTGGACGGGGTGAGCTATAAACGGGGCTCCATCCCGGCGGCCATCAAAATGGGCTTTGGCTTCATTCCGGAGGACCGGGCGCTGGAGGGCTATGTGCCGCTGAGCACCGTGCGGGAGAATATCATATCCGCCAACTTTGATTGGATCAACCGGAGCGGGCTGTTTACCAACCGGAAGAGGGAGCATACTGTGGCGCAGGAACAGATACAGAAGCTGGGCGTCCGGCCGTCCGAACCTGATATGCATGTGATTAACCTCTCCGGCGGCAACCAGCAGAAGGTGGTTTTAGGGAAGTGGCTGTCCAGAGAACTGAAGGTTCTGCTGGTGGACGAGCCAACGGCGGGCGTTGACGTGGGCGCCAAGGACGAGATTTACGCCCATCTTCAGCGTTTGCAGGAAAAAGGCGCATCGGTTCTGTTGGTCTCCTCCGATCTGACCGAGCTGCTGAAGCTCTCAAACCGGATTTTGGTGCTGCGGAAGGGCAGCATAATCCGGGAGCTTTACGGCGGCGAAGTGAACGAGGAACAGCTGCTGACCATTGCGTCCGGCATGGAAGAGGAGGTGCGGGGATGAAGGAACTTGCAGTGAAATACCGGCATGTTCTGGTGTTGATTTTATTTGGAATTGTTCTGTCGCTCAGTTCTCCTTCCTTTTTAAAGTTCAGCAACATCACCAACGTCCTTTGGAGTGTCAGCACGGTGGGCATTATTTCTGTGATGGCCACCTTCCTGATCCTCAACGGAAAGATTGATCTCTCTGTCAGCTCTACTGTGGCCCTCAGCGCCATTGTGGTGGTCAAGCTGATCCAGGAGAAGCAAATGCCCGTCCCGGCGGCGATCCTGGTGGGACTTCTGATCGGCGCGGCCGCCGGCGCAGTCAATGGAATCATTGTAGCGAACACCTCGGTTCCGGATTTTATCGCCACCTTTTCCATGAGCTCGATTCTGACCGGTATCGCCCAGCTGCTGACCGGCGGAAAGACCATCAGCATTATTTCCAACAAGGCCTATACCGCACTTGGAACCGGCAAACTGTTTCAGATTCCTTACCCGATCTATATCTTGTTTTTCATGTTCCTGTTGGCCTGGTTTATGCTGAACTACACCACCTTTGGCCGCAAGTGCTACCTGTGCGGCGGCAACCCCAAGTCGGCCAAGCTATCCGGGATCCGCACGAAGAAGACGCTGTTTTTGGCCTATTTGTTTACCGGCATGGCCGCAGCGGCCAGCGGGATTGTGCTCAGCGCGCTGACACAGCAGGCCTCTAACGACATGGGCTCCGGCTATGAGCTGGATGTAATCGCCTCAGTCGTCATCGGAGGAACCCTAATGAGCGGCGGTTCCGGCTCGATGGGAGGCACTCTGTTCGGGGTGCTGCTGATTGGGCTGATTGACAACGGCATGAATCTGCTCCACTTCCCGGGGGCGGTGGAGCCGGTGGTAAAGGGAATCATCATCGTTATTGCGGTGACGCTGAATAATACCATGATGCAGAGGATCGTCTCTGCGCGGAAGCCTGGCAAAGAAGGCAGGGGGAGAACTGCGGCACTATGATTATTGACGCGCATGCGCATTTGATTCCGGTGTTTTCCGGTTCCTTCGGCGGCGGCGAGCTCCGGGACTGCGGTGGCGGACGGATGCAGTTTCTGGACGGCTCCACAGCGCAGATTATTCCGGAGGAGCTCTATATCGACCACGGTTTTACGGTGGAGACGCTGGTATCTGAGATGGATAAAGCGGACGTTGGCAAAGCGCTTTTGATCCAGGCCTACTACTATGGCATTCACAACCTGTATGTGGCGGAGGCGGTTGCAAAATATCCGGACCGGTTTCTCGGCGTTGGCAGCTTTGACCCCTATACGGTCCAAAAAGAGAAGATTATGGACCTGCTCATCCACAAATATCAGTTCCGCTGTTTTAAATTCGAGCTGAGCGAGGGCGCCGGTCTGACCGGCTTCCACCCGGATTTTCAGGCGGACGGTCCTGTCATGGAGCCGGTGTATCGAAGGGCCGCCCAGGAGAATATTGCCATCATTTTTGACGTGGGGAAAAAGGGAACGTTGGGGTTCCAGATCGACAATATTGCAAAAGCGGCTCGGAGCTTCCCCTCTGTTCGGTTTGTAGTCTGCCACCTGCTGGCGCCGGAGCTGGGAGAGGACATGGGCCAGTGGACAGAAAATATGAAAAAGCTGGCTGCCTGTGACAATATTGTCTTCGACATTGCGGCTCTTCCCTGGAATGTCCGGGAGGCGTACCCCTATTCCACCGCCGCAGGGTTTGTCCGGCGCGCCTGCGACCTTGCAGGAGCGGACCGGCTTATCTGGGGCAGCGACGTCCCCTGTGTTTTAACGCTCTCATCCTATCGGGAACAGTACGCATTTTTGAAGGATTCCGGCCTCTTCTCCCGGAAAGAGCTGGAAATGATCCTTGGAGGGACCGCAGAGCGCCTATTTTGGAATCTTTAAATTGTAAAGGAGAAATCAACTATGTATCCTACAACTTCCGCAGTTGGTAAGACTGTTCGTATGAACCGAATTTTTCGCGAGGACGGCCGGGCACTGATGGTGGCCATTAACCACGGCCTGGGCATGGGCCCGATCCAGGGGATTGCCGATATGGGCGGGCTGTTTGACAAAATTTGCAGTGAGCGGGTGGATTCCTTGACCCTGCACAAAGGAATTGCTATGCGGCATATGGACAAGTTTGCCGGCAGCATTGCCTTGATTTTAAAGGGCACCAACATCACGCAGTTTTATTCGCCGGAGGAGATGGCGGTGGCCTCGGTGGATGAGGCGGTTGCTCTGGGTGCCGATGCGGTTGCTCTGGGGCTCAGTCTGTGCAGTGGATTGGAAAAGGATGTTGTAACCGGGATCGCCAAGACCATCGAGCTTGCCAATCGGGCGGGTATGCCTGTGGTTACGCACAGCTATCCCAATGGCGATTTAATTGCCAGGGAAGAGCGGTATTCGGTCAAGCAGGTAGGCTATGCGACCCGTATGGCGCTGGAGCTGGGAGTTGACATTATTAAGACCTTCTGGACCGGAGACGGAAAAAGCTTTGAAGAGATTGTGAAGATCGGCGCCCCGGCAAAGGTGGTCATTTCCGGCGGCCCCCGCTGCGACACGCTGCGGGAGTGCTTTGAGATGACCTGGCAGGGAATTCATGCCGGAGCTGCCGGCGTTACATACGGCCGCAACATTTGGCAGCATGAATATCCTGCGGCGGTTGTCCGTGGGCTTGCGGCTATCATTCATGACAATGCTTCTGTCGATCAGGCGATGGAGATTTCCTGCGAGTGTGCCGGCGTCAAGCTGAGCTGAATGCAGCAGCAAAACAGCGGACCTTTCCTTTGGCGGAAAAGAGAATCAACGAGCAGAAGTGTACATGGCGGAGATGCGGTTGTCCATGATGATAGGCCTTGGGTAATGGCGATTCGGTCTGAGAGTCTGCAATTTACGGCGTAAAAGCCCTGTAATCAAGCTGGCATTCTGTTTTTTGCCGTCATAGTTAGAGATGCTGCCAAGCCGCACCCACTCCCAGCTTTCCGGAATCTCAAACGGCACCTGATCCACGATACAGACCGGATCGGCCTTCCCAACCTGCTCATAAGGAGTATTATTACAACCTAATTTCACATGGAGACACTGGCTGAGTCTATAGGTTTATCAAATTTACGGGTACGCAAAGGATGGAAATCGAAACTGATTGCCATCCTTTTGCTATGCTCTGAACAGTTATTCTGTTGTTGTCCTTATGCGGGGCAGCCCTTCGCTGCTGGGAGTTTCTTTCTCTCTACCCTTACTACAATTTCAAAAACGCTTTTTGGCCAGTTTTCAGAAAATTGTTTTGCAGGACAAAAAAAGAACGGTCTGCATTGCAAACCGTTCATAAAACACACAGGTTTCTTATTCCAAATGATACCTACGAAAGAGTGCAGACCGTGCCCCACCTTTGGAGATGTAAGAAGCAGTCAGCTGGTGCAGTGAACGAACAAATGCCTCGTGAGATTGCTCTCACGAGGCATTTGCAACATTTTGCATACAAAGCTGTGAGAGACGCATGAAAGCAGGGAGTTCCTTCCTGATTATGCGGAAGCAGGAATCAACCGACCGCCTATGGTTTCGCCCGGTTGTCCTCCGATGTACTGCTCTGCACCGTTTGGATTCTTCGACGGTCAAAGAGCATACAGCCGCAGTGCCCCGGAAAGGTTGGGAAACAGACGATTTTGAGTTCTGTGTCGATTTCCGGACTGTAGTCGGTGATCTCCAGTGTTTCGCCATAGAGCGCCGTGCGCTCATAGACCCGCAGCCACTTGGTGTCCATATTGGGAAAGATGCTGCCGAAGGAGTGGTCGATCAGCTGCTCCAGCGGCAGCTTTTCCAGCTCCGCCAGCGCCCGATTGCCGTAGCGGAAGATCCAGTCCACCGCCGAATGTTCCTCACTGAACACCATTTCAATATCGGTGAAGGCAAAGGACATATGGTCAAAGCTGGCGTAGTGACGGTGGTACGCCTCCCGCGAGGTGGGAGCGTCATTGCGCTCCAATGTCTGACCGATCTTTTGCCGTTCGATGCGTACCTGCTCCACGATCTCCCGCTTGCGGCGGCGTGCGTAATCCAGTGATTCTCCGTTGATCAGATCGATCGTTTTCGTCACATCGTGGATTGCCTTGGCAGACACGAGATAGCATCGATCCACGCGGATAAAGGTACTGCCAAGATTTTTTGCCAGTTCATCAATAGGGGTATAGGTCTCATAAATTCGGTCGCCGGTAATATGGATCGCCGTCTTTCTGCCGCTCAGCGAGAGATAAAGAATATCCTCTGCCATCAGCGTGATATGTGTGCGGTTAGAGATCACAGAAATGCCGATGGTATTCATAATGCCTCCTCACAGACTGCTTTTTATCAGTATAACACATTTCAACCGGAGATGCTATCTATTCGCGCAGAAACGACCGCATTTCGCGCAAGGTTTATTGAAAATTCGGAAAGAGCGTGTTAAGCTACGGAATGAAAACAGAAGGGCATCGGAAACGGGGGTACCCCCGTTTCCCGTAGGGATATCCCTACGGGAACGAGCCTTGATCACAAACGGAGGAATGTCTATGAAAAAGCGAATCGTAAGTGCTGTGATGGCCTTGATTCTGTGCCTGACGCTGCTGCCCACGGCGGCGCTGGCGGCGGACGGCGCATGGGACGGCAGTATCGCCACTGCTTTTGCAGGCGGCACCGGCACGGAGAGCGATCCCTATCAGATCGCTAACGGAGCAGAGCTTGCATATCTTGCAAGCTCTGTGAATAGTGGAGAAACCTACACGGGGAAGAATTTTGTATTGACGGCCAACATAGACCTGAACGGGCTGCCTTGGACACCGATTGGAAATTCCTTTTCCGATGCACTGTTGGAGGGTTCGAATTATCGCATCTTTGCCGGTAATTTTGACGGTAACGGATATACCATCTCTAACGTTTCCATTGGGTCAGAGACCGCGCCGCTAGAAGCGGATGTGTTTGGGTTGTTTGGTGCAACAGCGGGAAAAATCAGCAACTTAAATCTGGACACTGTTTCTATCCACGGTATAGCAAAGATTGCTTCGATAGGTGCTGTCATCGGATTTGCAGGCGGTCTGGTTGGTTATTCAGGCGGATACATTGAAAACTGCCATGTGACAGGTTTGACTATGGATATGAGCGCACCGAGCAACGTTTATGCTGCTGCATACTGTGTCGGCGGGCTTGTAGGTGTACTGGATGAAACGCAGCTTATCAACGAGTGCAGCGTATCCGGCAGCATTACGGAAAAAGCCGGTAAGGGGTCTATCGGCGGACTGATTGGTGAATTGGGAAAAGCAGCGAAAATCACATACAGCAGATCCGATGTGACGGTAAATGTGAAGGCAGATTCCCGTGGCGGTGCGAATGTCGGCGGATTTATCGGCAAAGGAAACGGCAAAACAGATGCAGAAAGGATTATTCGAAATTGTTACGCCACGGGCAATGTTACCGGCGGCGCATATACAGGCGGCTTTGCCGGCGGCCTTTGGGGTCTGAATATCAAAAACTGCTATGCAAGTGGCAATGTATCACAGGCTGCGGCTGCTATGGCCTCTTTTGTAGGTACCGATGCCTCTGACCCAAATTACTATGGCTCCATTACAAGCTGCTTTGCAATCGGCAGTGTAACAGGCTCATCACCCTTTCGGTATGCCTTTGCGATGCAGGATGCGACCAAGAGAAGCGAAATAACCAATTGCTATTTTGCTGAGGAAAACAGCAGTATTAAGAACCAGAACGAATCTGCAGCTGCAAAGCCGCAGGAAGAAATGAAAACCGAAGATTTTGCAGCCGCACTTAATAACGGTGACAACAGTAACGGATGGTCTTTTGTGAACGGACAGGTTCTTTGCGGTGCAGAACCGGCGGATTACTCCGCGGTTGATGCTGCGCTGGACAAGATCCCCGCAGACCTGACGGCATACACCGACGAATCTATCAAGACGCTGAGCGCTGCGGCAGAAGCTGTGATTCGAGGTAAGGTCATCGCAAAGCAGGCTGAAGTAGATGCAATGGCGGCGGCTATTGAACGCGCGATCTCTGATCTTGTCTTCAAACCTGCCGATTATACCGCAGTTGATGCAGCCATCGCAAAGGCGAATGCTCTGAACGAGAACGATTATATAGATTTTTCCGCTGTGAAAGCAGCACTTGAAGCTGTTGTGCGCGGCAAGAATATCACAGAGCAATTCGAAGTGGATGCAATGGCAAAAGCCATTGAAGATGCCATCGCAGCGCTGGTCAAAAAGCCTTCTTCCAGTGGCGGTTTTTCTTCCGGCAGTTTCTTCCCGAGCTATCCTGTGAATACCCCCGACAAAACGGAGAACGGCACTGTGACCGTCAGCACGAAAAATGCTACCAGCGGCAGCACCGTGACGATTACCGTCAAGCCGGACGACGGCTTCAAGCTGGATGAACTCACCGTGATTGACAAGAACGGAAATGAGCTGAAACTGACCGACAAGGGTAACGGCAAATATACCTTTACCATGCCCGCCAGCAAGGTTGAAATCAATGCTGCCTTTGTCAAGAAAGTTGAGATAAGCCCGTTCAGTGATGTGTCCACCAGCGCCTACTACTACGAGGCCGTGAAGTGGGCGCAGGAAAAGGGCATTACCGGCGGTATCGGCAACGGTCTCTTTGGGCCGAACCAGCCTTGCACCCACGCACAAATCGTCACCTTCCTGTGGCGTGCTGCCGGTTCTCCCGTGGTGAACTACGCCATGAACATGAGCGATGTCCCCGAAGGCAGCTACTACGCCGAGGCCGTCCGCTGGGCGCTCAGCGAGGGCATCACCACCGGCACAACGGAGAACACATTCTCTCCCGACAGCGAATGCACCCGCGCTCAAGCCGTCGCGTTTCTGTTCCGCTACGCTGCGTCCGAGGCGGTCACCTTGCAGGAGCTGGTGTCCGGCTTCTCTGACGCCGATTCCGTTCCCGGCTACGCGCTTCCCGCGATGAACTGGGCGCTTGCTGAGGAAATCGTACAGGGCAACGGCAGCAAGCTCATGCCGAACGATTCCTGCACGCGTGCGCAGATTGTCACCTTCCTCTTCCGCACATATCAGGGCAAATAAGCAATCGCAAAAAAGCATCGGGGCGGCATAGGTCGCCCCGCTCCGCTCGCCAGCCTGTGAAGCACAGGCTGACGAGCTTATTTTTGGCAGAAAACATCCTTAGCAAATCTCGTCTCTGTAATCGGAATCCTGTACACATTGCCGGCCATGCGTTTGTGGGGGCAGACGACTCTGTTCGTCCCTGCGCGCAGCAAAAAAGCGTCCCTCCCCCGGCCAGGAAAGGACGCTTTCTCTTTTTTACAGCGACTTCAGCAGCTTGACGCCCTCGTCGATGAGCAGCTCGGCAATGCCAGCCTTAAAGTTGGAGCTTCTGGCCTCATAGCCGCCCTCGTCGTACGCCTCTTTCATTGGGTAATAGCCCTCCGCGCCGTTCGTCAGGCAGCACGGCAGCGTCATGGCAAACGGCGAACCGTCTTTCAGCCCCCGGCCGATGCCCGTAAACGGTTCACCGGGGATGCCAAGGAACGCAACCGGTCCTACGCGTACGCCGCTCAGCGGCAGCGGGAACGTCTCCGGGCCGTCTTTCAGATGCTTCATCCGCAGCGCCTCGGCTACCGCCGTCGTCAGCTCCATGCCCGCAAACGGCAGCTCTGCATCGCGTCCGGCGTTGTGCAGCTCCACAATTTTCTCCGCGCGCGCGGCCTCCTCGGCTGTCGGCATATTCGACGGCGCGTTTACAATCCGCTCGGCAGCGCGGACGCAGTCCACATCGCAGAACTGCACCTTTTCATATACCTGCAAAACCGCACCCGCAATCACGCGCCCCATGTGCTTTGCGTGCGCATAGCCGCGGTCTGCGTCGTCAAAGCACGGATGCAGACCGTTTGCATCGCCGCCCACAGGGTGCACATTCACGTGGTTCACGTCGCCCTGCGCGCCGTTAAAGAACATGCACCGCACGTTGTCCAGCGCCGCCTCGGTCGTCTCGCGCACAAAGCGCGGGAAGTCCGCCGAAATCTCGTCGCCGCCCACCACGTCCGGGTGTACGCCAAAGTTGGCAATTACAATATCCGGCGCGCACTTGCGCACAAAGCGCAGCACGTTCACCCGCTCGTCTACATCGCCGATCGGCGCAACGATATCGGGGTTATTCACGCCGGGATTTGTGCGGATTGAGCCATCCTTCATCCGGAAGCGGCGCACAAATGCGATATGCGGCGCACAGCCCACGGCGTAGCCCATCTTCGCATCCGTCATGTCGCGCACTGCCATCACCGCACAGTCGCACAGCTTGCGTCCCAGATAGTCGCCATATTCCTTTTCGCCGTACTTGTTTTCGTCCAGCTCGCTCTTGCCAACCAGCGGCCCTGTGTGCGTGTGCGAGCAGGCGATAAACACTGCCTCCGCCTTGACGCCGGTTCGTTCGGCGATGGCCGCGCGATAGGCGTACATCGTCTCCTTGTCGATCATCAGATTGTCCAGCGCAATCAAAATCGCCTGATCGTCGCCGCAGCGAAGCGCCAGCGCCGAAGCCTCCAGCGCGTCAAGAATGCCGGACGCAAAGCGCTCGACAAAATAACCCGAAATTTCAATGCCAAGCGGCGGGGTAACGTCCACGCGTGCAAAGCCAGCCTGTAAATTTGCCATTTCTGTTTCCTCCTGTATCTGCAAAAGCTGCCGCAGCCGTTGGCTGCGGCAGCTTGCCGGTTTTATACAGCTTCTGCTGTTTTACTTTTTCAGATGCGCGTTGTGCACTGTGGTGAACGCGTCGATGACTCTCTGGATGTGCTCCTTTTCCCACGTGGGATGCAGGAACAGGTTCACCGTGCGGGCACGCAGGCTCTTTGCCACCGGGCATACAACGCCCTCATACGTCAGACCCTCGCGGGTGTACTCCTTGGAGCAGAACGGGAACTTATGCGAGCCAAAGCCGCCGAGCTCCTTATATGCCTTTTCCTCGTATGCTTCCGGCCATTGAATGCCGTAGCAGGGAATGCCCATGCCGGCCATTTCCTTAAGGAACGCGGGCGCGTCGATGTCCAGCTTGTCCAGATCCAGAATGATCGGGAACCACCAGTAAGCGCACTGACGCTCCTCGGTGTCAACCGGCAGCGACTTGACGCCCTCGAGCTTGCCCAGCGCCTCGCGGTACATCTTGGCGTACTCAAAGCGGCGCGGCAGATTCCACGTTTCCAGACGCGCCAGCTCGTTGATGCCGACGATGGACTGCATCTCGGTCATACGGAAGTTGAAACCCACACGGTTGTGGATATAGGGCAGCTTCTCCTCCAGCGCCAGCATATTCATTCTGGCCTTGACGTCATAGCCGTGGTCACGGAACGAACGTGCCTCCCAGCCGCGATCCTCGTCGTTGGTGACGACCATGCCGCCCTCGCCGCCGGTTGTGAAGTGCTTGGACTGTGCAAACGAGAAGCAGCCCACGTCGCCGATCGTGCCGACGGACTTGCCCTTATACTTGCCGCCGATGGCCTGCGCGCAGTCCTCGATAACGTACAGGTTATGCTTGCGGGCAATGGCCATGATGCGATCCATGTCACACACAACGCCATACAGATGGACAATGACAATGCCCTTGGTGCGCTCGGTGATCTTGCTTTCGATGTCATCAGGGTCGATGGTGTGGCTCTCATCCACGTCGCAGAAGATGGGCACCGCACCCGCCTGCACCACCGCGAACGAGGACGCGATGAACGAGTAGGACGGCACGATCACCTCATCGCCAGGGCCGATGCCCAGCGTTGCGATGCCGATGTGCAGCGCAGCCGTGCCGTTGGTGCAGGAAATTGCCATCTTTGCGCCGCACCACTTGGCGAACTTGTCCTCAAATTCCATGCCCTTATGGCCGGTCCAGTAGCAGACCGCGCCGGTGTCGAGTGCTTCGGCGATTTCCGCCTTGCTCTTCGGGTCAAACTGCGGCCAGCCGGGGAAGCCCAGCTCGGCAACGCCAGCGCCATTCATGACAATTTCTTTTTTCTCGCTCATGTTAAAACCTCATTTCTTCAAGTGTAAAACAGTTGCAAATTTACGAACGTTGGCCGCTTACACGCCTCTTTGCATCTCGTCAACAGACTCGAGAATCGCGTCGGCCATATAGTCCAGCTGCTCCGGCGTCAGGCCGTAGACCGGGAAGTGCGTAAAGCGGTGGTTGAATACCTCCTCGCACACCGGGCAGCTCTCAGCGATTGCCTTTTCGTCATAGCCATACTCACGCAGGATTTCGAACTTATACAGCGGGCCAAAGTGAGGAATCTGCGTGACGCCCTTTGCGTCCATCTTTTTCTTGAACAGCTGAATATCGCCGCCCGCCTTTTCGGGGATGATCTGAAGCTGATACAGATGGAACGTGGGTTTGATTTCGTCATTGCCCAGATCCTGCGGGATCAGAGCGTCGCAGGCGGAAAGGCGCTTTGTCAGATATTCGGACGCGCGGCGGCGCGCTTCGATAATCTGGTCGATTCGGGCAATCTGGAGCTGCAAGCCCAGACCCTGAATCTCGGTGGTGGAGAAGTTGGTTGCGACGAACGGGCCGTTCTTGCCGCGGATGGCGGTGACGTCATACAGCCAGTTCGGGATATGCTTGCTGAAATCCGTGCCAAGGAAGCGCGCGCGGCGCATCTCGGGCAGGAATTCTGTCACGTTGGAACACAGGATGCCGCCCTCGCCAAAGGAGGTGATGTTCTTGACCTCGTGGAACGAGAACGAGCCAAAATCGCCGATTGTGCCGAGCTTGCGGTGCTTATACTCGCCGCCAAAGGCGTGCGCCGCGTCCTCAAGGACGACAATATCGTGCTGCTTGGCCAGCGCCATGATCGGATCCATATCGACTGGATAGCCGCCAATGTGGACGGGGATGATCATCTTCGTCTTGTCGGTGATCTTTTTCTCCACGTCCTTGGGATCCATATTCAGCGTCAGCGGATCGACATCCGCAAACACCAGCTTGCAGCCGATGGAAAGCGGATACGCCATGGTTGCGGCAAACGTGATGGCCGGGACGATAACCTCGTCTCCTGGCTTCAGTCCAGTATACTTGCAGGCAATCTCAAAGCCCGCTGTGCAGTTGGTCAAAAATGTAGAGCCAGTGGTGTGCAGATATTCGTCGCACATATTCTCGGCCTTGCCAACCTCCACGTCCAGCGACAGCTTTGCCGGGGGCGCGGAAACCTTGTCCAGCGCGAGAACGTCCTTTTCAACCGTTTTCAGCGCCTCGTCGTAGGCCTCGCCCTTGCCTTTCATCATAAACCGGATGATGGTCATCAAATCCTGCGCGTTATAGTTTTCGCCGACCGCAGCCCACGGGACTTTGGTTTCGCCGGTGTTATACCGGAAATCCGATGCTTTCTTCTCCATTTAAAATTGACTCCTTTCAGAATATCAGTTTGTTGACAGACGGACATTCTGAAGCAGTTACGGATCGCGGCAGCAATTGAACAAGCCGACCGCAAAATCGAGTGGTCTGTTCATAGTTTACCTCTTCGCGTCATTGACGCTACCGTTATGGAATCAGTTTCTTTTTATCTTCCCGCGCCGCAGGCGGCGCGGGAAGCATGATTGTGGAATTTTCTTTGAATTACAGATCAACAACGCACTTGTTGTCGTTGGAACGGTAGGCCGCCTCCATAACGCGCTGCACCTGCACCGCATCAGACGCCGGAACCTCCAGCGGAAGATTGTTCAGGATCGAATTGCCGAACGACTCAATCTCGCGCGTGTACATATTGCCGAACTCCACGTCCAGCTGCTCGCCCTTGACGTCCTTGGTGTCCTGCTGTGCGTCATAGCCGCCAACCTCGCCGCAGAACATCGCGTCCAGCGTACCGCCGTCGATCTGGCCGATGATGTTTTCGCCAACCAGATGACCCTGATCGCCGAAGAACTCAAGGCGGACCGGATATTTCATGCCGGGCGAATAAATATCCAGAATTCCGCCGCGACGGGAAAATTCGCCCATGGCAACCGCCTCCGGTTCATCGTCGTATCCGAGCGCCACCAGCTTTTCGACCAGTTTTCCCATCGGGATCTCATCATTCCGATGAAATAGCATTTCAGCTCCGCAGAACTCCCGTGGATCGGGAGTCGGAGACAGAAACGCAAGGACGGAACCGATGAAAAGATCCGGCGGATTCTCTCCTGCGGCCAGCGCAAGAGCTTCCGCGCGTTCCGCCTCGTCATCCAGCGTGACCGTATCTCTCCAGGATCCTTCCGGGAGCAGACAGGCGGAAATCTTCATCCCTGCCGCAGCCGCCCAGATTTCAAATTCATGAAACAGCTGTTCCGCAATCCCGTAGGAAGGAGCGGCAAGAACCGCCTTTCTCCCTCTGGAGAGAGAATAAAAGAGTCTCAAAGCCTCCATTGCGGCAGTGTCTTCATCGACCGGAAAAATTTTTTTCAAAGAATCCGGGACTCCTCCCAGATGCTTCAAAAAAACATTTTTCAAAAAATTTTCATTTACCTCTTGATTTTTCTTCATCTTTCGTGTATAATATCCAACTATATTTGTTTGAAGAAATCGCCGGATTTTTCCACTTCCGGCATAACCAACAACAAAAGCGAAATCATGTCAGGGAAAAATAGAAAAGATAAAAGCCCAAATGTCAAGGGCAAAGACGAAAAGTCTTCAGTAAAAATTGCTGAAAAATCTGTTTCCCAAGCAAAAAAGAGCGCAAAGACCAGCTCTGAAGCCTCTTCCGCTGAAAAGAAGAGTGCAAAAAAAGAAGATCGTGCGGAAAAAAAATCGTCACCGACGGAAAAAAAATT
>OLXH01000753.1_pt1 | contig 14124 bp, 9 predicted proteins | sample 1673391 | NCBI WGS metagenome assembly OLXH01 (sample SAMEA103958110, study PRJEB25191) | human gut metagenome | reverse complement strand
TTCTCACCGATCACTGCTATGTATATGCCAAGCTTCCTGCCACACCGGGCATGGAAAACTGTAAATCCATCGGCTTTATCGCTCATATGGATACCGCCCCGGATTTTCCCGGAAAAGATGTCAAACCACAGATCATTCCCGACTATGATGGCGGGGATATCTTATTAAAAGGAAGTCAGGATGTCTTAAAGGTAAGTGATTTTCCATCCCTTGCCTCTTTAAAAGGAAGAACCCTGATCACGACAGACGGTACCACACTTCTGGGCGCTGATGACAAGGCAGGTGTTGCCGAAATCATGACAGCCGTGGAAGAACTGATTGCAGAAGGTACACCACACGGGGAACTCTGGATCGGATTTACGCCGGACGAAGAAGTCGGCGCAGGTGCGGATCTGTTTGATCTTGCTATCTTTCAGGCAGATTATGCATACACAGTGGACGGTGATTACGAAGGCGAAGTGGCTTACGAAAATTTTAATGCCGCAAGTGCCATCTTTCATATTAAAGGTGTAAATGTTCATCCGGGCGAAGCAAAAGACATTATGGTCAATGCGGCACTGGTGGGATGTGAAATTGTTTCCCGGCTTCCGGAAGCGGAAACGCCGGCACACACCAGCGGCCGGGAAGGATTCTATCATCTGACCGATATGTCCGGAGATGTGGCTTCCGCCACCCTTTCCTTTATCATTCGTGACCATGATAAAACCACATTTGAGAAACGTCTGCAGAATCTGCGTGACCTTGCACAATCCATGAATCAGAAATATGGACCGGAAACCGTCACGCTCGACATCGAACATTCGTATGAGAATATGCTCTCTGTCATTGAGGATAAAATGGAGATCGTGGATCTGGCAAAACAGGCAATTGCCTCCGAATGTCTGACACCGCTCTCCCGTCCGATCCGTGGCGGTACAGACGGCGCAAGACTGTCCTTTATGGGATTGCCGTGTCCAAATCTCGGTACTGGCGGTTATGGTTTCCACGGCCCATATGAACACATCTCTGTGGAAGGTATGCAGACCGCTGTTCGTATTTTAAAAAATATTGCCACCCATCCGATCCGTAAATAAATTTATAAAAAACCGTCCGCAGTTTTCTTTCTGCGGACGGCTTTTGTTCTATAACTTATTAAATTTTTTAATTCCCCTGCATATTTGCAGAATTTGCAAGTACAGGCTTCTGGAACATGCGAAAGAGTCCAATCTGTTCTAAGGCCTTTGTGATTGCGAAAAAGATCACCGAATCAATTGGCCACATAATCAGGTTCTTCAGCGCACGCGCCGGAAGAAGCACCATAAATGCCTGTCCATATAACACATTCAGACAAAGTGTTGTCAGAATCACGTTACAGACCAGCATAACTACAAATTTAGCTGCCAGCACACGCCAGATCGTAAGCTTTTTCTTATAAAAAAAGCATCCGTACAGGATTCCGGCCAGTATAACAACCAGCGTCAGCTGTGGACAAAATGGTCCGGTTGGCTTCATCATATACTTGATAATATCCAACGCACCATGGAAAATTCCTCCAACCACCGGTCCAAACAGATAATCAATGATACCATTTGGAATACTGGAAAAACCAATCCGAATAAACTGCCCATATTCAATGGAGAAAAATCCTAGAATGACAGCAACTGCAGCAAGCATTGCCATGGTAGTGATGGTTCTTACCGCTTTTAATTCACGGAAAGAATCGGTGAACAAAGTAACGAATTTTTTCATAAAAAAATTACCTCCTTTGCAGACCTCACCGTACTACAACTGGAGATAATATTATCTTCGGATGCAGCGGGATGCGACTCATGTACCGCAAGATTCTCTTTTCGTCCGGGTGACAACTCCCTGTTCATCCGGCACTTAACGCACATGTGTCTACTCTGCTTTAAACTATTAAATTGCAACGACCTAAGTATAACACAATGAAAAAGAAATGCAACTACATTTTTTCATTTTATGACAAAACGCCATCTGTCACACGTTTTTACGTGGAACAAATGGCGTTATCCGTTATTTTATCCGTTTGATTTACGTTCCCATACTTGCAAACAGGGCAGCTATCTCATCCGGGCTTAATGCCTTATTGGGATCTGCCGGTTCTTCCGGCTGAAGCGGTGCTTCTTTTACGGCTTCCGGCTCTTCAATCGGCTCCGGAATATCCTCCGGTTCCACAGTTTCCTCGGCAGGTTCCTCAACTTTATCCGCATTGTTATCGTTGCCCATATTCGCAAACAGCGCAGCTATCTCATCCGGGCTCATGGAACGGTTTGGATCTGACAGATCCGGCATCGGTGGAAGTTCTTCCTCCGGCAGGTTCTCATCATCCGCTTCATCAACAATCGCTTCCTCCGGAATCGGGTCCGGTTCTACCAGTTCCTCTGCTTCCTCAATGGCTTCTTCCGGATCCGGAGGAATAATCTCATCCGCTGCCATGATCAGAGGCTCTTCCTCCGGCTTTAAATCCTCCTCTTCCGGTATATCCGGCAGAATCTCCGGTTCCATATCTTCTTCCGGCTCCAGCGAAATCTCCGGTTCCAGGCTCTCCTCCAGATCCGGCAAAATTTCCGGTTCCGGGTTTTCTTCCAGATCCGGCGAAATCTCCGGTTCCGGGTTTTCTTCCAGATCCGGCGAAATCTCCGGTTCCGGCTCCATACTTTCTTCCGGCTCTGGTGAGATCTCCGGCTCTACCGGTGTTTCTTCCACATGATTCTGCGGTGCCGGCTGTGGCTCTACAGGTGTTGCCACAGGTACAGAAACCTGCGGCTGGGAAACAACCACTTTCTGACTGTTCATAATGGTCTGATTCAGGCGCAGTTCCATATCTTTCATTGCAATAATGATTTCCTGCAGCTTTGCGGCTATCTCTTTATCCTGTGAATGTTCCTGTTCTTTTCCATCCTTCTGCACCGAAGAAATTTCATCCTTACAGACTGAAAGAATCTCGTCCTTATAAGCACCCGCAACTGTACCGAACCCATCCATTCCTTTCTGGAACGTATCAAACCGGTCGATCAGCTGTTCGTATGAATTCATCAATGCATCGGTATTCTCATGGGACCGCTTGATAATTACTTTCGCTATTCCCTTCTGTGCATTGACAATTTCCTCTGTCGGAATCTTAGATGCCTCTTCCATATATGCAAGCTTCACCGATATTTCCTCAAAATATTTTTTCAGCATGAGATATGATGCCTTTTCCGACTTGAAAATACTCTCATACTGTTCCTCTCTCCGGGCATATTTTGTCTCATATACTGAAATCACGCCTCTGATTGCAACATACAGGCATATCAGATCTGCTGCTGCCAAAACAACCAGAACAATAAACATCTTCGGGAAATTGACTATGGCATACAACTCTGCCATAAAAATAAACGCAAACAAAAGTATCCCGAAAATCATCTGCATCCTTGCTTTCGAATCTTTATTCTTCATATGATACCGCTCCTTCCATGAGCCCGCTATTCTAACCACTATGCAAAATAAGCTCTAGTATGTTATATTTTACCATATTGTGTCGATTCTCACAAGGTTTGTTGTTTATTTCTGCCTTCTATAATACGTCATTTACAATCTGCTCTGCTGTCAGATGATTCTCTTTTAATACCTCATTTACATCATACCGGTCAAGGAATTCTTTTTTCAATCCGTAATTATAGACTTTCATATCACTGCTTCCATAAAATCTTGCGATTTTTTCTCCGAAACCACCATTCAGGATGCCATCTTCCAGTGTAACTACCGTGTCATGGTCTGCCTTCAGCTTCTCCAGCAGTCCTTCATCCAGTCCGGTAATATAATACGGGTTGATTACCGTTGCATGAATACCTTTTTTCTCCAGCATTTCTGCGGTCTGCAGTGCCAGGAAATAAAATGTTCCGAGTCCGATCAGTGCAATTTTGCTTCCCTTCTCCGTTACCTCATAGGTGTTGAGCTGACTCCAGTCTTTTTTGACTTCTCTGCCATCCGAAATCATATCTCCGCCCGGAAGTTTGATCGCAACCGGCATTTCCTTCTGCTCCACACTCCAGTCAAGCATTGACAGATATTCTTCCTTTGTTGTCGGTGCCAGATAAACCAGTCCCGGAATATTGGAAAGCATCGGAATATCCTGCAGTCCCAGATGGGTAACATCCGTCATGCCAAATACCGATCCCGTATACACAACAATCGTTGCCGGATTCCCGTCAATACACAGATCCTGTGAAATCTGGTCATACGTCCTCTGGATAAAGCTGGAATACACACCGTATACCGGCTTTCCGCCACCTTTGGCAATTCCGGAAGCAAGTGCTACCGCTGTCTCCTCCGCGATTCCCACATCTACAAACTGCCGGCCGGCCTGTTTCCTTTTCTCCTGCGTAAATCCGAGAATCGTCGGGGTTCCGGATGTAATTGTAACAACTGTCGGATCCTTTTTCATCTTTTCAATCAGATATTCACAGGTCACCGAAGAATAATCTTCCACTTCCGGAAAATGGGATTTTCCGGTCTCAATATCAAATGGAAGATGCCAGTGCCATTCTTCCTTATGCTCTTCTGCCGGTTTATAACCTTTTCCCTTTAATGTATTAATGTGGACAACAACCGGTTTCTTACTGTCTTTTACCTGTTTGAAAGCCCCGATCAGCTCCCTGAGGTCATTTCCATGATCCACATAGACATAATCAAGTCCCATGGCTTTAAATAAATTGCACTCTGCCTGTCCGTTTGTCTCGCGGAGTAATTTCAGATTTGAATAAAGTCCTCCATGGTTTTCTGCAATTGACATATCATTGTCATTTACTACAATGATCATGTTGCTGTCTAATTCTGCCGCAAAATCCATTCCTTCTAAGGCTTCTCCTCCGCTTAAAGAACCGTCTCCGATAATTGCGATCACATTTGCACTTTCCCCACGAAGATCCCTTGCCTTTGCCAGACCGCATGCCAGACTGACGGATGTGGAGGTATGTCCGATCGTAAAATGGTCATGTTCACTTTCCTGCGGACAGCTGTATCCCGTCACGTCGTCGTAATGTTCTTCATATAAATAGGCATCTTTTCGACCGGTCAGCATCTTGTGCGGATAGGTCTGATGGGAAACATCAAATACCATTTTGTCCTTTGGGGACTCAAAAACATAATGCAGTGCAATGATTGCCTCTACCATGCCAAAATTCGGGCCAAAATGCCCGCCGTGAATACTTGCCCTCTTTAATAATGCATGACGCATTTCTTCTGCGAGAGCTGTCATCTCTTCTATATTTAATTTCTTCACATCTTCTGGTCCGTTAATCTTTTCGATATACATATAATAAATTCTCCTTCCGATTTTATCTATCATAATATACCATTTAAAGTTAACTTTAAGTCAAGTATTTTTTATTTAATTTTCAACTTTTTGCTTCAAACCCTCAATTGCCTGATCCACTATACCTGCGTTCTTAAAAAGATGTAAATATTGTAATGATAAAAAGGGCAAAAGGTATCATTTCCCACTGAAATGCAATTTTTATGTCATTCGCATTTCTTGCGATCCGCTTGTTGTTCCGATATAATTATGCTATGATTGTGCTTTGATTGGAGGAAACCATTTTGAGCGAATATTATAAGTTTTTTCAAAATAAAAAATGTGAATATTTTCCATGCCATAAAGGAATTCCGGAGGAGGACTTTAACTGTCTGTTTTGTTATTGTCCCCTCTATACACTCGGGAAATCCTGTGGTGGAAACTGTGAATATTTAAAAAATGGTATCAAATCCTGCATAAACTGTGGCTTTCCCCATCACCGAAAGAACTATGATAAGGTCACGGGCCGCTTTCAGGAAATTGCAGCCGTTATGGCAGCTTCCGATAAGGAGGATGTATCCCATGAAATGTAAACTTACTCCCGGATTATCCTCCGGTGACTGGAACGAATTTTGCAGCCGTTTCCATTTCCCTCCAGATGACCTGCCTCATATTCAGGCAATTTATACGGCACTTCTTCCCCTGGTTGAATCCTATGCGTATTACTCTCTGGATCAGGATTTAGACGGGGTTTCTCTGCCTCACTATGCCTATGGGTTTGTGACGCTTGGAAACGGAGTGGATGAACTGTCGGAATTATATCTGAACCATGAACAGATCCAGGAGGCTTACATTGTGGACTGCATCAGCCTGATGCTTTTGTCAAAGGCTTATGAAGAGTTTGCACATGTGGTAGAACGTCAGAGCCGCCTGTATCTTGCAGAATTATCTTTTCTGGGAGATACCTATTCCCTTGACCTGCTCCCACAGATTTATGGGCGGCTTGCCCCGGATGGTATCCAGCTTACCGAGGGGCAGATGCTCCGGCCGCTTAAGACAGCAACGCTGATCCTGCATCTGGATACAACAACACACGCCAATCTCAAGCAATTGTGTAATACGTGCGCAACCTGCCGGAATTTTTCCTGCCCGTCGAGAAAGGTCACGGCTCCACATTTGCCGCATACTTATGGGGCCATGCAGATATTCCATACAAAATAATTAGTGCCTGCTGAGTAAGCAGACACTAATTATAAACTTTATTATCTATTTGTTTTTTTCTTTTTCATTACAACAATAACAACTCCTGCCGCAACAACTACCACTGCTGCAATCAGAACAATAACAATCGTCATGGCCGCACCATCCTGTTTTACAAGTACAAGTGCACTGATACCATCCATTGTATACTCGCCACCCTTGATTGTCTCGATTGTCTCAACGCCAGCTTTCTGTCCGTTTATGCAGACTTTCCATTTTCCTTCCGGAATTGTAACTTTTGCGTTGTCAGTGTTTGCATTAAAAAGAAGATACATCTCTTTTGCACTTTCATCTTTCTGACCGCCCTTTATATTAATTCCTACAATATTATCCCCAAGTCCTTCTATGGATTTTACATATTTTTTCACATCCTCTGATGTAGATAATCGAAGTGCCAGATGTGCCTTGTGTACTTCCTCTACAATCTCATTAATTGTATCGGTATCTAAAAGTCCAACCAGGTCAAATCTAAAACCATCCATATGATATTCGTCTGCCCAGTAACATACGGAATCCACAATATATTTCCGTACCATGTTTCTCTCGGATGCTGTATCATTTCCACATCCTGAGCCGTTTGAATACGAACCGTCTTCATTGATACGGGAAAAATATCCCGGAACAAATTTATTGATACAGAAATCATCTGCACTCATAACATGATTGTATACCACATTACCATAACACGGTTATTTACTGTATTGAAATCCGGAGCATCCCTGCCTATAACCATAAATATAAAAACGAGCAGCAAAACCGGATTTACACCAGTCTGCTACTCGTTTGATGATTATAATATTTTCTTTTCTTGTGCCATTGCAACCAGTTATCGGACAAATGGCAGGAACGTAATGCTATACTTTATTTTCCAAACCGGCTGATTTCTTTCGCATATGATATTTCCGTTTTTCCTCATACATTTTCTCATCCATATGCATTAAAAAAGTTTCTGCATCATCTTCTGTCCCAAATTCCGTGTATCCCATAGAAACACTTAAATGAAACGGTTCTATCCCGGATTCATTAAACCGGGACAGATTATGGTTAATCTCCTCCATTGTCGCTAAGACACGCTCCGTATCAACACCTGACAGCAGCACAATAAACTCATCTCCCGCATACCGGATTGCCATACCATCATCCGGTATGGATCTGATGAGTATATTTCCCAACGTACAAATAGCCTTATCGCCCGTACTATGACCTAAATTGTCATTAATACACTTGAAATCGTTTACATCCATCATGATTCCATATAAGGATTTATGGCTTGCAATTTTCTTTTCCGCAAGCACCGCATTAAAATATCTTCGGTTATATAATCCGGAAAGCTCATCCATATACAAACTCTCTGCGTATGACTGCATCTGCACAAATATCAATGCGACCGCAACCAGCACCCATGATGATGTAATTCCATAAAAAAGGAACTGGAGAACTACACCTGCAAAACAAGGACCAACGAAATAGATCACCGGGAAAAAATTCAGGTTAACCCCTTGTTTTTTGGAATGATACACCAGATAGATACTGTAAGCAAAATATATGACAAGCGAAATATATCCCACCAGCACACCGGCAGTTCTCTGGTATACATTCTCCCCGGATATTTTAAACATAATCCCTGTTCCAAACAGATTACATAAAACCATAATTACTTCTACCAGCCAGGGAAATATCTCCACTCCTGCTTTTTGAACCATTCTTTTATAATTTCGATAGATACGCAATTCCACGTACATACACCAAAGCATACCCATACTGACTGTCCCTATAAAGCATATGCTGTTAGAGATATAATTAATCTGCCGGCTGCCAGTAAACTGTTTTCCATCTACGAGAAAAGCAATGGTTTCAGACAATGCCCCCACTAAATTTACGATTGCTATTCCATCATATATTTTATCTCCCACATGAAGGCTCTCTCTGTTCTTTCGTCTACAAAACAAAAGGAACCACATCATTAACACGGTCAAGCCGTTTGCCATTAATATTTCTTCTAAAACGATGATTGTTATCCCCTCCATCATTCACAGTATGAACTCATTTTTACTAAAATGAGCTCTATCATTATACCAAATGAAAACCGGTTTTTGTCTTTTTCGACATGAATTACGGTTTTTTTAACGTGAACGATGATTTTTTATGTTTCATCATTTTTCACAGCCTACTGCAACTGTGAAAAACCCACGGCTTACAAAGTTAACGGTCTTTGTATCGGAATCATAATAAGATCCCGGTATCTTAACTGCTGCACCGTATTTATCAATTTTATATGCAAAAATCTTTTTGTCTTTTTCCTTTTTCGAAGCATTATAGGAAACAGCGACCCTGATCCGTCCCTTTTTCAGGACAGACGACTGCTTTTTCTTTATTCCTGTGACGGAAAAATCATAAATTGGACGTTTTCCAATAATTTTCCCTGCCCTGGCAGAAAGATTTTTCTTGTCAGCCTGTTTCATTTTGATAACCACAGCTGTATTCATCTCTTTCTTTAATTCTTTTAATGCCTTCGAATCAAAGGTAAGATTTACATTGCCACCATTGACCTTCAATTCTTTTACATTCTTTTTGACAAGTAAATTTACCGCCTGCCCGTCCATTTCAAGATGCAGATTCTTCCAGTTTCCGGCTTTTGCCGTATCAAAAGTTATTTCAACAGACAGGTCTTTTATCCTGCCACCCTGTTCTTTTTCTGCCTTTGTAATTTCTTTTTTCAAAACTGCTGCAATATTCTTCACTTTGACCGTATTATTTTTAACTGCAGATTTTGCTTTGACATTAATATCCTTAACAGAAACGGACGTATCTGCTGCGGGTGGCGGTGTCACATTCCCCGGTTCTTCTTTTGCATGATCCGGTGCCGGTAATGTGCCGGAATCCGGTGAAACATTGCCAGATGATCCGTCCGTGCTTCCACCGGCATTTTCACCGGAACCTCCGCCGGAACTGCCTCCGGAACTTCCACCAGAACTTCCGCCAGAACCTCCACTTGAACCGCCTCCGGATATTCCGCCGGAACTTCCACCAGAACCGCCCCCGGTCTGGGAATGATCTGCCGTTACACGGACCTGACAATCTGCCTTACTTCCTGTATAGTTGCCATTCCCATTATAACATGCGGTGAACGTATATGTTTTCGTTTCATTCGGAAGCGTTGCCATCCAGTGATCCGTTCCCTTTTCTTCTAATGTGATCCCGGAAACATCACAGGTTACTTTTATCCCGGCATCTTCCGGAATCCCCTGTCTGCAAAGCTGTAATTCTACTGTCCCCGCACCTTTGACCGTATCGGTTTTTGCAGTCAGCTGCATACTGGTGGAAGCCTTTTCGATTTCCAGGACAGCCTCCCCGTATGTTGGAATAAAAGATGCCTTTTCCGCTTTAAAATAAATCTTATACTGGCCTGCTTCTGTGTAAAACGGCATCTCCGTTTGTGTATACGATCCGTTTTCTGTCAAACTGTAACTGATTTGTACACCATCTTCCTGTTTGATATCAAATGTATGGGGTTTTCCATCATAAGTTACGCGGACAGGTACGGTTTGTATTTCCGGCATCTCACTGTTTTTCCGGTAATAATAAGTGATCTCCTGGCGATCCTCTGTGATGTTTATTTCTCCCTGATTTGCACTGTTTCCTGCACATGTATATCCATATAAATCCGGACTTCTTAACGTATACGCAGAATTCTTTGGTACATATACAGTCGCGGGTGCCGTATCAGGCACTGTTGTTTCGGTCCCGTCTTCGTTTTGCAGCATATAACGAATGGTTACGGTACTCCACGCCTGTCCTGCCGTCTGATTGTCAGCCAGAATTTTCCCAGTGTCCTCATCTATGATCTTTCCTTCCAGTCTGTCCCCGGAAACCAGACCAGTTACCGCAGGAAGTGTAACAGAAAGGGACTCTCTGGCAGCATCCGGATCATACCAGTTACTGAGTGGCGGAACGGTATATGTTTCTTCTTTTTCATATTTGACTGTATGGTCTGCTCCAATAATGCGGAAAGTAATCTTCAAATGCTGTTTGGCATCCACCATATTTTGTACGACTGTACGGAATTCCAGATCCTTTCCATTTGCTTTTGTGATATTTGTCTCATCGATCCGGTATTGGTCACTATCCCTGTCAAGTGTTCCTGTCCTGCTATGCGGAATTGTAATTTCAGGATCGCACACATAAACAGATGCCTGCCTGCTGACATAATCACGGTTATTTAATCTCCGCGCCAGTTCCATTTTACACACTTCACAGAAAGGATTCCCAAGATCCCGCATCATGCAGACGCGGCTCGGTGCAAATACCGTTTCTGTTCCTGCTGCCGTTATTCCGATTCCACGGAACCCAAGCATCTTATGCCATTTAATCTTATCCGGATCCGATGTGTCGGAAATATTTTCTCCCTGCATCTTTTTATCATATTCATCGCCTAATCTTCCGATGCTGTGGGAAATTTCATGGGTCATGACATCCCCCTGCTCATTCTCATCCGAATTTGCCGAAAAAGAAAAGAGTGCATTGGAAGAAGAACCAATATTCGCAGTCGTATTACAAATGATATGGATGGTTCCAACGGCTGCGCCGGTATCCAGATATCTGCTCTCCAGCTCTGTCCTCAGTGCCTTGGCTTTATCTTCCCCGTCCTTTGCAAAATAGCAGGATTTTCCGAATGCCTGCACATGAAAATATGTGTCCGGGTTCGACTCCCCATACATCACGCCCACACCAGTTTCATTGGATACCGTCTGTACTGCATAAATATTGATCCTGTCGGAATACTCTTTATAAGGGGACCACTTTAGCAGCCCCTGTGCTTTTGCCGTTGCATCCTTCAAAAATTGTTCCTGTTGTTCCTGGGTATAGCCCTCACCCATGATAACAATCACGAAATTTTCCTTATCATCACCTGTCTTGTGAATGGCATAAACGGAAGCTGCCGTTGTCTGGTCTGCCATCACAGGATATGGAAACACCAGGGAAAGCAATAATATCAGGCTAAGTACGATTGCCCCAAACCGTTTTCCATTCTTCTTTTTTACATTCGTCATATCATCCTCCGTACTCTACATTACCAGAAATACTGGTGCTTTCCCTATTCTTCCCACAGACAAACTCCCGGGAAACCATCTGCCGTAAGGCTTCTTAAAGCACGATTACCGCAGCATCAAACCCCTCTACATTTCCATCAAAGGTGTTTTCGGTAAGCAGATTGTACTTCTGCGTGTACTCATTAAATTTTTTTGCACTGCTGCTGCAGTTAAAAATCATGGCAATGGTCTCCTCGCCATTTTTTCTGATCAGGACAATTGTCCCTTCCTCATCTTCTGTGACGCTCCCAGCCAGTTCGCCTTCTACAATGCATGCATGGCTTTTCCGGACCTGAATCAGCCGCTTGTACCATTCATACATCTCTTTGTCCTGGTATTCTTCATCCCAGTACATGCCCCGTCTGCAGTCCGGATCGTTTGCTCCCGGCATCGCATACTCATCTCCATAATAAATCATCGGCATTCCCGGCAGTAACAACTGAAAAGCGGCTGCCAGATGCTGCTTTTTCTTATTGTCGTTACACAGATGTAAAAATCTTGCGGTATCATGGCTGTCAATCAGATTCCACATAAGGGGATAGCAGTTTTTGTGTAAGCGTCCCTTCAAATATCCAAGATTTTGTACGAACTGGCTGACCGTAATCTTTTCGTCTGCAAGCAGATCGATCAGGTTCAGGTAAAATGGATAATTCATGACTGTATCCCATTCATCCCCCTCAAGGAAATCTCCTGCATAATGCCAGATTTCCCCAATGATCAGCATATCTTTCTTCACAGCCTTTACTGCCTTTCTGAAATTCTTCCAGAAGAAATGGCTGATTTCGTCTCCTACATCCAGTCTCCATCCGTCAATATCGCATTCCTTAATCCAGTAGCATGCAACATCCGTAATGTATTTTTCAACTTCAGGATTTTTCAGGTTTAACTTTGGCATTCCGCCATAATAACCAAAACATTTGAAGTTTGGGATCTCTCCCCATTCGCTTTTAAGTGGGAATCCATCAATAAAATACCAGTCCCGGTATTTGGATTTTTCACCATTTTCCAGGATATCCGCAAACGCAAAAAATTCTCTTCCCGTATGATTGTATACCGCATCCAGGACTACCTTCATACCACGCTCATGCGCTTTTTGTACCAGCTCTTTGAGATCCTCTGTTGTTCCAAAGGACGGGTCTATCTGGTAGTAATCCGTGGTATCATACTTATGGCACGAATTTGATTGAAAGATAGGTGTCATATACAGCACATCGATTCCCAGATTCTGAATATCATCCATATGTTCGATGATTCCCCTGAGATTTCCATGCAGATCATCCATAGGCGTAATCGGTGCTTTATACCACAGTTCTTTGTCTACCGGCTCCGTTGCTGCAAAACGGGATGGGAAAATCTGATACACGACCTTGTTTGCTGCCCACTCCGGCACCTCAAACATCTCTTCCTCCCGGAGGTTCTGCGGACAGTCAAACATTCTGTCCCTGTTTGTAATGCATTCCTTATCAAACTCATAATTTCCATAATATACCTTTTCTCCCTGCGTGTCCGTAAATTCGAAAAAGTAACGCAGACAGATCAAATGCATATTTATCTGTGCTTCATAATAATCATGAAACTGTGAGACAGCAACCTTCTTCATCGGAACTGTCTTTCTGGTATCCTTACGCTCCATAGGTATATACTTGTCCTCATAGTGAAGGATTACCTCCTTCATATCATCCTTTTTTACCTGCACGCGTATCACGAATAAATCCTTATCAACTGCATAGCTAAACCTTTTATCCATATCATGAAAAATTGCTGAATATTCCATAAAATTTCCCCTTTACACTTGTTGTTTTCCTGTATTTTAGCTTACTTTTTTCAACAATTCTAGCACTATATCCACGATATTTTTAACTTTTTCTACTTTTATGCTTTTTTGCGATGATATTACTATTCATATAATTTAAAATGTGCGTTATCAGTTTAAAACCAATAACGCACATTTTCTCATTGCATCCTTTTCCCGCATTTATATATGTCACAAGTCAAATTATAGTTCCTACCTGCGACAACTTTATATGTAAATTCAACATCAATAATTTTTTGCACCGTTTTTAATTTTTATTTTCTGCAACTTTAAATTTCTGGATCATTTCACGCAGATTTTCTGCTTCACTGCTCATCTCCTGACCGGCTGCTGCACATTCTTCAGATGTTGCCGAATTCGTCTGTACGACATCATTGATCTGTTCAATTCCATCATTAATCTGTTGGATTTCTGTTGTCTGTGTCTCTAACGTTTCTGCAATATTTGTGACTTCTTTTGTAATGATCTGGGAATTCTCAGCGACCTCCTGCAATTGTGATGCCGTCTGCCCTGCAATCACCATACCTTTTTCCACGGCTTTCACAGAGGTTTCAATCAATGTTGCGGATTCCTTTGCTGCCTGGGCACTCTGGTCTGCCAGCACATTGACCTGATTCGCTACCACTGCAAATCCCTTTCCTGCCTCGCCCGCGCGTGCTGCCTCAATGGATGCATTTAATGCAAGC
>OLXH01000742.1_pt1 | contig 14240 bp, 10 predicted proteins | sample 1673391 | NCBI WGS metagenome assembly OLXH01 (sample SAMEA103958110, study PRJEB25191) | human gut metagenome | reverse complement strand
ACTGCCTATCGATAGATCTCCGTAGGGCGGGGCCAATGTGCCCCGCCGTTGATGGTGCGTCAGATATCGTGCGGCGGGCCACACGGGGCCCGCCCTACGAAATGGTGCGATACTCCCTCTCCCACAGGCTCCCCGCTACGACCTTGCCGGGGAGAAGGGCCGCCAGCGCTTCCGCATTACGCCAGTCCTGCGGCGTTTCCACCTTATTGACGTACACCCAACCGCCGGCATAGCCCTCGGCGCGGAGCACCGCCGCTTCCAACTCAGGCGTGACCACATCGTCCTCCGCCGCGCCGCACAGGGCGGCGTAACGCTCCGGGCGGTGACAGATCTGTCGGATGGGGCGGCCAAAGCCGTCGGCTCCCACCACATAGATAGTCTGGCGGGTGTTGGGAGGGATCACCGGCTCGTGAGGGGCGTGAGCCTTCAGGGGCAGGCGCTTGGCGCCGTCGGCCTCCACCAGCACAAAGTCCGCCAGCTGCGCCAGCGTCTCAAAGGACAGCGCCGGGGCGGTCAGCTTGCCCTCCGCCGTTTCACCGGCCACGCACACCGCGCCATGGGCCGCCAGCGCGGCGGACACGGCGGCAGCGCCGCCGGACAGCAGCACGGGGTACTGCTCCGGCCTTTGGATATGGGTGGAGGTGGTGACCACCACCGTGCCGCGGCGGCGCAGCTCCTCCGCCAGCGTACACATAAGCGTGGTCTTACCGCCGCCGCCAATGAGAGCGGTGACGCCCCTTTCCACGCCCAGCAGGGCGGAAATGTCCATTATATGTCCTCCGGCACACGCACCCAACGGGTGGGCACGCCGCCCTCAAACGTCACCTGATAGCCGGTGCCCGCCTTGCGGTACCAGTCCACCCGCAAGCCGCCGAACCACGTCATCATGAACCCGGCGATGACGCCGCCGTGGACGACGCACACCGCGTCGGTGTCCTCCGCCAGTACCGTCTCCATGGACTTCCGGTTGCGCTGCATGGTCTGGGGCGCGCTTTCGCCGTTGGGGCAGGGGAGATGCTCGCTGTCGGTGATCCAGTGCTGGAAGGCGGGGTCGTCCTTCAGCTGGTCATAGCTGCGCATCTCGAAATCACCGAAGTCCATCTCCCGCAGCCCCGGCAGCGCCGTGTGGGGCACGTCGCCGTAGATGGCGCGGAGGGTCTGCTCCGTCCGCACCAGACCGCTGGTGAAATACCGGGGCGCGGTGGGGTACTGAGCGGCGTGGGCATGCAGCTCCGCCAGAGACTCCGGCAGCACTGGGATATCCGCCGCGCCGTAATACAGGTCGCGGAGACTGCCCTCGGTCTGGCCGTGGCGTATCAAGGTCAAGATCATTTCAATTCCTCCGTTAATCCGCATAATATCCGGGTCACATGGGCCGCCTCACGGGCCAGACGCTGCACCAGCGTGCCGTGTACCTCTCGCCACGCCCGCTCCGCGCCGTCCATGGGGACGATGCCGCCGCCCACCTCCCGGGTGATGACCACCGCGTTTTCAAAAAGAGGCAGGTACTGCTCCGCGTTATCGCAGCGGCGGGTCAGGGCCTCCAAGTGCCAGTAGCATTTCTTACCCGGCACCGGGTCGCCCGCCGCCAGATCGCATACGTCGGCCATGGTCAGGCCGTAATGCCGGAGCGCCCAGGTCAGCTTGCCCTGAAACGCGCCGCCGATCACCAATTCCATACTCGTCACCTCACCAAAGTCAATACCGCAAGGCCCCACAGCTCGCCCAGCGTCAGGGCGAAGCCCGACACGTCGCCGGACATGCCGCCCAGCTGCCGGTCAGCGTACCACACCGCCAGCCAATAGCCCACGGCCGCCGCCAAGGGGGCGAAGCTGCCCCACAGCGCCAGCGGCACGATGATCGCCGCCGCCATCACAAGGGCAGCAAAGACCACATAGGGGGTCTTTCGGCCGGTCATGGCGGCGTACTGGCTGGTGGTCATGGGCCGCAGCGTCAGCACCGCCAGCGCCGCGCAGGCACGACTGGCCGCCGGGACCACCAGCAGGGGCAGCAGAGGCAGCTCCTCCCGCGCCATGGCGAAGCTCCACTGGCTCAGCGCCAGCAGCACCATGGAGATCACGGCGAAGGCGCCGCAGTGGGAGTCCTTCAAAATTTCCTGCCGTCGGGGCAGGTCGCGGCGGCTCAGCACCGCGTCGCACACGTCCATGAAGCCGTCCAGATGGAGAAAGCCCGTGGTCAGCCACGGGGCGGCGGCGATCAGCAAGCCTGCCGCGCTCTGGGGCAAAAACCGCCCCACATACGCCGCCAGCAGCCACACACCGCCCACCACCAGCCCTACAAGGGGCAGGCAGCAGATCATTTTGCTGCGGGCCTTCTCGTTCCATAGCTTCAGCGGACAGGGGATGGCCAAAAACATGCCCCACGCCATGAAAAAGCCGTAGATCCAATCCTTCACAAGGGCCACGCTCCCTTCCACACACGGGGCAGGCCCGCCGCCATGTCGCACACCACGTCAAATTCCGCCGCCAGAGCGCGGCACACCTGGGCAAGGCCACGGACGTAGACCTCCGTCCAGTCTTGATAGTCCTCGCCGCCCCGCCACAGGTCGTCGCAGACGCAGACGAAGTGGGCGCTGTGACGGCTGACGGCCAGCAGCTCCGCCGTTACGGTTTCCGCCGCGTTGGCGTCAAATTCCGGGCCAAACATGGCCTCGGACAGGGCTGCCGTCACGCTGTCCAGCAGCACCGCGCCGCGTTTGTCGATGTCCGGCAGAGCGGCGGTCAGGCCGGTGCTGCACTCGATAGTCCGGAAACCCCAGCCCTCCCGGTCGGCAATGTGCCGCAGGACACGCTGGTGATCCTCGCTGTCACGGGGCGTCATGGTGGCCCAGTAGTAGAGGGGAGCGCCCGCCGCCAGATGGCGGCACAGGCGCTGGGCGGCGGTGCTTTTGCCGCTCTTGCTGCCGCCGATCAGTAAAATTCTCATACCTTTTCCACCGTAAAGCTGTCGCCGGAGCGGATGGGCTCCAGATAGTCGTCCTGAATGGCGGCCTCGGAGAAGGTGGCCATGTTCTTCATCACGCCGCAGGCACCCTCCAGCACCCGGAACAGCAGGGGACAGCCGCTGCCCTCCCCCAGACGCATGTCCAGCGCAAGGCAGGGCGTCAGGCCCAGCGCCTGGGCCGCCCTGGCGTAGCCCAGCTCGTAGGACTGGTGGGACAGGAACAGGTAATCCGCCGCGGCGGGGCACAGATGCACGGCGCACAGAGCGGCGACGACGGAGATGTAGCCGTCCACGGCGGCGGCGATCCCCTCGTGGGCGCAGCCCAGAAACGCGCCGGTCATGGCGGCGATGTCCAGTCCGCCCACCTTGTGGAGCACGTCCAGCACGTCGTTTTTGTCGGGACGGTGCAGCGCCAAAGCGCGGCGCAGCACCTGCTTCTTCCGGTCAAAGCCCTCGTCGGTGAGGCCGCCGCCCCGGCCGGTGACAGTCTCCACTGCCGCGTCCAGCAGCACCGAGAGCACGGCGGCGCTGGTGGTGGTGTTGCCGATGCCCATTTCGCCGATGCCCAGTACCGAAATACCGTCGGCTTTCGCCTGTGCGGCGGCCTCCATGCCCACCGCCAGCGCCTGAAGCGCTTCGGCACGGGCGGTGCCATAGCGCACCTTGCGGTTCACCACGGCGGGACAGGGCACATCCACGGCGATGCCCACATCGTACACCGTCACGTCGTCGCCGAAGGTCTGGGCCAGTGCCGACATGCCGGTTTTGCGGCGGGTCATGTTCACCGCCTGCTGCACCGTGACGGACTGGGGCGCGCAGGACACGCCCTCGGCCACCACGCCGTTGTCGGCGGCAAACACCGCCACACGGCACTTTCTCACCTCCGGGCAGACCCGGCCGGTGACGCCCGCCATGCGGACAGCCATGTCCTCCAGCTTGCCCAGACTTCCCGGCGGCTTGGCCAACTCCGCCTGACGGCGGCGGGCGGCGGTCATGGCGGCCTCATCCGCCGGGCGGATGGCCGCGATATAGGCTTGCAGTTCCTGTTCTGTCATCGTGTGATCTCCCCCAGATAGCCCTGCGCCGCCAGCCAGTCAAGGGACGGGGCGCAGTTCATGTTTTCGATGGTATAGGTGGTGGCGGGACAGGCCGTCAGCAGGGCGTCCAGCGCCTGCTCCATGGGGATATTGCCCTCGCCCAACGGGTTGTGCAGATCCCATTCGCCGAAATTGTTGTGGATATGGACGTGCCGCAGCCATGGGGACAGCGGGGCAATCCAGTCCAGGGGCGGCGTCTTGCTGACGGTGGTGTTGGCGTGGCCCACATCAAGGCACACCCCCAGACGGGGATCGTTTACGCCCTCCATGATGGCCGCCAGCATATCCGGGCCGTCGTCCATGACGTTTTCCAGCGCGATGGTCATGTCCCGGGGCACCTCCGGCAGAAAGTCATGCCAGAAGCGCACCGACTGCTCCACAAACCACTCCGGAAAGTAGACGAAGGGCACATACCCGTCGTGGATAACGATGCGGCGGATCCCCAGCCGCCGGGCCATGGCGACGGTCTGGCGGTAGCGCTTCACCGCGATGTCCCGCACCAGCGGGTCGATGGCGCAGGGATGCAGCTCGGCAAAGGGCGCGTGGAGCCACAGGCGGGCAATATCCGCCGTTTCCGCTTCCGCAGCGGACACGGCGGCGCTGTCCTCCAGCGCTGCCGCCATGCAGAAGGCCGTGACCTCAAAGCCCAGAGCATAGCGGCGGGAGAGCTGGGCAGCGGCGCTGTCGATGCCGGACAGATGGAGTTTTTCGCGCAGATGGGCGCGGTTCATGGGCAACACCTCTTTTCTGACAGTATAGCATGGTCGGGGGAAAAAGGAAAGCGGTACGTTTTGGCGTACCGCTTTCCTGTGGTTATTCCCCGCCGGCGGCGTAGCCGCCGCCTACGTCCTCGCCCAGATCGCAGGTATAGACCCAGCAGATCACATCGCCGTCCTGCAAGGTGTAGCCGGAGCAGCCGTAGTTAGGGAATTCCCCGTTGACGCTGTACATCCAGCCGGACAGCTTGCCGCAGTCGAACTCGTAGAGATTGGCGATGCCCTCGATATAGGCGGTTTTATACAGGGGCGACCAGCTGGACTCCATGGAGATGCCGTTGTCCCGGCAGACCCGCTGGAGCAGGTCAAAGGCCGTCTCCCCCTCAGCGAAGGAGAGCTCCGTCTCCGGCAGGATCACGCCGTCATCGGGCACGAAGTCCGCCTTGGCGGCGTTGAGCTGGTCAAGATTGTCCAGAATGGTGGCGCAGGAGATGGAAACGGTGCAGCTGCCTGCCGTCTCTGTTTCGGCAGGGGAACCGCCGCAGGCGGTCAGCAGAGCAAGGCACAGCAGCCAGCACAGCAGCGCCGCGCTCCATGGGGTACGGTGTTTCATAGGTCGCCTCCGATGGAAGGGAGCGGCGGAGCCGCTCCCTCCGGTTGGGTTTTCAGGGGAGTTATTTTGGGGGAAATTACGCGTCCTGACGGCGCTTTCTGGCCAGCAGAGCCAGCGCGGCGGCGGACACCACCACGCCGCCCAGCCACAGGGTCAGGTGGCTGTTGTCGGCGGTGTTGCCGGACTTGACGTTCTTGCCGTCGGTCTTGCTGTCGGTCTTGCCGTCGGCGGAATCGCTGGTGGAGCCGTCGTTGGCGTTCTGCTTATCCCGCAGCTGCTGATAGCGCTTTTCGGCGGCCAGCAGGGTGTTGTAGTTGGTGACCTGCGCCTTCAGCTCGTCGTCCAGCGCGTCGTAAGCGGCGCGGGCGGCGGTGATCTTGGCCTTGCTGTCCTTGTCCAGCTTCACCTTTCCGATGGCGTCGATCTTGGCGATCACATCGTCCACGGCGGCCTTGTCGGCGGCTTCCTTCTTCAGCTGGGCCAGCTTGGCCTCGGCGTCGGTCAGGATATCCAGCTTGCTGACCAGCGCCTTCTGGGTGTCGGTCAGGGCGTCGTAAGCCTTGCGGGCAGCGTCGATCTTGGCCTTGCAGTCGTCGGTCAAGGTCACGTCGCCGATGGCGTCGATCAGGTTGTCAACCGCCTTGGCGGCGGCCTTGTCGGCGATCTCCTGTGCGCGAACGGCCAGATCGGCCAGCATCTGGGGATTGAAGGGGTTGTTGTTGGCTTTGATGGCGGTCTTCATCTCGTCAGCAGTCTTGGCGGTACCCAGACCGGTAACGCCGTACTTGGAGCTTTCCTTGCTGACGGTGCCGTCCAGATAGAAGCAGTTACCCACATAGTTGGCAGCGTTGTTGCTGGGGGTCAGGCCGCCCAGATAGGAGGCAGCGCCGCTGGTGCCGGTAACATCACCGATGCTGTAGCAGTTGGTCAGGGTCGCGCCATTCGTGTTGCTGAAGCCGGAGCCGCAGATACCACCCAGATAGCACTCGTTTTTGGAAGTGGTGGTGATATTGCCGCTGGCGTAGCAGTTGGTGATGATCGAGCCACCCGCGGTATAGCCCGCGATGCCGCCTGCGTGCTTATTGCTGGTGACGTTCACGGCGCTCCAGCACTGGGTAATGGATGCCTTGTCGTACATATAGCCCACGATGCCGCCCGCCTGCGCAATTCTAGTATTGTTGGTGCAGGTCACGCTGCCGGTGATGCCCAGCCCCGTGACGGAGGCGCCGCCCTGCAGATAACTGATCAGGCCCAGAGTATTGCTGGTGCTGTTGATGTACAGGTTGCGGATAACGTGACCCTGTCCATCGAAGGTACCGTAGAACTTCTTCAGCGGTGTCCAATCATAGCCCGCCAGCTCGATATCGGCGGTGAGCTTGGCGCTGCTTTTACCGTCCGTGGCGGCGAACCATGCCAGCTCCGCAGCGGTGCCGATCAGATACACGCCGTTGCCGTCCTTCTTGGGCTCGGTCTTGGTCTTGCCGTCCCAAGCGTTTTCACCGACCTTGGGCAGAACGGCGGTCTTGACAGTCAGGACGCCGTCCTTCACATTGGCGGCGTCAGCGCTGCCCAGAGAGAAGGAGCCGCGGGTGACAACATAGCCGTTCTTGGACAGGGTATAGGTATAAACGCCATAGCCCAGGGTGTAGGTGCCGTTTTCGTTGGGGGTGATGACGTTGCCCTTGCTGTCGGTCAGGGTGACGGTCACATCGCTGACAGCGCTGCCGTTCTCGTCGGTGATGTTCAGGTTCACGTCATAATTGACCTTGCGGGCCACGGTGATCACCGCGTCAGCATAGTGGTTCATGTAATAGTTGACGGTCACAGCGTTGAAGTTGGTGCCCACGCCGGTATCGGTCATGCTATACAGGAAAGCGAAGGGATTGGCGGCAGAGTACATGAAGCCGTAGGTGTAGCCGTTGGTCAGGGTGTACTGCGCGGTGGCCGCGCCATCGGCGAAGGTCACATCCTCTGGGATTGTGACGGTGACGGTGGCGTTGTCCATCTTCTGGTACTGGCCCAGCGTACCCTCGTACTTGGTCTCACCGGCGAAATAGGTAGGCTTGAAGTTGGTGGGGTTGAAGATGCCGGAGATCTTGTTGACGGCGCGGTACATGCCGTCAAAGCTCAGCTTTACCTGATCGCCGGGCATGATGGGCTCGCCGGGATTGGAGACATTCTCGCTGGTGATCGTGACCTTGGCCACGCGCACCAGACGGTAGCTGACGCCGGTGGAGTCGGTCATCTTGAGGATAACGGTGCCGCCCTTGCCGTTGCCGATGGTGTTGAAGCCAGCCAGAGGAACGGCGTAATTGCCGTCAGCGTCGGCGGAAACGGACTGGAAGCCGGAAACGGTGGTCTTCATGCTGTTGTCGGTGGCAGCCAGCGCGTATTCCACCTTCACGCTGCCGGTGGCGTTGACAGTGAAGTCCAACGCAGGGTTCGTCTCACTGGTTTCATAGAACCATGTGTCGTAGTTATAGTCCCAATCCTCGGAGCGGGTAGTGGTGACGCCGGAAGCCATGTTGTACTTCACCTTCGCGTCGGCGGTGCCGTGGGTCACGCCGGTACCGCCCACCACGATGACGCCCACACGCTCAGGGCTGGTGGCGGGGAACAGGCCGCCGTGGCTGCCGTGATTGCTGGGGTTCACGTCCACGCTGTCATAGTAGACGGCGATGATGGAATCCTGCGTACCAGGGGTAACGTCCGCCCAGTTGGCGGTGGCGTTACCGCCGTTAACGGGGCTGATCGCAGCATCGCCGATCAGGGTGTTCCAGTGGAAGTCAGGCTCCACCATGATGTTGCCCGCGTCGGAGTTGATGAGCTGCCAGTGACGGTAGGCGCGGATACGGGTAGTGCCGGTAATGGCTTCGTAGCCGCTGGGGTCCAGATTGACCTGTAGGTCGGCCTCGTCACGGTTGATGGTCTGAGTACCCAGATTGCTGAAATCGTGAGAAACGCGATCCGTGGCGGCGCTCTCGGCAAAGGAGACGATCAGCTTGCCGCTCTCGCTCTGGCTGGCCAGCCAGCCCGCCTGGGTCACATGGGTATCGTCGCTGAGACGCCAGGTGTAGTTGCTGTTGCTCTTGGAAATGAAGTAGGTGGCGGTCTTGGTGTCGCCGTTCACCGTCCAGCGGTCGGCATAGGAGTCCTCTTCATTGCCGTTGGGAGCCACTTCCGTGGTGTTGAAGTTGTTCCACTGGAAGTACAGGCCGAAGGTGGCGTCAGTGGGAACGGTGACGGTCAGCTCTATGCGGGTGTTGATGGTCAGCACTTTTGCAGTAGCCGCTCTGTAGCTGGCAGTGAAGGTCTGGTTGATGTTCTGGGTGAAAATGTAGCCTTCGATATCGGGATAGGCGTAAGTGTTGTACAGGCAGGCGTTGCCGGCCGCGTACAGCATGGTGGGGTAGTACGTATAGTTATCTTTGATATAGGGGTCGCCCATGGCCGCGTCGCACTTCATGATGGGGCAGGTCACGCGGACATGGTACTCCTCAGCAGTGAAATAGGTGTTGTCGGCCTTTTTGCTGTTGGTATAGAAGGAGTTGCACTGGAGATAGATCTTGTTGCCGCCGCCTGCGCCGCCGTCCACGTTCTTGTCGGTGGGCAGGTTCAGTGTCATGCCGCCCAGCGCCTTGCCGTCAGTGGTAAAGGCACGGTAGGCATAGCGTCCGGCCGCCAGCTTGGCGTAGAACATCTGATATTTGGTGCTGTCCAGCTTGCCCATGGCGGGGTCATACTCCTCCTCGCCCTCAGGCAGGGTATCGGTGAAGTTGCTGTACAGGAACACATCCTTGAGCTCGTCGCCCAGCACCTCGTTGCCGTCGGCGTCCTTGGTGACGTTATACAGCTTGATGACGGGATAGCCGCCGGTGTAGTCCTTGCCCACGAAGAAGCTGAACTCCATGGTGGGGTTATCCTCCACGGTCAGGGTCAGCGTCCAGGTATCGGTGGAGAAGTTCTCGCCGTCGAAGGAGGCATAGAAGCGGTAGATATACGTGCCCGCCACAGTCTCGGTGAGCTGGATCAGGGTGCCGCCGAAGAGAGCCTTCTCGAACTTCTGCTTGGCGCCCCAGCTCTGGCCGTTGTCGGCGGAGCGCTCATAATAGTAGTTCTCGTAGGTGAGGCCCTCGCCGTCAAAGATCTTGCCCGCCTGCAGGTCGCTGAGCAGATAGGCGGTGCCGGTCTGGACGGTGGCGCTGGCGGTGGGGGAAACGCCGTCCTTCAGCTTGGGAACAGCCACAGCGGGGGGCGTGACCTCGCCCTCGGCGGGCACAGGCTCGGCGTTCGCGTCGCCGTTGGCGGGAGCAGGCGTCTCGCCGCCGCTCTTATCCGCGTTGGCGGGGGTGGTCTGTCCCTCGTCGGGGGTGACGGGGGCGGTGGGTTGGTCATTGCCGTCGGTTGTGACGACAGTGGGGGTAACTTCCTCCGCGAACGCCGCCACGGACAGGTTGCCCATCAGGGACAGCACCATGGTCAGCGCCAGCAGCAGAGAAAGCAGCCGTTTGCTTGTTTTCATGTGTTTTTGGTTCCTTTCTATGATTTTTCTCTATATAAAGCCTTTCGGCAGAAAGCACTCCGAGGAAAGCTCCCGCCGAAATCGTCATCGCCGACTTGGCAGCGTCCCGGTGCAGGCAGGAGCTTTTCCGGACGGCCCTGGGCGTATCTGACTGATCCCAAATTGGGTTTCACAGTGACCTGTTCGCGGGGATTTGCACCCCATTCCGCCTCCGGCGCAGTGCGCCGGGCGGGCCGTCCGGTATGCAGTTTTGGATGGCTGTCAGCTCACGCGGAGGCGAGCGGTGGCCGGGGCAAGGCGGGCGGCGTCGCTGCCCGCGTTGGGGTCGAGCGCCAGCAGGTAGTAGGTACCGGGTTTCTCGTTGACGACGTACTGGAAAGCATCGCCGCTCTCGTCTGCCGGGATCTCCGTCAGCTGCGTCCATTGATCGTCGTAGAGGTAGACCGTCATGCCCGCGATAGACTGGAAGCTCTCGCTGCCGCCGTCGGCCACGGATTTGGTTTCGTACTTCCGGGTGTTGAAGGTCAGCGTTTCTCCGGCCTTGACGGTGTATTCGTCCTTGTCAAAGCAGGTGAACGCGCCGCCGTCGCTCCAGAAGTTCCAGTCGCTGAACAGTGCCACGTCAATGGTATCGCCGTTGCTCAGCAGAATGTAGTCCGCCGTGGCGCCCCAACCTGGCCCCATCAGGGGATATACGTGGTTGCGGTAGTACATGAGGTTTTCATCGTGGCCCCAGAAGTTCCGCATGTACATGCTGGTGGCGGAGCCGCTGATGGTCAGCGCCGGGCCGGGCCAGCTGGCCGTCTGCTTTCCCAGAATGTCATATACCGCTCGGTATCTGTCGTTCTGGCCGTCGACCACCTTTTTCGTGCCGGAGGTTACTTCCTCCGGGGTATAGCCCTTGCAGTACACGCCCAGCAGATACAGATACAGGTGCAGAACGGTAGGCCGCTCCACCACCACATTGTCGATATAGCTGCCGCCGCCTTGGCCGTTTTCGGTGTGGTAACGGTAGAACTCCGCAAGCCCCTGATTCTCCAGATCGAAGTAGGGCACCTCCACCTCCAGATGGGCTATGGGGGTACCGTCGACGCCGTAGATGGGTACGCCGTCGTTGGAAACGGTGACGTAGACGGTCACGCTGTCGGCATTCTCCTCGTCATAGTCGTACTGGCCGGGGTCTCCGGCGGCGCTCTTTGTAACGGTAACCGTCAGGTGATAGACTGCCTGCACCGCGCTGTCGGCGCCGCACACGGCGGTGATGGTCAGGAGATAGTCGCCTGTCTTGCTGTTGGTGAAGGACAGGTAATCGCCCTTATCGTCCGCGGCCATCTTGGTGTGCTCGCTCAGTCCCTCGCCGGACAGCGTGTAGGTAACGCGGTCCGGGCAGGTGTCGAACACATCGCTCATGTACAGGGTATACATCCCGCCCTGCTCCACCTGCGCCGTTTCGGGCGCGGTGCTTTTTACGGTGATGGCGTGGCGGGGAACGGGCCACTGGCCCTCGGTCAGATAGCCGTACAGCGCCGCTGCGTCCGCGATATCCTGCTTGCCGTCGCCGTTGACGTCCAGCCGGGCGAGGGTGGCGGGGTCGGTGATGGTGTTCTTATCGCAGCAGTACTCATACAGGTATTGCAGGTCGTACACGTCCACCGCGCCGTCGCCGTTGATATCGCCCTTCACGGCGGCTCTGGCCGGGGCGGAGGACAGAGAGGCGGTCACGCCCTTCAGGGCGGTACGGTCAACGGCTCCGGCGCTGGACGCGCTGCCCAGCAGTCTGGCCGTTCCGCCGCCGCTGGCAGCCATCGTCTGAGGGCTGCGGAGGTATCGCTCTCCGGCCAGCTGCCCTGCGTCAGAAAATCGTACAGCGCCGCCACGTCCGAGATGTTCGTCAGGCCGTCGCCGTTGACGTCCAGCCGGGCGAGGGTGGCCCTGTCGGTGATGGTGCTGTTGTCGCAGCAGTACTCATACAGGTATTGCAGGTCATACACATCCACCGCGCCGTCGCCGTTGATATCGCCCCGGTCATAGGTCTTGCCGGTGACGGAGATGGGAATGTCGGTCTTGGCCGCCCGGATCACAGGCTCGCCGTCCGCGCCGCTCTGGTACATGACGGGCACGTAGGTCAGCTCAAAGTAGCCGTCGTCCGCTGCGGTGAGGGTATCGCTGTAGGTGAAATATTCCACCTTGACGCCGTTGATGGTGCGGCTGACCGGCAGAACGCGGCTCTCGCCGTTGGTGTAATAGACGGTCAGCTCCATGCCGGTGGGGTCGAAGGCCTCGCCCTCGTTGTAGCTCATTTTATCCGGCAGCTGCGTCACCTCCACCTTATCGACGGTGCTGGTCAGCGCCATCAGATAGGCGGAGTCGTTCTTGAAGAACACCGTGCCCTTGCTGTCGGCAATGGGAGAGCAGATGGCGTACTGCGCCTGATCGTTGGCGGGGGTGAACAGGGCGTAGGCCGTTTCCACCGTGCGGGTGCTGCCGCCCTCCTGATAGGTCTCGGTGGTGGTTTTGCCGGGAGCCGTTCCCGTATCCTCCAGCAGCCGCAATGTGCCGGGGGTGAAGTTGTCAAAGAAGTAGACGCTGGGGTATTCATAGGCGGTGGTCAGCAATCCGGAGGTCTGGGGATAGCCCTTGGTGGGCACACTGTAGAGCACGCTCATGGAATCCAGATCCACCACGGTGATGTTGTGGCCGGTATACGCGCCGAACTGGGACGTGCCGGACACGCCAATATAGGCCCGGCCCTTATACAGCACCGGCGTACAGGTGCTCATGGCCGGTGTTTTCTCGCTGCCGCTGCCGTTGCTGAGGGCGCAGGAGCGCGTATCCGTGATCTTCCAGCCGTCCGCCGTCTGCGTCACGGCGGCGGAGTAGAGATACCCTCCCTTGGAGGTGAAGTAGAAGCGTCCGTCCCCGTCTCTGGCGATGGAGCTGCGCACGTCGCCCCGCAGGCCGTCCCAGCGATCCAGCTCCTCGCCGGTGGAGGGATCAAGGCACAGCAGCGCGCCGGTGGCGCTGGAGGATCGATCCTGTCCGTCGTCGGCGCCCACCAGCAGATAGTCGTCGCAGACATACGCGCCCGCCCAGTAGAAGCCGCCCATACGGGTCTACGTCCAGCGGGCCAGCTTTTTTTCACTGCCGCTGGTGGGATCCTCGTCGGTGGCGGACAGGCAGACGAAATTGGCGTTCTCCTGCTCCTGATTCCAGAATCCGGTATACACATAGCCGTCATGGTAGGTCAGGGGACAGTTGGGCTGGCCGCCCAGCATGTCCTGATAGATCCACAGGGACTCCAGCGTGGCGGCATCAAAGGCCTGCACCGTGCCGCTGCTGAGGGCCACGAACAGCATGCCGCAGTCGGGGCCGTAGGTGGCGGAGGTGATGGCGAAGCTGGAGGTATCGCACATGGCGCCGGTGGCCACCACCGTACCGGTGACGGATTCCACCTTGTACAGCGTCCTGCCGCTGTAGACGATCAGGAACTCCACGCCGCCCTCCTCGATAAGAATGGGGCAGCCCAGCGCGGAGGTGCTGTAGCCGTCGCCCAGCTTATTGGCCCAGCTGAGCACGGCGGTATCGCTGGAGGTGGGGGTCTTGGCGTTCACCACGCCGTTGGCGTTGTCATTGCCCCGGAAGGAGGGCCAGCTGGAGGTGACGCCTGCGCCGTGGCTGGAGACGGGAGCCGCGGCCAGCGAAATGACGATCTCCTCCGCCTTGCCGGCGGCGATCTCCTGCGTGTCGCCCACATAGCCGGAGCAGGTGGCCACGCAGGTGTAGGTCAGGCCCTCCACCAGCGAGAACGTGCCGTCGTCATTGGGCCAGACGCGGGAACCGCTGCGCATTTCGTACACGGCGGCCAGCGCGCCGTCAATGGTTTGTTTGGTGTCCTTATCCTGAATAGTGACGGTGGTGTCAATAGGCGCGCCCTTTTTCAGCGTCAGGGTATAGGCGCGGGCCTGATGCCCCTCCGCGGTGCAGGCGGTCAGGGTAAAGGTCTCCTGCTTTTTCGTCTCGTCCAGCGGCAACGTGACGGTAACGGTCTCCGCCGTTTCCCCGGTCTCCGGATCCACCTTCGGCGCGTAGATCTGGCCGCCGTTTACCTGCACACTGTAGCCCGTGACGAAGGGTGTCACCGTCAGCACCGCCTCCTGGGCGGAGCCGAGGACGGTGGTCTGATAGTCATACTGCTTCCAGTAATCCAAAAGATATTCCCGCAGAATGGCAAAAACCTTTCGATATTCAGATGTACATCCGAATGAGTAATTTGCGAACTCTCCACAAGAAACGGAAACGTGGCGATAATCCGGACGCTTAATAGACCA
>OLXH01000740.1_pt1 | contig 14256 bp, 11 predicted proteins | sample 1673391 | NCBI WGS metagenome assembly OLXH01 (sample SAMEA103958110, study PRJEB25191) | human gut metagenome | reverse complement strand
TTGCATTACAGTTTGTAGGAAACCGTTATGTCTGGGGTGGAACAAGCCTGACAAACGGAATTGATTGTTCCGGATTTACGATGCAGGTATATGCGAGATACGGAGTCGGCCTCCCGCATCATGCGGCAAGTCAGCCGGCATACGGAAATCGAATCAGTGCATCTGAGGCAAAACCGGGAGATCTCTTTTTCTATGGAAGCGGAAGCAGCATCAGCCATGTGGGAATTTATATCGGAAACGGTCAGATTGTGCATGCCAGCAATGCACGTACCGGAATTAAAATTTCCAGTGCCTATTACCGGACACCAATCTGTGTCATATCGTATTTAAATTAAAAAACTGTTTACAACGATACGGATTTATGATACATTAGATTAGTATGGTTTAACCCATATTCGGTGAATGGACACTCCGACCTTTTGCTGAGTATCGGGTGCAAAAATATTTTAAGGAGGATCATAAAATGATCGCAAAAGAAAAGAAACAGGCAATTATCGCTGAGTACGGCAGAACTCCAAATGACACTGGATCTCCAGAAGTTCAGATCGCTGTATTAACCGCAAGAATCCAGGAGCTTACAGAGCATTTAAAGGCTAACCCAAAGGATCATCATTCCAGAAGAGGTATGCTTAAGATGATCGGTCAGAGACGTGGATTATTATCATACTTAAAGAGCATTGATATTGAAAGATATCGTTCTTTAATTGAGCGTTTAGGACTCAGAAAATAATTGTAAACAAAGAGCGGAGTTTTATATTCCGCTCTTCTTTTTGTTGTATGGCAGAACTTTTTTCCGGGACCACTGAAGAGGACAAAACGCTGTTTTGTATTGTTCAGTAGTTTCGGGGTTCTGCAAGTTTGAAATAGTAAAACCGAAAAGGAGAAATGACATGTACAAAAGTTATTCAATGGAACTTGCCGGCAGAACACTTACGGTAGATATCGGAAGAGTTTGTGCACAGGCAAACGGTGCTGCACTTTTGAAATATGGGGAGACAACTGTTCTTTCCACAGCTACAGCATCCGATAAACCAAGAGATGGTATTGATTTCTTTCCGCTCAGCGTTGAGTTTGAGGAAAAGATGTATGCAGTTGGAAAAATCCCGGGAGGATTTAACAAGCGTGAGGGTAAGGCTTCTGAGAACTCTATTCTTACTGCGCGTGTAATCGACCGCCCGATGAGACCATTGTTCCCAAAGGATTATCGTAATGATGTGACTTTGAACAATATGGTTATGTCGGTTGATCCACAGTGCCGTCCGGAGTTGGTTGCAATGATCGGATCCGCACTTGCTACAACGATTTCTGATATTCCATTTGATGGTCCTTGTGCAATGACACAGATGGGAATGAAAGATGGGGAGTTTATCGTAAACCCTTCACAGAAAGAGTGGGATGAGGGAGATCTTAAGCTTACGGTTGCATCTACTGCAACAAAGGTTATTATGATTGAGGCTGGAGCTAATGAGATTCCGGAATCAAAAATGATTGAGGCTATTTACAAATGTCATGAAGTCAATCAGACAATTATTGCTTTCATGAATAAAATTCGTGAAGAAATCGGCAAGCCAAAACATGAATATACAAGCTGTGCAATTCCGGAAGAGATGTTTGCGGCAATGAGAGAAATCGTTACACCGGAACAGATGGAAGAAGCTGTATTTACCGATGAAAAACAGGTAAGGGAAGAGAATATCCGTCAGATTACAGAGAAGTTTGAAGAAGCATTTGCAGAGAATGAAGAGTGGCTCGCAGTATTGGGCGAGGCTGTTTATCAGTATCAGAAGAAGACAGTCCGCAAGATGATTTTGAAAGATCATAAGCGTCCGGATGGACGAGCTATCGATCAGATTCGTCCGCTTGCTGCAGAAGTAGATCTGATTCCTCGTGTACATGGATCTGCAATGTTCACACGTGGACAGACACAGATTTGTGATGTTGTAACACTTGCACCTCTTTCAGAAGTTCAGAAGATCGATGGTCTTGATGAGAACGTGACAACAAAGAGATATATGCATCATTACAATATGCCCGGCTACTCCGTCGGCGACGCGAAAGCGAGCCGCGGCGCGGGCAGAAGAGAGATCGGACACGGCGCGCTTGCGGAAAGAGCGCTTGAACCGGTTATACCTTCCGAGGAAGATTTTCCTTACGCGATACGTACCGTCAGCGAGGTTGTAAGCTCCAACGGAAGCACGTCGCAGGCGAGTATCTGCGGCTCCACGCTTGCGCTTATGGATGCGGGAGTGCCGATAAAAGCGCCTGTGGCGGGCATTGCCATGGGACTCATGAAGAGCGACGACGGCAAAAAAGTGGCGGTTTTAAGCGATATTCAGGGCTTGGAGGATTTTCTGGGCGACATGGACTTCAAGGTTGCAGGCACGAGGCAGGGAATCACCGCAATTCAGATGGATATAAAAATCAAGGGAATAGACAGGAACATTCTCGAAACGGCTTTGGAACAGGCGAAAAAAGAATGTTTATTCTTGACAAAATGGCGGAGATTTTGCCGCAGCCCAAGCCCGAGCTTTCCAGATATGCTCCCAAAATTATTTCCTTTACAATCGACCCCGACAAAATCAGAGAGGTTATCGGAAGCGGCGGAAAGGTGATCAACAAGATTATAGAGGAAACAGGCGTAAAAATCGATATTACCGACGACGGCACGGTGTTCATAGCCACCAACAATCAGGAAATGTCGGACAAGGCCAAACGCATAATCATGGCGATTGTCAAGGAGCCCGAAATAGGCGACGAGTTTACCGGAAAAGTGGTTAGGATTATGAATTTCGGTGCATTTGTCGAGCTTGCGCCCGGAAAGGACGGCATGATTCATATTTCCAAGCTGGCAAAAGAGCGAGTGGAAAACGTGACCGACGTTGTAAACATCGGCGACACCGTTCATGTAAAGGTAATCAAGATAGATGAAAAGGGACGGATAGACCTGAAACTTATCAAAAAGCTTTAATAATTCCGAGGGCCTCATCCTATGATGAGGCCTTACGCATATTGAAAGCATTTTTCTCATAACATAAAACGACGCCCGCAACAAATCGGGACGGTTTTTAAGGGGAAAGTGCTTTGAAAAAAATCAGCGAAAAATTATTTGTAAACGTGGTCTGCAATGTTGTGATTGCGCTTTTGATAGTCAGTGTTTTCGTCATCAGCTTTTCGGGAGACATAACGAGCGTTTTCGGATATGATTACGAAAAAGCCATTTATCGCGGCGACGAGACGAAAAACAACGTATCGGTCATGATAAACGTGTATTGGGGGACGGAATATATCGACTCGATGCTAGAAACCTTGAAGGAGCACGATGTAAAAGCGACTTTTTTTATCGGTGGCAGCTGGGCTGCGAAAAACGAGGACGTGCTTGTTAAAATTGCGGAGGCGGGGCACGAAATAGGCAGTCACGGCTACTATCACAAAGACCATGCAAAGCTGGATTTTGACGGAAATTACAATGAAATTTACGTCACTCACAAGCTGATTAAACAAATTTTGGGGGTGGATATGGATTTGTTTGCCCCGCCCAGCGGCAGTTTTTCCAAAACCACGCTTAAAGTGGCTTCCCAGCTTAAATACAGAACCATTATGTGGTCGAAGGATACCATAGACTGGAGAGACAAGGACACGCAGCTTATTGTCAAGCGGGCGACAAGCAATGTCAAAAACGGAGAGCTTGTATTGATGCACCCGACCAAAAACACTGCCGATGCGCTGGGAACGATTTTGAAATTTTATATCGAAAACGGGTTTAAAGTCGTGCCCGTAGGTGAAAACATTACAAATGAATGAGGAGACGCATTTTCAATGGAAAAAATCAAAGTTTTTGACAGCGGACTTAAACTTATCGTAAAAAAAATGAGCGGTATATATACCGCTTGCTGCGGGGTTTTCGTAGGAGTAGGCAGCAGCGTGGAAAATACCTCGACCAACGGTTATTCCCATTTTATAGAGCATCTTTTGTTCAAGGGGACGAAGAAGAGGAGCGCGCTTGAAATTTCGGAGGAAATCGACAACGTAGGGGGGCAGCTCAACGCATACACTTCAAAGGACGTTACTTGTTTTTATACGAGAACCATGTCCGAGCATACGGAAAAAAGCATGGAATTGCTTTCCGATATGTTTTTCGACGCACAGTTCGACGTGGAAGAAATCGAGAGAGAAAAGAAAGTGGTGGTTGAAGAAATCCTTATGGACGAGGATATGCCGGACAGCGTGTGTCACGACTTGCTTGCGGAGGCTTTTTACGGAAACCACGCTCTTGGGATGACGATAACGGGCAAGCCCGAAAATATTAAAAAAGCCACAAGAGAGAGCCTGTTGAATTATAAAAAGAGGTTTTATGTGCCCGACAATATGTGTATTGCCTTGACGGGCGACGTGGATTTTGAGAAGGCCTGCGACCTTACCGAAAAATACTTTGAAAGCAGATTTTCAAAAAAACGCGCCGAGCAGGTGCTTTCTCTTGTTCCCGCAGTTACGGAAACACAGTTTAAATATGCGTTTAAGGAGGTGGAGCAGGCGCATATTGCCGTTGCTTTTCCGGGAGCGGAGTTTGCGAGCGACGAATATTACGCGTTGGGAATCGCCTCGTTCATGTTGGGAGGAGGTATGTCAAGCCGCCTGTTTCAGACTATCAGAGAGAAGAACGGATTGGCATACACGGTGTATACTTATCCTTCCGCTTATAAAAACAACGGTTACATGGAGGTTTATGCCGCAACCGCGCCGAAAAACATTTCAAGGCTTGCGGAACTGATGAAAAGCGAAATAAAACGCTTTGTCAAGGAGGGCTTCAAGAAGGCGGAGTTCAACAAGGGAAAGGAGCAGCTTAAAGGGAATCTGGTTATGGGGCAGGAAAATCCTTTGGGGATTATGTCTGCGTATGCCAATTATTTTCTGAAAACGGGCGAAGTTTACGATTTGAAAAAACGACTGAAAAAGATAGACGCAATCACTCCCGAGCGCGTGTGGGAGGCGGCTAAAAAATGCTTTGATTTTTCCTTGTGTTCGGCTGTATACGTGGGACAAAAGACGGATGATTTTCGCTGCGTAGAAAATTTCATCGAATAAGAGAAAAACTTTTTTCGGTTTTTTTAAAATATTTGCCTTGCTTAAAACGGATTATTATTGTATAATTTAACAGTACGTCAAGGGGAGTTGATTTTAAGTGACAGATAAGATGAAAAAACAAAAGCTGAACCCCAAACAAATCGTAGGTATCTGCATTACCTCCGTCGCAGCCCTGCTGCTGATTTTTATGGTAACCGGGTTGGTTCCCGCCGTTTCCGGAGCGCTTATCGGCTGCTTCGGAATTTCTGCGTACGGCATTTTTCTTGCCGCGCTTTTGTTGGGAATTTTCTTTATTATGAACAAATCCGTAAACGTGAAACCGCGCTATATAGTCAATTTCGCGTTTATGTATTTTATTATAATTCTCCTTGTACATGCCATGACCTCCTCCTCTCTGATAAGCGAACGCAGCTATACGGAGTATCTCGACGCTTGTTTTTATTACAGAGATACAATGGTAACCATGGGAGGCGCTTTCGGCGGTATTTTCATATACCCGCTGTACAGTTATATAAAGGGTTGGGGCACTTATATCTTTTTGACGCTTGCACTGATTGCGACGATAATCGTCGCAATGGACTTTTTCTTTAAGCGCGCAAAAGGAGAAGCGGCGGAAAAAGAGTCGGGCGACACCGTTGAAATAGAAATCCCCACAAAGGAGGAGCTGGCGCAGAGGCTTGCTTTTGACAGCTCCGAATCGGATAAAACGGAATTTTTCGGTGAATCCGTCGCCAAAGCGACCCGTCAGCCCGATTCGAGAGAACTTGCGAGAAAACAGCTGTTCGGCGATTTGGATTTGCTGAGAGAAAAGGAAACTTTTTCCTCCCCGACGGAGAACAGCGTGCAAAACAGATTCGATACCGCGCATATATCATACGGCAACGGAGCCGGACAGACGGCGCCGCCTAAAATCATCCACGATACGGACGCTCTTCCGCACAGAACAGACGGAAACAGTTATTATTCCGAAACGGTGCGAGAGGAGGACAAGCTTGTTCGTCAGCGCAAGGAAAGTCTTGCAAAGGATTTGCGTACCCTTAAATCGGACGGCTTGGGGAACAATAAGGCACCGATAATAAACGGCGACGAGGTAAGCAGGCAAATAAGAGAGGGAGTTTACGGAAAAGAAAAAACCGAAATTCCCGCCGAAACCGTCGAAAGCCCGGCAGAGGAGTTTGCTCCCGAAACAGAACACGTTTTCATGGAGGTATCCGCCGAGAGATACGATGCGTCCGTGCCGCCTAAGGATGAAATAAACGATATCCGCGTCGTAGAACAAAAAGAAAAAGATTTTATTCTCGCGGATGAAACGCACGATTCAAAGGAAAAATCGGAACTTTCAGAAAAAGAGACGGAGTCTTTTATATCCGAGCAACCGAAATTCGATGACGACAAGGACGAAGCTCCGATTGAATTTTCTTCGTTGGAGCTGAATATCGAGGAAACTCCTTCGGAGCCGAAAGCAATCGAGGTGGAAAAGAAGGACATAAGGTTTACCGAAAAGCCTTTCGTTTCCGGTTCCAAGTCCAAAGGCGTTCAAATCGGCATAGGCATAAAGGAGGAGAAAGAAGAGCATACCGTTCATATTTATCAGCCCTACGACAAGCCGCCGGTTGAAATTCTGGACGACTCGCCCATGAAGCTTGACGTAAACGCGGAGACCAACGCGCAGAAATCAAAAGCGCTGGAAGATACGTTGAGCAGTCTTAAAATAGACGCCAAGGTCGTCAACGTAATCAACGGTCCCACGGTTACCCGTTATGAGTTGGAGCTTGCTCCCGGCATTTCTGTGCGAAAAATCAAATCTCTCGACGAAGACATTGCCATGAGACTGTCCTCGTCTTCGGGAGGAGTGCGTTTGCAGACGCCGATACCGGGAAAAAATCTGTTCGGCATAGAGGTTCCCAATTCAAAAGGCGTGAAGGTGCCTATCAGAGTCATGATAGACAGCGACGAGTTTTGGCAGGCAAAAGGCGCTCTGACCTTTGTCGTCGGCATAGATATTGCGGGACGAAAGGTCATGGCGGACCTTGCGGATATGCCGCACCTCATGATTGCGGGTTCCACAGGCAGCGGAAAAAGTATATGTCTCAACGGCATCATAGTCAGCCTGCTTTACAAATATTCGCCCGAAGAGCTGAGGTTTATCCTTATTGACCCCAAAAAGGTGGAGTTTACAACCTATGAAGGATTGCCGCATCTTCTTATTGACGAAATCATCTGCGAAAATGAAAAGGCTTTGAAGGCTTTGCAGTGGATGGTTGACGAAATGGAACGCAGATACGTCATTTTCAGCGAAACGGGTGTGAGGGACATTGCCAGCTACAATGCCGTCGTCGACCCGAATCTTACCGAAAGATTGCCCCGAATCGTGCTGGTTATCGACGAGCTTGCCGACTTTATGATGTACAACAAAAACGAGGTGGAAGCGAAAATAAAGAAGCTGACCGCCAAAGCGAGAGCTGCGGGCATACACCTTATTCTTGCTACGCAGAGACCGTCGGTCAATGTCATTACGGGCGATATAAAAAGCAATATCGCAACGCGTATAGCGTTGAAGCTGCCCACTCCGACAGACTCTTCCACAATACTTGCGCAGGGCGGCGCGGAAAAGCTTTTGGGCAAAGGTGATATGCTGTTTATGTCCGAAGCGTCTCCCGAGCCTGTGCGCTTGCAGGGTTCTTTCATCTCTACGGAAGAGGTTACTGAGGTTGTGTCTTATCTCAAAGAGCACAACGAAACTCACTACAACGACAACGCAATAAAGAAAATTACGCACAGCAAGCAGGGCGCCGGCGGCGAGGGAGAGGACAAGGAGACCGACCCGTATTTTTACGACGCATTGAAATACTGCATCGAAAAAAACAGTGCGTCCATTTCCATGCTGCAAAGAAGATTCAACATCGGTTACAATCGAGCGGGGAAAATTGTCGAGGATATGGAGCGCAAACAATTTGTCAGCGGATACGACGGAATGAAATCCCGCCAAATGCTGATTACTATGGAAGAATACAACAATTTGTTTGGTGACGATTGATGATAAAGGTGGGTGTGATTTCGCTCGGATGCGACAAAAATCGCGTTGACAGCGAAATAATGCTGGCAAGCATAAGAGAAAAGGGATTTTTACTGACCTCGGAGCAAAACGAAGCAGACGTTATAATAATAAATACGTGCGGTTTTATCGAAGCCGCCCGTAAAGAATCGATAGACGCCATACTCGAAGCGGCTCAGCTCAAAAACAGCGGGAAAAAAATAATTGTTACGGGCTGTATGGTGCAAAAATTCGGTAAAGAGCTTTTGCCGGAGTTGCCTGAGGTTAACGCATTTTGCGGAGTGGATTCCTATATAAAAATGGGGGAAATCGTTGAAAAAGTCTTGAACGCCGACAGTCAATTTTACGACGTTGAAGTCTGCAACGGAATTTCGTCGGGGAAAAGGGTGCTTACAACTCCCTCCCATTACGCTTATCTGCGCATAGCGGACGGCTGCGACAACTATTGCAGTTATTGCCTTATACCCTACATAAGGGGACGTTTTCGTTCCCGCACCATTTCGGACATAGTCGGGGAAGCAAAACAGCTGGCGGAAAGCGGAGTCAGGGAGCTTATTCTTGTTGCGCAGGACGTCACGAGATACGGCGCGGATTTGTATAATTCGCCCAAACTGACAGAACTGCTGCGCAGTCTTTCCGAAATAGAGCAAGTAAGAAGAATTAGGCTGCTTTACTGCTATCCGGAGGAAATCGACGAAGCATTGATAAAGGAAATTGCTTCAAACCCTAAAATCGTGAAGTATCTGGATATCCCGTTGCAGCACGTGCACAACGATATATTGAAAAGCATGAACCGCAGGTCATCCTTTGAGGAAATTTGCGAGCTTTTTAAATTTTTGCGCACGGAAATTCCCAATATTTCAATCAGAAGCACGTTTATATGCGGTTTTCCCGGAGAACAGACAAAACACTTTTTGACGCTTAAAAGTTTTATTGAAAAGCAGAAGCTGGAAAACGTGGGATTTTTCGCATACTCGCCCGAAGAGGGAACTGTGGCTGCTCTGATGAAGGAAAGAATTTCCGAAAAGGTGACTCAGCACAGACTTCAAAAGCTTGCGAAGTGTCAGCAAAAGGTTGTAAGGATATTGAATAAACGCCATGTGGGAAAGGTTTACGAGGTGCTAATCGACGATTTCTGCGAGCTTGACTCGAAAAAAAATCTTTTGATTTATAAAGGGCGCACCTATTTTCAGACGCCCGAAGTTGACGGAGTTGTTTATATAGAGTCGGAAAACGAGCTTGTTATCGGCGAATTTTATGACGTGGCGATAACGGATTTCAAGGATTACGACTTGCGGGGAGAGGTCGCAAAATGAATTTACCCAACAGATTGTCTTTGCTGCGAATAGCTTTTGTGCCGGTTATGGCGGTGTGTTTTTACATAAATTTCGACTACGGAGCTTTGCTTGCGGTTGCGGTGTTTTTTATTGCGGCATTTACCGATTTTCTCGACGGTTACATCGCAAGAAAAACAAATCAGATTACCGAACTTGGAAAATTGCTTGACCCCGTTGCCGACAAGCTTTTGGTGGCGGTGGCGCTTTTTATGGCAACAGGCGCTCGCGTGCTTGAAAATGAGTTTATTCCTTATTATATTACGGATATCTGCGCGTCAATTATTATCGGAAGGGAGCTTTTTATAAGCGTTTTCAGGCAAATTGCAGCAGCTAAGGGCTTCGTAATGCAGGCGAATGTTTACGGGAAAATCAAAACAGTTGTGCAGGATATTGCATTGCCGCTGATGTTGTTTCTTAAAATGAAGGATGTGATTATCGGATGGTCGCAGACTTTTTACGACGTTGTATTCTACATTGCATTGGGATTGTTGGTTTTGGCGACAATATTAACTATTATTTCAGGCATAGTATATATTTGTCGCAACAAAAATTTGCTGAGAGCGGAAGATAAAAAATGTTAAAGGTAATTACATCGGATTTAAAAATCTGCACACCTTTGGGGGAAAGGTTCAGAAATGCGGGAGTGGAATTTGAGCTGCTTTATTTGTCCGCCCCCGAAAAGCAGTTGAAGGATTGTCTTGCTGCCGAGCTTGGCGGTTCTGCCGATTTGTTTGTCATAGGCGAGTCCTTTTTTGTAAAGGAGACTGTTGCGGATGTTCTTGACAGGCAGCTTGTTTATGACAAAAAGGCTCAGATTGATTTGATAAGAGTGCCCGAGAAGGAAAAAAAGCTTAAACCTCCCGCTGAGTTTGAGATGGAAAAGCTGTTGCTTTTTCCGGAAGATTTTTCCACATTCAGTCCTCGATACGGTTACGAATGTGCAAGTATGGGCAAATATGTCGGAGGCGATATTATTCTTGCGCCCGACAATTTCGACGAAGCTTTATATACACTGGACAATTACGTAATGCCGTATCTTGCAACCAAGCAAAAATTTTCATCGGTAAGCGTTTATAAAATTTTCGGTCCGGAAAAAAACGAAATAATCCACAGTCTTTCCGAATTCAAAAGATTGACTACCGTCAGATTTTTTGTGGAAACCGACTTCGCGTGCGACACCAAACTTACAGTGTGCTTTTCGCATTCGGTAGCTAAAAACGTAAAAGAAAAAATAACCGAGGCGGTGTACGCCAAGTTCAGAGAGAATATTTATGCCGACGAGGATTGCGAACTCGAAGACGTCGCGGTCAAATTGTTGGAGCTTGCCGGCGCAACACTTGGGATAGCCGAATCGTTGACTGGCGGTATGGTTGCCTCCAAAATCGTAAATGTGCCCAATGCAAGCAAGGCGTTTCTCGAAGGCATTGTTTCTTATTCAAACGAGGCAAAAGCCGCGCGGCTCGGAGTAAGCGGAATTTCATTGTCAAATTACGGAGCGGTCAGTTCGGAAGTAGCGTATGAAATGGCGGTAGGAGTACTGAACACTGCAAAAACTGATTTTGCGTTGGCGACTACGGGTATTGCGGGACCTACCGGTGCGAGTATAGACAAGCCTGTGGGACTTGTTTACGTTTCGTTGGGAAACAATCACGGTATCCATGTATTCAAGTATGTTTTTGACGGCGACCGAAATCAGGTGCGCGTCAAAACGACAAAAAACGCATTGTTTCAACTTATTAAATTGCTGAAAAATAAGAGAGGTTAAAAAATGGCTGACGAAAAGAAAAACACCGACAGAAAAAAAGCGCTCGAATCGGCGATATTGCAGATAGAAAAGCAATTCGGAAAGGGCGCCATAATGAAATACGGCGAGGGCGCTGCGTTAAAAAATATAGAAGTCATACCCACAGGTTGCCTTGCGCTGGATATAGCGTTGGGAATAGGAGGAATACCCAAAGGCAGGATTATCGAAATTTACGGTCCCGAATCTTCGGGTAAAACCACCGTTTCTCTTCATATCATTGCAGAACTGCAAAAGCAAGGCGGAATAGCCGCGTTCATCGATGCGGAGCATGCGCTCGACCCCGTTTACGCGGCAAATCTCGGCGTGGATTTGGACAATTTATATGTGTCACAGCCTGACAACGGCGAACAGGCGCTGGATATTGCCGATTATCTTGTCGATAGCGGTGCGGTTGACCTGATAGTGGTCGACTCGGTTGCCGCGCTCACCCCCAAAGCCGAGATAGAGGGAGATATGGGGGACTCGCACGTAGGGCTTCAAGCAAGACTTATGTCGCAGGCTCTTAGAAAACTTGCGGCAATCACAAATAAAAAGAATGCGTGCGTCATTTTTATAAATCAACTGCGTGAAAAAATCGGAGTTATGTTCGGAAATCCCGAAACTACTCCGGGCGGAAAGGCGTTGAAATTCTATGCGAGTGTCAGGCTCGACGTGAGAAAGGCGGATACGTTGAAGGACGGCGCCGAAATAGTAGGCAACAGGACAAAGGTGAAGGTAGTCAAAAACAAGCTTGCGCCTCCTTTCAAAACGGCAGAATTTGATATAGTTTACGGCAAAGGAATATCGCAGAGCGGCTGCATACTCGATTTGGCTGTCGCCGCAAATATAGTGGAAAAGAGCGGCTCCTGGTTTGCATACAACGGAGAGAAAATAGGTCAAGGCAGAGATAACGCCAAAAATTATCTTTCCGCCAACCCTGCCGTGATGGAGGAGATTAAAAATAAACTGCTTGCTCAAATCGAGGATAAAAAAGGCAAAGCGGAATCCGAAAACCCCGAAGGTTAAATAGTATCTCAATTTTAATCTAAATGCAAGCTAATATTTCATACATAGTACATTTATTGTCTTTTAAAAGTGTCTGGAACAGTGTTTTCAGACACTTTTTTGTCTTTTGCGTTTACTTGACTGAAAAAAATAAATTTTGTTTCGTCCTATATCTTGACAAGAGGGCAATAATAGATATACAATATATAGCGGAGTGTGCAAATTTTTACGCAACGCAACCGGTCGTGAAAATTGACGTTCTTAATTAAAAATTTAAACTCGGAGGAAATTTATGTCATTCAACGCACTGAATTTCTTCTTTGCTCAAGTACACCTGGCCTGGTTAATCGTAGTTCCCGTATTGTGCATTGCTGCGGCGGGCTGCGGCGGGTGGTTGGTTACGCGATTCGTGCTTAACAAAAAAATAGGTAAAGCCAAAAATGTTGCTCAATCTATTGTCGACGAGGCAAAAATCGAAGCCAAGACTTTAAAAAAGGAAGCTATACTAGAGGCGAAAGAAGAAGTTTTAAAACTTAAACAGGATTTCGACAAGGAATCGAAGGAACGCAGAAACGAGATTCAGAAGCAGGAATTCAGGCTTATTCAGAAAGAGGAGGCGCTGGATAAAAAAGAGGACGTTCTTTCCAAAAAGAACGAGCATCTGGAGCAACAAATCAAAAGCGTTCAGAATCATCAGAACGAACTTAACAGAAAGCAGCAGGAGCTTGAAAAATCCGAAGAAAAAATGGTTCAGGAGCTTGAAAAAGTTTCCAATATGACCAAGGACGAGGCTAAAAAGCTGCTTATATCCACAATTGAAACCGAAGCGAAGAGGGACGCCGCCGCTCTCGTAAGGGAAATCGAGGCGGAAGCCAAGGAAAACGGCGAAAAGAAAGCCCGTGAAATTATAAGCGGCGCAATTCAGCGTTGCGCTGCGGACCAGGTTTCGGAAATAACGGTCACTACCATATCATTGCCTAACGATGAAATAAAAGGGCGGCTTATCGGGCGTGAGGGGCGCAATATACGCGCGTTGGAAAACGCCACGGGCGTTGACCTGATTATCGACGATACTCCCGAGGTGGTCATACTTTCGGGCTTTGACCCGGTAAGAAGGCAAATTGCGAGAATAGCAATAGAAAAGCTTATTTCGGACGGCAGAATACATCCCGCGCGCATTGAAGAAATGGTTGCAAAAGTGCGCAAGGAGATGGACGTAACTATAAAAGAAGCAGGTGAAGCGGCGTCTTTCGATTCGGGGGTTTTCAATTTGCATCCCGAAATAATCACCTTGTTGGGACGTCTCAAATTCAGGACAAGCTACGGACAGAATGTTTTAAATCATTCGCTTGAAGTATCTTATCTTGCAGGTATGATGGCGTCGGAATTGGGGTGCGACGTAGCGCTTGCAAAGCGCGCAGGGTTGCTGCACGACATAGGCAAAGCGGTTGACCAAGAGGTTGAGGGGACGCATATCGAAATCGGCGCGGATATTGCCAAAAAGTACAAGGAAAGCAAGGAAGTCGTCAATGCGATTATGGCGCACCACGGCGACGTGGAGCCGATGACGATAGAAGCTGTGCTTGTGGCTGCTGCCGACGCGATATCGGGAGCAAGACCGGGGGCAAGACGCGAGAGCCTTGAAAACTATGTAAAACGTCTTGAAAAACTTGAAAATCTTGCCGATTCGTTCAACGGAGTTCAAAAATCCTTTGCCATGCAGGCAGGGCGCGAAATCCGCGTTATTGTCAAGCCTGAGGTGGTGAACGATGCAAACGCCGTTATGCTTGCAAGAGATATTGCCAAAAAAATCGAAAACGAGTTGGATTATCCCGGTCAAATCAAAGTAAACGTAATACGGGAAACCCGCAGCGTCGAATACGCGAAATAAATTTAATTTCGAATCGGGCGGTATTTTGACTGCCCGATTCGCTTGAAAATTATTTTTAATTTATTGACAAATTTTATTGAAAATAGTATAATTATAGAGTTAG
>OLXH01000728.1_pt1 | contig 14405 bp, 11 predicted proteins | sample 1673391 | NCBI WGS metagenome assembly OLXH01 (sample SAMEA103958110, study PRJEB25191) | human gut metagenome | reverse complement strand
ACTGCTCTGCCTCTTCCTTGACGAACTCGGGGCCGATCTCCCAGCCGATCATCAGAGACATCAGCAGCGCGCCCAGCGGCATCATAACACCCTCGGACAGCGCATCCCAGAAGTCCAGCCAGTCGGCAGCCCAGGTCTTGGGATTTGCAATGTTCAGCAATTCCGCAGGCGAGAAGCTGCTGGCACCCAGACGGTCAGCGCAGACCAGGATGCAGCCCAGGCCCACACAGGCGGCGGCGATGAGGGTATAGCTCTTGCGCTTGTCGCCCTTGCCCTCGTCGCGGGCCTTATCCACAAAGTGAGCCACGATGACCTCCAGCAGGGAGATAGAGGAGGAGATGGCGGCAAAGACCACCAGCAGATAGAACAGGATGCCGAAGATGGGGCCGAGGCCGCCCATGCGGCTAAACACGTTCTGCATGGTGACGAACAGCAGGGACGGGCCACCCACTGCGCCGGAGGGATCCAGAGCGAAGCGACCGGGCAGCACGCACAGGCCGGCCATCAGAGCCACCATCGTATCCATGACCACGATCAGCAGCGCGTTCTTCTGGATGTTCTCCTTCTTCTGCAGATAGGAGCCGTAGGTGATCATGGCGCCCATACCCAGGGACAGGGAGAAGAACATCTGGCCGCCGGCGGTAGCCAGCACGGTCAGGACGTCGGGTGTCTCCTGCTTGAAGGTCACGATGCGCTGCATGACGCCGTTGATCTCCACCGCGGACATTTTCACACCATCGATGACGGCGGAGGCGGGAACATAGTATCCGTTTTCAGTAGCCCAGCCGGGGGCAAACATGTACTTCAGACCGTCCAGGGCGCTGCCGTGGATCACGTGCTCCACCAGGGAGCCGTCCGCCTGGAGCACCTGCACGGTGGTGTCCACACCGTCCAGCGTGCAGGCGCGGATGATGCAGATCAGCAGAGCCACGAACAGGGCGGGCATACCCACGGAGCAGACCTTCTCGATGCCGCCGCCGACGCCGCCGAGAACGATAAGCATAGTCAGCACCACGAAAATCAAGCCATAGATAATGGCCTCGGTGGTGCTGGACATGAAGGCGCCGAACACCGCGTCGCCCAGAGAGGCGCTGGCCGCGTCCGCCGACGCGGCGGCGATGGCACTGGCGCCAAAGCCCGCGCCGAACAGGTCGCCTACATTGAGCACCACATACTTAATGCAGTAGCCGCCCAGAGCGCAGTAGAAGAACAGGATGAAGAACGCGGACAGGATGCCCATCCAGCCCATCCAGCTGAACTTCTTGCTAAGGGCCTTATATGCTGCCACAGCGCCCTTGCCTGTCTTACGACCAATGGCCAGCTCGCCCACCATGACGATGAAGCCGCAGCAAACAGCCAAAATGAGGTAGATGATGAGGAACGTGAAGCCGCCGCAGGCGCCCATCTTATTGGGGAAGCCCCAGATGTTGCCCAGGCCGACTGCCGAGCCGACCGCGGCCATCAGGAATCCGAAATTGGATCCAAAGCCTTTTCTTTCTTCCATTGTTTTCTCTCCTTACAAGTTTCCCCCGCCGCGCCGCGGCGGGCGTGTTTGTATCTTACTGCGAAAAAACCGCCCTGTAAATACAGGCAGGCGTTTCTTAACACGGTGACAGCGGAAATGCGGTTTTTCTTTATTCGTACATTATAAAATTTCCGTAAAGCGTCGGTTCGTGTCGGCAGATATTTTCTCCAAAAGAAACACCCCGCATGTGAAAAAGACCGCCCGCAGGCGGTCTTTTCTTCTCGGTAGGTATCAGTCTCCCTCGCGCATACGGTAGCCGACGCCCACCTCGGTGAAAATATACTGGGGGTTGCCGGGGGTAGGCTCGATCTTGTGGCGGATGTTGGCCATATTTACCCGGAGGATCTGATTGTCGGTCTTGGCCTTGGGCCCCCACAGCTCCCGGATAATGAAGTCGTAGGTCAGGACCTTGCCGGCGTACTTGCCCAGCAGGGCCACGATCTTGTACTCATTGACGGTCAATCCGGCGTTCTCGCCGTTCATCAGCACCTGGTGCTTATCGTAGTCGATGGTCAGATCGCCGGTGACGAACTTGCCGGACTGGGCGATCTGGGTGTTGGAAAGGGTGGTGCGGGTGTGGCGGATGGCGGTGCGGATGCGGGCCAGCAGTTCGGAGGTACCGAAGGGCTTGACCAGATAGTCGTCGGCGCCGTAATCCAGGGCCTCTACCTTGTCGTGCTCGTGGTTGCGGGCAGAAACCACCACCACCGGCAGATTTGACCACTTGCGGACAGATTTCAGCACCTCCATGCCGTCCATGTCTGGCAGGCCCAGGTCCAGGACGATCATGTCCGGGCAATGGGAGGCGATCATGGTCAGGGCCTCCTCGCCGGTGCGGACAATGATGGTGTCGAAGCCGTTGGCGGTGAGGATCATGGAGATAAAGTTGCTGATGGACTGCTCATCCTCCACGATCAGGACTTTGTCTTTAATCTTCATCGTTTTCTCCTTTCATGGGCAGGGTCACGGTAAATACCGCGCCGCCCTCCTGTCTGTTGTCTCCCCGTATCACGCCGCCGTGGGCCAGCACAATGGTGCGGCACACGGACAGACCAATTCCCATGCTGCGCTTGCCGTCACTGCTGCGGTCGCTGCGGGCGGAGCCGTCGAACAGCCGGGGCAGCAGGTGCTGGGGAATGCCGCGGCCATCGTCGGCCACAGTGAACACCGCGCAGTTGCCCTCGCTGGACAGGGTCACGTCGATATGGTGAGTCTCGCCGTGGATGACGGCGTTCTCCATCAGGTTCACCAGTACCTGCTCCATCAGCAGGGGATCCATGGGCACCATCATCAGTTCATCCGGCAGATGGACACGGATATCCACCTCCGGGTAGTGCTTGTGGGTCTTGGCCACGGCGGACTCGATGACCTCCTCCGCCGGCTCCGGCTCTTTCTTGACCTTAGCCTCCTCAGAGCTTATGCGTGTGATGGACAGCAAATTCTCTACAATGCGGATGAGCCACTGGGCATCCTCGTTGGTGGATCGCAGCAGCTGCTGGCGCTGCTCCTGCGTCAGTCCGCCGTCCTGCTCCAGCAGAACGTTGGTGGCGCCCACGATACCGGTCAGCGGCGTGCGGATGTCGTGAGACACGGCGCGCAGCAGGTCGGCATACATCTTTTCGCGGTCGGCCTCCCGGCGCACCTGCTCGGTCTGCTTGGCCCGGCTGGTAACGGTAGCGGTCAGGATGGAGATGGTCATCATCACCAGGAACGTCAGCGGAAAGCCCGTCAGCGTAAAGCTGATATGCCAGAAGGGGTAGGTAAAGATGATGTCCACGCTGAACACCCCCACCACCGCCATGATGATGCCCAGCAGATAGCCGTCCGTCCAGTAGGCGGTAAGGAACACATCCAGCAGAAAGATCATGGCTACGTAGCTGGTGTCGTTGTGCATATCGAAGCTGCGAAGCAGCAGACAGCACATAACGGCTACCAGGTAGAGTCCCAGTGCTTTCAGCACATCCATGCCGGAAAAGCGCAGGCCAATGGTCCGCAGCAGCTGTCTCCGGCGGGCTTGTTTACCGGTCATAGCCGCCCTCCCCTCCTTTTGATGACGTTATTATAACATACATTATCGCTAAGGTAACGCTAAAATATCGTTAAGGTATCACGAATATCTCATTAAGAGCAACCGAAAATAACAAATAAGAGACGGCGTTGGCCGTCTCTTTTCATCTTTGCTGCGCGGGGATCAGGCTTTGCGATCTATGTGCAGGAGGCGTTTTCTGTCGAAAAACACCCATAAAAAAGCAAATCACCACGCTTTCGCGTGGTTTCCTCATCGGTATGCCTTACCGCTGGCTCACTTCCCAGTCGCTGTCGGCAAAGATCATGTCATCCAGGTCACCCCAGATCCAAGTTGTCGTCATGGTGATATCACGCTCCTTTCTTCCGTTTTACAGTGTTATTATATGCCGCGGCAGCCCGGATAACAAGCGCAAAATTGGATATTATGTATAAAGCTTTTGTAAACTTTTATTGCATATTGCACAATACCCATAGGTTATTTCTGTGTAACACTCTTGCGCTGTTGTGTGCTGTATAGTATAATAAAGTGTTCAAGCAGTCTTATGTGGTGAGGTGAGCACCTGATGAGAGAGTTTCACGGCGGCGACTATGATGTGGCCGTCATCGGCGCAGGGCACGCGGGCATCGAGGCTGCCCTGGCGGCGGCCCGGATGGGCATGAAGACCGTCTGCCTGACGGTGAGCCTTGACGCGGTGGGGAATATGCCCTGCAACCCGGCCATCGGCGGCACCGGCAAGGGTCACCTGGTCCGGGAGCTGGACGCACTGGGGGGCGAGATGGCCCGGGCGGCGGACAGGGCCTGTATCCAGTACCGAATGCTGAACCGGGGCAAGGGTCCCGCCGTGTGGTCCCTGCGGGCCCAGGCAGACCGGCGAAAATACCAGCAGGTGATGAAGCACACGCTGGAATTGCAGCCGGGACTGACGCTGCGGCAGGCGGAGGTGACGGAGATACGCTGCGACGGGAACGGCCATGCCGCCGCTGTGGTGCTCCGCACCGGCGCGGTGCTGGGCGCCCGGGCGGTCATTCTGTGCACGGGCACGTATCTGACCGGGCAGACCATCGTGGGCGAGTGCATCGAGTCCTCCGGGCCGGACGGCCTGCACCCGGCCAACGCCCTGACGGACAGCCTGCGGGCACTGGGGCTGCCCCTGCGGCGGTTCAAGACCGGCACGCCGCCGCGGATACACCGGGGCAGCGTGGACTTCAGCAAAATGGAGCTGCAGGAGGGCGACCCGGATCCGCTGCCCTTCAGCTTTGAGACAAAGGACGTGCCGGAAAACCGGGCGGTGTGCTATCTGACCTGCACCAACGAGGAGACGCACCGGATCATACGGGAAAATCTGGACCGCAGTCCCATTTACTCCGGCGTTATCGAGGGCATCGGCCCCCGGTACTGCCCGTCCATCGAGACGAAGGTGGTGCGCTTTGCGGACAAGCCCCGGCACCAGCTGTTTATCGAGCCTATGGGGCTGGACACCGAGGAGCTGTATGTGCAGGGCTTCTCGTCCTCTATGCCGGAGGAGGTGCAGCTGGAGATGCTGCACACGGTGCCGGGGCTGGAGCACGCAGTGATGATGCGGCCGGCCTACGCCATTGAGTACGACTGCATCGACCCGCTGGCGCTGCTGCCCACGCTGGAGGTAAAGGCGGTGCCCGGCCTGTACGGCGCGGGGCAGTTCAACGGCTCCTCCGGCTACGAGGAGGCGGCGGTGCAGGGCTTTGTGGCCGGCGTGAACGCGGCGCTGAAGCTGCAGGGCCGGGAGCCGCTGGTGCTCAAGCGGAGCGAGAGCTATATCGGTACGCTGATCGACGACCTGGTGACCAAGGGCACCGAGGAGCCATACCGCATGATGACCAGCCGGTCGGAATACCGGCTGCTGCTGCGGCAGGACAACGCCGACGCGCGGCTGTGCCCTATCGGGCACGAGCTGGGGCTGGTCAGCGATGAACGGCTGGCGGCGGTGGAGGCCAAGTACGAGGCCGTGGCAAAGGAGATACGGCGGCTGGAGCGCACGGGCATACCCGGCACGCCGGAGCTGAACGCCCTGCTGGCAGAACGGGGCACCGCCGCCGTGGACAGCGGCTGCCGCCTGATCGATCTGCTGCGGCGGCCCCAGCTGACCTACGCGGACCTGACAGAATTCGACGCAAATCGACCCGACCTGCCCGCGGAGGTGCGGGAGCAGGTGGAGATCACCGTGAAGTACGAGGGCTATATCCAGCGGCAGCAGCGGCAGGTGGCGGAGTTTGAGAGGCTGGAGCGCCGGAAGCTGCCGCCGGATATGGATTACGACCACATCCAGGGTCTGCGGCTGGAGGCGCGGGAGAAACTCAGCGCGCTGCGGCCTTTGAACGTGGGGCAGGCCGGGCGGGTATCCGGCGTGTCACCGGCGGATGTGGCGGCGCTGCTGATCTGGCTGCAGACACACGACAAGGAGGCGGACGCATGACGGCACATGAGCTGACCCACACCATACGGAACGATATGCCGGTGTATCCCGGCACGGAGCAGCCCCGGCTGACCACCGCCTGCACGATTGACCAGTGCGGCTACCGGGAGACACTGCTGCATATGTTCTCCCACACCGGCACCCACATGGATGCCCCGGCCCATATGCTCCGTGACGGCACGGCGCTGGACCGCTACGACGCGGCGAAGTTCGCCGGGCCCGCCGTGGCAGTGGACTGCCGGGGGCAGCGCGCCATTACCCTGTCCCTGCTGCAGGGCTATGACCTGAACGGCGCGGACTTCGTGCTGTTCTGCACCGGCTGGGACAAGAAGTGGGGCACGCCGGACTACTACGAGGGCTTTCCCTGTCTGACGGCGGAGGCGGCGGCATATCTGGCCGGCCTGCCGCTGAAGGGCGTGGGCGAGGACACCATCTCGCTGGACCCCTGCGACAGCGTGGATTTTCCCAACCACATGACACTGCTGGGCGCGGACTTTGTGAACACCGAGAACCTCAAGGGGCTGGACAAGCTGCTGGGCCGACGCTTCACGTTCGTTACGCTGCCCCTGAAATTTGAGAATGCCGATGGCTGCTCCTGCCGCGCCATCGCTCTGGAGGAATGACAATGGGTAAACTGCGGTTCCTGTTTGCGCTGTGGATGGCAAAGCTGTCCATCCCGGCGCTGAAGATCACCCGCCACAACGGCACGGACTTTCCCGGCAGTCTGGCGGTGAAGCTGTGTCCGGACTTTTTGAAGTATATCGGCAAGCCGGAGCACATCATAGCCGTCACCGGCACCAACGGCAAGACCACCGTGGCCAATATGCTGAACGACGTGCTCACCGCCGAGGGCAAGACCGTACTCAGCAACCGGGCGGGCAGCAACATCATCTCCGGCGTCAGCACGGCGCTGCTGAAGGGCTGCGGCCTGCTGGGCCGGATCAGGCCGGAGTACGACCTGGCGATCCTGGAGATCGACGAGCGCTCCGCGCCCAGGATCTATCCCTATGTGAAGCCGGAGCACATCGTCATCACCAACCTGTTCCGGGACTCCATCATGCGGAACGCCCATCCGGGCTACATCGCGGACATCCTGACCCGGTCCCTGCCTAAGGAGAGCAGGCTGATCCTCAACGCCGACGACCTGATCTCCTGCACGGTGGCGCCGGAGAACCAGCGGGTATATTTCGGCATCGACCGGCTGCCCACCGACGTGACGGAATGCGAGAACCTGCTGAACGATATGCGTATCTGCCCCCGATGCGCCGGGAAGCTGCGGTATGAATACCGCCGCTACCACCACATCGGCCGGGCCGTGTGCGAAAGCTGCGGCTTCCACTCCCCCGACTGCGACTATCTGGCCACAAAGGTGGACACCGCCGCCCACACCATGTGCATACGGGAGGCGGGGCAGGAATACCCGTACACCCTCATCACCGACAGCCTGCACAACATCTACAACACGGTGACGGTGATCGCCGCCTTGCGGCAGCTGGGCTATGACCACGGCACCATCGCCCGCCGCATGGCGGAGGTGAAGATCCCCGCCAGCCGGCTGTCCGAGGAGGATATCGGCGGCGTGAAGGTCATTATGCAGATGTCCAAGGACAAGAACGCTCTGGCCTGCTCCCGCAACTTCGACTATATCCGGTCCAAGCCGGGGAAGAAGGAACTGCTGCTGATGATGAACTGCCTGGGCGTGGCCAAAAGCTGGTCGGAGAACCCCAGCTGGATGTACGACACGGATTTTGAATTCCTGAACAGCGATGATGTGACGTGCCTGGTCTGCGCCGGGCCGCGGGCCTATGACTACCAGCTGCGGCTGCTGCTGGCGGGCATCCCCCGGCAGAAGATACGGCTGGCCGAGGACGAGTTCGCCGCCCTGGAGCTGCTGCCGCTGACCCCCGGCGACGACGTGTATCTGCTCTATGGTGTGGACGGCACGCCCCTGGCCTTCCGGGTCAGGGAGAAGCTGAAGGAAAAGCTGTTGGCAAAGGAGGGCGCGCAATGAAGGCGGAAATTCTGTTTCCGGAGGTCTGCAACCTGTACGGCGATCTGCAGAACATCTACTATCTGAAGCGCTGCTGCCCGGCGCTGGAGATCATAGAGACGGACCTGCACAGCAGCCCCCGGTTCCTCACGGAGGATGTGGCGCTGGTCTATATGGGCAGCACCACGGAGCAGGGGCTGCGTCTGGCGGCGGACGCCCTGCGGCCCTATGCCGCGGACATCTCCGCAAGGGCGGACGCGGGACAGCTGATCCTGCTGACCGGCAATGCGCCGGACGTGTTTTCCGCCGCCATAGAAAGCGACAGCGCCGACACCATACAGGGACTGGGCATTCTGCCCGGGCGGGTGAAGTACACCATGATGAAGCGGCACAACAGCTTCTTCCTGGGCACCTTTGACAGCATGGAAGTCGTCGGCTTCAAGAGCCTGTTCGGCTTCCACTACGACGCAGCGGAGACGGAGGGCTGGTTTGACACCGTGCGGGGCGTTGGCCGCACACCGGAGTCGAAGCTGGAGGGCTTCTACCGGGGCGGGCTGCACGCCACGGCGCTGATCGGTCCGCTGCTGATCCTAAATCCTCCGCTGTGCAAGTGGCTGCTGCGGCAGCTGGGCGCCGAGGACACGCTGGCCTTCGAGGACGCGGCCTTCGCCAGCTTTAACAAACGTGTGGCGGAGTTCAAGGAGCCGGGCAGAGGTTTCCAATACTCGTAAAAAAAGCATCCCCCAACCGGGGGATGCTTTTTTATCAGAGCTTTTCGGACAGCGTTTCGTCCAGGCCCACGCCGTAGAGGTTCTTGGCCGAGCAGCCGGCGCGGCCGCCGCCGGCACAGGCACAGGCGCACGCACAGGCGCAGCTGCTGGCGCAGGCACAGTGGCTGCCGCCGCCGAACCCTCCACCGCCGAAGCCGCCGCCACGGCTTCCGCCGCCGAAGCCGCCGCCACCTCTTCTGGGCGGTCTGGGCTTTGTTTTGGTGCCCACGCTGCCGGGACGGGGCCTGCCGTCCGGCCCGGCGGGGTACCACAGGTGGTTGACGAACACATACCGGGTGCCGAAGCCGCCGGCGTAGCCGTCGCCCCGGCGGGCGGCGGAGATCAGCACGAAGATGAATATCACCACGAAGATCGTCACCATCATGCCGATGATGGCGTCACCGGTGTCGTCATCGTCGTAGTAATAGTCATCGCTGCCGTTCCAGCCGCCGTCGGGGACGTTGTCGGCGCTGTATTCCTCCGACAGCTGGGTGGGCCAGTCGGTGTAGCGCACCTGTACGTTCATTTTGTAGCCGTAGTCCAGATCGGAGGCGGTGATGGTCATGCCGTTTTGCACCGTCACGCTGTCAGCGCCGCTGACCGTGCCCTCGGTGAAATCGCCGGTCAGCCCGGCGGGGTCGTTCCAGATGAGGGTCATCTGGCCGATCCTGGCCTCGTCGAACCAGCCGGGGGTGTAGTCGTAGGTCACAGCGCTGCCGTCCAGTTGGTACATATACTCCTGCACCCAGGAGTAGGCGAAGGAAAAGGTCTCGTCCTTGTCGTAGCCCTGGGTCAGGTAGACGTACATATAGCTGTTGTCGAAGTCCAGGCGCTCGATGTTGTCCGTCTGCGCCGCCACATCCCGGATGGAGCCGTTGGGTACGCCGATCTTCAGCTCCTGACCGTAGGGCAGCTCCTCTAGCGGCGTCCACTCCAGCTTCACGGTGATAAGCAGGCTGCCATCCTCCGTGTTGGGCGTCACCATAACGCCGTACTGCTCGATGTAGTCGTAATCTGCCCATGCGGTGGCGGTAAAGCAAACCGCCGCCAGTAAGACAAGCAGCAGAACATGCAGTTTCTTCAGCATAGGGTGCCCTCCTCCCGGTTGCTTTCACGCAGTTGGCACAGCTGCTCCATTTTGGCGCTCTTAGCCCGGATGGCCGCGCAGCGCTCACTCTGCCAGATCTTGTCCCAGTCGTCGGCGAGGATATTACCCAAGGGTTGGCTGCTGAGCCAGCTCTGGCAGGGGATCACGCCACCGTCCGGGGCGATGGCCATATTGCTGAGGCAGGCGCCGCAGCTGGGCACCAGGGTCAGGCCCAGGGCGCGCAGCGTCTCCTCCTTCAGCCAGCCGGGGCTGGTGAAGTCCAGTTCCATTTCCAGCTCCTCCGTCACCGCCACGGCCTTTGTCAGTACGTCGGTGAGCTGCTGCTCCGTCAGCGCCGTGGCCCGGCTCTCGTCGCCCACCGCGCCGCCGGAGGGGATCAGCCCGGAGCAGGTCACATAGCGGACGCCCAGACCGTGGACGAAGCGCAGCATCTCGTCATAGGCGGTATTCAGGCTGCACAGGGGCGTGTTCACGGACACGGACAGCCCCGCCGCCACAGCGGCACGGATGCCCGCCACGGTGTCATCAAAGCCGTCGGCACCCACCAGCGCGTTGTGTGTGGCAGGATCGTGGCTGTACAGCGTCACCTGCACGCTGTCCAGGCTGGCGTCATACAGCTTTTGGCACAGCGCCGGCGTCAGCAGGCGACCGTTGGTGTTCAGCCGGGTGACGAACCACTGGGCGGCATCCACCAGCTCCACCAGATCGGCGCGCAGGGTGGGCTCGCCGCCGGTGAACGTTACCTGGGGGATATTTGCCGCGCGCAGCCGATCCAAGACCTCCTTCCACTGGGCGGTGGTCAGCTCCGGTGTGTCGGACAGGGGCTGTCCCGCCGCATAGCAGTGCAGACACTTCTGGTTACAGTGCCACGCGCCGTCACGGGTCATGGCGCTGACCATCAGGTCCATACGGTGGGGCGCGGTCATCTCGGGGGCGTATTCCCCCAGCGTCAGCGGCGCGACCTCCGCCTCCGGCTCCTGCCCCCGGGCGATGGCCACCAGGGACTCTATCATGATTTGCAGGTCCTCCGCCAGACGCTCCTTGGGCGTGAAGGGGTAGACCTTATGGGTCCGGGCCACCGCGCCGGCAGCCATGGCGCTCCAGTCGCTCTCGGTGATCTCCAGCCCGACGAAGGGCTCCAGCCGGTCCATGAAGCAGGAGAGCAGGATGGCCCAGCTCAGGTTCAGGGGCACCAGCTTGCTGCCGTTGAGCAGCAGCAGAAAAGGCGCGTTTTCCGCGTCCTCACGGGGTGGGATCATGTGGATACGCACCACGCCCCGGCCCTTGGGGTCCAGGGTGATGTGCCGCACACAGTTCAGGTGCTGCCGCCGGTAGCGGCGCTCCAACATTGTAGACACAGGCAGTCCTCCTTTATGAAGGCGATGTGGGGATAGCTATGTGCAGTATACCACAGCGCAGGGCAAAGCGCAACAGGACGCACAGTGAGGCAGTAGCGGTAACGCTCCTTTTCAACGATGTAACCGTAGTTTTGTGTCCAGCCGCCGCTGATTTTCCCGCCGTGTTCATAGCAGAAACGCTCCATAGCGAAGCGGTTTTTCAGCACACTCTCCCGCAGCGTGTCCACGACCTCCTGCAGCTCCAGCTTGAATGTGGGGCTGTTCAGCTCCTCCGGGCCGCGGGGCCACCATGTATGCCAGAACTCGTTGCCGCTGCGCCCGAAGTCCATGCGGACATGACCAACGGTACCCAGCCGCTTATCTTCTTCGGGGTGCGGGGTATAAAATAAGCCCGCCTCCTCCGGGCAGGCAGGTCGGATATGGAATTGTGTTGCATCTTTCAAGGTTAAGATCTCCTTTCGGTGTGGGATTTGGCTTTACACATTTTGGGGGATATGCTATGATGTGGCTGACTAATCGAAATTTGAGAGAACAGGGAGGACAAAATGAAAAGAGAAATTGCTGTATTTCTTATAATAACTATGGTTTTGTCATTATCAGCTTGTGGAAAGACACTCAAAGGCACAGATGGACTAATAGAAAAAGCAAGAGAAGAAATACCGATTTCTGATTCCGATACCATTGATTTGCAGTATGCAGGAATGTGTGGCAATGACAATAGAGCAATCGCTTGGTTTATCTCAGGAAATGAATATCAGAAGCACTATTATTTGCCCATGGAAGTTGAGGTAAAAGAGGATGCTGCTGAATACACTTTTATCCGAACCTATAAGCCCATTGATGATAGAATCGGAGACATTGCATATATTCAATGGGGTGATGGATATGCGTTTATAGTAAACAATACAAATTGTAAAAGTGTTAGATTCACATCCGGAAATGAAGTGTACGAAGAAGTAATACCGGATGATACTTATCCGTATGTTTTCTTCTATCTTTCTGACCATACAAATTCCACTCTGCAATTTGAATTCTTAGATGCCGAAGGTAATGAATTAAGATGACGATTTCCAGTTTATCTGCCTATCAAGCGGCTCGTTCCAAACGGATCGAGCCGCTTTTACTTACATCATCCTCTGTCCCTGCCGCTGCTCCGGGAAGGGCGGGTCCAAGCGGCGCAGCAGGCCGAACTCTGTTTGCGTCACGCAGTCGTTTTCCATGCAGTCCTGACCGTATTTCTCAAAATCCATGTAGCCGTCCAGCTCATAGATGGCTTCATCATCCAGCCCCAGCGTTTCCTGCAATCGCTGCTGACCGTAACCGTAGGCACCTTCTACGATGCGCTGGTAGTTGTCCAGATTTCGCAGGAGCTCACAGGCTCCGCGCAGCGTATCCGGCCGCTCAGCCTCCAGCACGGCGGCGTAGGTCAGGAGCATCCCGTCCTTCTGCCAGATGTCCTCCAAGGCTTCGGAAAAGTCGTTGTAATCCTCCACGGCGGGGCAATTAGTATATCGCATAAGACAGGAAATATACCAAACCAAGAAAAATAGAAAAAGCGCCGGATTTCTCCCAAGACGGCGCTTTTCTGTTTTGGATCAGAGCGAACACTTCACGGCGAAGCCGCCGCTGAAGAAATAGGTGTTCGTCCAATACCTATTTGGTGGACCTGAAGGGATTTCCCCCGCAAGGGGGGATAAACTTCGACTCCCGCAGGCCCACGGCAAAATGAAAACCGCCCTTTCGGACGGTTTTCATTTTGGTGGACCTGAAGGGATTCGAACCCTCGACCTCTCGGATGCGAACCGAACGCTCTCCCAGCTGAGCTACAAGCCCGTATTCACTTGCGTACCCTGTTATTATACACATTTCCCGCAAAAAAGCAAGAGGAATTTCTGCGCCAGCCGCATCATTAGCTAATCAAAATGCAGATATCAATTTTATGTATTTTACTTATGTTTATTTTGTGATATACTATTTTCTGTTGCGCGTTTGCGCTGCCTTTGACGATTTCAACACAACACCTTAATTATATCAGGAGGGCTTCCGCTATGAGCAGAACTTTGGGTACCGTGGTCCGGGGCGTGCGCGCCCCCATCTTCCGCGAGGGCGACAGCGTGGTGGACATCACCGTCAGCACCGTGCTGAATGCACTTAGTGAAAACGACATCACCGCCCGCGACGGCGACGTGGTGGCCGTGACCGAGTCCGTGGTGGCCCGCTGCCAGGGCAACTACGCCACCTGTGAGCAGATCGCCGAGGACGTGCGCGCCAGGACCGGCGGCAAGACCGTGGGCGTGGCATTCCCCATCCTCAGCCGCAACCGCTTCTCCCTGCTGCTGCGGGGCATCGCCATGGGCGCGGAGAAGGTCGTGCTGCTGCTGAGCTATCCCTCCGACGAGGTGGGCAACCATCTGGTGAGCCTGGACCAGCTGGACGAGGCCGGCATCGACCCGTGGCACGATGTGCTGTCGCTGGAGCAGTTCCGCGCGGCCTTCGGTGAGGTGGTGCATCCCTTCACCGGCGTGGACTATGTGGCCTATTACAAGTCCATCATCGAAGAGGCCGGCGCCCAGGCGGAGATCGTGTTCGCCAACCGCGTCACCGCTATCCTGCCCTACACCGACACGGTGATCACCTGCGACATCCACAGCCGCCAGCGCAGCAAGCGTCTGCTGACCGCCGCCGGTGCCAAGGTGGTGCTGGGTCTGGACGACCTGCTGACCGCGCCCGTGGACGGCAGCGGCTACAACGCCCAGTACGGCCTGCTGGGCAGCAACAAGGCGGACGACGACCGCGTGAAGCTGTTTCCCCGCGACGCCAAGGCGGTGGCGGAGGACATCGGCAAGGCGATGAGCGACGCCACCGGCAAGCGGGTGGAGGCCATGGTCTACGGCGACGGCGCGTTTAAGGATCCCGCCGGGAAGATCTGGGAGCTGGCTGACCCCGTGGTGGCTCCCGGCTATACCAGCGGTCTGGTTGGTACGCCCAACGAGCTGAAGCTGAAGTATCTGGCGGACAAGGAGTTCGCCGACCTCAGCGGCGAGGAGCTGAAGAACGCCATCTCCGAGAAGATCAAGGCCAAGGACGCCAAGAAGTCTCTGGTGGGCAACATGGTGTCCGAGGGCACCACGCCCCGGAACCTCACCGACCTGATCGGCTCCCTGTGCGACCTG
>OLXH01000700.1_pt1 | contig 14830 bp, 7 predicted proteins | sample 1673391 | NCBI WGS metagenome assembly OLXH01 (sample SAMEA103958110, study PRJEB25191) | human gut metagenome | reverse complement strand
GTTGAAGTTCGGATCGACACCCGCAAAGCCGTACTGGTCGTAGCGCGCCTTTTTGTCCGCGTCGGACAGGACCTCATACGCCTCATTGACTTCCTTGAATTTTTCCTCTGCCGATTTATCGCCGGGGTTCTGGTCCGGGTGGTACTTCATGGCAAGCTTCCGGTAAGCCTTCTTGATCTCCGCATCGGATGCGTTTTTCTCGACGCCCAGAACCTCATAATAATCTCGTTTGTTTTGATCTGCCATATCGTTTCACCTCTTTGTCAGGTGTTCAGACAAGCCAAGCGGGGCGGATTGCTCCGCCCCATGGCTGATGCATCAGAACTTAGACCTCTTCGTAGTCTGCGTCGACCACGCCGTCGTCGCCCGGCTTGTTGCCGTCCTGCGGACCGCAGCTGCCGCAATCGCCGCCGCAATTTGCGTTCGGATCGCCCTGCGGCGCAGCGTTCTTGTAGAGCTTCTCGGAGACGGCGTAGAACGCCTTCTGGACCTCCTCGGTCGCAGCCTTGATGGCGGCGAGGTCGGTGCCCTTCTGGGCGGTCTTCAGCTTTTCAATGGCTTCCTTGACGGGGGCCTTCTCAGCCTCTGTGACCTTGTCGCCCATCTCGTTCAGGGTCTTTTCGGACTGGTAGATGATCTGGTCGGCGTTGTTGCGGGTGTCGACCTCGTCCTTGCGGGCCTTATCCTGCGCCGCATACTGCTCCGCTTCGCGGACAGCCTTGTCGATATCCTCCTTCGAGAGGTTGGAGGAAGCGGTGATGGTGATCTTCTGCTCGGCGCCGGTGCCGAGATCCTTCGCGGAGACGTTCACGATGCCGTTGGCGTCGATGTCGAACGTGACCTCGATCTGCGGAACGCCTCTGGGCGCCGGAGCGATGCCGGTCAGTTGGAACACACCGAGCGTCTTGTTGTCGGCTGCCATCTCACGCTCACCCTGCAGGACATGGACCTCAACGGAGGTCTGGCTGTCAGCGGCGGTAGAGAAGACTTGGCTCTTCTTGGTCGGGATGGTGGTGTTGCGGTCGATCAGCTTGGTGAACACGCCGCCCATCGTCTCGATGCCGAGAGACAGCGGAGTGACGTCCAGCAGCAGCAGGCCCTTGACGTCGCCGCCAAGCACGCCGCCCTGGATCGCTGCGCCGACAGCCACGCACTCGTCGGGGTTGATGCCCTTGAAGCCTTCCTTGCCGGTCAGCTTCTTGACCTCATCCTGCACGGCCGGAATACGCGTCGAGCCGCCGACCAGCAGAACCTTGGAAATATCGTTGGCAGTCAAACCAGCATCGGACATTGCCTGCTTGACCGGGCCTGCGGTCGCTTCGACCAGATGAGCGGTCAGCTCGTTGAACTTTGCACGCGTCAGCGTGACGTCCAGATGCTTCGGGCCTGTTGCGTCAGCGGTGATATACGGCAGGTTGATGTTCGTGGAGGTCACGCCGGACAGCTCGATCTTGGCCTTTTCGGCGGCTTCCTTCAGTCTCTGCATGGCGACCTTGTCGTTGGACAGATCGATGCCCTCTGCCTTCTTGAATTCGGAAACGAGGTAGTTCATGACGCACTCGTCGAAATCATCGCCGCCGAGGTGGGTGTTGCCGTTGGTGGCAAGGACTTCGATAACGCCGTCGCCGATGTCCAGAATGGAGACATCGAACGTGCCGCCGCCGAGGTCATAGACCATGACCTTCTGCTCGGCTTCCTTGTCGACGCCGTAGGCCAGAGCGGCTGCGGTCGGCTCATTGATGATACGCTTGACGTCAAGACCCGCGATCTTGCCTGCGTCCTTGGTGGCCTGACGCTGTGCGTCGTTGAAGTATGCGGGAACGGTGATAACGGCCTCGGTGACGGTGCCGCCCAGATATGCCTCGGCGTCCGCCTTCAGCTTCTGCAGGATCATCGCGGAGATCTCCTGCGGGGTGTACTTCTTGCCGTCGATGTCGACCTTGTAATCGGAGCCCATGTGACGCTTGATGGAAGCGACGGTGCGCTCGTGGTTGGTAACGGCCTGACGCTTTGCGACCTGACCGACCATTCTTTCACCGGTCTTGGAGAACGCGACGACGGACGGGGTGGTGCGGTTGCCTTCGGCGTTCGCGATGACGACGGGTTCGCCGCCTTCCATAACGGCGACGCAGCTGTTGGTAGTGCCAAGGTCAATGCCAATAATCTTACTCATAATAATTTCCTCCTATATGAATGCCTGTATTTACAAATTTAGATGCTGCCGGATCCCCGGCGTGGGTGCTTTTTAATTTGCAACCTTTACCATTGCGAATCGAACGACTTTATCGCCGACCTTGAAGCCTTTCTGGAAGACCTCTGCAATGACGTTTTCGCCAAGCGCTTCGTCCTCGACGTGCATGACCGCGTTATGGAGCTGCGGGTCAAAGACCTCGCCTGCCGCGCCGAAGCTCACGACGCCCAGCTTTTCCATGACGGAGACGAGCTGGTTCATCGTCATCTCGACGCCCTTTTTAAACGCGGCATCCTGCGTCTCCTGCGCCAGCGCCCGCTCGAGATTGTCGTACACGGGAAGGAACTTCTCGACCGTCTCCGAACGGATGTCGGTATAGAGGCTTTCCTTTTCCTTCTGGCTGCGCTTGCGGTAGTTGTCGTATTCTGCGGCCAGCCGCAGGTAGCTGTCATGCTCCTGGGCCAGCGCCTGCTGCGCCTTTTCAAACTCGCTTGCCTCCTGCTGCTTGGCTTCCTCGGGCTTTTTTTCCTCGGACTGCTTCGCGGCTTCGGCTTCGGTCTGCTGCGCAGCTTCTTCTGTCTTCTCGGCTGCGGAGGCGGCCTGTGCCTTTTCCTCTGAAGCCGGATTGCTGTTTGTTTTCTTACTCATATCTATGCCTCCGGGTCATTGTGCTTATTTTCCGGCCCTTCGATCGCCGGGGTCTGGTTTTTCTGGAACATCCGGCTCAGGTTCTCGGCGAAGTAGCTCAGCCGGGCGGTGATCTGCGCGTAATCCATTCTTGTCGGGCCGACCACGCCGATCAGGCCCTGCATCCCGTCGCCGATGTCGAACTTCGTCATGACGACGCTGGTGTCGCGCAGCTCCTTCGACACGTTTTCCGGGCCGACCAGGATCTGCGTCCGGCTGTCCGGGGAAAGTGCGGCGGGAAGATTGGAGACCACATCCTCGTCGAGTGCGGAGAGCATTTTCTGCGCCTTGTCGATGTCGTGGTACTCCGGCTGGCCGAGAAGCTTGGCCTGCCCGGTCATGTAGACCTCGCTGTGCTCCTGGTGCAGAAGCGACGTGACGAAATCCATGATGACGGGCACGAGGCTGGCCGCATTTCCGGCGCTTCTGGTCACGCGGGACAGAAGCTCGGGGCTGAGCTGTTCGGCGGTCAGCTCCGTGACGCTTGCGTTCAGCACTGCGCCGAGAAGCTTCAGATCCGCCTCCGTCAGCTCGACCGGGAGCCGGATGAGCTTATTCTTGACGGAGCTGTCGCTCAGCATCACGACGAGAATAAAGCTGCCGCTGTCCGCGAGGATCAGGTCGAACCGCCTGACCGTCAGCCCGGCGGCACGCGCCGCCATGGCGTAGGCGGGCAGATTCGTCATCTGCGAGACAAGCTTGCCGACCTGCGAGACGACCTTGTCGACCTCCTGCATTTTCAGCTCCATCGCCTGATTGATCGACTTCGTTTCATCGGTCGACAGGCGGTAGTCCTGCATCAGCTCGTCGACGTACAGCCGGTACCCGGCAGGCGACGGGATGCGTCCGGCGGAGGTATGCGGCTGCTCCAGATATCCGAGCGTCGTCAGCTCCGCCATCTCGTTGCGGATGGTCGCGGAGGAAAAATCCATGTCCGGCATCTGCGCAATGGTCTTGGACGCCACCGGCTCCGCCGTGCGGATGTAAAGATCCACGATCACACGCAGGATCTTCTTTTTCCGGTCTGAAAGCTCCATGGTTCGTTCCTCCTTTCGCCTTAGCACTCTTTATCCCTGAGTGCTAAACGCAGTGTACCACCGCCTGCCAGCGTTGTCAATACCTACAGACTTAAATTATTTGTGAACAATTCATATCTTATGTATGAATGCCCCGGCGGGGCAGTTTTATCAGCCGCGGCGCCCGGATCCGCAGCATCAGCCGGCTTCCCGGACAGCGTTCCTGCCCGTCCGGCGGGGACTGCCGGGCGGGCTTTGTCTGCCGGTCAGGGATTATATAGACAAAATCCACAAAAAATCCCCCGGTAAAATTTACGTAAAATCGGTAAAATCTCCGTAAAGGCACTGGATTTTAACGGGTGAAACTGCTATACTATGAAATACAGAACTCTGCGACTGCGGCTCCCTTGACCGGCAGCCGCTTTCGTGTCTGTATCAATCCGCAGAAGGAGGGTTCAAAAAGGCGCTTCGCGCGGGACAGGCCCGCGCACAACACGAACATTCGAATTTTGAAAGAAATCAGGAGGAAATGCAAGCATGAAAAAACGCACAACGCGGTGTCTCGCGCTGCTGCTGGCCGTTGTCATGGTCCTTTCGGTCATGCCAATCGCCATGGCGGAGGAGACAACGCAGACGCAGACTTACACCAAGGTCACAAAAGCGCCTGCAGACTGGTCTGGTACATACCTGATCGTGTCCGAGGGTGACAAACTGATTATGGACGGTTCCCTTGACAAGCTTGACGTTGAAGGGAACAAGGTCGATGTTACGATCACCGACAGCAAAATCACCGGTGATTATGCGAAATATGCGTTTACCGTTGAGCCGATGACTGGCGGCTACGCCATCAAGTCTGCAAGCGGAAAGTATATTTCGGGTAAGTCCGGAAGCAACAAGCTGAACAGTGGTTCCACACAGTCCCTCAATACGATTGAACTTACCAGCGGTAAGGTGATCGTTACCAGCGACGGAACAACACTGCAATACAACAATGCAGCAAAGAACGGCACCAGATTCCGTTACTACAAGTCGCAGAATCAGCAGCCGATCTCGCTGTACAAGATTGAAACCGCAGCCAAGCAGCAGGTCGAAACCCCGACTGCGAACGTAGCGGACGGCGCTGAGATCGAGGTTGGCACGGAGATCAAGTTCGAGTGCAAGACCGAGGGCGCGACGATCTACTACAAGACCGCAGGCACGGAGTATCAGGCATACACCGGCCCGATCTCGGCTTCGCATAACGAGACGTATACCGTCAAGGCCACGAAGGACGGCATGGAGGACAGCAAGGAGCTGGTCGTCTCTGTCGATGTCTTTGAGTGGGTCAACAAATACGTCAAGGCCGATACGATTGCGACCGGCGATCAGGTCGTGATCTACAATGCTGGCAACGGCTATGCTGTCGCTGGCGAAATGCTGGGCAGCTACTATCTCAAACCCGCCGCGGCGACGGTTGCTGAGAATGCCCTGACGGCGGACAGCTTTGATAAGCTGGTCTGGACGGTCACGAAGAACGAGGACGGTACATACTCTTTCAAGCAGGGCACAGATACCACCCTCACGATGGGCACGAACAACGGCAAGTTCAACCTGAACCTGGCCGGGGACGGCGCGGTAAAGTGGGACGTTGAAACCTGCAATGCAGAAAATGCGTCCTACTATATGTCCGGCAATGGCTTGACCGGCCAGTATGGCAAGGTCTACATGGAGTACTATGCCAAGTACACCGAGTTCAGTGCCTACTGCACCAGCACGGATCGTCTGACGGAGAAGGACTTCGGCATGACGTTCTACAAGCTGACGCGGGAAAAGAACTTCATCGGCGGCCTTGTGCCTCCTCCCACCCCGACCCAGAAGGTCGCGACCCCGACGGCTTCCCCCGCTACGGGTGAAGTAGAAAAGGGCACGAATGTCACGTTCTCCTGCGCGACGGAGGGTGCGACGATCCTCATTGCCACGGACGGCACGACCTTTAACGAGGGTACCGAGGCGACGGTGAATGAAGACGTCACCTTCACAGTCAAGGCCACGAAGGCCGGCATGGACGACAGCGACGAAGCGACGTTCACCTATACGGTCAGGAAAGAAGATGGAGAGGACAAACTTGGAAAGCTAACTTCTGCTGACCAGTTGACAGACGGCTCTTATGTCATGATTGTTTCCACCGGCTACGCACCGCTGGAACTCAGCGGGACGTGGCTGACGGTTGTACAGCCGACTGTAGCGGAGGACAAGGTGACGAAGACGGAAGGCGCGGTTTGGACGCTGAAGGTAAGCGGACAGTCTGTTACGCTGACTGATAAAAACGGCATGGCCATTGCACCTTCCGGTGGAAACAGCAATGGCATTCAGTCTGGTAATTATAGCTGGGCGTGGTCGTTCAGCGCAGAAAATCAGACCTTCAAATTTATGGGTGCCGGTGATGATACTGTTACGCTGGCCAGCAATACCAGCACGGATTCTACATACGGTGGGTTTAACAAGTTTAAAGCCTATAAGAACAACACGGTTGCAAGTCAGCAGTATCCGTGCGAGTTCACGCTCTACCGGGTCGACCCTGCATCTGCTGACCAGCCCTCCGGCGATCTGCCCAAGCCCGGCGACAAGTTCGTGATCTACAACCAGAACGCACAGGCGGTTCTGGCGGAGCAGAACGATAACACGGATAGCCCGGCAATCAACAAGGCTGCGGCTACAATCACCGAGGACGGCAAGGCGGCCATCCCGGCAAACGGCGCAGTCGTGTTCACCGTCGAGCAGAACGGCGAATACCTCCGCTTCAAGAGCGATGCGTATGGCTATCTCTGTGCCAACGGCACCGGCAACAACGCGTTCTACAGCAAGGACTTCTCCGAAGAGGGCGTTTCGACCGAAGACGCGGACTGGCTCGTCCGTATCTGCTCCGGCGGCGTGGGCGGCTATGAGCTGGAGAGCCGCACGGCGAAGTTCAGCGGCCACAGCCAGTGGCTGGAGTATTTCTCCGACTCGTTCAAGGTCTACAGCATGTACAGCAAGACCGGCGATCTTGACTATACAATCTACTCCTTCTTCTTCTATCCCGTGGCGGACGGCGTGAATGTGGACGGCGGCCTCGTCGTGCAGCCCACCATCACCTTCCCCGAAACCATGCTCCCGGCCTATGTCGGCAACGATTACGAATTTGAACTCGAGATCGACACAATCTATGAAATCGACAATCCGTGGATCGAGTACAGTGTCAAGAAGGCCGACGGAACGTACATCCCCGGCATCAGCCAGCTTCAGGGCAACACGGACGTGGAGGTTCTGGACGGCTTCACCACCGGCAAGGGCCGCGTCCATATCACGGTCTTTGATTCGGATATCGCGAAAGCAGCTGAGGCCGGCAGCACGATGACCCTGACCTTTGCGTTCAAGGATATCAAGGGCAACGAGGCCAGAGCGTCCTACACCGTCGACATCCTCGACGAGGCTGTGATCTCCAACGTGAAGCCTGCGCAGGGTGCGCAGACCGGAGCCGAAAAGCGGCCGGAGATCTCCGCGGAGATCTCGAACGCTGGCGAGAACGCCAGCGTAACGATGACTGTCAACGGCGCGGAGGTCAATGCGGCCTACGCGAACGGCAAGGTCACCTACACCCCGGCTGCCGCTATGGCGGACGGCAAGGTCACGGTAACTGTGACGGTCAAGCGTGCGGATGAAAAGGAAACCAGCAAGACCTGGTCCTTCACCATCGGCGAGGCGACCTTCCAGCGCTACTTCGGCCAGCTGCACTCCCACACGCAGTATTCCGACGGCGCTGGCTCGCTGGAAAGCGCACTGGCGTATATCAAGGCGCTGCCTGACAATGCGAACGTCGACTTCGTCGCATTCACTGACCATTCCAACTACTTTGACAAGTCTGGCGCAGCCAACCCCGAGGGCGCGCTCTACGACATGACCAAAGCAACGGAATACAGCCAGCAGACCTGGAAGTCCTATAAGGACGCGGTCGCTGCATTCAATACGGAAAATGCAGGCAGCATGGTTGCCATTGCGGGCTTTGAAATGACGTGGTCCGGCGGTCCCGGCCATATCAACACCTTCAATACCCCCGGCATCGTCTCCCGCAACAACACGACGCTCAACAACAAGACCAAGGATGCTGGCCTGCAGGCCTACTACAAGCTCCTGTCGCAGAAAGAGGGCGCCAACTCCATCAGCCAGTTCAACCATCCGGGCACGACGTTCGGCAACTTCATTGACTTCGGTTACTGGGATGCTGTTGTTGACACCCGTATGTACATGGTCGAAGTCGGCAACGGCGAAGGCCAGATCGGCGCAGGCGGCTATTATCCCAGCTACGAGCAGTACATCATGGCGCTCGACAAGGGCTGGCACGTCGCCCCGACCAACAACCAGGATAACCACAAGGGCCGCTGGGGCAACGCCAACGACGCCCGCGACGTCATCCTGACCGACGACTTTACCGAAGACGGCATCTATGCAGCGCTCAGAGCGCGCCGTATGTACGCCACCGAGGACAAGAACCTCGATCTGGACTACACGGTCAACGGCAGCATGATGGGCTCCATCATCGACGTTCCTGAGAAGCTGAACTTCGAGATCTCCTTCAACGATCCCGACCGCACCGATTCCATCGCCAAGGTCGAACTGGTCGTCAACTCCGGCAAGGTCGCCTATACCTGGGACAGTGCCGCAGATCTCGCCAAGGGCTCCGTCAGCGTGGAGCTGGCGCCTGAGTACACTTATTACTTTGTCCGCGTCACCGAGGGCGACGGCGATCTGGCCGTGACCGCTCCCGTCTGGGTCGGCGAATCGCTCAAGCTTGGCATTTCCAAGGCTGAATGCGGCACGTCTACCCCTGTCACCGACGAAGAACTGACCATCACCACCACGTTCTTCAACAGTGAGGCAAAGCCCGCTACCATCAAGTCCATCACCTATGCCATCGGCGGCGAAACCATCGGCACCGTGACGGATCCCATCGCGCTGGCTGCAAGCAGCACGCAGGATGTGGAATTCAAGTATACCCCGACCAAGGCCCGCATCATGACCGTCCGGATCACGGCTGTGATCGAGCAGGACGGCAAGGAGTACACGTTCACCAAGGACGTCACGCTCGATGTGCTTGACGCAAGCAAGCTTGTCTACATCGGCATTGACGCCTCGCACTACAACGAATACGTTGCAGGCAACTATAAGGACTCCATGGGCAACTTCGGCGAACTGGCTGCGGCCTATTCCGTGCGTACAGTCACGCTGAAGACCAGCGAGGAGCTCATCGCGGCCTGCGGCAATCCCAAGTACAAGGCCATCATCCTGACGGCTCCGTCCCGCCGTCTGGAAGCGGCCCAGAAGGATCCGAAGACCTATTCCACAGAAGAACTGAACGCCATCAAGACGTTCAACGACAACGGCGGCATGGTGATCCTCGCCGGTTGGTCTGACAACTACGAGAATTACCCCATCATCCAGAACAACCCGGACATCAAGCATATGGCCGCGACGCAAAACGAGGTTCTGGCCAAACTCGGCTCCAGCCTCCGTATCTCTGACGACGCAACGTATGACGATGAACGCTCCGCAGCCGACGGCGTCGACAAGTGGAGACTGTACTTCTCGTCCTACAACATGGAGAACCCGCTTCTGAAGGGCGTGGAATTCGATGCAGAGCATCCGTATGACAAGCTCTACACCGAGCGCTTCAGCCACTACGGCGGCGCGTCCATCTACGCAGTAGACGCAGACGGCAACCCGACCTCTACGCTGCCCGCAACGGTCAGCCCGGCAGTCTACGGCCATGCAACGACCTACTCTGTGGACGTTGACAGCGACGGCCTCGGCGGCGCAGCTACCCCGAAGTACACCTTCGCAAAAAACGATGACCGCCTGATGGTCATGGCGTCCGAGCAGCTTGCAGGCAAGGGCATGATCATTGTTTCCGGCGCAGCCTTCATGTCGAACTTCGAGGTGCAGTACCAGGTCTCCGACAGCGGTGCGGAGAAGAACTACTCCAACTACAAGATCTGCCAGAATCTCGTCTCCATGCTCAACCAGACCGAGATCGCCAAGATCGCGGATGTGCAGGCAGAGACAGAGGAGGGCGTCAAGTTTACCGTGGAGGGCATCGTGACCTCCAACGCCTCCGGCTATGACAAGGATACCGCGTTCTTCGACTGCATCTATGTGCAGGACGAGACCGCAGGCATCAACGCGTTCCCGGTCGCGGGCGAGTTCAAGATCGGCGACAAGGTCCGCATCTCCGGCTGGACGTCCTCCTATCAGGGCGAACGCCAGATCAAGGTGACCAGCATTGAAAAGCGCGGCGAGGAAACGCCGGTCGAGCCGAAGAAGGTCACGGCCGCAGACCTTGAAAACAAGGGCTATCTCGGCAGCCTCGTCACCGTGGAAGGCACTGCGACGAAGATCGAGTATTCCAACGGCCTCATCCAGACCATCATGGTCAGAGACGATACCGGCAAGGAAGCACGTATCTTCATCGACGGCTATATCACGACCGACAAGGATGTTGAGAATGCAGCCGTCGGCTGCCACGTGGTCGCCACGGGCCTGGCCTCCTACGACGACACCTTCACGCTTGAAGACGGTACCGCCATCCCGCAGCGCATCCGTATCCGCAACCGTGCGGACGTCGTCTGCACCGCAGGTGAGACCCCGGTCAAGACGTGGAACATCACCTATGTCACCGACGGCGGCACGATTGGCGGCCTCTACCCGGTGACCTACACCGAGGGCACCGTGACCGTTCTGCCGACCAATGTGACCAAGCCCGGCTATACCTTCCTCGGCTGGTTCACCGCCTACATCGGCGGCGTACAGGTCAGGCAGATCGAGGCGACGGAGACCGGCGACAAGACCTTCTATGCACGTTGGCAGAAGACTGTCCTGCCGCCTCCGCCCGTCACCCCCGGCACCCCGGTCACCCCGGCCAGGCCCGCTGCCCCGGTAGGGCTCCCGTTTGCCGATGTGTCCGGCAGCGACTGGTTCTATAACGATGTCCGCTATGTCTACGAGAAGGGCATCATGGACGGCACGGGCGCCGATCGCTTCTCTCCCAACGCACCGCTGACCCGTGCCATGATCGTCACCATCCTCTACCGCATGGCGGGCAGCCCCGCCATGTCCGGTGTATCCGACTTCAAGGATGTGGACAGCAACAAGTGGTTCGCCAAGGCGGTCGCATGGGCGGCGGCCAACGGCATCGTCAACGGCTACGGTTCCGGCCTCTTTGGCCCGAACGACCCCGTGACCCGTGAGCAGCTTGCGGCGATCCTGTACCGCTACGCAGTCTACGGCGGCATGACGGCTGTGACGCTCGAGGAAAATCTCGGCAGCTTTGCCGACACGGCGCAGCTCTCCGCCTACGCCATTCAGGCGATGAACTGGGCGGTCGGCCAGGGTCTGATCAACGGCTCCGGCAGCAACCTTGTGCCGAAGGCACAGGCGACCCGCGCACAGGTCGCGGCGATCATCCACCGCTATCTCGAGCGCTGAGTTCCCCAACAGTACAAAGCTGCCCCGCCGGGTCTTCCGGCGGGGCAGTCCCCCATCATTCAAAAACTGCGCATCCTGAAGGAGAATCCATGAAAAACTTACAATGCAAGCTGACGCGCAAGCGCTGGCTGGAGATCGGCGTGAGCGCGCTGCTGTTCGTGCTGATCATCGCGTGGGCGCTGGTCCTGGAATACACGGAGCCTGACCGCGAGGCGACTGCCGCGCGCAAGCGGTTTTTCGCCGTTGCGCGCGTCACGGACATTCTGGACGACAACGCGGAGACCCAGGACTGGACCGAGGGCCGCCGCATCGGCCAGCAGTATCTTGAGGTCGAGATCCTGAACGGCCCGTGGAAGGGCGAAACGCTTGAGGCGATCAACTATCTGACCATCTATACCAACGTCGACGCGAAGATCGGCACAAAGATCGTCGTCCGCCTCGATCTGGACGACGAGGGCGCGCCGTATATCATATCCATTCCGAATTATAACCGCGCCCCGGTGCTGCTCGGCCTGCTTGCCGTGTTTGCGGCGCTGCTTCTGCTGATCGGCCGGAAAAAGGGCCTCACGGCCCTGCTGGGGCTTGTGTATACGCTTGCGTGCGTCTGGTTCATTCAGGTGCCCATGATCCTGCGCGGCGCGCAGCCGGTCGTAGTCACGGTCGTGCTCGTCGCGCTGACGACGGCAGCCTCGCTCCTGTTCCTGAACGGCTTCAGCCGCAAGACGCTCTGCGCCACGCTCGGCTGCATCGGCGGCGTGGCGGTGGCCGGCATTTTCGCCGCCCTGTGCGGGTCGATCTCGCCGCTCAACGGCTTCAACCTGCCGGAGGCGGAGGAACTGGTTTTGCGCGCGTCCGACCGGGGACTGAAGATCAGCGGTCTGTTCGTCAGCGGCATTCTCATCGCCTCGCTCGGCGCGGTCATGGACGTGGCCATGTCCATTGCCTCTGCCTGCTGGGAGCTGCGCGAGCTGAACCCCGATCTGCCGCGCAAGGCCCTGTTCCGCTCCGGCATGAACATCGGCCAGGACGCCATGGGCACCATGGCGAACACACTCATCCTTGCCTTCGCCGGTTCGAGCCTCAATACGCTCCTGCTGTTCCAGATCTTTGATTATCCCATGATCCAGATCTTCAACGCCGATTCCATCGCCATCGAGATCATCCGCGGCGTGGCCGGAACCATCGGCATCATCCTGACCGTCCCCCTCGTCGCCCTCCTGAGCGCCGAGATCATGGGCCCGAAGAAGAAAGCGTAAGCTGCAAAACAGAAGCGGCATTCCCGGGCCGGGAATGCCGCTTTCTGCATCAAAACGTCGGATCGTTATCGGTGTGCGTCCGCCTGCACGCAATATGCCTCCTGCATCTTTTGCAGGACGGCTTCCTTTTTCGGGATGGACGGGATGGCGCCGGAAGCTTCGGTGGAGAGGCTTGCTGCGGCTGCCGCGTAGCGGGCCATATAGGCAAGATCGTCCCGCGTCAGCGCCTCCGGCGCTTTCCCAAGCTCCAAAAAGCGCGATACGGCGCTGCCGCCAAAGATATCGCCTGCGCCGGTCGTGTCAATGGGATGCACCTTCGGACAGCCGCAGGAGAAGTCTGCCTGCTTATTTTTCAGCAGGCACCCCTTCGGCCCCAGCGTGACCATGACGAGCTTCGCGCCCAGCGCCAGCACGCGCTCCGCGCCCTCCTCCGGGCTGCAGTCCCAGAGGAACTGCGTCTCCTCATCGCTGATCTTGACGATATCCGCCTGCGAAAGGCCCCAGAGGATCTGTTCCCTTGCCTCCTGCTCTGTTTTCCACAGCGGGGCGCGGTAATTGGGGTCGTAGGTGACGAGCCTGCCGTGCGCGCGGGCATAGGCCGCGGCCTTCTGCGTGGCCGTGCGGGCAGGCTCGTCCGTGCAGCTGAGCGAGCCGAAGTGGAACACGCGGCTTTCTGCCAGCATGGCCGGGTCGATCTCCTCCCAGCGCAGCTGCGTGTCCGCGCCGGGCTTGCGCGCGAAGGCGAACGAGCGGTCGCCGTGCGCGTCAAAGGTCACGAACGCAAGCGTCGTGAATGTATCGGGGCTGATCAGAATGCCGCGCGTGTCGATCCCGGCGCGGCGCATCGTGCCGGTCAGCAGATGGCCAAAGGTGTCGTCGCCGACCTTGGCGAGAAACGCGGTCTTCTTTCCATACGCGCTCAGCGCGGCAAGAAAATTGCCGGGCGCGCCGCCGGGGTTGGCGGCAAGAGTGGGGTAGCCGTTTTCGTCCTTCGCGCGTTCCGCAAGATCGACAAGCAGCTCGCCCAGCGCGATCACATCATACATAGGTCTGTCCTCCTGTGTTTTTTGTTATTTTACCATGAAAGCAGCCTGGACTCAACCGCCGCGGGCGAAAAAATGCGCGGCGCGTTCCGCCTTTACATTTGCGTGCGTATGTGGTAAAATTCTCAAAAGTGTGTGAAGCCGAGCTGAAGGAGGATGCGTCCATGCCGATGACAAACGCCGCTGAATATCTGGAGCGCACCGCCGCCCGCGTCCCGGACAAGGTCGCCTTTTCCGACGCCTCCGGCAGTCTGACCTTCGGGCAGCTGCTGCAGGACGCGCGGGCACTGGGAACCGTTCTGGCCGGGCTTCCGGGCTGCAAAAACGCGCCCGTGGCCGTGCTCACGGGGCGGACAGTGCAGAGCGTCGCGGCGCTGCAGGGCGTTTTGCAGAGTGGGAATTATTACGTTCCCATCGACGAGCAGATGCCGGAGGCGCGGATGCGCCGCATTCTCGCGCAGGTGCACGCCCGCGCGATCGTCTTTTCGGAATCGAGCCGCCCGCAGGCGGAGCGGCTTGCGGACTGCGCGCCGCTCGTGTGTCTGGAGGAGGCGGAGAAGACCGCCCCGGACAATGCGCTTCTGCAGGCCCGGCGCGAGCAGATTATCGATCTCGACCCCGTGTACCTGCTCTTCACCTCCGGCTCGACCGGCACGCCGAAGGGCATCGTCATCTCCCACCGCGCCATTCTGGATTTTACCGACTGGCTGACGGACTTCTGCGGCTATACGGAGCATGAGGTCTTCGGCAATCAGTCGCCGTTTTACTTTGACACCTCCTGCAAGGATCTGTACCAGACGCTGAAGCTCGGCGCGACGTGCGTGATTCTGGAGAAGAAATTCTTCGCGCTGCCGCTGTTTTTGCTGCAGGCGCTCGACCGGAACGGCGTGACCGCCGTGAACTGGGCGACATCCGCGTTCCATCTGGCGGCAAGCTCCGGCGCGCTTGAAAAGTGCGTCCCGCATGCGCTGCGGAAGATCGTCGTCGGCGGCGAGGCGCTGCAGGCGCGGTACGTGAATATGTGGAAGCGCGCGATCCCGGAGGCGGACCTTTATAATATGTACGGCCCGACGGAGACGACCGTCGACTGCGCCGCGCCGCACCTGACGCGCACGTACCGCGACGACGAGCCGATCCCCA
>OLXH01000699.1_pt1 | contig 14839 bp, 10 predicted proteins | sample 1673391 | NCBI WGS metagenome assembly OLXH01 (sample SAMEA103958110, study PRJEB25191) | human gut metagenome | reverse complement strand
CTCTTTCTTTCCGAAATTAGGATCAATCTTCAGGAAAGCAGTAACCAGGAAGGTGATGGCGCAACATGCCATCACGATGATGAAGAACATGCGGTAACCTACCATATCCTTCAGATATCCAGAAACCATGCCCGGCAGCATCAATCCGAGATAGGAGATGCCCGTACAGATGGAATAATGGGAGGTCTTGAACTTTCCCTGACTGTAGAACAGCATGTAGAGGGTAAGAACCGTGAAGCCCAGACCATAACCCAACTGCTCGACAAAAAGACAGCTGGAAACCACGATGAGGTTGCTGTTGAGCGAGTAACTCAGATAGATGTAAACCACATCAGGCAAGGTGATGGCGCAAACCAGAGGCCAGAGCCATTTCTTCATTCCATCCCTGCTCACCAGAATACCACCAAGAATTCCACCCAGCAGCAAACCTATCAATCCCACAGTACCGTTGGCAAAACCATATTCCTGAGGTGACAGTCCCAGTCCACCCTGCGAATTAGGACGGAGGATGAAGGTCTTGGTCATGGTGTTCAGAAGCGCTTCAGGGAATCGGTAGAGTAAGAGAAAGAGCATCACACAGACGGTTTCACCCAATCCGAACTTCACGAAGAAGGTGCGGAACATGTTCTTCAGTTCATGAGCCACTTCACCCACCGTTCTGTCGGTCTGCACATCATCCTTCGGGCGAGGCATGAAGCGGCTGTGGTAGAGCCACAAACCGATGAAGATACCTGCCAGTCCGTAAAAGATAAGCGCCCATGAGAAGCGAATCTGGTTGCGGAAGAGAACCTGAAGCACACCTGCCAGCATCACCAGAAAACCATTCACAAAGATGATGGCGAAGCGGTAGAAGGTATTTCGCAAGCCTACAAACTTGGTCTGCGTATGTTCATCCAGCTCAATCATGTAGAAACCATCTGCCGAAATGTCGTGGGTGGCACTACAGAAGGCGATGAGGAAGAAGAAGCACATCGTTGCCTGGAACCAGAAGGCGGTAGGCAGCGAGAAGGCGATGCCGGCAAGGGCAGCTCCGATGAGAGCCTGCATGGTGAGCACCCACCAGCGCTTAGTCTTCAGCAAATCTATGAACGGACTCCACAAGGGCTTGATGACCCAGGGCAGGGCGAGCCATCCGGTATAGAGACCCACCTCAGCATCGGTCAGCCCCAACTGCATGTACATCACCACAGAGAGGGCGGTTACGATGACGTTGGGGAGTCCTTCTGCAAAATAGAGGGTCGGAATCCATGCCCATGGACTCCGACTGTTTTTCTTAGTTACCATTTTACATCACTATTTATAAAGTTTCTTGATTTCAGCACCCTGATAGTAGTGCAGCAGGATGGCATCATAATGATAACCCTGCTCGCCCATCACGGCAGCACCAATCTGGCAGAGACCTACTCCATGCCCCCAACCGGCTCCGATGAGTTCGAAACGCTGAGGCACTCCCTGTTCATCCTTATCATATTTATCCACCACGAAGGCTGAACTCAGCAGATGACTGTCGCTCAGCGTACGGCGTATTTCGAGTTCCTTACCGATGGTAAAGGTCTTCTCTGTTCCGATGATCTGGAGCTTGCTGATTCTTCCACTCTTTCCGCGCTCCACGGCCTTCATGTCTAGGATGGCACCCAGGTCCATCTTCAGTTTGTCGGCGATGAGCTGCTGCAACTTCTCCTGGCTGAGCGTTTCCTTCCAGCGGTAGAAATTGACGGTTTCCTGATCATAGTCGTTGAGCACTTCTGACAGGATTTTCTTGTCCTGCGTGTTGCAGAAAGCTGGCGGATTAAAGCGGATCCATTTCTCAGCCTCCTCCTCATTGGTCAGATTAGGCAGTGTATGTTCCACGCCCAGGGCAATGTCGCGAACCGCCGTGAGATAAGTCTTCGGCGTGTCCTCCCAGCAATACTGGAATTCCTCGGTTATTCCGCCGCAGCATTTCGAGAATCTTGCATCGCAGATTTCGTCGCCGTCCATCAGAATCTGTCCCTTGGTCTGGCGGATGGCTTCAGCTACATGGGGCGATGTTTCCTTGGTGATACCCTGGTAGCGCTGGCAGTGGTCGTCGGCACATACATCAAAGAGGGTGTGGTCTTCGCGGTCGTACCAGCGGATGAGCATATCTTCCTTCTTGGTGAAGGAGAAGAAGTTGTTGCCGCTCTCAGCCACCTCTCGGCGCTTCTTCATCTGTGCCAGGAGCCATGAACGAGAGATGACGGCGTGCGCCTTCAGGAGTTCGAGACTCGAAGTGGCACTCATTTCACTGCTGATGACGCTCTCCAGATATTTCTCTACAGGCAACTCATTGATTGCCACAATCTTATCCGATTCTACCACAAAGCGGAGCGTGCCCAGGAAGGTTTGGGTTTCCTTGCGCTCCCAGTGGAAGTTGACACCGATGGTTACGTCGCTCAGCGAAAACGAGGCGTCGGCACTCTGCGGATGGAAGGTGAGCTGGCTGTACTGGTTGCCGTTCCAGAGCACACCGCCCTCTGAGAATTCTACCACCTGTTCGCCCAGCACCTTTTCGCCCTTGGCAAGATAAGGTTTGTTTAGCGAGAAATGAATCTTCTGCGCACTCACGATGCCCACCGTTACGTCGGGCTGCTTACCTTTATTATATAAGGTGGAAGAGGCTTCGGCTGCATCCTCGGCATCCTTAGATGCCTTCAGTTTGGCGATGATGGCGTTCATCTTTTCTTCCGAAACGCCACATTCCTGCAGCAGCGAGAGGGCTTTTTCCTCGGTCAGCTTTCGGAAATCTTCCTCACGAGGGGTGATGATGAGTCCGCTCATATCCAGTGCTCCCGGCGAAACCACAAACTGGGCGTCGCCTTCGGCAAAATAGGCTTCCGGACGGTGCTTTTCTCTCGGAATGACCACGCTAATGAATTCCTCGCCCTTGCGCCAGGAGATGATGTTCATCATCGGTTCGGTTTCGTCGCCACGCTGAGGCATTGCCTTGTAGAGACGGCGGAAGAGGGCCTCATCGCTCTCAGCACTCTTCGAGATGATGACGAAGGCGGGAACGATGAAGTCGCGAACCACTGAGATTTTCTCCTCATCATTGAGAGAGATGATGTCGGTCAGGTTGCGGGAGAGACGCTGCCAGTTGGTCTGAAGAGGAAGGATGCCGTTGGTTCCTGCCTGGAAATGAAGATGGTCTGGAGCCGATGCACCACACTTCGGACCGTTGTAGAACACCATCAGGTCGCTGTGCAGACTGATGAAGCGGTGCATCTCGCCGTAGTTCTTGTAGATGAGCTGAGGCTGATGCTTGCGTGCCGGAATGGTGAAGTGGACTGGCAGAATCGGGAACGGATTCACCAGAAGATGGAATTTCTCGTCTATCTGCTTCGACATCTGTTCCTTAGGACGGTTCTTGTCGCAAAGGAAACAAGGGCGCTCGCCCAGGGTTTTCTTATCTATCTTGGCGCCCGTACTTACGATGCGGGCTGGGTTCCACTGCAGTTTCAGCTGGTCGGAGAATTGGCGGGTTTCTACATGCTTGAGGTCGCGGAAGCGGTGGCGCGCATCGGTCCAAACCTCCAGCTGACGGTTGAAGAAACGCGAGATGCTGCTGTCTTCCATAATGTCGGCCTTGCCCTGCAGCATGTGCTGGCGTGCCTTCAGTTCCATGGTGCGCAGGCGGTCCTTATACAGGTTGTTGGCGTTCACCTTCTCTACGCTGAGGGCTGCATCGCTGTTACCTCCCCAGCGGCGGCAGAGGTAGAGTTCGTCGTAGATTCTGCCGATGCGATAACGGCGCGAAAATGCCAAGCCGAGCGCATAATCCTCACCATACGAGGTGTTAGGAAACTGGATCTGTCTGACCAGCGGAGTAAAGAAGGCGCGCGGAGCACCTAATCCGTTGATACGCAGCGCATTGTTGCATCCGTTTTCATCGGTCCACTCCTTGTGGTCTATCAGTCCCGGTGGCAGGGTGTTGAGGTCGAAGTCGCACATGCGGTACGAGCCGATAATCATGGCTGCCTTCTGCTTGTAGAAGGCATCTACTATCTTCTGAAGTGTCTTTGGTGAAGAATAGAGGTCATCGCTGTCAAGCTGTACAGCAAACTTTCCGCAGAAACTGCTGTTGATGGCTTCGTTCCAGCATCCGCCTATTCCCAGGTCGGTTCTCTCCGGCACAATCTGTATCAGGTTGTCGACTTTAAGTTCATCCAGTATTTCGCCGGTGCGGTCGGTAGAATGGTTGTTTACCACAATGACGTTAAACTTGAAGCTTGCCTTCTGTCCCAGCGCACTCTTCACGGCATCAGCCACCGTCTTTTCACGGTTGAAGACGGGGATGATGACAGATGCCTCGTATTCAAAATCCTGCTCACCGAAGTCGGGCTGGCGGTAGAAGGTGGTGTCTATCAGGGCGCCCACCTTGCCCAAATGCTGGGTGCATGCCTTTTCCATCTCAATCTGCACCTCGCGGTTGCGCGGGTTTACATAGTCAAACTGCTTCTCGCCGCTCTTACGGGTGTCGAGTTCGGCTTCTGAATAGAGGAATTCGTTGAGATGGAAGATTTCGCCCACGCGGCTCAGATAGAGACGGAGGTCGTAGAGGGCGGCAAACTGATACTCTTCGCGGTCGGGTTGGGCGATGTAGTCGGCCAGCGCCTGTGCCTTGATGCACCAGAGGCTTCCAAAGTCGAAGTCATCTCGCAAAGAACCTGACTGGTAGTCAATTACCGGATGTTTCTCCATTTTGCCTTCCACCATCTTGTAGTGGTCGGCGTAAACCATGACGGCATCCGTATCATCTGCCACTCTGAGGAATCGCTCCAGCGTGTTGTTTCCCCATCCTATGGTGGTGTGGCGGGTACAGATCATCACGTAGTCGGCATCTGTATTTTCAGCGATGCTGACAATGGTGTTACTGCTTTCCAGGCGGTCGGTGATGACAAACGTACATCCTTCGGGCACCTGATGATGAGCGGCAAAATCAGCACTCACCAGGAAGTGGATATGCTGTACTGTCTTGTACTCATGAAGCACCGACAAGGCATTCTGCGCATCGTCGATGTATTCGCAAGGCAAGAAAAGGTCTATTTTTTCTCTCATTTTCTTACGTTATTTTTGTTCACTTCAGCCCTTTTCGGGGGGCTAAATCTGTGTTTTTTATCTTTATTTTATCTTATTATATTAAAATATGTGGCAAAGATACTAATTTTTCGGCAAAAAACACTATCTTTGCAGTATGAATAATGAAAAAAAATATCTTTTGGGCCTTACACTTGCCGAATTGAAGCAGGTGGCAAAGGACTTAGGCATGCCCGCCTTCACCGGTGGGCAGATGGCGAAGTGGCTCTATGAGCAGCATGTGAAGAGCATTGATGAGATGACCAACATCTCGAAGGCGAACCGTGCCAAACTCGCTGCCGAATACGAAATAGGATGCTTCGGATATTCCGATGCACAACATTCGGTGGATGGTACCATCAAGTACCTCTTCCCTACCCGAAGCGGCAAATTTGTCGAGACGGTTTACATCCCCGACAAAGACCGCGCCACGCTGTGCGTTTCTTCGCAGGTGGGATGCAAGATGAACTGCCTGTTCTGCCAGACCGGCAAGCAGGGGTTTGAGGGCAGCTTGCCTGCAGGCGACATTCTGAACCAGGTTTACTCGCTGCCGGAGGTGGACAAACTTACCAACATCGTGTTCATGGGTCAGGGCGAGCCGATGGATAATCTCGACAATGTGCTGCGCGCCACAGAGATTCTCACCGCCGCCTACGGCTGGGCATGGAGCCCGAAGCGCATCACGGTAAGTTCGGTGGGCGTGAAGAACAAGCTGAAGCGGTTCCTGGAAGAGAGCGACTGCCATGTGGCCATCAGCATGCACGACCCTATCCCTTCTGAGCGCGCTGAACTGATGCCTGCCGAAAGGGGCATGGGCATTGAGCAGGTAGTAGAACTGCTGAGGAACTATGATTTCTCTCATCAACGCCGCCTGAGTTTCGAATACATCGTCTTTAAGGGCGTAAACGACAGTATGCAGCATGCCAAGGCCATCATCAAGCTGGTGAAGGGACTTGACTGCCGCTTCAACCTGATTCGTTTCCACCAAATTCCAGACATTCCTCTGCAAGGTGTGGATGATGAGAAGATGGAGCAGTTCCGTGATTACCTCACCCAGCATGGTGTCTTCACCACCATCCGTGCCAGCCGCGGCCAGGACATCTACGCCGCCTGCGGTCTGCTCAGCACCTCGAAGAAAATCGGAGAAATCCGTGAGCACGAGGATGAAGAGAAGATGAATAAGTAAGGAAAGGTGGGGGAAAAATGGTTAGAGAATCTTTAAAGATCCTACTTGCCGGCTGTCTTTTGTTCCTTTTTCTGGCAAGTTGCAGCCCGGGAGGAGGAAGAAACAGAAAACTGCCCAAAAGCACAGGACAGCCTTACGAGGTGGTACTCAAGGGAGATACCGACAGCATCGTTACGAAGATACTGACGGAAGAGGTGCCAGCCCTGCCCCAACCCGAACCGCTCTGCCGGCTCATCCAGGTTAAGAAGGGCAAGATCCACGACAGCTACCTGCTCGTAAGAACTCGCATCGTAGTGAACATCCCGGCAGCGGAATTCTCAGTCAGGCTGAGCCGCAACGAGAATGCTTCACCGCAGACCATCATCCGCATCTCTGCCCGCTCGCTGCAGCAACTCAGAGAGAAACTCAACCCCGAGAAACTGCGCCAGCTCGTAGATGAGACTGAACTGGAGCACCTCGCATCCATCATCTCCACCAACCCGAGCAAGCAGAACCGCGAGATGCAACAACTGGTAAAGAAGAACTTCGGCATCAGCATGAACATCCCTGCCGAAATGCAGGCAAGCAAAAAGGCGAAGAACTTCATTTGGATCTCAAACAACGCCAGCTCGGGCATGAAGAACCTGCTCGTAATGAAAGTGAAGAGTGAAGAACGAAGAGTGAAAAATTCAGATGCTTTTTCACCTCAAGAGAAGCAGCAGATTGATAGCATTCTCCGAACCAATATGCCCGGCGAAACCGACAGCATGTACATGATAATCCCGGTCCTTTCAGAAAAAGGACTCTGGGAAATGAAGGGCGACGCCATGGGAGGCCCCTACGCGATGAGGCGCATCCGCCTGAGAAAAACGGGGGATGAAATCATCATCATCGGCTTCGTCTATGCGCCCGAAATGAAAAAGAAAATATTAATCAAGCAGCTAGAAGCTGCGATTTCTACTATAAAATAAAACGATAAATGGACAGCAAAAAGATTAGAGTGGCCATCACTCACGGAGATACCAACGGTATCGGATACGAACTCATTTTTAAGGCATTCAGTGAGCCAGAGATGTTGGAGTATTGTACCCCTATCATCTACGGTTCGCCTAAAGTGGCAGCTTATTACCGCAAGGCGATGAATCTGCCTGCCCAGTTCTCCATCATCCAGAAAGCAGAAGATGCTGAAGACGGAAGAATCAACCTCCTGCCAGCTGTAGACGAGGAGGTAAAGGTTGACATGGGCATGCCTACTCAGGAATCGGGTACGGCAGCCATCAAGGCACTTGACCGAGCCATGACCGACTACCGCGACGAGCTCTTCGACGTGCTCGTTACCGCACCGGTAAACAACCAGAACGCACAATTTGAGGGCTTCCAGTTCAAGGGCCACAAGGAATACATTGAAACTTGCCTGGGCGAAGGTGCCAAGGGCCTTTCCATCCTCTGCGGTGGCGACCTTCGCATCGCATCCGTAACCGGAAAGACTCCGCTCAAGGACGTGCCGGCAGCTATCACCCAGGAACTCATCATCGAGAAGGTGAAGCAGATGCACACATCACTGAAGCGAGACTTCATGATTACCAACCCGCGCATCGCCGTGCTCGCCCTGAATCCTAGCAACAACGGTGAGGAGAGCTGCGGACCAGAGGAAGCCAGCATCATCATCCCAGCCATTGACCAGCTTGCCGAGCAGAAAATACAAGCTTTTGGTCCTTACCCTACTGACGAGTTCTTCGGCAACGGTCATTTCGTAGAGTTCGACGGCATCATGGCCATGTATCATGATCAGGCTACTACCCCGTTCCATTCTCTCTACACCGAGGATGGCGTACTCTTTACTGCCGGTCTGCCACTCGTGCACACCGCCGCCAACACCACTCCTAGCTACAGCATCACGGGCTGCAACGAAGCCGATGCAATCTCCTTCCGCCACGCCATCTACTTGGCGCTGGATGCCTTCTGCAACCGCGAAGACTATGATGAGGCCTACGAGAATCCACTGCCTAAACTCTACCACGAGAAGCGTGACGAGAGTGAGAAGGTAAGATTCTCCATCCCTAAGAAAAAGGGATAAGAGAAAGATTCCCTATTCCCGAGAAAAAGCGGAATAAAGAAAGATTCGGGAGGGAAGATGACGCAAAAAAGGCAAATCTTCCCTGTAATCAGACCTCCCGAACGTTAAAATTAAAAAAAAATGCAGATAATTCAGAAAAAATGAGTAATTTTGGCAGCTAAATGGATACTTCCGAACTACAAAAGATAAAACAACGCTACAATATCGTCGGTAACAGCGACGGATTGAACCATGCGCTCGACGTAGCCCTACAGGTAGCGCCGACCGATCTCTCCGTGCTCATCATCGGCGAGAGCGGTGTGGGTAAGGAAATCATTCCAAGGGTGATTCACGACAATTCGCCACGCCGCAGAGAGAAATATTTCGCCATCAACTGTGGAAGCATTCCGGAGGGAACCATTGACAGCGAACTCTTCGGACATGAGAAGGGTTCCTTCACTGGAGCCATAGGCGAAAGCGAAGGATACTTCGGTATTGCCAACAAGGGTACCATCTTCCTCGACGAGGTGGGCGAACTCCCGATTCAGACGCAGGCAAGACTGCTGCGCGTGCTCGAAACGGGAGAATACATCCGCGTGGGTGGAACTGAGATAAGGAAAACGGATGTCCGCATCGTGGCAGCCACCAACGTAAACATGCGCAAGGCTGTGAGCGAAGGCCGCTTTCGCGAGGACCTCTACTACCGCCTCAACACCATCCCGATACAGATGCCTGCATTGAGAGAGCGTGGAGACGACATCCTCCTGCTCTTCCGCCTCTTCGCCATGCAGATGGCCGAAAAATACCGTCTGCCTAAGATTTCACTCTCAGATGAGGCCAGGCAGATCATGCTGAAATACAAGTGGCCGGGAAATGTGAGACAGCTCAAGAACATTACCGAACAGATGTCAGTGCTAAGCCGAGAAAGAGAAATCGATGCACAGACTCTCACCCAGTTTATTCCGAGAGATGAGGAGTCTACACAGCTCGCCACCATACAGAAGGATGGCAAGGACGACCATAGCTACGCTAGCGAGCGCGAACTGCTATACAAAATTCTCTACGAACTGAGGGGCAACGTGAGCGACCTGAGACGAGAGATGAACAGCATGCGCAAGCAACTCGATGAAGCACGCCAGTTGGGCGGTACAGGCGGATATGTTTCTCCGGTTCAGCCGAATACCCAGGTAGCTCCAGTATCATCCGTATCTCCGGTTTCATCGGTTTCTCCGGTTCCGTCCGTATCATCCGTTCCATCGGTTTCTCCGGTATCTTCCGTACCTCCGATTACCGATCTCGACGAGCTACAACACATCCGTCAGGAAATAGCTACAGGAGGCATGAGGGGCACTTACAAACCCGAAGCTGAGGATGCTGAGATTGAGGAGATCAAGGAAGAAAACGAGAATCTGAACCTCAGCGACCTTAGCAAGCAGATGATAGAAAAGGCACTGGAGAGAAACAACGGAAACCGCAAGAAAGCGGCAGAAGAACTGGGAATCTCCGACAGAACTCTGTACAGAAAGATTAACAAATATAAGTTATGAAGCATATACGCGCGTACCTATATATAATAGGAGTCACACTGATGGTAGCGGTCATGGCAGCATGCTCCGTGAGCTACAAGTTCAACGGTGCCAGCATCGACTACACCAAAACCAAGACCATACAGATAGCCGACTTCCCTATCAGAAGTTCGTATGTATGGGGTCCGATGGGTCCGATGTTCAACAACGAACTCAAGGATAAGTTTGCCAGCAACACCCAGCTCATACAGGTGTCACGCAACGGAGACCTGAAGATAGAGGGCGAAATCACCCAATATTCTCAGCGCAACAAGTCGGTTAGTTCTGAGGGACACTCAGCACAGACCGAGCTCAGTATCACCGTAAACGTACGTTTCACCAACACCAAGAACCATACCGAGGACTTCGAAAAGCAGTTTACATCTGCCAAGACCTACGACACCACTCAGAGCCTTGCCTCGGTGCAGGAAGAACTGGTAACCCAGATTATCAAAGACCTGGTAGACCAGATATTCAACGCTACGGTAGCTAACTGGTAAAGTAAGTGAAGAACGAAGAGTGAAGAATTTAACGGCTTTACTAATCATAAAGTTCAAAACTCAATGTTCAATGTTTAAAGTTCAAAATAAAATAAAGTAAAAATATCGTGGAATTAAACAGATTGATACAACACCCGGAGGAAATGAACCGAGAGACGCTCTACGACTTGCGCGCCCTCTTGGCCTTATATCCGTATTATCAGACGGCACGCCTGCTGATGTTGAAGAATCTGTACCTGCTCCACGACCCGAGTTTCGACGAAGAACTGCGCCGTGCAGCCATCTACATCACCGACCGTAAGATTATCTTCGAGATGGTAGAGGCAGCCCACTATCAGATAAAAAACGCCCCTGAAGAGGCTGAATCCGACAAGCAGCAAGGCGTAAGAGGAATAGGAGCAGAAAAACACGGAGACCGTACTAGCGACCTCATCGATCACTTCCTGGGATCCATTCCTATGGAAGAAGACGAAGAAGAGAAAAAGGAGAAACGTAAGCCTACACCTGCTGACGCGGCTGTAGACTATGTGGCTTATCTCATGGAGACCGAAGACCAGCAGGAGCCAGAAGATACTTCGCGCACCATGAGTCTCATCGACGACTTTATGGAGGATGGCGGTTTCAAACTGCCTAAAATCCAGCAGGACGAAGATTACAAACCAGAATTTACTCCCGAACTTCAGACCGATTCCGGCAAGGATGGCGAAGAGGAAAACAGCGGTGTATTCACCGAAACCCTCGCCCGCATCTACATCAAGCAGGGCAAGTATCAGAGGGCTTACGAAATCATCAGCCGCCTGCATCAGCAGCATCCTGACAAGAACGGATATTATGTTGACCAGCTCAGATTCCTTGAGAAACTGATGCTGAACAGCAAGAAGAAATAAAGAAGAATAATAAATAAATAAATAAAACTAGTTTTAAAAAATGGCTTACACATTATTAGTAGTATTAATCGTCCTGGTAGCTATCCTGATGATTTTCATCGTGCTCATCCAGGAATCAAAGGGAGGTGGACTTGCAAGTAACTTCTCTTCAACCAACTCAATCATGGGTGTTCGCAAGACCACTGACATTGTTGAGAAATTAACATGGGGCCTCGCTGCAGCCTTGGTTGTCATCAGCGTGGCATGTGCTTATGTAGCCCCTCAGGCAGCTGGCGAAAGCAGTGTTTTGGAGGGAGCCACTCAGGAGCAGACTGCTCTTCCTGCTATGCCAGGTGCTAGCAAGGATGCAGCAGCAGGTGCGCAGAAGGCTATTCCTGCAGCTGGTGCAGATGCCCAGAAGGCAGCTCCAGTTGTTCCAACAAGCCCTGCAAAATAAAAAATAAGAAAAAAGGTACGAAAAAATTTGGTAGAACCATTTTTTTTTCGTACCTTTGCACCCGCTTAACAAGAATATGGTGGACGTAGTTCAGTTGGTTAGAGCGTCAGATTGTGGTTCTGAATGTCGTGGGTTCGAGTCCCACCTTCCACCCAACTATTTTTGAAAAAGCAAAACATAACCAATATGGTGGACGTAGTTCAGTTGGTTAGAGCGTCAGATTGTGGTTCTGAATGTCGTGGGTTCGAGTCCCACCTTCCACCCAAGATAAACCCTGCAAGATTCATTTCTTGCAGGGTTTCTTGTTATATATCCGTATTGAGCGGAATTCTTTTTTGTCATATAAACGAATTACAATAGTACTTCTTAAAGTATATTATAGACTGAAAACATACAAAAAAGCCTGCTAAGGGAAGAAAATATCCCTCTAGCAGGCATTCATATAAGGATGAATTGAAAACCTATCTGATTACTTTCACTTCACCATCCTTAGCAATCTTAACGATGCTGGAAGGCTGATGTGGTTTATGCTCCTGACGGCGGCTCCAGCAAACATAATCTACAGCATTGAGGATTTCCTCGGAGATGTCGCGATAATTCTGTGCAGCAGGCTCACCACTCACATTAGCACTTGTACTTACAATAGGCTTCTGAAAACGGTAACAGAGTTGTTTGGAGAAAGGCTCATAGGTTATACGCATCGCCAGACTTCCATCCTCTGCTACCAGATTATTAGCCACTCCACTCGCATCATCAAGAATAACCGTAGTAGGCTTTACAGGCATGGCAGCATCGATGAAATCCCATGCTACCTGTGGCACATTGCGGAAATAACGCGCCATGCGGTCAGCAGAATCTATCAGGCAGATAAGGGCCTTAGAATCGTCACGTTTCTTTATTTCATAAACTTTCTTTACCGCTTCAGGGTTGGTAGCGTCGCATCCTATGCCCCATACGGTATCTGTAGGATAGAGTATCACTCCACCCTTTCGCATGCACTCTACAGCACGCTTGATGTCTTCATCTACAGTCATAATACTATAAAACTAAAAATCAAAAATCTTTTGAATCTTAAAAATCGTCACTAACATCTTTCTTCAAACACTCATAATAAGCTATGTCCTTCATACCATTGAGAAAAGCAGAAGCATCCATGCGTTTCTTGCCACTGAGCTGCAACTCCTGAATAACGAGCCATTCGTCAAGGCAGGCTACTTGTAACGACTTCCCCTCAACGCGGAGCGATCCCACAGGCGCATCACCACGCTTCATACATGAAAGACGGGTAGAAAATATCTTAAGTACCTGAATTTTCTGTGTACTCTGCTTATGGGATGGATGAGCAGTAGGCTCAGGGAACCTCACGTAATCATCATCGCCCTTAGGATCGTCAAAGAATACTACTGTCTCCTTCTTCTTAATTTCAGTCCATGCACCAGGGTATGGAGAAAGACCGCGGATGAAATCATACACCTGCTTGGCAGGCTTGTGGAAGTCGATGCGGCAAGTATCCTTGAAGATTTTCGGAGCCGGCTTAAGTTCGGCACCCTGTCCTATCATTTCGCTCTGAGGAATGGAACCGATATTGCCATCGGCAGCGATGAGCGCATCAATGGTTTCCAGCGCCAATTCAGCACCAAGATGCATCAACCCGTCATAAACATACTCCACATTTGCCGTCTCCGGAATAGGAAAACGTTTCTGCAGGATGATGCGACCGGTATCAATATCGTGGTCGAGGAAGAAGGTGGTAACACCCGTCTCCTTCTCGCCATTAATCACTGCCCAGTTGATAGGCGCCGCACCGCGATACTGCGGAAGGAGGGCTGCATGTACATTAAATGTACCATATTTCGGCATCGCCCAAACCACCTCTGGCAGCATGCGGAAAGCAACTACCACCTGCAAGTCAGCCTGATAAGAACGCAACTGCTCCACAAAGTCAGGGTCCTTCATCTTTACAGGCTGCAGCACCGGTAAACCATGCTCTACGGCATATTGCTTAACCTGCGAAGGTTGCAGCGTATCCTGATGTCTGCCCACCGGTTTATCAGGCTGGGTAACCACAGCCACCACGTTATAACCGCCCTCTACCAGGCACTTGAGGGATTCTACCGCAAACTCCGGTGTTCCCATGAAAACAATTCTCAAATCCTTCTTCTCCATAAAACACTAATATTTTAAAATAAAACCAGCAAAGCCGTTGAATGCTTCACTCATCGTTCTTCACTCTTCACTTAAAACTCCTACTCTGCCGACATATCCGCTACAATCTGCCTGTACATGGAATAGATTCTAGTACGGCTGATGTAACCCTTAAGTACGCCTGCCACATCAACCACTGGCAGTTGGGCGGCATCGGTTTTATCAAATTTCTGCATCACCTCGTCCATACTGTCATGTTCGGTAAGAACGGCAGCAGGCTGCATCATCAGCTGACGCACGGTGAAATGCTGATACAGTTCGGTGCGGAAGATAATGTGGCGAATCTTCGTAATATCTATTACTCCCAACAGCACACCCGCCTGATCCAAAACAGGCAGAAAGTTGTTGTTACTGCGACTTATCTCACTCACCAGCTTGCTCATCGGCAGATCCGGACCTATCGGATGATAGTCTTTCTCAATGACATCCTGCATGCCCAGCAGGGTGAGCGCAGCCTTGTCAATATGGTGGGTGAGCAGCTTGCCCTCTCTAGCCAGACGCAGGGCGTAGATACTGTGACTCTCGAAGATGCTGATGGTGAGCAGCGAAGAGATGCACACTATCATCAGCGGCATGAAGAGCTGGTAGCCGCCCGTGAGTTCGGCGATGAGGAAGATGCCCGTAAGCGGTGCATGCATCACGCCCGTAATGAGGCCCGCCATACCCATCAGTGTAAAGTTCTGCTCAGGAACATAGACACCTACCTGATTCACATTCCAAAGGCGCGCAAAGAGGAAACCGGCAAAACCTCCGATAATGAGCGAAGGAGCAAAGGTACCACCGCATCCGCCACTACCATTGGTGGCCGAGGTGGCAAAAACCTTGGTAAAGGTTACCAAGGCGATGTAGAGGATGAGCAGCTGGTTGTGCCCGTAGAAGAGCGAACGGCTCATCACCTGCCCCCAGTCTTCCACATTCTGTCCCTTCAGCA
>OLXH01000695.1_pt1 | contig 14888 bp, 13 predicted proteins | sample 1673391 | NCBI WGS metagenome assembly OLXH01 (sample SAMEA103958110, study PRJEB25191) | human gut metagenome | reverse complement strand
TAGGCACGGTACAGGAATGTGACAATCTGCGCTCTGGTGCAGGTATTCCCGGAGCCGAACAGGCCGCCGCCGAGCAGGATGGCGAACATGATCCAGAAACCGTTGATGCCGGTGGAGTTGCCGAGGATCTTCGGCCCGATGATATTGCCGTCGATCTGCTGCAGGACAATGATGAAGATGACGTAGATCAGGCACTTCATCGGCGAGACAAGCAGAATGATCAGCGCCGTCGGCACCGCGCCGATAAACGGGCCGAACACGGGGATGATGTTCGTCACGGCGACGATCACGCTCACGAGCACGACATACGGCATGCGCATGATCGCACAGCAGATATAGCAGATGACGCCGATGATGGCGGAGTCAATGACCTTGCCGCTGATAAAGCCCATGAACGCCGTGTCCGTGAACCGGATAGCCTTGAGGATGCGCTTGGAGGCCTTGACGGAAAACAGGCTGTAGAGCACCATCTTGGACTTTGCGAGAAACAGCTCCATATTCGACAGCACATAGCAGGCGACGACGAAGCCGATGAGCACATCGAGGATCGCGCGCAGGACGGCGTAAATGCCGGTCGTCACGCTCGTGACCACCTTGCCCATGGACGGCAGCAGCGCAGTCTTCGCCCAGTCGAGCAGGCTGTCCGACACGTTTCCGGTTGCGGAGAGGAGCACTTCCTCCACCTCGGGATTGTTCTCAAAGAACTTGTTGATCCACCCGGTGATCGTGTCATAGTAATCCTGCGAGTTGAGCACGATGCTCTCCACGCTCGTGTAGATCTGCGGGATGATGAGCCAGATGAGGGCGGCGATGATGAGCAGCGCGACCAGAATCGAGAGCGCAACGGACAGGCCGCGCGCAAGTGAGGTGCGCACCGGTTTTTTCGGGCGGATCTTTTTGAGCAGCGGCTCAAAGAGCTTGCGCTGGAATACCTTCGTCAGCGGCCAGAGCAGGTAGGCGATCACCATGCCCCAGATGATCGGGCTGAGGATGCCGAGCAGCGAACTGATCGCATCGCCGATCGATTTGCCGTGCTGCAGCAGCATGTAAAACAGAATGCAGCACGCGATCACGCCGAACGCCGTGATGCCCCAGCCGAGGTATTTGTTTTTCGGATCAAATCGCTTCATAAACCGTCTCCCCCATCGCGCCCGGCGGCGCCCACCAGTGTCTGTAATCAGTCGGATTTATTTTACTATCATGTGCCCGCACCGTCAAGCCGGTAATCCCGGGCTTTTCGCACATTTCCGACACGGTGCGCCGTATCTTGACACGCTCTGAGCGGTTTGGTGTGCAAAAGCCTGTGCAAATTGTGGGGACCCGGACTGCTTTTCCACGCGCCACCGGCATAGGGTGATAAGGAGAAATCAACGGAAAGGGCTGAGCATATGAAACGATGGACCTGTCTGCTGCTGGCGGCGCTGCTGCTGCTCACACCCGTAATGGCGCTCGAGCAGCCCACGGACGAAGAGCTGAAGATATCCGCACCGTCGGCGATCCTGATGGAGCGCTCGACCGGCACAGTGTTATATGAGAAAAACGCCGATGAGCACCTATCCCCCGCCAGCGTGACGAAGATCATGACGCTGCTGCTTATCATGGAGCAGCTCGACAGCGGCCAGCTGAATACGAGCGACATCGTGACCGCCAGCGCCCACGCCAGCTCCATGGGCGGCAGCCAGATCTGGCTCAAAGAGGGCGAGCAGATGAGTGTGGACGAGATGCTCAAGTGCATCGCCGTCAACTCCGCCAACGACTGCGCCGTCGCCATGGCCGAGCACATCTCCGGTTCCGAGGAGGCGTTCGCCAAGCGCATGAACGACCGCGCAAAAGAGCTGGGCATGGAAAACACGCAGTTTCTCAACCCCGGTCACTACACGACGGCGCGCGACATTGCGTGCATGTCCCGCGCGCTGCTGGCCCATCCGCGCATCCGCGAGTACACCACCATCTGGATGGACACCGTGCGCGACGGCCGCTTCGGCCTCGCCAACACCAACAAGCTCATCCACGCCTACCCCGGCGCGACCGGCCTGAAAACCGGCTACACCCAGCAGGCCATGCACTGCCTGTCGGCCAGTGCCGAGCGCGACGGCGTGGAATACATCGCCGTGGTGCTGCACGCCGAGAGCTCCAAGGCGCGCTTTGCCGACGCGGCGACGCTGCTCAACTTTGCATTTGCCAACTATTCGCTCTATTCCATCGCGGCCAACACGGTCATTCCGCCCGTACGCGTGCAGTTTGCGGAAACGGACAGCGTGCAGCCGGTGCTCTCCGGCGCGGACGCCATCGTCGTGCGCAAGGGTACGGCCGCGCCGCAGACGGATATCGCGCTCGACGAGGATCTGCGCGCCCCCCTGGAGCCGGGCGCGCAGGTCGGCACCGTGACCGTCACCGACAGCGGCGGCGACACGCTCATCCTGCCGCTGGTCGTTCCGGACGGTGCTGCGCGCATCTCGACGGCGCATCTCTGGCTGCAGCTGCTGCGCGCGCTGTGAGACGACAGATTTTCGGTTGCGAAATCCGGATTATCGTGTATACTGGTGATATCCTTTAAGAGAGAAGGTATCGCAATGATCAAAGTGGATCTCTCCGGCGCGGCCGGATTTTTTGACCCCGCAGGGCCGGACTATGCGGCCGCCGCACAGGCGCACCGCACGCTGCTCGAGCACTCGGGCGCCGGTGCGGAGTTTACCGGCTGGCTCGATCTGCCGGGGCGTGTGCAAAACGGCGAGCTCAAGCAGATCCTCGCCGCCGCATCCCGCATCCGCGGCCGCGCACAGGCGCTGGTCGTCGTAGGCATCGGCGGGTCGTATCTCGGCGCAAAGGGCGCCGTGGAGCTGCTGCGGCCGCACCCGCAGCCCGGCGACCCGAAAATTCTCTTTGCCGGCAACTCCCTGTCCCCGGACGCGCTGATGCATCTGCTCGAGGAACTGGGCGATCTGGACTTTGACCTGAACGTTGTCTCCAAGTCCGGCACCACGCTCGAACCGGCACTCGCATTCCGGATGTTCCGCGGCCTGCTGGAGGCAAAGTACGGCCCGGAAAAGGCCAAAAAGCACATCTTCGCCACGACGGACGCCCACCGCGGCGTGCTCAAGCACATGGCGGATGAAGAGGGCTGGGAGACGTTCGTCGTCCCGGACGACGTCGGCGGGCGCTACAGCGTGCTGTCTGCCGTCGGCCTGCTGCCGATGGCCGCCGCCGGCATCGACGTGCAGACCGTGATCGGCGCGGCCATCGAAGCCTTTGCCGCCATGAGCGCGCAGTCGCCCGAAAACCCCGCCTGGCAGTATGCCGCCGCGCGCCAGCACCTGTATCAGCTGGGCAAGACGACCGAGATCCTCGCCTGCTATGAACCGTCGTTCCGCTTCATGGCCGAGTGGTGGAAGCAGCTCTACGGCGAGAGCGAGGGCAAAAACGGCATCGGCATCTTCCCCGCCTCCGTCGAATACAACGCCGACCTGCACTCCATGGGTCAGTATATTCAGGACGGCCCGCGCACGCTCATGGAGACCGTCGTCTCGTTCGAGCAGCCGCAAAATGAGTTCACCGTCCCGTTCGCCATGGGCGACCCCGACCGGCTCAACTATCTCGCCGGGCGCAGGCTCAGTGACATCAGCCGCATGGCACAGGAGGCCGTCAAGGCCGCGCACATCTCCGGCGGCGTGCCGAATCTGGAGGTGCGTGTGCCGAAGCGCGACGAAGCCGGCTTTGCCTGGCTGGTGTGCTTCTTCGAGCTGGCGTGTGCCATTTCGGGCTATATGTCCGGCGTCAATCCGTTCGATCAGCCCGGCGTTGAGGCATATAAGAAGAATATGTTCTCCCTGCTCGGCAAACCGGAGGCAAACTGAGAAAAGTTATCGTTGCAGTCGGCGCGAAAACGTGCTAATCTAGGCATAGGGTATCACCCTGACTTTCAAAAGGAGTGTGATTGACATATGGTCCAGCTGATCATGGGTCTCAAAGGTTCCGGCAAAACGAAGCGTTTGGTGGAAATGGTCGCCACGGCCGTCCGCGAGGAATCCGGTTCTGTCGTGTGCATTGAAAAAGATAAAAAACTTACGTATGACATTCCCTATCAGGCTCGCCTGATCTACGCCTGCGACTACGCATACGCGATGGGCTCTTACGATTTCTTCAAGGGCTTCCTCAGCGGCCTGCATGCCGGCAACTACGACATCACCCATGTGTTCGTTGACAACTTCACGAAAATGCTCTCTGAGGTCTCTGAGCCGCAGATCGCGGAGTTCCTGGCCTGGCTGAATGATTTCTCCGAGCGGGAACACATTCAGTTCACCCTGTCTCTGAGCATGGATCCTGCGACGACCGGCAGCGAGATTACCAAATACATGATCTGACACACGGCAAAACCGCCGCTCCGACATCCGGAGCGGCGGTTTTTTGCACGCATCATTCGGCGAGCTCGCGGTACATGGCCGCGGCGTCGTCTTTTTTTGCGTTTTCTGTGACGGCAAGCACTTCCACCTTCACGGTGCGCTGGCCGAAGGCGATCTCGATCACGTCGCCGACCTTGACGTCATACGACGCCTTGGCCGTGCGCCCGTTGACCGTGATGCGCTGACCGTCGCAGGCATCGTTTGCCACGGTGCGGCGCTTGATGAGCCGCGAAACTTTCAGATATTTGTCCAGGCGCATAGGCATCCTCCTGTGAAAAACGCTCCGGGTCCGGCCCGGAGCGTTTGATCGTTCTTATTTGGAAACAGCGTCCTTGAGCACTTTGCCGGCCTTAAAGACGGGCACGCGCGTCGCCGGGATCTCGATCTCTTCCTTGGTCTTGGGGTTGCGGCCGATACGGGAGCCGCGCTCCTTGATGTCGAACACGCCGAAGCCGACGAGCTGCACCTTTTCGCCGACCTCGAGGTTGGCGGTGATGGTGTCAAACGTCGCGTTGACGGCCTTCTCGCTGTCCTTCTTGGACAGGCCGGTCTTTTCGGCAACTGTTGCGATCAGTTCTGCCTTATTCATGATGGTAATCCTCCTACTTCATGTTTGTGTTGGCATATGCCACGATATAGAATTCCGCACAGGTCTCTCACTGCTGTGCAGATTTCTTTCCTTTGTTGTGCGCACCGGCAGTCTGCTTGGCCTGCTGCCAGAGCGGCTGCATCTGCGCGAGCGTGCGCTGCTCAAGCGGCACACCGCTGTCCGCTGCTGCGGCCTCCATGGCGGCAAAGCGGCGGATGAATTTTTCGCACGCGGCGTGGGCCGCCTGCTCGGGATCGACCGCGCCACCTTCACGGCGGCGAACAACAGGTCGCCCAGCTCTTCGGCCACGGCGTCCGCGTTGCAGGAGGCCACGGCCTCGCGCAGCTCCCGCGTCTCTTCTTCGACCTTGTCGAGCGCCGCATCCGTATCCGGCCACTCAAAGCCGGTTTTAGCTGCCTTGGCCTGGATCTTCTCACAGCGCCAGAGCGCCGGCAGGCTGCGGGCCACGCTGTCCATCGCCTCGGCGGTGGTCGTCTGCGCGCGCTCGCGCTGCTTGATCGTGTCCCAGTCCGGCGCATCCGGCTCGTCGCGCCGGAACACGTGCGGGTGCCGGTAGACGAGCTTTTTGCAGGCAGCGTCCGCAACGTCGTCAATATCAAAATGCCCGGCCGCGCGCTCAATATCCGTGTGGAACAGCACCTGCATGAGCACATCGCCCAGTTCTTCCTTCAGGTGCGCCGTGTCACCGACGTCGATAGCCTCACAGGCCTCGTACGTCTCCTCCAGGAAGTTGCGGCGGATGCTCTCGTGTGTCTGCACCTGATCCCACGGACAACCGTCCGGTGAGCGCAGGAACGTGATGAGCGCCACGAAGTCACGCAGGTCATAGCTTTCTTTGCAGAGAAAATCTAACACAATTTCGCTCCTTCTGCAACCCTTTTTTGAAAAAACCATTGAATATTCAGGATTTTTCGGTGTTATGTCATCTGATGTGCAAAACTTTCGCAAGCTTCTCGCCCTTCGGGATGAGCTGCAGATCGGCAAGTGTGATCGCATGCGTTTTCACGACTGCGGCCAGATACGTCACGACAGCGCAGGCCATCGACACGAGCATGGCCAGCGCCATGCGCTTCCAGCTCAGGTCGCCGCCCATGGCGGCGGACAGGCCTGCATACACCCCCCAGGCCACGACTGCCATCATCAGCGTGCTCAGCAGCGGGCGCACAAGCGCCCGGCCGACGTTCGGCCGCTCACGGAGCGTTTTGCACAGGAAAATGTGGTTCATGGTGCAGATGACAAGATAGCACGCGAGCGTTCCGACCGGCGCGCCGGTGATATTCAGCTCCGGCACTGCGATCAGAAACCAGTTGACCGCGATCTTCGCAAGGCCCCCGGCCAGCATGGAATAGACCGGATAGATCTCATGCCCGGTCGCCTGCAGGACCGCTGTGGTAATCAACGAAATGCACACAAACACCGACGCAACGCCCAGCAGCATCAGCAACGTGGGACCGACCGCGTTGCTGCGCGGATAGAGCACGTTGACGATCGGGTAAGACAGCACGGCAAGACCGATGCCCATCGGCATGGCAACTGCCGCGGAGATGCGCAGCGCGGACTCCGCAATGGTTTTCGACTGCGTATACTTTCCCTGCACGACTGCCGCCGCGATGGCCGGGACGATGCTGATCGTCATCGGCGTCACGAAAGCGGCCGGAAGATTATACAGCGTCTGCACCTTGCCGTAAACGCCGTAGAGGACGTTGGCATACGACTCGGAATAGCCGAGCGCCGTCTGCAAGCGGTACATGATGAGCTTTGTGTCCACGAGATTGATGATGCTCAGCACGCTGGAGCCGAGCGCGATCGGGATGCTGATGCGCAGCAGCGTGGCAAGAATATGCCCTGCGGACTCCGGCACATCCGGATCTGCGACCGGTTTTTCCGGATAGTGGCGGTGATAATAGATCGCCACATAGATCAGTGCAAAGCCGCCGCCCGCCGTAACGCCGAAGATGGCACCCGCCGAGGCGACCGGCAGGCTCTTGCCCGCGCGCGTAAAGCTCCACGCAAGCACGAGACCGACCACGACCTTGCCCGCGACCTCGAGGATCTGCGAGACGGTCGTCGGCTTCATGTTGCTCATGCCCTGGGCATAGCCGCGGTACGTGCTTGTCAGGTACACGAGCACAAGCGCTGGTGACAGCGCCCAGATGCTCTGCGCCGCGCGGACATTGTTGAGCATCCCGGCCAGCTCCGTCGGGAACAGGAACATGACCAGTCCGAGCAGCAGACCGAAAATGGCAAACGTCAGCCAGGCCACGCGGAAGATCTTGCGCGCCTGCACGGGACGGCCGAGTGTGTCCGCCTCGCTGATCATGCGCGAGAGCGCGACCGGCATGCCCGCCGTGGCCATGTTGAGAAAGACGTAATAGATATTGTAGGCAACGGAGAAATAGCCGTATCCCTCGTCGCCAAGAATATTGCCGAGCGGGATCTTATAGATCGCGCCGAGGATCTTGATGACCACAACGCCGGCCGTCATCATGGCCGCGCCGTGGAGATAGTTCTGCTTGCTGCTTTCCTGCAAAGCGCACTCCCTCCCCGCTGAAATTTCACGTGCCGGTATACTTTACACTACCGGACAGAAAAAATCAAGGGAATGCAGTGCATTCCCTTGATTTGCGGTTCTTTTTTTCGATCAGGCCTTGCGCACGGAGTCGATGTGGCGCGTCAGGTCGAGCATCTTGTTCGAGAAGCCCCACTCGTTGTCGTACCACGCCATGAGCTTGACGAAGTGATCGTTGAGCGCGAGGCCGGCCTTGGCATCAAAGATGCTGGTGTGCGGGTCGGTGATGAAGTCGGAGGAGACGACCTCGTCGTCGACATACTCGACAACACCGGCCATCGGGCCTTCCGCAGCGGCCTTGACGGCAGCGCAGATCTCATCATACGTCGCAGCCTTCTCGAGGCGGCAGGTCAGGTCGACGATGGACACGTCCGCACTCGGGATGCGCATGGAGGTGCCGGTCAGCTTGCCCTGCAGGGCCGGAATAACCTTGCCGACCGCCTTGGCGGCGCCGGTGCTGGTCGGAATAATGTTGCCGTGCACGCCGCGGGACAGGCGCCAGTTCTTCTTGGAGAAGCCGTCGACGACCTGCTGGGTAGCCGTGTCGGCATGGACGGTGGTCATGAGGCCCTCGACGATGCCGAAGTTATCGTTGATGATCTTGGCCAGAGGCGCCAGGCAGTTCGTGGTGCAGGAAGCGTTGGACACGATCTTGATGTCCGGGGTATATGCGTCGAGGTTGACACCGCAGACAAACATCGGCGTATCGTCCTTGGACGGGCCGGAGAGCACAACGACCTGCGCGCCGGCATCCAGATGATCCTGCGCCTTTTCCTTGGTCAGGAACGCACCGGTGCACTCGAGCACAAACTCGACACCCAGCTCGCCCCAGGGCAGGAGCTTCGCGTCACGGTTGTTGAGCAGCGAAACACGCTTGCCGTTGACGATCAGGGCCGGGTTCTCGCCGTTCTCGTAATCGACGGTGCCGTTGAAGCGGCCGTGCACGGAATCGTACTTCACGGTATACGCCAGCTGCTCCGGCGTTTTATCCGGCGCGTTGACGGCGACGACCTCGATATCGTCGGCGCAGATCGCAGCGCGGAACACCAGACGGCCGATGCGGCCGAAGCCATTGATGCCAATTTTAATCATGCTCTATTCCTCCTGTTATATCTGCTGCGCACAGCACGCAGCGCAATTTCTTACGCCTACATTCTATAACAATTCCGCCGAAAGCGCAACCACATTCTTACCGGTGCGGCCAGCTGTGTCGATCATTTGTTACAAAATTTCACTTTTATTTGTGTTAAAACTTGTATCTATTGACGAGTTCTGCTATACTGTTTTTTAATACATCTTAGGGGGGATTGGAAAATGAGCAATACTTTGATCATCGACTCGCTCAACACGCTGTTCTCGATGAGCAACACCGCCGTGCTCGGCGCGCAGGAGCAATTCGTCGCGTTTATGAACCCGGCAGCACAGGAGCTTTTTCGCGGCGACCGCACGAATCACAAGCTCTCCGAGCTGCTGCCGGCGCACATCACAGAAGCCTCAGCCACGGAATTCGTCACGTCAGCAACGATCGAAAAACGCCACGTCATCATCTCCGTGACGTCGTTTGGTGCGTTTCGGCTGTTTTCGCTCGTACCGCAGGATGAAAATGCCCTGCGGGCCGGGGCACAGTTTGCACCGTTTCTGGCGTCGCTCAACGCCTTCCGTATGCTCACGACGTATTTCTCGGACTACGCCATGCAGCTCAGCGACGTGCGCTTCCGGCGCAACGCCGCCGAACTGACGCAGTTTTACTACCGGCTGCTGCGCTTTACGCTCAACGCCTCCACGGCCTCCGGTCTGTATGACGGCACGCTTGCATTCATGCCGCAGCTGTGCGACCTGGGCAAAGAGTGCCGGACGCTGCTTGACAACATCCAGCCGATCACCGACGCCAACGGCATCGTGCTCGAGGTCAGCATCCCGGACGAGCCGATCAACTGCGCGCTCGACACGGCGCTCATCCAGCGGATGCTGCTCAACATCATTGCCAACTGCACGGAGCGCTGCAAGCACGGCGACCGCATCCGCTTTACCGTCGCGCAGGAGGGGGACCACGCCGACATCACCATCCGTGACGACGGCGTGCGCATCCCGCCGGCAAAGCTCGGGACGATCTTCATCCCGCTGCGCGTGACCGGTGTGGACTTCTCCGATCTGAGCAGCAACAACTTTGGCCTGACGGTCGCGCTCGGCATTGCAGAAAAGCACAACGGCACCATCCTGCTCGAGAGCAACGAGTGGGGCGGGACCACGTTCCACGTTGTGCTCAGTACGTCGCTGCCGGAAACGAGCCTCTTCCGCGCACCGAAGGTGCCATATGCCCACGCGCAGGATGATCCCATCCTGGTCTACCTGTCCGATCAAATGCCGGATCGGGCGCTGTAAGCAATTCCAATATCAAATGGCGTGCCGCCCGCCGTCTTTTTACTCGGTTGTCAGGTAACGCGCGCGCAGCGTCTCCCGTTCGGACGCGCCGACGCCGAGCGCCTGCGTCAGGAATGCATCCACGCTGCCGTACCGCGCCGCGATCGCATCGCGCGCCGCCGTCAGGAACGCCGCGTCCGCGCGGTCAAACGTGCGGATGACCTCCCGCTCCGCCTCACTCAGGTCATAGTCCGCGACCGCCGTCAGCAGGCAGTCGGTCGAGGCGGCCATACGCTCGTTGGTGACCAGATAGTTTTCCACAATGACCGGCCAGTCCACGCCCAACGCCGTGAGCAGCAGCATTGTGCCGACGCCGACGCGGTCCTTCCCCGCCGTGCAGTGATAGAGCAGCGCGCCGTCCGTCTGCGCGAGCAGGAGTGCAAAAAACTGCCGGTAATGCGCGATGGCAAATTCCTGCGTGACGAGACTGCAGTACAGCTCACACATGAACGCCCGCTCCCGGCCGGCCATCGCTTTTGCATGCGCGACAACGGCCGCATAGGGGTCGGCGTGCTCCTCCCGCGTCAGGCCGGCCGCCGCCTGCTGCACGATCGGACAGTGGACATACTGCACGTCCGGCAGGACACGGTCCGGCTTCTGCTCCCGCTCGAGGTCGGTGCGAAAGTCCACGACCGTGCGCAGCGGATATTGGCTGAGCGTCTGCGCATCCGGCTCCGTAATACCGGCGAGCTCGCCGCTGCGCAGCAGCAGGCCCGGACGGACCGTGCGGCCGTCCGTGGTGGGCAGGCCGCCGAGGTCACGCGCGTTCGGCGCGCCGCGCAGCAGCCAGCGCTCAGAGTTTGAAAAGTTGTTTTCCATTTTGCAGTGTCACCTCCGCGACTTGGTCTGTCGTCATGTCCTTGATCTCCGCGATGCGCGCGGCAATATACGGCAGGTTGCGCGAATCGTTGCGCTTGCCGCGGTTCGGCACCGGGGCCAGATAGGGCGAATCCGTTTCAAGCAGCATCCGGTCGGCCGGGCAGGCGGCGATCACATCCAGCGCCTTGACGGCATTCTTATACGTGATCGGCCCGTCAAAGCCGAGATACCAGCCGCGGCGCAGCAGCTCGCGCGCCATCTCCACGCTGCCGGAAAAGCAGTGGAACACGCCGCGCAGGCCCGGATAGTCGCACACGATGCGCAGGCTGTCGCCGTGCGCCTCCCGGTCGTGGATGATGACCGGGAGATCCAGCTCCAGCGCAAGCTCCAGCTGAGCGCGCAGCATGATCTCCTGCGTCGCCTTCGTGGAGGTGTCCCAGTAATAGTCCAGACCGATCTCGCCGATGGCGCAGACTTTCGGCTGCGCCGCCAGCGCTCGGATCTGCTCCAGACTGTCGTCCGTCCAGCCGGCGGCCTCCTCCGGATGCCAGCCGACGGCGGCATAGACAAAATCATATGCCTGCGCGATGGCAACGGCACGCGCGGACGTCACGGCGCAGTCACCGGGGTCCACGATAAGCGCGACACCGCTCTCATGCACGGCACGCAGCACCTCGTCACGGTCGGCGTTGAACTTTCCGCTGTCGTAGTGCGCGTGGGTATCGAAATACTGTGTCATTCGGCGTGATAGGTCGCAGCCGGGCGGCGCTTGTGTTCGCTGCGGCTATGATAGCGGTCGATGATGGCCTTGTCGTGCTCGTTGGCCTCGCCGGTGAGGATGTACTTATCTATGGCGGCGTAGGTCACGCCCATCTCCTGCTCGTCCGTCTGGCCCTCGAAGAGGCCGGCGGACGGCGCCTTGCGGATGATGTTCTCCGGCGCGTGCAGCCAGGTCAGAAACTCGTAAATTTCCGTCACGGTCAGGTCGGCAATGGGGTTGAAGTCATACGCGCCGTCGCCCCACTTCGTGAAATAGCCCATATATGCCTCGCTGCGGTTGCCGGTGCCAGCGACGAGACGGCCCTCGGCCGCGCCAATGGTATAGAGCGTGAGCATGCGCAGACGCGGGGCGATGTTCGACGTCGCCATCTGGTTGAGCGTCGTGACGGCGGAGACCGTCTGCATGACGAGCTCCTTTTCCGCCGTGAGGTCGACCGTGCGCGTTTCGATATTGAACTGCTCAGCCACGGCCAGACCGTCGGTCATGTCCTCGCCGAAGTTGCGCTTGGAGGCGCACGGCATCATGATGCCGACCGTGTTGTCGCACGCGGCCTTGCAGAGGATGCCGACGAGCGCGCTGTCCTTGCCGCCGCTGTTTCCGTAGATGACGCCCTTGGCGCCGCTGCTTTTGAGCAGGTCGCGGATAAAGGCGACGCGGTTTTCAAATTCTTTTGCATAATCTCGCATGATTTCCACTCCGTTTCTTTCGTTACTCCTGGATCATAGCCAGAAATTCAGCTTCCGTAATAATGGGTGTGCCGAGCGTGAGCGCCTTTTGATACTTCGAGCCGGTGTTTTCCCCGGCGAGCAGATAGGACGTCTTTTTTGACACGGAGGAACTCGTCTTGCCGCCGAAGCGCTCGATGATGGCGCTGGCCTCGTCGCGGCTGAAATGCTCGAGTGCGCCGGTGAGCACGAACGTCTTACCGGCAAAGCGGCGGTCCACCACCTGCTCCTTGGAATCGAAGCTGACGCCCGCGTCGCGCAGCAGCCGGATCTGGTGCTGCGACTGCGGATTATCGAACCACGCGCGCAGGTACGCCGCCGTCGTCGGGCCGACGTCCGGGATGGCCATGAGCTCCTCCTCCGTCGCCGCCATGAGCTTGTCCAGCGTGCCGAAGTGCATGGCCAGCATCTTGGCTGCCTTCTGCCCCACCTGCCGGATACCGAACGCGCACAGCAGGCGCGCCATGCCGGCGTCCTTACTCTTTTCGATGGCTGCCATGAGGTTCTCGGCCGATTTTTTCCCCATATGGTCCAGCGCCGCGACCGACTGCGGCTCGAGCGCATACAGCTCCGCCGGGGAGTGCACGAGCCCCGCCTCGATCAGCGACTGGCACAGCGAGATGCCGAGGCCGTCGATGTCCATTGCCTCGCGGGAGGCAAAGTGCGCAATGTTGCGCAGCCGCTGCGCCGGGCACTCCGCGCCCGTGCAGCGCAGGGCCGCCCCGTCCGGATCGCGCACGACGGGCGCGCCGCACTCCGGGCAGGTGTCCGGCATATGAAACGGCACCGTACCCTCCGGCCGCTTGTCGCGCACGACGGAGAGGATCTCGGGGATGATCTCCCCCGCCTTCTGCACGAGCACCGTGTCGCCGATGCGCAGGTCAAGGTTGTCGATGAAGTCCTGATTGTGCAGCGTGGCATTCGTGACGGTCGTACCGGCCAGACGCACCGGCTCAATGACCGCCTTCGGCGTGAGCACGCCCGTGCGGCCGACCTGCACGACGATGTCGCGCACGCGGCTCTCCTTCTTCTCCGGCGGGTACTTATATGCCACCGCCCAGCGCGGGAACTTTGCCGTGCTGCCGAGATACTGTCGCTGCGCAAGGTCGTTGATCTTGATGACCGCGCCGTCGATGTCGAATGGGAACGTCTCGCGGTTGTCGCCGATCCAGTCGATGCGCGCGCAGCAGGCATCGAGCGTTTCACAGCGCTGATACGGCACGACCGGGAAACCCAGCGATGCCAGATAATCCAGCGTTTCCGTGTGCGTGGCGAACGTGCGGTCACTGTCAAACTGGAGGTTGAAGATGATGATATCCAGCTTGCGCGCCGCCGCGACCTTCGGGTCCTGCTGGCGCACGGAGCCCGCCGCCGCGTTGCGCGGATTGGCCAGCAGCGGCTGCTCGAGCAGCTCGCGCTCGGCATTGAGCGCCGCAAATACTTCGTGCGACATATAGACCTCGCCGCGCACGATGAGCTTTGCGGGCGCGTTGTCGAGCTTGAGCGGCAGATTGCGCAGCGTGCGGAGATTCTCCGTCACGTCCTCGCCGGTGATGCCGTCGCCGCGCGTGGCGCCGCGGACGAACACGCCGTTTTCATACTCGAGCGACATGGACAGGCCGTCGATCTTCGGCTCGACGCAATAGTCATGCGCCTGCGTGAGCGCACCGTCCATGCGCGCGCCGAACGCGCGCAGCTCGTCGAACGAAAACACATCCTGCAGGCTCTCGAGCGGCACCTGATGGCGCACCTGCGCAAAGGTATTGAGCGCGTAGCCGCCGACATGCTGCGTCGGCGAATCGGGCGAGGCATACTCCGGGTGCGCAGCCTCAAGCTCTTCGAGCCTGCGCATGAGCGTGTCATATTCAAAGTCGCTGATCTCGGGTGCGTCCTTCACGTAATAGAGAAAATTTGCGTGTTCCAGCTGACGGCGCAGCGTCAGAATCTCTTCGCGTACATCCATGTTGTTTACTCCACTTCCACATACGTCTGGGGCACCTTGCCGACGATGACCGTCTCGGCCAGCAGGACGTTCGTGCCCACGGTCTCGGTCTGGTGCTCCCAGGGCACCAGAATGTCGAGGTCCATCTTCACGTTCAGATATAGTTGATATTTGCTCTGGTTGATCGCGGCCGACACAAGCTCATTGTGGTAGCTTACATCCGACGTCGTCAGCACGAGGACGCGCACCGGCAGCGGCAGCTTCAGCCCGGGCAGAAAATTCACGCCGAAGAGCGTCTCGAGCGGAATGTCCAGCTCGACCTGTCCGTCATCGCCGTCCATCATGTGCTCGAGCACGAGCGAGGACACCTGCCCCACGTGCTCGGTATCGATGCTCACGGCCGTGATGGTCCCGTCGGCATCCGTGCGGTAGGTATAATAGTCGCCCTGCACCTGTGCCTGCGCCGCCGTGACGGCAGCGTTGATCTTCAGCTGCATGAGGTCACAGGCGGAGTTGACGGCCAGCTGCGTGATCAGGTGCAACACCGACACGGTGAAATACGCCATACTGCCCAGCAGGACGAGCACCAGCAGCAGCGCCGCCAGCTTCCGCTTCGGCCGC
>OLXH01000693.1_pt1 | contig 14903 bp, 10 predicted proteins | sample 1673391 | NCBI WGS metagenome assembly OLXH01 (sample SAMEA103958110, study PRJEB25191) | human gut metagenome | reverse complement strand
GCAGGCCAGCGCATGGCCGGTGCCCCACGGCTTTGTGCGTCCCTCCGGAACTTCTATGCCCTCCGGCAGGCGGTCAAGATCCTGATAGACGTAGGACACATGGAAATACTGATCCATGCGGTCAGCAATACATTCGCGGAACTCTTCCTCCATCTCGCGCTTGATGATAAACACCACGTCGCGGAAGCCCGCGCGCCATGCGTCAAACAGCGAAAAATCAATGAGGATATGTCCTTCCGGGTCGACCGGCTCGATCTGCTTGAGGCCGCCAAAGCGGCTGCCCATGCCCGCGGCCATGATCACAAGAGTTGGTTTTTGTCTGTCCATTTTTTCACGTCTCCTGCTCCGTTTTTTATTCTGAGCTCATCTTAGCCGGGTCTGCAGCGGAAAGCAACGTTTCCCCCTACTCTGTGCAGTATCGTATAAATTCCATGCGGTATATGGAAAAAAATATTGCATTTCCAAGTACCTTGTGATAAATATAGTGCAAAAGGAGGCTTCACTATGCAGATCAAGAACCTCTCCTCCGCGCAGACATTCGGCACTGTCATCGCCTCGCTCCCGGACGATATGCCGTGCACCAGTCATTGCTGTGTCCGTGCCGGCGAACCCATAAAAGAGTGGCTGTCGCAGGAGCCAGTCGTTCTGGATTATGTTTCCGGGATGCCGCTGCTTGTAATCTATGAAGCAGAGTCTTACAGTCTCTACTATCTCGACCGTGTCTTTAAGTTGCGCCCCGGTGTCCGGTTTTCAGTCACCGCGCTGGATGCCCTCTGCTGCTTTGACATCTGCACCGCGCGTCCCGATGTGCTTTCACTTCTGGGCGAGCACCCGGCGGAGATATTCTACGGTGCCTCCAGCGATCTGAAGCTGGAGCGGCTCTATACCTTTTTCTATCAGGAATGCAGTAGGGATTTTTACTTCCGCGGCGAACAGCATGAGGCACTGGAGTTGGTCTATGTCGACCGGGGCGAACTGCACAATCTGGTCGGCGGCGTGGATATTCTGCTCCGGCCACAGCAGATGCTGCTCATCAACCGGAACATCTGGCACATGCAGTATGCCGATCTTCCCGTCAGCTTTCTAACCGTCTCTTTCCGTGCGGCCGTCGATTCCCCCCTGCTCTTCTCTCTGCGGCCAGGTCCTTGCGCTTACCGCACGCCAGATCACACTGCTGCGCCGGATGCTGGACGAACACAGCAGTACAGACTTCGCATATGATTGTGTGGAGAGCCTTTTGAAACTGCTTCTGGCTGACCTGATCCGCTGCGAAAAAAAGCGTTCCTTCCAACCCGCAGCGCAGCTCCCATCCACCAGTCACGCCGAACAGCGCATCGCTGACCAACTGGTACAGATCATTTCCTCTAAAGCAGGAGAAAAGATCACGTTACAGCAGCTCGCCGATGCCGCGCACATCAGCACAACCTACCTGCACCGTATTTTTCGCACACAGCTCGGCATGACGCCGGGCAATTATCTGGCAAAGATCCGCATTGAGGAAAGTAAGCTCCTTCTCCGAGACGGCACGCTGTCCATGGGTGAAATTTCCTTACGCATGGGCTTCTCCAGCCAGCAGCACTTTTCTCGTCAGTTTCGCACCGTGGCCGGCATGACGCCTTCTGAGTACGTGCGGACACTGCGCTGAGCAGATATAAAAGGCAGGCGGACCGCTTCATCAGAAATGATCCCCCGCCTTTTCGTTTATGCGCGATATCTATCACATTCTGAGCAAGAATGTGCCGTACAATCCAGCTGCCTGCACAGGAGGATAAGCCCCCTGTAGCTCGCTAGATTTCTCAAAAAAAGCCTTTGAAATGCTTGCCCATATGGGGTTTATAGTCTTAAATGCCTCTCCGTTACCTTCGTTGGGGTAATCTGTCATCCTCGTTTTTTGGCCGCCTAACCGACAGTCTGCTTTGTTGCGCCATTTTTTAGGATGTTTTTGTCACTGATTTGTTTCAAACTCGATGACCTCCAATTTGTATGCGGTAATCCCTACTTTGTAGTTCGTCGAACACCTACATTATATAGGTATCATACTGATTTAACCATGTTAATGGCTGTGACACGAGCGCAGAATCCAACTCAACCGCGCCCTTTGGAAAAACAAAGTATTCTCCATTCTTTACAACCAAGTCGACCGCAATATGCGAGTCCTTCAGCATCTGAACCAATAAATTTGCAAATGTGCCTCGCTCTAAAAAGGCATAACCGTCACGCTTTATGGGCAGCACATTTGTGAATGCGATATAATACGAGAAGAAGTTCTTGGGTTCATCCGCATTTTCTGCAAAAACACGAATGCAATGGTTATATCGATTGTCGCCACGCTGCTCATTCATATACGTATTGCTTATTTGCGTTCCAGTTGTACTGCAAAAGCGTAAATACTCTTTCGTACTGATTCCCGAAAAACTGCGGTCTGTCGGAATTCCGTTCAAGAAATTGAATAGAATTGTAAGAAAATGTTGATATTTTTTATTGTCGCACAGTCCAATTCCCAGTTGCTCTCTATAGCTTAAGAAATCCATTTTTATCTCCCTTCGTATTCTGACGTGCAGTATGCCGGGGTTTAAATTTACAAGACCATCATAACCGTTCTTCCTGAAAAATACAAGAGCACTCTCTTTCCGGCAAAAAACACAAAAAATACTGTACTACAATCGCGCATCCCTGCTGCAGAAATTCTGCAGCAGGGGTCGTTTGTTATATGTCGATCTATACAATAAACCGATTTACAGTTCACTGAATATGCTCGACAGGTGTAGATATCTGAAATTCTGCAGGTCCAGTACTGCGTGCCTGCTTTCCCTACCCCCATTTTGCCCCCCAATTAGTGCCGCTGTCTGCGGGCAGTTTGCGTGGGAAAGAACCTTTTGACAAAACCGATAGCAGAATAACAAAACTAATCTGAGTTAATTTTGACGATTTCAATAAAAATTCCATAGAAAGCCAAACAAATCAATGCGAATGGCGTGTGAATGATAGAGAAAATTGTGCGGCGGAATGCGCAAAATCCACAATAGCATTTGCTTCCAGTGAAAAAAAGACACCAATCGCACAAAAAGCGTTGACTCTCATTTGTTCAGAAAATCCTTATACTTATCTATAGAATTGTGCAAATAGACGGTGAAAAGGCGTAGGCCGGCTCTGGCTTTTATGCACATAGAGAAATGAGGAGGTATACAAATGAAAAACAGAAGTTTTCGGCGCTGGCTGACGCTGGTTCTGGTGCTGGCGATGCTGCTCGGCATTCTGCCCGCGGTAGCTGCGGCGGACGCGTCGCTCAGCGACTACGCTCCGGCCGGAACAACCAATCTGGCTGTGGGCGCGACGCTGACAGTGTCAAACGGCACGCATAATGCGATGGGTCAGGAAAACAGCTATGAAATGCCCAGTGAGCACTGGAGCAAGGATTTTGTCCACGACGGCGTGCTGGATGGCCAGGGATTTTCCACAAACCCCTATGATAGCGAGCCGGACGCGAGCGTGCAGGTTGTGCTGACCTTTGATCTGGGCAGGCGCTGCTCGGTATCCAAATTCGGCGTATTTGCGCGCGCAGGCGCCATTTTCCCGACCGACTATCAGATCGAGACCTCGCTGGACGGCGAGATGTGGAGCGTTGCGGCAGAGCAGACCGGCGCGCCCAAAGACCCGGCCGAACCGTATTTCTACGAGCTGGACAGCGCTGTGGAGGCGCGCTATGTGCGGCTGAATGTAACAAAGCGCTATGCGCAGGATTCCATTGGCGGCGCGGGCAACGACGGCAAGCTGGTGCAGCTGCAGGAGTTTGCCATCTGGGGCACGGTCGTGCAGGAATCGGGCGGCGATGAGAAGCCCACCGGCACAAAGGATGATATCGCCTCGTGGGCGCTGGACGGCACGGCGAACATTGCGCTGAACAAGAAAGTCAGCGTGTCCTCTGATTTTAAAGAGGGACTCGGCTGCTGGGAATCTGTCCAGCTGACCGATGGTGTGATTGTTTCAACGACCGCGCCTTACGGCACGAACGGCTGGACGACGCACCCATTTGAAGAGGGGGCAGCAGCCGACAAGGTTGCATGGGCGGCCATCAACCTCGGTGCGTCGTATGAGATCAGCCGGATCGTGGTATTCCCGCGCTCTGACAGCGAATACGCAAATAACTTCCCGGTGGACTATGTGCTTCAGACCTCGGACGACGGCGAGACCTGGACAGATCTCGTCACGGTGACGGGTCAGGCCACGCCCACTGCGCCGGTCTTCTTCGATCTGGAGACGGCGGTCACGACAAAGAATGTCCGGATCTATGTGACAAAGCGCGGCGGAACCATGGTGCAGCTGTCGGAGCTTGCGGTGTTTGGCACGCCGGGCCGCTATGACCTGCGCGCATGGCAGCCCGAAGGCACGGAAAACGCAGCGCTGAACAAGATGGTCAGCGTTTCGTCCGACTATGTTGCGCCGGAGGGCATCTGGGGCAGCATGCTGCTGAACGACGGCTATATCCGAGGCGTCGTCGGCTACGGCGGCGCGAACGGCTGGACGACGCTGCCCGTTGAGGGCGCATCGGCGGATACGGTCGCGTACGCAAGCATTGACCTTGGCCTGACGTATGAGCTCAGCCGCTTTGTGATCTTCCCGCGCTCGGACGATGGCAAGTATGGCTATGCGTTCCCAATCGACTATCAGCTGCAGGTTTCGTCCGACGGCAAGAACTGGACGGATGTGGTAAAGGTCACCGGTCAGAAAACGCCCGGCGCGCCGGTCTGCTTTGATCTGGAAGAACCGGTGGAGGCTTCCTACGTCCGGCTGTATGTGACGAAGCGCGCATATGCCGCAAACGACGGAGCCTATGTTGTGCAGCTGTCGGAGCTGGCCGCATTCGGCACGCTCAGCGCAAACAATTTTGCAGTGGATGTGAGCAAGAGCGCGCTGGAGCTGACCGTTGGCGAAAGCGACAGCGTCAAGGTGACGGTTACGGCAGTTGACGAGCTGGATCACAGCGTCAGCTGGGAAAGCGCAGATCCGGCTATCGCCTCCGTTGACGAAAACGGTGTGATCACGGCCAAAGCCGTTGGCAGCACGACGATCACCGCGACCGTTGCAAACTCCGCAAGAAACGAAAACGGCGAGAACATCAAAAAAGAGATCTCCGTTACGGTCGTTGAAAAGGAATTCAGCTTTGACGACAACATTCTCATCTCCATCTTCTGGCCGCCCACAAGCGAGTATATGGACAAGGTCAGCGACGATTCCCGCTGGGATGAGCAGTACAAGCTGATGGCCGACGCCGGGATCAACTTTGTCAACAACGTTACCGGCAACGACCTCAACAGCAAGGCAACGAACCTTAAGATGGCGGAATACGCCAACAAATACGGCATGCACGTGAGCGTCGCGGACAGCCGTTTTGGCGGCAACCTCATGAGCCTGACGGCGGAGCAGATCAAATCTCTGATCGGCGAGTATCGCAACGTCCCCGGCGTGGCGGGCTATTATATCCTGGACGAGCCGGCGAACGCCAACCCGTATAACGCCGTGCATCAGGCCATGAAGCAGGCCGATCCCAACGGCTATATGCATCTGAACTTCCTCCCGGCGTGGGCATATGCGACGCTGGAGCAGGCAAAGGATCAGATGAACGACTATCTCAAGCTGAACGCTGCGGGCGGCTATCCGCAGGATTATCTGATGTACGACCTGTACCCCTATCCCGACAACAGCACAGCCATGAACCGCTCCGGCTTCCTTGGCAATATGCGCGCCGTTTGGGAAGTGGGCAGAGAAAACGACGTCAAGACGGCAAACTATCTGCAGTCGGTTCAGATCCCGGGTGCGTACCGTGCGCCGTCTGCATCCGAGATCCGCTATGAGGCCATGATGGGTCTGGCCTTTGGCTATAAACAGTTCTCCTACTTCACATGGTTTACCCCCAGCAACCGCTCCGAGCCGTTTGCCGACGGCATCATCCTTCTGGACGGTACGCCGAATCCCAAGAGCTATGAGGCGGTCAAGCAGCTTAACAGCGAGATCCACGCGCTCGGCACGACGCTTGCCAGGCTGAACGCGGAGGAGATCTATCTCAACGGCGAGACGTGGGGCGATCTGCCCATTCCCGAGGGCTTCTTTGCGCAGGGCGTGGACAGCACGAACTTTACGGTCTCCTACCTCAAGGAAAAGAACGGCACGCAGGGCTACATGATGCTGGTCAACAATGACTACACAAATGCAGCCACCATCCGCGTAAAGCTCGACAGCGCGATCACGTCCCTCAAGCGCGTGAGCGCGCAGGACGGCACGCTTTTCGATGCGGCGCTCAGCGGCGGCGAGCTGACCGTGACGCTGGCAGCGGGCGACGGCGCGCTGTATCAGCTTCCGGCGGGCTATGTCTACGAGAGCGGCAAGGAAGAAAACGCGAACATCGCGCTGGACGCAAATGTCTACGCCGACAGCTCCGAGGGCGGCAACGGCTGGTATATCAGCAAGCTCAACGACGGTGTGCGTGAGCCGGAAAACGCAAACAACGGCTGGAAGTCGGTCGGCACGCAGCAGGCTGTGATCACGGCCGATCTGCGTGAGAGCAAGACGTTTAACCGCGTCGACCTCTATCCGGCAGCTGGTGAGATGGGGCCGGTCAGCGCCGGTCAGGGCATGCCGAAGGACTTCACGATCGAGGTCTCGCAGGATGGAAAGAGCTGGGCGGTCGTCTACACCGCCGCGGATAAGACGATGGAAAACGGCGCGGCCTATTCCATCACGTTTGATGCGCAGACGGCGCGCTATGTGCGCGTAAACGTCGCCGCGACGAACAGCACCTATTGCGCGGCCAGCGAGCTTGAGATCTACAACGACGACGGCACCATCCCCACGCCGGCGCCCGGCACGACAGAGGATGAGGTCGTGCACTATGAACCGGACAGCAACCTGCTTCTGAACAAGAAGTACTACGTTTCCAGCACCACGCCCGACGGCACGTATAAGCAGTGGGGCTGGGCAGCAGAATACCTCAACGACGGCATTGCACAGAACGGCAACGGCTGGACGTCGAATGTCGGCGTCAACCACGACGAGGCGACCGCGCATGAATGGTGCGCGTTTGACATGGGCGATCTGTTCGCCGTGAACAAGGTTCGCATCTATGGCGGCAGCGGCTTCGCATTCCCGGTCGACTATCGCGTGCAGGTTTCGCTCGATGGCACGACGTGGACGGATGTCGCGGTCAGAAATGGCGATCCGGGCATGGAGGGCTGGCGCGAGATCGGATTTGACGCGCAGACGGCACGCTTTGTCCGTGTCTACGGCGACAAGCTGGTAGACAAAGGCAGGGACGGCTATCTGATGCAGATCGGCGAGGTCGAGGCCTATGGCACGCCGGCTGTTGACAGTGACGCGGCAAACGCAGCACTCGAGGCGCTGGAAGCGGCGCGCGCAAAGATCACCGGCGAGGATACCACCGCGCTTGACGCGGCGATCAAGGCGCTGAAGGACGCGATCGCCGACGAGAACAGCACGCAGAGCGAAATCAACGCCCTTATCAAGGCCGCGGACGCGGAGCTTGCAAAGTTCACCGTCAGCACGGCGGAGGCCGCTGCGGCTCTGGCCGAGGCAAAGAATGCTGTGAGCGACGGCTCGCTGCGTCTGGTTTCGGAAAAGACCATGAACGCCCTGCAGGACGCGATCGACGCGCTGGAGGCCGGTATTGCGGCCGCGGGCGACACCGTGTATCAGACGGAGCTCAACACGCTGACCGAGAACGTCAGGACGGCGCTGGCCGCCGCGCGCAGCGAGCAGGCCGCAAACGAGCAGCCGGTCATCCCGAGCTATCCGTCTACGGTCAAGCCCACCACGCCGTCTGCATCGGACAGCACGAAGCTGCCGTTCAGCGACGTGCGCGAGAGCGACTGGTTCTATGAGGACGTTGCGTATGTCTATGAAAAGGGCATGATGAACGGCACAGGCCGCGCAGCCTTTGGCCCGGACGCATCGACCACGCGCGGCATGATCGTGACGATCCTTGCGCGCATGGAGGGCGTTGACACGACCAAGGGTGCGGCGTGGTACGCCGCAGGCCGCGAATGGGCGATGAAGAACGGCATTTCCGACGGCACGAACATGGAGGCAAACATCACGCGTGAGCAGCTGGCGACGATCCTGTTCCGCTATGTCGTCTATAAGGGTCTTGACCTTGTGACGCTGGAGGATAACCTCTCGCGCTTCTCCGACCGCAATGAGATCAGCAGCTACGCGGTTTCCGCGATGAACTGGGCAGTCGGTCAGGGACTGGTCAAGGGCAGCGGCGGCAAGCTCAACCCCAAGGGCAATGCCACACGCGCACAGGTGGCGGCGATTCTGCACCGCTTCTGTGAGCTTGGCAAATAAGCGCTTCGCGTAAAGCCGCGTAAATAAAACAAAAAGAGCATTGGAGACCGGGAAACCGGGATCCAATGCTCTTTTGCAGCTGCGCATGGACTGTTTGACGAGCCGCAGAAACCATGCTGAAAAGGTGCGTCATGTTTTATAGTGCCATTGGCTCCGACCGCGTTCCGAACCGCACCCTATTGACAAGTTGCCTTTTTCGAGTATAATGAGCAATACGCATCGCTTAATGTGCATTGAGGCATCTGAGAGAGGGAGCGTATGCTGATATTCATACTTCTTTTGCCGATCATATTCTTCATTGCCGCCTTTCTTGTGAACGCCGCCATGTTCCGCCCGGAAAAGCGGCCGGAAGCGAACATAGACGGGCGCGGGGTGACATTCCCCAGCGGCAGAAATCACCTTGCAGGGTATCTCTGGAATGAGGCGGGGACGCGCGGTTTACTTGTTTTTGCCCACGGAATGGGAACGGGCATCGCGTATTATCTGCCGGAGATCCACCACTTTGCCGCACAGGGATATCAGGTGTTCGCGTTTGCATACAGCGGCTATCAGGGCAGCACCGGACATTTTTACGGCTTCCCGCAGGCGGTGATCGACCTGAAACATGCGCTTGATTTTGTCGATGACGGTTCCCGTCCCGTCATCCTGATGGGACACAGCATGGGCGCATACGCCGTCTGTGCGGTGCGGCAATGCACGGATAAGCCGGTGAGCGGGATCGTAGCCTATGCGCCGTTTTTCTCATCGGACGAGGCTGTTATCGCGCAGGCGACCGGAAACATACCCAAATTCGGAAAGCTGTTGTGCGGCCTGATCCTGCCGATGCAGCGCATTTTGTTTGGAAGGAATTGCAGCCCGACCGCCGCGGCGGGGCTTTCCCGTGCCAATGTTCCGGCACTTGTCCTGCAAGGCAGCGAGGACGTTGAAGTGACCCCCGATGACTGCGCGCTGTATGCGCACCGCGGCGAGCTGGCCGATGCTCCCGTTACCTTTCGGCTGGTACAGGAGGAAGAAAGCAGCGGCCACATGACGGTCGTTCGGAAAAAGGGCAGTCAAACGGTCAATGAAGATACGATCTGTCAGGTTGACGCGTTTCTTGACACGATACTGCGTCAATAAAACTTTGTTTCTCAAAATCTCCGCCTTCCCGGTTCCGGGAAGGCGGAATTATTTAAGGCAATACCGCAAAAAAAGCAAAGCGAATGCAAAGTGTGATAAAATGGACGCATGGATAAACAGATGACGATTTCCGCATTCAGCGATGAGTTGGCGCAGGTGCGGACAAAGAAAAAAGAGTTTCTGAGTCAGATCGAACGAATCGTCCCCGTGGAAGGAATGGCTATCCCTGATTCGGCCGTGCTATTACAAAGGAGAGCGTGGCAATAAGCCCTATCCGCTGGAGATCATGCTGCGGCTGTATCTGCTGCAAAATCTTTACGACCTGAGTGATGAGGCAACCGCAGCAGAAGCAATCGACAGCCGTGCGTTTTCGGATTTCTGCGGCATCGATTCCAGCAATCAGGGTCCAGACGGCGATACCCTTGGCCGTTTTCGCAATCTGCTGATCAAGAACGGATTGCAGGAAAAGCTGTTCTCTCAGGTGGTTGCCGCACTTATGGAACGAGGCCTCATTCTGAAAAAGGGAACGATAGTGGATTCCACCATCATTTCCGCACCATCTTCTACCAAAAACAGTGAGAAGAAGCAGGATCCGGATGCACATCAGGTGAAAAAGGCAATACCTGGTACTTCGGTTATAAGGCACATATCGGTGTTGACAAGGACAGCGGACTGGTTCATACCGTGGAGGCGACATCAGCCAACGTCCATGATGTCACAAAAACATCAAAGCTGCTGACCGGAGAAGAAGAGGTCGTTTACGGTGATAGCGGTTATCTCGGTGCGGGAAAACATGATGATGCGATCATCCGCAACAAGGCTGGCCGCAAAATCAAATACAGAATCAATCGCCGGCCATCCCAAGTGAAGAAACTGAGCAAAAGCGGCCAGTATGCCGCAAAGAAAGCAGAACACGCAAAGTCCTCTGTCCGTGCGAAAGTAGAGCACGTATTCGGTGTTGTCAAGAAACAGCTGCGTTTCCGAAAAACACGATACCGAGGGCTCGAAAAGCAGAGAGCCAAATTCAATATCATGTTCGCATTAGCGAATCTGATTCTGACTGACAGGCCTTGCCTGGCAACTTGAAGCAGTGTACTCCGTGAGCCAAAGCATGGGGCAATCCTATTGGTTTTTACAAAATGGCTTCCCGGCCAATGCACATCCTAGCATTTGTGCGGTATTGCCCTAATTTTGGAAGTTGATCCATAGTGTTCGCATGATACAAGTTGAAGCGGCCCCGCTCACTGAGCGGGGCCGTTTTTTGATATTTTCCACAAAAGCCGCAGATGCCAGCCAAAAAAAAGACACCTTTTTTACAAGATTCCTCTCCTGCTTTTTCCCTGCTTTTTGCAATATAATCAGAATAACAGAGAAAATCTCTGATGCTTCCGCCGGACGACCGTGCGGAAAGCAAAAAATTTGATGGAGGAATCAACATGAAAAAACTGCTTGCATTGCTTCTTGCGGCGCTGATGGTTTTCGGCATGGCTGCCTGTGCAAAGACAGCGGAAACGCCGGCTGCCGACACACCCGCAGGAGAAACCACTGCCACGGCTGACAAGCCCGCAGAAGAAACCACTGCCGACGAGACTCCCGCCGAGTCTGACGGCGACAAGATCGTGATCCACTACTGGGCACAGTGGACGGAGAACGAGGCGCAGGCCGAGGTCTACAAGGCCGCGATCGCCCGCTTTGAGCAAGCGCATCCCGACTGCACCGTCGAGGTCAACTGGGCGGGCCGCGATGTCCGTGAGATCCTGAGAGCGAGCATCGATTCCGGCAACGCCATCGATATCGTCGACAGCGGTTTTGACCAGATCGTGAACCTGCTTGGCGAGGACTATCTGATGGATCTGACCTCCTACATGGAAGGCAGCGACTTCGAAAAGGCTATCTCCGCCGGCATGGTAGCGTTTGCAAAGAGCTTCGCTTCCGACGGCACGTCCTGGTACTACATCCCCTCTCAGCCGTTCGTCGGCACCATCTACTACAACAAGGCGATCTTTGTCGAGGCCGGCATCGACGCCATGCCCACCACCTGGTCTGAGTTCATGGACGTCTGCCAGAAAATCAAGGACGCCGGTTATGATCCCATCACGGTCGACGATGCCTACTATCCCTGCCTCTACGGCACCTATCTCGCCATGATGAAGGGCCCGGACTGGGTCACTGAGCTGCTCAGCGACACCACCGGCGCAAATTGGAGCGATCCCGCCGTCGCCCAGATGGCAGACGATTTCGCTGCAATGCGTGCGAACGGCTACTTCTCCGACAGCTGCGGCTCCAACGTCTTCCCGTCCGCGCAGAACGGCGAATTCGCAATGGGCACTGCCGCCATGTACTACAACGGCTCCTGGCTGCCCAACGAAGTGCATGACATCACCGGCGATGACTTCCAGTGGGGTGCTATGTTCTTCCCGGCTCCCGACAACGCCGAGTATCCCTACACCACCTACTCCACCGGCTGCCAGTTCTTCGGCATCACCAAGGGCTGCGAGCATCCGGAAGAGGCTCTGGCGCTGCTGGAGGAGTTCACCTCTGTCCAGACGCAGCAGGATATGGTCGACAAGGCGCAGTCAATGCCTGTTGTTGACGGCCTCGAGCTGCCTGAGAACCTCAAGAGCGCCGGCGAGCTGCAGGCGCAGTCCACCGACGTCATTCCCTGGTGCGGCATGTACAGCAGCAACTCCGACGTGAACGCCGTTGTCAACGGTATGTTCGCCGAGCTGCTGGCGGGCTCTGTTGACGGCGCGGGCTTCGTTTCCGGCGTACAGTCCCAGCTCCAGTAAGTTTCGCAATCGACAGGCAGGAGGACGCGAGCCCTCCTGCCTGTGGCAGGTACGAGTCCAGACGCCTGCGGAAAAACCTTAGCATCGCCTGCACGGCGATGAACGGAGGGAGAAATCACATTGAAAAAAAGACAAACGTTTTTCATTCTGGCGTCCATTGGCCCGGCGGTTATCTGCTTTTTGGTAATGTTCGCGTATCCGCTCATCCGGACGCTCCTGATGAGCCTGAATCGGCTGCCCGCGATCAGCAGCAGCACGTCTGAGTGGCAGTTTGCGGGGCTGGACAACTATATCGGTCTGTTCCAGAACAGCGTTTTCGTTGCATCGCTTAAAAATATCGGCGTCATCTGGCTGGTCGGCGGCATTCTGACGCTTGGGATCGCACTTTTCTTTGCCGTCATTCTCGCGTCCGGCGTCAAGGGTAAGAAATTCTGGCGCTCGGCGATCTATCTTCCCAATACCATCTCGGCAGTCGCACTGTCTACCATGTGGCTGCAATATATCTTCCAGAACAAATTCGGCCTGCTCACGCAGCTGTTTACGGCGCTGGGCTGGACGGCGCTGGCGAAGATCAACTGGACTTCGCCGTCGTGGCTGTTCTGGGGGATGCTGATTTCCTATGTCTACGGAAGCGTCGGCTATTTCATGCTGATCCTGCTGTCCGGCATCGAGGGAATCCCGCAGGATATCTATGAAAGCGCCAAAATTGACGGCGCGAATTCCTGGATCAAATTCTGGAAAATTACGTTTCCCCTTCTGCGGAATGTGATCCGAACCTGCATCACGCTCTGGACAGTCGGCGCAGTCAACTTCTTTGTCTGGGCGAAGATGTTCTCCACACGCATCAACACAAAGACCATTACGCCGGTCTATTTCCTGTACGAAAAGGTGTTCGGCGCAGCCGACTCCGGCAGCGTTCTGGATATCGGCGCGGGCGCGGCGGTCGGCGTCGTGGTGGCGCTGCTGGTGCTGGCGTGCTATCTGATCATGAATCGGGTGTTCAAGGAGGAGGCGCTGGAATACTGATGAAAAACAGAAAGAAGCTTACCGGCGCGCGTGCGGTCGGACTGCTGCGCTATCTTCCGCTGATCCTCTGGGTCGCGTTCTTTGTGTTTGCGTTCGGCTGGATCGTGCTGGCCTCGTTCAGCACCACAAAGGAGATCTTTTCAAACGGACTGCTGCAAAGCGGCGTCCACGTTGAAAACTATACCGGCGTATGGGAGCGCAACCATGTCGCGCACTATTTTGTAAACTCGCTGATCACAACGGGGATCCCGTGCGTGCTGATCATCCTGATCGCCGCGCCGGCGGCCTATGTGCTGTCAAAGAAAACGTTCTTCGGCAGAAAGCAGACGTTCAACGCCTTTGTCGTCGGCATGAGCATCCCGCAGGTCATGCTTGTCATCCCGATCTACTGCTGGTTTGTCAAGGCGAATCTCGTCGGGCACCTGTCCACGCTTGTGATCCTGTACACGACGCTGAACCTGCCGTATACGGTGTATTTCCTCACGGCGTTTTTCTCCACCGTCCCCACGGCGCTGGCTGAGGCGGCCATGATCGACGGCTGCTCCGAGATGAAGGCCATGTGGAAGGTCATGATCCCGATGGCCTCGCCCGGCATCATCACCGTGACGATCTTTAATTTCATGAACATCTGGAACGAATATTTCATGGCGCTGATCTTTGCCAACGGCAACGACAAGATCCGCACGCTCTCCATGGGCCTGCAGAACATGATCACCTCCATGAAGTATACCGGCGACTGGGCCGGCCTGTTTGCCGGGGTCATCATCGTTCTGGTCCCAACGCTGATCCTGTATCTGCTTTTGTCTGAAAAAATCGTGGCCGGCATCACCGGCGGTGCGGTCAAGGGCTGAGCGAAGGCCGTTGCACGACGGCGGCCGATGTGGTAAAATACCGCAGGAAGGCCGCGCAGGATCAGCTCTGCCGGATATATACGTTATTTGCGCGGACAGCCGCGGACGCCGTAGAGCTTTCGGTGCCCCGCAGCTGTCCGTTTGCGCATTTGGAAAGGAAATGAACGATGAAAAAACGGCTGGCCATTTTCGGTGTGATCGCCGCGCTTCTGATGCTGGCGGCGTGCAGCGCCGCCGCGCCCGAGTACGGCACGGAGCAGACGCAGGAGCAGGAACAGATCGTCCTGCACCTTTTCCACTATCAGGGCGAGGCGGAGGAGGCCTATGGCCACGTGATCGCCGCGTATGAAAAGGCGCATCCCAACGTGAAGATCAAAAGCGAGTTTTTAAACTCGGAAAACTATAACTCCACGCTTGACGCGCGCATCGCCGTGCAGGACTGCCCCGATCTCATCGGCGTGCATCCGGGCTATGCGCAGGCGCTGCCATTGGCGCGGGCGGGCTACCTTGCCGACTTGAGCGGACAGCCGTGTCTTGAAAATGTGCGGGAGTCAGACGCGGAGACCGGCAGCCTTGCGGGCAGCATCTATGCCGCGCCGACCGATCTGACCTATATCTGTACATTTTACAATGCGGATATTTTTGCGCAGTATGACCTCCCGGTGCCCACCACCTGGCAGGAGTTTCTTGACGTATGCCGGAAGCTGAAGGACGAGGGCATTACGCCCCTCTCCGTCTGCTATAAGGACGCATGGATCCA
>OLXH01000682.1_pt1 | contig 15076 bp, 24 predicted proteins | sample 1673391 | NCBI WGS metagenome assembly OLXH01 (sample SAMEA103958110, study PRJEB25191) | human gut metagenome | reverse complement strand
ACATCTTTTATAAAGATACAATTTGTCTTTTTCAATTTATATAAATATTCATCTAATAAATCTTGTTTCTTAATAGGAACATTCACTACTAGACAAATATCTTCATCGTTTCCGTTAATTGTTGTAATAAAAGCACCATCACTAGCGTTAATTGTTAATGTCTTAGGATTATTTGTCGTTTGAGAATCAAACACTAAGGTAATTTTATTTGTTTTCATATCATTATTCAATTACATACATTAATAAACCATCTTTTGCTTTTATTTCTACCAATATTTCTTTGCAATTTAATCTCTCTTTTAGAAATTCTAAGGTACTTGTTCTAGCAAAGCAATTCTTTGTGGAAACATACATAACTTTCCCATTGCTTTCAATAGAAACTATTCCTTTGATATATTTTCTAATAATATCCTCTTTGCTTTCCATAACTCAAATATTTAGGAAGAAATTATGTTCATCATGGAGTGCCCGAATCAGTGTACAAACAATTTCTTAACTCTCCTTCAAAGGGCAGGTATTACAATCAGTACATAAAAGGGATTTATCAATAGGCATTAATTGCCATGCATTTTTTCTAATCCAATCAATATCTACTTCATGCGGATCACGATCAATACAAAAGCATCCGCATGAAGTATCGTAGTATTCTCTCAATTGTTCATACGTAAGTTTGCTAGTTGAATTCTTTTTCCCTTCTTCAATTTTCTTTTCCATAATCTTTAATTTTTAAATATTAATAAAAAGCCGTATTTCTACGAGCTATAACTTTTTCTTATAATGATAACGCTAGGTGTCAGCTAGTATATAACTGCCAATATTTAATAGTTCATTTTCTTTAATTCTTAACTCCAATGTTTTAGGGTATCTCATCTTCACATCTATAAATTCAACGACATAAAGATTGTTCCCTTTGACTCCAAACATATCCTCTATAGTATGATATGCTTTGAACTGATACCTTTCATCAGGATATTTATTCCTGAAATAATTCTCTATTAAAATTCTTTTGCTCATAGCTTTATATAAATTTAATATTATCTCGTTTTTACTTCATTATCTTTTTAAGTTTACGATACATTGCAGCCGCACGAACTGAATTATATTCCATTCCTGTAGCTGTCTTTTGATTCAGATTATTCAATTTTTGTGCAATATCTCCCCAAATTTCGTAGTTTCTAGGCTCTCCCTTATCTTTTATCCAATCAGTAATGAAAGCCCAAAAAAACACATTACTTTCATTAACACGTGCATTTTCTCGCCTTTTGTTTGCGGACTCATCTTGCATCTTATTTATTGAAACTATTCTATCTGTAGAGCTATTCTTTCCCCACAATTCTTTTGTGCCCCCTGTTTGCAGACCTTTCGCTTTTCTTGCGGCTAGTCCCATACGTGTACGCTGACGTATGTTTTCTACTTCAATTTCAGCGGCTAATGATAATGCAAAAAGAAGGGCTTTTCCACCTATTGATTTATTTTCTATTATAGTTCCGTCTTTGCATTGTATTATAGTTATATCTTTTTCTCCACAATAAGAAACAATAGAAAATAAATCATTCATACTTCTACCTAATCGAGACAATTCAGATATATATATAGTGTCTCCACTCTTGCACATTTCTAATACTTCTTGCAGTTTTCGTTTTGTATGTTTTATAGTTCCTGAAACTTTTTCTACAACTTCTTTAATATCTGAATTGTCTCCTATTCTTTTCAAATACTGTTTTATACATTCTTTTTGTTGTTCAAAGTCTTGTTTTTCCGTTGAACATCTAGCGTATATAAATTTCATAAAATAAATATCTTTTTTTGTATGGCTTATTATTCTTTATGCTATATTTAATACCCGCACCTGTTCCGCCTATTTCTTTAGCAGCTTGTTTCATTGAACGGAATGTTTTTTCTACACCCGTATTAATGTCGATACACTTAACTTTAATGCTTGTTTTTTCTATGCAAGCTTTTCTACAATTTTCGTGTACTCCTTTCCTCTTGAGTCCTATATCAAAAGCGTGTTTATTATTATAAGAACTTGTCACCCATTCAAGGTTAGATGCATTATTATTCAATTTATTACCGTCTTTATGGTTAACAACTAAACCTTCTTTATATCCGTCTACAAACAATAATGCAACTAATCTATGTATTTTATAATGAGTATACGTTTTTTTATTTACGTATGGGATGATATAATAATATCCGTTAGTGTCTATGTTATTTTTTAACAAGTATATCCTATTCTTTTTCAAACTTCTTGCACGCCCCAAATTTGATATTTGATATACGCCCTCAAATTTTGGTATATCTTTCCATATCTCACCACGTTTTGAAACAAACTTATTCATATTACTATTTTTTAGTTAGCCCTTCAAATACAGTACATCCACCCCAAATAATCAAACATATTATAAACAACATTTTTTACTCCTTTATTTTATCAATTATTCGTTTATAAAATATCTTTCAATTCGTTTATAATGTCTTCTTTTGTAGCAAAATCCCGTAGCTCTAATAACTTTATCATTGATTTACGGTTAATTTCCGTCAAAGGAAAATATTCTTTGTATTCTTTCAATAAATGTTCCATTAATCGCTCTTTATTCCTTTCAGACTGATTGTTTATAATAGTTTTTAATAAATCCCAATCTTCACCCCTTTCTCGCCATTCATTTACAACTTCATTAGTTGAAACATTTTCAAAAGTGAAATATCCCTCATCTATTTCATGAATATCTTTTGCAATTCTTCTGCATAACTCGCAATCTCCATCTATTTGAGATATTATACCGTTATTAATCATTTCTTTAAATGATTCTATTTGCTTTTCTGTATATTTTTTCATGATCTATTCCTCCATTAATTTAACTTTGATTATTTCTAAACCGTTTTTAATATTTTAAATTGTTCTATCAACTTTTGCAATTATTACAACGTCGTATTTTTCGCGCATTAACTTTGCATACTGTTTTATACATCTCTTAGTTACCGCTACTTTAAAATCGTAATACGGTGGAGTTATATTGATGTTATGACATCGAACCAAATAATTATTTAGCTTTTCCATATCTGTATTATTTTAAACTATTTAGTACAAACATTCTTCTTGATATTCTCTTTTGTTCTTTCTCTGAATAATATACTTTGTTGTTCATAACAGAGCAAACGAACTCAAATCTTTTCTTTATAATTGTTCTTGTTTTCATTACTATTTTATTTACAAAAGATCAAACATAAAATATAACAAACTAAAAGTATTCCACATAAAGCGGAAAAACCTTTAATAATCTCTTTAAATTCTTTCGTTTCCATAAAATTAAAATTTCATTCTTGATAATATTTCTATATTTTCATAGCCTCTATTTTTTAAATAGGCAAGTAGTTCACTTGTATTATATCCTTTTGCGGGTTTACATTCTCTTATAAAATCGCTATAAGCTTCAAAGTGCATGTTATCATACAAAGAATAGACTAAAAACTTCCCGTTCATTAGCTTTTCCGTAAACACGGCAATAATTTCACCGTCTTTCGTTATTCTGAAATTTACTTTTGTTTTCATTTTCCCTTATTTGTTAAAACGTCTCCTACAGTAATCGAAAGCTTCCCCGGATAAACTATTGCTAAAGCCCTTTTTATCAATGTAAAAACATTGCAATAAAGACGGATCACCGTAATTGTTTACAAGGTTATGAAACATTTGTTTTTGCGCTTTCTTTGTTGCAAAACAATATTTAGAAAAAAGTTCTAAAACTATGTCGTAAATATATCCATCTAAATCAAAGTTTATCCAGCCTTTTGTTTTATGGTGGAAACGTTTATTTAAAAATTGTTCCATAGTCATTTGTCTAGTTTGAGATAACAAACCGTTTAAAGTTTTATACTTAATTGTTTTCATAACTCTATGATTTTAATTATTGTATTAAAAAATAAAAGCAATACTATACAATGTATTAGTTTAATTTCTTTTTTAATTGGATCAATCGCCAAGCGATAATGGAAAACCAATTATTAATAAAATATTCTCTTTGTCTTTCGGTTTGGCAATGTCCCCAACTCTTTCCAACTTGTTCTATATTATAATAGGTATAATCAATACTAAAACAAGATGGCAAACCTTTTATATATTCTCTTACTCGTTCCTGTAAATTAGGACATAACCGCTTATAATAAGTATCGTTATACTCTTTATCAAAACACTCAAAGAAGTAATTAATAGCTTCTTTATCACTCATGTTAGAGTTTTCTTCATTGTGGATACAATCTAAAACGTAAGCAAATTGTACTCCTACATTTTTATGTTCTCTTACATTCTTTTTCATAACTTATTTATTATTTAAAGGTAAATTTAAAAATTCTTTTTTATTTAGTCCGCAAAAACTTGCTATATGTCTCCCAGTTGTAGCGCTCCAACCGTCCCACAGTCGTATAACATTTCCGTTTGTATCTATTTTTGCAACGTCGGTGTTATAAGATTGAAGTACTTTTGTATTATCGCTATATATTTTTACTTTCGCTTTCCCGTAAAAAGACTTGTGGCTATCGTTTGGCTCTAAATTGTAAATGTCTACTAAATTTTTCATGATTTTATGTTTTAATGATCTATTTTCTTATTCAATATAGTGTGAATAATAACGTTTGCAAAAATGTTCATAACTTTCATTTTTACGGCTGTATTTTTTAAAATCTCTTTTTTGACTATTTCTTTGAAAATAGTTAATTAATAACGGTATAATAACCATCAAAAAAATAAATAGTATCATAACTTATTGTTTAAAAAATTATATTTTGCTACTCTGTATTTAACGGGCTTGTAACCGTCTATATTACATAGGCTACATTAACAAAAATAGCAAGCTAAATATAACAGAACTAGGTAAGAACTAATATTTGTTAGCTCTTATCAGATTTACCCGTTATATTGAATACTTGCTATTTATTAGATTATTTTTATAAGGAAATATATAACTTACATCCATTCACCTGAATGTAGTTTTATATATTATATTGTATTGGTTTATTCACTATATTATAACTACTAGGGTCGGTCTCCTTTCGTCTCACCCGTATAACTCACTATTACGGTCTCATAACTAATTACTAGTTTGTAGGTACTGATATAACCAACGTTTGAGTAATACCTACTTAATAGTCTTACGCTTGTTAGGTTGCTACGACGCAACAAATAAGCCGCTATTTTCAATACGTGAATGAACGAAAACCAATTAACCAAATAGCAGAACGGAACGCAAAAAAGAAAAGGGATATTATATATAGCTCTATTTCCTGTAAATCGAAAACCTGCTGTATACAGGTGTATAATATAATATCTTGCGGTCTGTATAAGATAGGAGTCAATCAGTATTTTAAAGAACTACTTTAGGGACTGTTTCCCTTTCTTTGTATTGCAAATATACGCACATTATCGGAATGCGCAAAATATGCACTAATATATTAACCTTTGTTAGACTATGCGCACTATATGCATTATTGAATTAACACAAATAAGTACTAAAAAATCGTAGTTAAGTTAATTTCGTGTTAAATGTAAACAATAACGAAAAACGCACTGGAACGTACACAACGAAACGCAAAAAACAATCGGGGAAAGGGATAAAGGGAAAGGGGAGAAAGCACACAGGCAAGCACTATTAACGAATATAGTGCTATATCGGAGATATAGTACTATATGAGTAAATAATATATATATACTACTATATTATATATATACTATATAGAGAAAAACACACATGTAAAAAAAAACAGAATAGATAAAACATATCGAAAAGATAAACATCATAGAAAAAATCTATAAGAAGAAAACAAAAAGCAAAAAGGTTATATATGAAAATGTGCGGCTTTCTCACACGCCAAACATTTTTTGTGTATGCTTGTTTAATGCAGCCTATTTTTGCACATTATAGGGTAAACCAATGTTTCCAAAACACGAAACGAGTGTTTTAGACGTGTTTTAGGGATGAATGCAATGTTTTAATATAAAATACTATGTTTATATCATTTTATTATAGATCTTTTAAAATTGAGCCTAAAAATACGCTTATTCCGGTGTTTTGCCTCTGTTTTACCGTGGCAAATGGCGTGGGGGGGTGTACCCCCCTATTTGACCCTAGCCGCCCCATCCCGCTTGCTAAAAAAAAATTTTTTTGAATTTTTTTTAGCCCATACTATTTGATTTATTATTTTAATGTTTTATCTTTGCTGCCTAACTTAAAAATGGAGGTAAAAATGAAATTTGAAGAAGCTAAGGAATTTACTTGTTCTTGTGTTTACAAGCTTACTTATCCTGATGGTAAGTGTTATGTTGGTCAGACAAAGAATTTATGCAATCGTGTTAAGTTGTATGAATCCCAACTTTTTGGTAGTTTTGGAGATGATTCAAAGAATATGATTGCTTTGCGTGAATTTGGAATTGATAATGTTGATATTTCGATTCTTCGTGAGCTTAATATTGATGATAAGTCTGACTTATTGCTTTGTCTTTCTATTTTGGAGATAAAATATATCCGTCAGTTGAACACTTTATTTCCTAATGGCTATAATTCCGGTATTGGTGGTGAGATATTGGGTATTCCTACTGATTTAATCTCTACTGATTCTAATGATATTAGTTGGAACAAGCCTGTTTTGGTTTATGATATAGATGGTAATTTTGTTTCCGAATATCCATCTATTGCAAAATGTGCTTATTTTTTAGGCGTTGATAGTGATACTGTGTCTTGTAAATTGGATAAGCGTGGTTCTCTTCTTTTGAATAAGTATTTTATTCGTTCGAAGCGTTATGGTGCGATACCTGAAAAGATTGTCGGTTTTAAGCCTAAGGTTGTCACTAAAGTAAAAGAGGTTGTTGAAGAACGTATTGTGGTAAAGGAGCGTCCGGTTTATGTAACCCAGCCTACTTTGAAATATAATTTGTCGGGTGAATTTTGCGGTGAGTATGAGACTCGCATAGATGCTGCTTTATCTATTGGTCGGAAGAACATTTCTTATGGTATTCCTATTCGTGGGTATATTTTCTTCAAGCATGATGGCGGTGATATTCGGCAGAATATTGGTGTAATAGAAGTGAGGTCAAAGAGATTGCCTAAATATTCTGACGCCTTGAATCGTGATTTGGATCTGCCTGATCCTGTAGTTGGTAAATCATCTTGGCGTAATTTAATTAATGATTTCAAGATAGAGCAATATACGATTTATGGAGAATTAGTAGGTACTTATAACAGTATAAAAGAAGCTAGTCAAAAGACAGGTATAGCTTATAGTGGCATTTGGGCTTGTGTTTTTGGAAGAACCCGAAAGAGCTCAGGCTATATTTGGAAGAAGGTTGATGAATAATTCTCCTAATAGTTTTGTGTTTGTTCAGGTTGGGGATTTTATATTTTAGGGGTGTCATAAAGTAGCATTTAATAGCCATAATTGATTTTTGTCTATTTTCTGCTATTTTTTGTTGTGTCTATTGGCTTAATTCATTATATTTGTGCTTAGCTATAAAACTAAGATTTTATAATTTGTACTTTCTCCCCTGTCTGTGAAGATGGGGGTTTCTTTTTTAGTTTAACTATTAATATATTTTTCCTATTTTAGCCTTTAAGACGATAAGTTCTTCATTTTTGGTATGAAAATCGCTATTTATATCACTTATTAAACCTTATTTGGTGTTTATTTAATTAAAGTCGGTATTATATTTTGTATATTTCTTGTTTTTTGCTTGAAATGGGTGTATATTTGTGCCATGTTTAACTAAAAAAGATAGAAATTATGTTTGAAAAGAAGAAAGAAGAGAAGAGTTTGGCTTGGTATGAGAATGAACTTAAAAAAAAGTTGTATGAAGTGAAGGTTATTCGTGATGAGTATGAGACTCGTTTTACTGAATTGCATTATCCGATGTTTAAGGAGAAGCTGGGTAAGTATTTTAAGGCGGTAAGCCATAGAAATGGTTGTTCGTACAATATTTACTATGTATTGTTAGATGTTCAGCCGGAAGATGTGTATATTGGTTTTAATGATAAGCCATTAGCATATTGTAGAGCATCTTCTATTAGCCGTGATGCTGATGGTGATATTAAGATAAACTTGTCAGGGAATAATTATGTCCATAGTTTGGGTGAGGAAATAAGCGAGAGGGAGTATAAAGATGCTGTTTCTAGTATTTTGTTTGATGCTGTCAGTGTTTTACCTAGTTTGAAGATATAAGATGAAAGAATTGGATAATGTAATAAAGGGTCGTGGTGAGACTAAGGGTTTTACTTTTACTTTGGTGAACAAGTCTCCTTATGCTTATATGTACAGAAGCGTTGACGACTGTGGCGGTAATGTTGTTTATGAGGTTTTCCGTCGTGTTGAGAACAAGATGTTTGATTGTGTGAGTTATCCCAGTAGCAACGGGTTTGGCGATTCGCTGTACATGGGTAAAACGTATAGGTCTGCCGACCTTGCTGTTCGTTGGTTTAACCATTTGACAGAGATGGGGCAAAAAAAACAAGGAATTTCTTTGTAGTATTGAAAATGTTCTCTATATTTGCAGTACTGGTACAGTAGAATTTACTTATAAGTGTTTGACAAAAAATGTAGGGGTGATAGTGATATTACCCCTATATATTATCTCTAATTTTTTATTCATTTAAAGGTGTTTGATTACTTTTTTCTTTCAGTTGAACATGGGGACGGGGATGGCTTAGTGAAGCTGTCCCTTGTTTTTTATATATGCTAAACGTTAATGTAGTGTTAAAGCCTTAATTACATTTGGCGATTGGCAATCGCCAACTTATATTTGCAGAACATTAATTTAAAACCAAAAAATATGGAACGTATTAAAGTAAGTTGTTATGTTGATGCTTCTAATTTGAGAAGCATTTTGAATTTACCGGAATTGAAAGATAATGGTGTGTCCGGTTCTGATTTGGATGGTGTTTCGGAGATTATACTTGACCCTCCAACTCTTCCTCTTGAAGATGATAATCAGAGAACCCAGTTCGTAAACAGTATTTTCGGTGCTGCTATCATGACTATAATTCAATGGAAAAGTCAGCAAAAGGGAAATACTATGAACGTTGAACCTAAAAAAGAGGGAGGACAGGACGATGAAAGTAGATAATAGTATTCGTGTACCGTTTAATGTTGATGTCTTGAAAAAGATTAGGCAATCGCAGCAAAAGAAAATGGCATACTTATAACATCAATAACAAACTGCCTTAAAGGACGGTCTAAGTCTGCCGGAGGTTTTTATTGGAAACTAAAATAAATGTGATATGAGTAAGAAAATAATGTTCAATGATAAATTTGGCTTAACTCAAGCCGTATTAGATGGTCGGAAGACTATGACGAGAAGGATAATAAAATTGGATAAACTTGGTGAGTATAATTTTGATAATGCCTTAAAACAGGAATGGGGGAGGAAATCAATAGAAGCCTATATAAATAATTATGCAAGATATAAGGTCGGAGAAGTTATTGCCATTGCGCAAAGTTATGAAACGGTATTTCATTCAGGGAATTGTCCTAATGATTTCTTCGTAGATTCATCAACGATTAACAAGAAGTATTGTGGAGCAGGATTTAAAAATAAAATGTTTGTGAAAGCCGACCTAATGCCCCACCATATCGAAATTACCGGGATCAAGGTTGAACGCCTACAGGAAATATCCGATGAAGATTGCTTGAAAGAGGGGATTATTCATGCGTATACTGATAATGATGGAATAAAGAGATATCATACCCCTCATACAAAAAGAGGATATTTATCAACAGATGTAGCTCAACAAGCTTTTTCGTTCTTGATAGATAAAGTTTCCGGCAAAGGCACATGGGAAAGTAATCCTTATGTATTTGTATATGAATTTAAACTAATAGATTAATGAGTAAATTTAAAGATTTAGTAGTCGAAGATTCAATCATACTTTCTGTTAGCGACCCTATTACAATGAACAAAGCTGATAATATTAGTTCTCATGTAAATGTAGGGGTAAATATGAAAGTCTTTTATTATCCTGACTCCTATCCATGTATTGATAAAAAACTAAAGGAGATACTTGATTGTATTGAAGACAATCAAGTGTATGATAACTTAGTAACCATCCGTCATTATGCAGAGATGAACAATCTTGCTAAGGAAACGGTTAGACAGCGAATAAAGAAAGGTCTTATACCTTATGTGTTGATTGATGGTGTTTATTTTGTAAAAATGGAATGATATGAAACCGGAAAATTTAAAGAAGTTGGAAGAAACCATTAATAAAATGGACGAAATGTATGAAAACCAGCTAAAGCCTTATATCTCAATATCACAGCAGGTAGGAGAGGCAGCAAGCTTCTTGGTAGACAGGATGAATGAATTAATAGCAATTTACAATGATGAGGGAGGACCAGTGTAGTATTATGTGCGATGGTATGAATTGTAAAATCAGAGATACTTGTAAAAAATATCAAGAATATCTTGATTACTATATCTTTGACCCTTTAAATGGGGAGGATTATCTTTATTACGGTTTTTTAGAACCTGCATATAATGGAACTTTTTGTGATAATTATGTAAAAGCGAACAAATGAAAGCAGAATTATATGATAAAATTAGAACGGCTGAAAAAATAGTGGACCAGACAGATCAAGCCGTTCGTGCATTGAAGGATTTGAAGAACTTTTTACAACTTCGTCGTCAAGAATGTCCCGAAGTCATAAAATGCCTGAATACTATGGTGGATTTTAGAATAAAAAAAAGAGATGAATATTATAATAATTTATTATTGCTAAACGATGAGGATTAAGTTTAATAAGAAGGATTTTTTAAACGCAATAAAGACAGGTGGTAGTTTCTCTTCCAAAAGAACTCCATTGCCAATTTTGCAATCTGTTAAAGTTCAAATAGTCGATAATACGTGTTGGTTGTTATCTTACAATGACAAGAATGCGATAAAGACCCATTTCAAGTTGGAAGAGTCTTATAAGAATATCGAGTTTTGCATAGACAAGGACGATATTGAGAACTATGTTTCTCTTCTGATGGAGGATTACTTTGATATAGATGTAGATAATGAGAAACTGAATGCTATTGTCTCCACACCAAACAGTACGATGAATTTTCCTTTGCATGATGTAAGGGTATATCCTACATTGGCACAGGAGGTTAATTGCGATACATTTACATTGGATGCTAATTTGCTTGGCTATTGGATTCAAAAAGGTATGCCATTATTGGAATATGATGAATTTCAGCCTAATAACCAGCATCTTCATTTGTTTATAAAAGACAATAAGGTTGATGCCTTTGCTTTTAATTTTGATAAAATGTACCATGATAGCGCATATATTAACTACGAGGGAGAACTGAAAGTATCTATAGACATGTCGGCTTTTGCGGCTCTGCGTAAGGCATTAGTAAACGAACAAAAGGTCACTATAAAAAATGGAGAAAAGAATATCATTGTGATAGGGGAAAATTCAATGTTGCTTATCCGCAAATATGACTTCAAACCATTAGACTTTTATATGTTGCTCAAATATCAGCCATTGTTTGAAGTGGAAATAGACAAAAAAATATTTCATTCCATTGTATCAAGAGCAATATATGTACAAAATAATACCAAGACAGGGACAATGACTCTTAATTTTGATGAAACAGGGATTACATTTGTGTCGGATAATATGGAGTTAAATAAAAAATTAGAGGAAAGATTTGAAGTTGTAGGAGGAAAAGAATTTAAGCAGACGTTTATCCTGCAAAAGTTATTGCTAGTCCTAAACTCTATATCTTCTGACAAAGTAGTCCTTCGCCCATGCGGACAGAATGCGCTATTTGAGATAGGAAATACTGAATATACAACCGAAGGAGGATATGTGTCTCCTTGCAGGGATTAATTTTTAGTTGTTATCCGATGTAATATAGGAGATTATTTGTATATTTGCAAAGTGGGATAGGTTTGGATAGCTACCATTCCGATAAGGGTTGTCTTGGTTGCCCTTCCCTCTTTTTTATTAACCAAGAATTATGTATAATTTAAAAACCAAGAATTTATGAAAAATAATAATTTTATCACTATCCAAGGTTGGATGGTAAATGATTTGAAACTCTCCGGTAATGAATTAATTTGCTATGCTTTGATATATGGATTTACCCAAGATGAAGAAAGTGAGTTCAGAGGTTCATTGCAATATATATCAGATTGGCTAGGTATATCTAAACAAAATGTAAGGTTAATAATAAAACGATTAGTAGAAAAAGGATTAATTATCAAGCGAGATGAATTTATTAATAACGTAAAGTTTTGCAGATATACGGTATGCATGAAACAGCCACAGGGTATGAATGTTTCATGTATGGGGGGTGGGAATGAAACAGCCACTGATAATAATAGTAATAATAATAAAGATAATAAAGAAGATACTAACGTATCTAAGAAAGTGAGTTTTTCTCCAACGGAAGAAGAAAAAAATATGTTTGAAGAATTTCGTAAAAAATATCCCGGAAATAAAAGAGGACTGAAAACGGAATTGGGTTTATTAGTAAAGAAACATAAGGATTGGCGTGATATTATACCATTACTCAATAAAGCAATAGATGTAGAGAATAGAAAAAGAAAAGAAGCTAAAGATTCTGATTCCTTTTATCCTAATCCAAAAAATCTTCAAACATATATAAACAATCGAGCATGGGAGGCATTTGCTGATGAACCATATTATGATGAGAATGAATATCATCCCAGTACTAACGGTTCGGATGTTCGTTGGAATGAACCGTCACAATGCTATATCTGTTTTTATCCGTGGGCTTTTGATAATCTTTGTGACGGATATACAAAAGATACACGTCCTGATAATGCAACAGTATATTGTCAAGGAAGGAAATATGTATGGAGTAAGAAACAGCAAAAATGGGAACATGACTGATGAAGCAGGAACAGATAGATGAACTTCGTTTATGGCATCATACTTTCAAAGAAGTTGGTGAGCTTTTTGAGATAAGAATATTAGGAGATAAGACATATAGTGGTTATTTTGATGATATAGAAATTGCAATAAATGCATTAACATCAAATACTTTTTATGATACTCAAAATATTTATTATACTGTTAATCCCATATTATCAGCTTGCAAAAGTCGTAAACAGTACAACAACTTTATTCAAGTGAGGGGAGATGCTACTTCCAAGAATGATATAGAGCGTAGAAGATGGATTCCCATTGACGTTGATGCTGAAAGACCGTCAGGAGTATCGTCTACTGACGAGGAGAAAAGAAAAGCTCATTTGAAAGCAGTAGAGGTGTATAATTTCTTAGGTAAAGAAGGCATTTCAGACATTTATGTTTGTGATTCCAGTTCCGGCTACCATTTGCTTATACCATTCGATGTTGAGAATACAAAAGATTCAGAAGATATTATAAAACAGTTTTTGGAAACTCTTTCTAGGATATTTACAGATGATAGCGTAAAGATAGACAAAGTTCTATTTGATGCAAATCGTATTCTTAGATTAGAGGGTACGTATGGGCGTAAAGGATTAAATACACAAGAGCGTCCACATCGTATGTGTAAAATCTTAAAGAAGCCGGAGGTGCGAAACGCAGTTTCTTTGCAAAGAATACAAGGTATTATATCAAAGTATTCAGTTAAAGCCGAAAGAGATGAACGTTTTGTTAACAATAGATTTCAGAATGGAGCTAAATTTTCATTGAAAGACTTTATAGACAAATACGGTGTTAAAGTATCAAAAACTATACAAAATAATGATGGCGTAAAGTACGTTCTTGAACAATGCCCTTTTGATTCATCACATAAAGCACCTGATTCAGCATTATTTGAGCTTCCAAACGGAGCAATAGGTTTTAAATGTTTTCACGATTCTTGTAGTCATAGGACGTGGCAAGATGTGAGAGAACTGTTTGAACCGGATGCATATAATGTAGCAGCACCATTGCCTGAAAACAGGATTACATATCAAAGACCGCAATATGCTCCTAGAAAGGAACAAAAGGTTAAGGAGGAAACTCCTGAATTAGGTAAGAAATGGTTTAGAATGAAAGATATACCCAAAATAGATCTGAATAATATAGTCAGTCTAAAAACTGGATTTCATTCTTTAGATAGGGCTGTTGTAGGGCTTAATTTGGGAGAAGTTTCCTTGCTTTCAGGGAGCAATTCAAGCGGAAAGTCGTCATGGCTAAATACCCTGATATTGAATATTGTTAATAATGGACATAAAGTTGCCTTATGGAGTGGAGAACTTGTTCCGGGTGTATTAAAGACATGGCTTGAAATGGCTGCAGCTGGAAGAGATCATTTGTTAGAGTCGAGAAAAAATGCAGGGAAGTATTATATAAATCCTTCCGTCATAGACAGGATAGATAATTGGCTCGATGATAAGTTTTTCCTTTATAACAATGAATATGGCAGCAAATGGGCACAGCTATTTAACGACATGAAGGAGATGGTTGATAATGGAGTTGAATTGCTTATTTTGGATAATCTTTTCACTCTTGATATTGATTTGTTCGATGGAGATAGAAATAACAAGCAGAAAGAGCTTATATTGCAGATATGCGAGTTTTCTAAAAAGAACAATATACATCTGATATTAGTCTGCCATCCGAGAAAGCAAGTTGATTTTTTAAGAAAAGATTCCATTAGTGGTACGGCTGATTTGACCAATGCGGCATCCAATGTATTTATTATCCATCGTATCAATAAAGATTTTGAAAAAAGGGGAGGAGAATTTTTCGGAAAGGATATGATAGCAGGTCTGATGGGATATGGCAACGTAATAGAGGTAGCAAAAAATAGAATGTATGGCATTGTTGACTATATGTGTGGAATGTATTATGATATTCCCAGCAGACGTTTCATGAACGAAGAAAATGAGAATATCCATTATGGTTGGGAAGATCCTCCTAAGACTGTACCTATTTTTGAAGAAAGTCATGAACATATATATAATGGCTATCAAAGAGAATGTTCGAGCAATGATTTACCATTTGAAGAACCTACAGAGGAATTACCATTTTAAAGGAAAATTAGCAAGAAATCCCACAAATCTTCAGTTTGTGGGTAGTTCACAGAATAATATTATGAATGAAAAAG
>OLXH01000679.1_pt1 | contig 15119 bp, 9 predicted proteins | sample 1673391 | NCBI WGS metagenome assembly OLXH01 (sample SAMEA103958110, study PRJEB25191) | human gut metagenome | reverse complement strand
TTTCGGCTAAATCTTTTCGTGCAAGGTTCTTCGCCTTCCGTGCTTCTTTTACATCCGCACCGAAGGTTTCAAAGCCAGGGCAGTCTTTAACTTTTGCCATTTAGCATCACCCACATACATTCTATATTTCATAGATTGCCCGTGGAATGATGCCATATCATGCAAGATAAAGCTACAAATCCCGGCAAGACCAGCAGGCCAGAGAAAAATCCTCTGGATGCAAAAACGACCTATCACATTGGCAATCGGTTGTTCGTTGTTGATCCGGTTTTCAAAGAAGAAAGCCCGGATACCCTGGGCAGCGTTCTCCTTCGCCTGATGAAGTCCGAGAGTGAAAAGCTGTAAATAGCTTTCAAACCCGGCTGACAGAGGCAGCAAATGGCGGTATAATGTGTTCGTACAAGTATATTTGCTATTCGACTGCCTTGACGGAAGGAGGACTTATGAAACAGTCGAATAACAAAAAATCCCGTGACGTGACCGCCTTTCTCTATGAAAGACTTTCCCGTGACGATAATCTTGAAGGCGAAAGCTACAGCATCGGCAATCAAAAGAAGTTGCTTGCCAAAGTCGCAAAGGAAAAGGGCTACACAAATCTGGTCCATTTCCTGGATGACGGTATTTCCGGCGTGACGATGGATCGCCCCGGCTTCGTGGAAATGATGCGCCAGTTGGAACAGGGAAAAGCCGCCGCTGTCTTTGTCAAAGACCTCTCGCGCCTGGGGCGCAACTACATTGAGGTCGGACGTTTGACAGAAGAATTTTTCCCGGACCATGATATCCGTCTGGTGGCCGTTTCGGATAACATCGACACGGCGGAGGGCGAAAATGAGCTTGCCCCGATCCGCAACCTGTTCAACGAGTGGTACGCCCGCGATATCAGCAAAAAGCGGCGCATCAGCAATAAGATCAAGGGCAATGCCGGTGAGCCGATGGGCCAGCCTCCCTATGGTTACATCAAGGACCCGAATGATCCGAAGCATTGGATCGTGGATGACGAGGCAGCTCAGGTTGTGCGCCGCGTTTACAGCATGACTTTGGAGGGGTTCGGAACAGAGCAGATTGCCGCCCAGCTTGAAAAGGACGATGTCCTGACCCCGCGGGCCTACTGGCTCACGAAGGGCATCAAACGCCCCGGCAAGGGCAAACAGCAGCCGCCTACCAAGTGGAACAGCTCCACAATAACCAAAATTCTCTCCCTGCAAGAATACTGTGGTGACATTCTCAATTTCAAAACTTATTCCAAGTCCTACAAGAATAAGAAACGAATCGACAATGACCGTGAGAATTGGGTGGTGTTCCAGGACGTCCATGAGGCGATCATCGAGCGTGCTGTGTATGAGCAGGTGCAGCAGAAACGGGGCAAAATCCGTAAGCGCCGCACCAACAATGGAGAACACAATATGTTTTCCGGCCTGCTGGTCTGCGCCGATTGCGGCAGCAACCTTCACTTTCATTTCAATCAGGGCAATCCGGAGATCAAGTATTTCAACTGCTCCAACTACAAGGGCAACCGCGGCACCTGTACTTCTACCCATTATGTCCGTGTGGACTTCCTGAAGGAAGTGGTGCTAGGAGAGATACGACGCTTAACGAAATTCGCCAGTCTCTATGAGGACGAATTTGTAAAAGCGGTGATCGGTCATTCCCAGCAGGCGGAACAGACAGACCGCAAGCTGAAGGAAAAGGAACTGAAAACGCTCCTTGCCCGTGATGAAGAATTGGACGGCCTCTTTGAACGCATCTACGAGGACAATGTTTCCGGCAAGCTCTCTGATGACCGCTTCGCAAAAATGTCCCGGCGGTATGAGGACGAGCAAAAGGAACTGTCGGAGAAAATAAAAAAGCTCCGCTCCGAAATAGAGAAGCAGCGCAGCCGTTCCATGACAACGGATATGTTTATCGGTCTTGTCCGCAAGTACACCAGAGTGAGAAAACTGACGCCCAGAATGCTGAACGAACTGATTGAGAAGATCGAAGTGTTCAATGCTGAGAAGATCGACGGCGTATGGGAGCAGCGGCTTCGCATCCACTATAACTGCGTCGGAACGATTGAGATTCCAACGGTACTGCCCCTGCCGATCCCGGAAGTGTCCGTAAATACAAGAAAAGGCGTAGTTGTCAACTACGCCCCCTGTGAACTCGCTGTATAAAAAGCGAGTGTTCTTACAGCCTTTCAAATGCTATAAGAACACTCGCCATGGTGCGGGAGATGGGACTTGAACCCACACGTCTATGGTTGGACACAGGCACCTCAAGCCTGCCTGTCTACCGATTCCAGCACTCCCGCATATGCACTTTTCAAACGCATGAGTTATTATAACAGAAAAGCGCGGAATGTCAACAGCAAATTTTCGACTCAGGTCGATTTTTTTGTTTTCCTGTCCAGCGGCGATCTCTGCCGCAGTTCCAGCGCCAGAACAGCCGCCAGAATCACAAGCGCTGCGATCAGCGCGAGCGCGCCGTCGGCCATCGGCAGCAGGTAGCGCATGCGCAGGTAGGCGTGGTAGCCGAGCAGGGACGCAAACTCGCACAGCACCGCAGGCAGCGTCAGCTGCGGCCACGCGATCGCCAGCGCGAGCGTGAGCGCATCGGCGGCGAAGAAATACCGGTCATGCATATGCGGCAGGAAAAACGGGATCGCGACCGCGAGCAGCGCCGCCGCCAGCACGAGCGCCCGGTCAGAGCAATCGTTCCGGTGCAGCCAGAACCAGACGGCCAGCAGTACGATCACGAGTGCGGCCGCGCCGATGCCGAGCTTCGCGGCGAGCTCGGGGTCGGGCACATCCGTGACGAGCGCAAAGACGGACGAGGCGTTGTAGTTCAGCCCGGTGCCGATGCTGCCCGTCTGTTGAAACGGGACGGTCAGCGCGTCCCACAATCCGCGCCCGGCGATGACGGCCGGGAGCACCATGACCACGCACGTGGCGGGGAAGGCCAGCGCGTGCCGCAGCCTGACGCGCCGCGTGAGCCAGAAGAGCAGAAACACCGGCATGATGAACACGGCCTGCAGCTTGAAGGCGAACGATGCCCCGATGCTCACGACGCCAAGCACGGGGTGCCCGGCCAGCACGAGATAAACGCTCAGCACGGCGAGGGCGGCATACACACTGTCACACTGGCCCCAGAGCGCGCCGTTGAGAACGACCGTCGGCCAGAAGAGCACGAGAAAGAACGCCGCGAGCTTCCACGCCGCTTCCCGCCGGAACAGCCCCACGAGCTGCATGACCGACCATGCGAGCACGACATCAAAAAAGATGCTGAACAGCTTGATGAGGTGCAGATCGGACAGGGAGCTGCCGCTGATGAGCGCCAGAAACGTCAGGTACGGTACATTATAATTCCCCACAGGTTCCCGTAGCGCGGCAAGCCCGCCGTGCGTGCGGAAAAAATCAACCCACACGGTCAGAAACTGCGTGTAGTCGCTCGTCTCGTAATTCAGGCACAGCCCGCGCAGCACGAACGCCGCTGCCAGCAGCAGCGCCGCGCACAGGACGTGCGCCGGTTTCCGGAGCACGCCGACGCTCCACAGCAGCACCAGCGCCAGCCCGGCCTCGGCGGCCAGCAGCAGGCAGATACGGACATCCATGGCCATCCCTCCGAAGATACAAAAAAGCGGCAGGGCGACGCGCTCCTGCCGGCGGAAAATTCACAAAATAGTGCTTGACAACCTATGCGTTGAAATGGTAGAATATCACGCTATGTGTCTTTGGGAGCGGGAGAGACTACTCCCGCAACCTACAAGCACATTTTACCGGATACGCTGCGAAAATGCAACAGGTCAAAAAAGTATTTTACAACCCAACCGGGTGTTCGCAATCTCAAAAGAAGGAGTGTTCGCCATGCCAAAGGCAGTCACCTATGGAAAAACCGAACGAATGAGCTTTGCCCGTCACGAGGAGATCCAGAGCATGCCGAATCTTCTGGAGATCCAGAAGAATTCGTACAAGTGGTTCCTCGAAGAGGGCCTGCGCGATGTGTTCAGGGATGTGGACGTCATCACCGACTACTCCGGCAACCTCGAGCTGCGCTTCGTGGACTATTCCATGGACGAGAACCCAAAGTACACCGAGGAGGAGTGCAAAGCGCGCGACGCCACGTATGCGGCCCCGCTGAAGGTCAGCGTCCGCCTGCGCAACAAGGAGACCGAGGAGATCAAGGAACAGGAGATCTTCATGGGCGATTTCCCGATCATGACGCCCAGCGGCACCTTCGTCATCAACGGCGCGGAGCGTGTCATCGTCTCGCAGATCGTGCGTTCCCCCGGCGTGTACTACGATAAAAAGACCGACAAGGCCTACAACTCCACCTACGGCACGACCGTCATCCCGTACCACGGCGCCTGGCTCGAGTACGAGACAGACCTCAACGACATCTTCAACTGCCGCATCGATAAAAACCGCAAGCTGCCCGTGACCTGGTTCATCAAGGCCATGGGCGCCTACAAGGCGGACAACCCGAACACCTGGCTGTCCTGTATCCCGGATATGACGACCGGCGTCGTCACGAACGAGCAGATCAAGGAAGTGTTCGACAACGACGCACGCATCGTCGCCACGCTCGACAAGGACACCTGCAACTCCCGCGAGGAGGCGCTCGTCGAGATCTACCGCAAGCTGCGTCCGGGCGATCCCCCGACGGTCGAGAGTTCGGAGTCGCTGCTCGAGGGCCTGTTCTATGACCGCCGCCGCTACGACATTTCGAACGTCGGCCGCTATAAGTTCAACAAGAAGCTCGGCCTGCGCGGCCGTATCGCCGGCTTCGCGCTGGCGGCCCCGGTCGCCGATCCGATGACCGGTGAGATCATTGCCGAGGCGGGCGAGGTGCTCACGCGCGAGCGCGCCGAGGAGATTGCCGAGGCCGGCGTCAACGACGTCTATCTGGACGTGGACGGCAAGTCCGTCCGCGTGTTCGGCAACGGCATGGTCGACATGAAGCACTATGTTGACTTCGACCCCGCCGAGCTCGGCGTCAAGGAGCTCGTGCGCGGCGTGATCCTGCGCCAGCTCATGGAGCAGTACGAGGGCGACGCGCTCAAGGAAGCCATCGAGGAGAACCTTGACCTGCTCATTCCGAAGCACATCATCGCGGACGATATGTTCGCGTCCATCAACTACCTGTGCTGCCTGGCACACGGCATCGGCGAGCCGGACGACATCGACCATCTCGGCAACCGCCGCGTGCGCAGCGTGGGCGAGCTGCTGCAAAACCAGTTCCGCATCGGCTTCAGCCGCATGGAGCGCGTGATCCGCGAGCGCATGACGCTGCAGGATCTCGACGTGGTTACCCCGCAGTCGCTCATCAACATCCGTCCCGTGACGGCCTCGATCAAGGAATTCTTCGGCAGCAGCCCGCTGTCCCAGTTCATGGACCAGACCAACCCGCTGGCAGAGCTGACGCACAAGCGCCGTATCTCCGCCCTCGGCCCCGGCGGCCTGTCGCGTGAGCGCGCGAGCTTCGATGTCCGTGACGTGCACTACAGCCACTACGGCCGCATGTGCCCGATCGAGACGCCTGAAGGCCCGAACATCGGCCTGATCAGCTACCTCGCGTCCTACGCCCGCGTGAACGAGTACGGCTTCCTCGTGACGCCGTTCCGCCGCGTGGAGAAGGGCACCTGCCGCGTGACCGACGACGTCGAGTACATGACGGCGGACGTTGAGGACCGCTACATCGTTGCGCAGGCGAGCGAGCCGGTCGACGAAAACGGCTGCCTCATCAACGAGCGTATCACCTGCCGCCACCGCGACGAGATCGTCGAGGTCGACCGCGACCGCGTCGACTACGTCGACATTTCCCCGCGCATGATGGTCTCCATCGCAACGGCCATGATCCCGTTCCTGGAAAACGACGACGCGAACCGTGCCCTCATGGGCGCGAACATGCAGCGTCAGGCCGTGCCGCTGATGGTCACGGAGGCGCCGATTGTCGCAACCGGCATCGAGCACAAGCTGTGCGTGGACTCCGGCGTGGTCATCCTCGCCGAGGACGACGGTCTGGTCATGGCCGTCTCGGCCGATAGCGTCAAGGTGCGCTACGACAGCGGCGAGATCAAGGACTACAAGCTCATCAAGTTTGCCCGCTCCAACCAGGGCACCTGCATCAACCAGCGCCCGATCGTCGCCGTCGGCGACCGCCTGAGCAAGGGCGACGTCATTGCCGACGGCCCGGCCACCTCGCAGGGCGAGATCGCGCTCGGCAAGAACCTGCTGGTCGGCTTCATGACCTGGGAAGGCTACAACTACGAGGACGCCGTGCTCATCAACGAGCGTCTGGTCATGGAGGACGTTTACACCTCCATTCATATCGAAGAGTTCGAGTGCGACGCGCGCGACACGAAGCTCGGCCCCGAGGAGATCACCCGTGACATCCCCGGTGTCGGCGACGATGCGCTCAAGTATCTCGACGACCGCGGCATCATCTGCGTCGGCGCGGAGGTGCGCAGCGGTGATATTCTGGTCGGAAAGGTCACGCCGAAGGGCGAGACCGATCTGACCGCCGAGGAGCGCCTGCTGCGCGCCATCTTCGGCGAAAAGGCGCGCGAAGTCCGCGACACCTCGCTCAAGGTCCCGCACGGCGAGGCCGGCATCATCGTCGATGTCAAGCGCTTCACCCGCGAGAACGGCGATGAGATGTCCCCCGGCGTCAACGAGGTCGTGCGCGTCTACATCGCGCAGAAGCGTAAGATCTCCGTCGGCGACAAGATGGCCGGCCGCCACGGCAACAAGGGCGTCGTGTCCCGTATCCTCCCGCGCGAGGATATGCCGTACCTGCCGGACGGCACGCCGCTCGATATCGTCCTCAACCCGCTGGGCGTGCCTTCCCGTATGAACATCGGTCAGATGCTCGAGGTGCATCTGGGCTACGCGGCCCAGGCCCTCGGCTGGAAGGTCGCAACGCCGGTCTTTAACGGCGCCAACGAGGAGACCATCCGCGAGACGCTCAACAAAGCCGGCCTGCGCGAGGACGGTAAGAGCGTGCTGTACGATGGCCGCACCGGCCAGAAGTTTGATAACGACGTCACGGTCGGCTGGGTCTACTTCCTCAAGCTCCACCACCTCGTCGATGATAAGATCCACGCCCGCAGCACCGGCCCCTACAGCCTCGTCACGCAGCAGCCGCTCGGCGGCAAGGCGCAGTTCGGCGGCCAGCGCTTCGGCGAAATGGAAGTCTGGGCGCTCGAGGCCTACGGCGCGGCTTACACCCTGCAGGAGATCCTGACGGTGAAGTCCGACGACGTGACCGGCCGCGTGCGCACGTACGAAGCCATCGTCAAGGGCGAGAACATCCCGCAGCCGGGCGTGCCGGAGTCGTTCAAGGTGCTCATCAAGGAGCTGCAGTCCCTGTGCCTGGATGTGCGCATCCTCGACGAGAACGGCGACGAGATCGAGCTCAAGGACGACGAGGACGATTACATCCCGGGTATGCGTGATGAGATGTCCTACAAGTCCGACGATGATGAGATCACCGGCAGCGGCTTCACGATCGAGGACGTACCGGTGGAGGAAGATGACAGTCTCGGCGCGTTCGGCGATGCCGGCAACGACGATGACTACACGGACGATTCTGATAAGGAGGAGGAATAAAACATGAGCTACACCCCGTTTGATGCAATTCAGATCGGCATTGCCTCCCCTGAAATGATCCTTTCCTGGTCCTCCGGCGAAGTGAAAAAGCCCGAGACCATCAACTACCGCACGCTCAAGCCCGAGCGTGACGGCCTGTTCTGCGAGCGCATTTTCGGACCCACGAAAGACTGGGAGTGCCACTGCGGCAAGTATAAGAAGATCCGCTACAAGGGCAAGATCTGCGACCGCTGCGGCGTCGAAGTCACGCGCGCAAAGGTCCGCCGCGAGCGCATGGGCCACATCGAGCTGGCCGCGCCCGTGAGCCACATCTGGTACTTCAAGGGCATCCCGTCGCGCATGGGCCTGATCCTCGATCTGACCCCGCGCGTGCTGGAAAAGGTGCTGTATTTCGGCGCGTACATCGTCACCGACCCCGGCATGACGCCGCTGCAGCGCTGCCAGATCCTGTCCGAAAAAGAGTACCGCGACATGCGCGAGAAGTATGAGGACGATTTCGAGGCCGGCATGGGCGCCGAGGCCATCAAGAAGCTCCTGCAGCAGATCGACTGCGCCAAGCTCTCCGAGCAGCTGCGCGCCGAGCTCGAGGAGGCCAGCGGCCAGAAGAAGGCGAAGATCGTCAAGCGTCTGGAGGTCGTCGAGGCCTTCCACCGCAGCGGCAACCGCCCGGAGTGGATGATCATTGACATCCTGCCGGTCATCCCGCCCGAGATCCGCCCCATGGTCCAGCTCGACGGCGGCCGTTTCGCCACGTCCGACCTCAACGACCTGTACCGCCGCGTCATCAACCGCAACAACCGTCTCAAGCGCCTCATGCAGCTCAATGCGCCGGACATCATCGTCCGCAACGAGAAGCGCATGCTGCAGGAAGCTGTCGACGCCCTGATCGATAACGGCCGCCGCGGCCGTGCCGTCACCGGCGCCAACTCCCGCGCGCTCAAGTCCCTGTCCGATATGCTCAAGGGCAAGCAGGGCCGCTTCCGTCAGAACCTGCTCGGCAAGCGTGTCGACTACTCCGGCCGAAGCGTTATCGTCGTCGGCCCGGACCTGAAGCTCTATCAGTGCGGCGTGCCGAAGGAAATGGCCATCGAGCTCTTCCGCCCGTTCGTCATGAAAAAGCTCGTCGAGGACGGCGTTGCCAACAACATCAAGTCCGCCAAGAAGATGGTCGACAAGCAGCGCACCGAGGTCTGGGACGCACTCGAGGTCGTCATCAAGGACCACCCGGTCATGCTCAACCGTGCACCGACGCTCCACCGTCTGGGCATCCAGGCGTTCGAGCCCGTGCTCGTCGAGGGCCGCGCGCTCAAGCTGCACCCCTTGTGCTGCACCGCGTTCAACGCCGACTTTGACGGCGACCAGATGGCCATCCACGTCCCGCTGTCCGCGGAGGCGCAGGCTGAGGCGCGCATCCTCATGCTCTCGGCCAACAACCTTCTCCGCCCGCAGGACGGCCACCCCGTCACCGTGCCGACGCAGGATATGATCCTCGGCGCGTACTACCTGACCTACGTCCGCCTCGGCAAGGCCGAGAAGGGCGCCGAGCAGGTGTTCGTGACCGACGCCGGCGATACCGACCTGCCGGTCGATGAGATCGTTGACGCAGACGATTTCGTCGCCGCGCAGAAGAAGGCCGAGGCCGAGGGCGGCAAGCTCCCGAGCTATAAGCCGCTCAAGGTCTACCGCGACCCGAATGAGGCCATCATGGCCTATAACTATGGCGATGTCGGCCTGCACGCGCCGATCCTGGTGCGCGTCGCGCGCGAGGTCAACGGCGAGACGCTGCACCGCACGATCGAGACGACCGTCGGCCGCATCATCTACAACGAGCCTATCCCGCAGGACCTCGGCTATGTCGACCGTACCGATCCCGAGCACATGTTCGACCTTGAGGTCAGCTTCAAGGTCGGCAAGAAGCAGCTTGGCAAGATCATCGACCGCTGCATCGAGAAGCACGGCTTCACCGTCGCAACGGAAGTGCTCGATAACGTCAAGGCCCTTGGCTACAAGTACTCCACCATCGGCGCCATCACGATCTCCATCGCGGACATGACCGTCCCGGAGGAGAAAAAGACTCTTATTTCCGCCACGGAGAAGAAGGTCATCGCGATCGAGAAGAAGTACAAGCGCGGCTTCATCACCGAGGACGAGCGCTACCGTCTGGCCGTGTCCGAGTGGGAAAAGACCACGAAGGACGTCACCGCGGCCCTGCAGAACTGCCTCGATGAGTTCAACCCCATCTATATGATGGCGGACTCCGGCGCCCGTGGTTCCATGGCGCAGATCCGTCAGCTCGCCGGCATGCGCGGCCTGATCGCGAACACCGCCGGTAAGACCATCGAGATCCCGATCAAGGCCAACTACCGTGAAGGCCTGTCCGTCCTGAGGCGCCCGTAAGGGCCTGGCCGATACCGCACTGCGTACCGCCGACTCCGGTTACCTGACCCGCCGTCTGGTCGACGTCTCGCAGGATGTCATCATCCGCGAGGAAGACTGCGGCACGACCGACGGCATCATGGCCCGCGCCGTGTTCGACAAGGGACAGGAAGTCCAGAGCCTTGGCGAGAGCATCCACGGCCGCTACCCGGCCGAGCCCGTCGTGTCGCCCAAGACCGGCGAGGTGCTGTTCGATACCGACCATATGCTCATGCCCAACGATGCCAAGGTGCTCGCCGAGCACGGCATCGAGGAGGTCAAGATCCGCAGCGTCATGACCTGCGAGGCGCGCAGCGGCGTCTGCGCCAAGTGCTACGGCATTAACCTGGCCATCGGCCAGCCGGTCAATGCCGGCGAGGCGGTCGGCGTTATCGCCGCTCAGTCCATCGGCGAGCCGGGCACGCAGCTGACCATGCGTACGTTCCACACCGGTGGCGTCGCCGGCGACGATATCACGCAGGGTCTTCCGCGTGTTGAGGAGCTGTTCGAGGCGCGCAAGCCGAAGAAGATGGCCACCCTCGCCGAGATCCCCGGCATCGTCAGCGTCGAGGAGACGAAAAAGACCTCCATCTACGCCGTCACGATCACCAACCCGGTCGACGGCGAGACCGTCACGTACAACCTGCCGTACTCTTCCGGTATCCTCGTTGCCAACGGCGACACGGTCACGAAGGGCCAGCCGCTCTCGAGCGGCGCGTACAGCCCGCACGACGTGCTGCGTATCTGCGGCGTGGACGCCTGCCAGCAGTATATCATTCAGGAGGTCCAGAAGGTCTACCGTCAGCAGGGCGTTGACATCAACGATAAGCACATCGAGATCATCGTCCGTCAGATGATGCGCAAGGTCCGCGTCGATGATTCCGGCAGCACGGACCTGCTGTCCGGCGCCATCGTGGACCTGCACGAGTTCCGCGCGGCCAACCGCGCCATCGCCGAGCGCATCGCAGCAGGGGAGACCGACCTCGTGCCCGCAACGGCCGAGCATGTCCTCATGGGTATCACGAAGGCGTCGCTCGCCACGGAGAGCTTCCTGTCGGCCGCGTCCTTCCAGGAGACCACGAAGGTGCTCACCGATGCTGCCATCAAGGGCAAGATCGACCACCTCGTCGGCCTGAAGGAGAACGTCATCATCGGCAAGCTCATTCCTGCCGGCAGCGGCCTTGCCTGCTACCGCAACTTCGAGACGAATGAGGAGCCGGCGGCTCCTGCGGAGCCCGAGGACGACGGCGTGGATCTGTCCGATCTCGCCAACATCTCCAACGCGCTTTAAACGGCCAAATACCAACCGTTTCACCGGGATATGCCTGCATATCCCGGTGAAATTTTCGCTTCCGACTTGAATAAAAATGCTTGACGAATCTTGTGCAATATGCTAAAATCCTATTTTGCGTGGGCGTGCGCCCACGGATTTGTCATGCCTGTGTAAAAAGCACAAAAATGGCCGGGATTTCCTGAAAATTTTCCGGCAGAATCACGGTTTATCCGGTGCTGTTTTCTGGCATCGTATAAATAGATCCATTTTCGAGGAAAGGAGGAAAACCATGCCTACTTTTAACCAGTTGGTGAGAAAGGGCAGAGAGAAAGTCACCTACAAGTCCACGTCTCCCGCCATGCAGAAGGGCCTCAACACCCTGAAGAACCGCGAGACCAATCTGAGTGCTCCTCAGAAGAGAGGCGTCTGCACTGCCGTGCGTACCTCTACCCCCAAGAAGCCGAACTCCGCGCTTCGTAAGATCGCCCGTGTGCGTCTGACCAACGGCTACGAGGTAACCGCCTACATCCCGGGCATCGGTCACAACCTGCAGGAGCATAGCGTCGTTATGATCCGCGGCGGCCGTGTCAAGGACCTTCCTGGCGTTCGTTACCACATCATCCGCGGCACGCTCGATACGCAGGGCGTTTCCGGACGTATGCAGGCCCGTTCCAAGTACGGTGCCAAGCGGCCGAAGGCAGGAAAGAAGTAAGTTCCAACAGCAAATTTTGCCCTGTTGTTAACTGATATATATGTATTCGTTAACCCCGGGGCGCAGACGGAGATGCACCGCATCTTCGAGTACCTGTGAAGTCATTTTTTAATGAAGGAGGGAAGTATAGTGCCCAGAAGAGGTAACGTTCCCAAAAGAGAAATTTTGCCGGATCCGATGTACAACAGCGTTCTGGTGACCAAGCTCATCAACAGCGTGATGCTCGACGGCAAAAAGGGTGTTGCTCAGAAGGTCGTGTACGATGCTTTTGACATCATCAAGGAAAAGACCGGCAAGGAACCGCTCGATGCGTTTACCGAAGCCATGAACAACATCATGCCGAGCCTCGAAGTCAAGGCTCGCCGCGTCGGCGGCGCGACCTACCAGGTTCCTATGGAAGTGCGTCCTGAGAGACGCCAGACGCTCGGCCTGCGCTGGCTGACCGGCTATGCCCGCAAGCGCAGTGAAAAGACCATGAAGGAGCGCCTCGCAGGCGAGATCATGGATGCCTGCAACAACACCGGCGCTGCTGTGAAGAAGCGCGAAGACACGCACAAGATGGCCGAGTCCAACAAGGCGTTCGCACACTTCCGCTGGTAATCTTCCGACTAGGAGCTATCAATTATGCCCAGACAATATTCCCTTGAAAACACAAGAAACATTGGCATCATGGCGCACATCGACGCCGGTAAGACGACCACGACGGAACGTATTCTGTTCTACACGGGCGTCAACCACAAGCTCGGTGAGACCCATGAAGGCACCGCCACCATGGACTGGATGGCGCAGGAGCAGGAGCGCGGCATCACGATCACGAGCGCTGCGACCACTTGCTTCTGGAAGGGCAACCGCATCAACATCATCGACACCCCGGGCCACGTCGACTTCACGGTCGAGGTGGAGCGCAGCCTCCGCGTGCTCGACGGCTCTGTGACCGTCATGTGCGCCAAGGGCGGCGTGGAGCCCCAGTCTGAGACCGTGTGGCGTCAGGCTGACCACTACCATGTCCCCCGGATGATCTACGTCAACAAGATGGACATCACCGGCGCGGACTTCTTCCACGTGCTGGACATGGTGCACGATCGTTTGAAGGCCAATGCTGTACCCATCCAGCTGCCCATCGGAAAAGAGGATACCTTCCGCGGTATCATCGATCTGGTGGAGATGAATGCTGATATTTACTACGATCAGCTGGGTAAGGATGTCCGCGTCGAGCCGATCCCAGAGGATATGGTGGATCTGGCCGAGGAGTACCGCGAGAAGCTGCTGGACGCTGTGTCCATGTTCGATGACGAGATCATGGAGATGTATCTGGAGGGCCAGGAGATTCCGGCCAAGAAGATCCGCACAGCCATCCGCAAGGCCACCTGCGCCGTGGAAATGGTGCCGGTCACCTGCGGCAGCTCTTACCGCAACAAGGGTGTTCAGAAGCTGCTGGACGCCATCGTGGACTATATGCCCGCTCCCACGGATGTGCCCGCTATCGTGGGTACCCATCCCAAGACCGAGGAGGAAGAGGATCGCCGTCCCGGCGACGACGAGCCCTTTGCCGCTCTGGCCTTCAAGATCATGACCGACCCCTATGTGGGCCGCCTGACCTTCTTCCGCGTTTACTCCGGTAAGCTGACGGCCGGTTCTTCCGTGCTGAACGCCACCAAGGGCAAGCGCGAGCGTATGGGCCGCATTCTGCAGATGCACGCCAACCACCGCGAGGATATCGACACGGTGTATGCCGGCGATATCGCCGCCGTCGTGGGTCTGAAGAACACCACCACCGGCGACACCCTGTGCGACGAGAGCCATCCCATCATTCTTGAGTCCATGGAGTTCCCTGAGCCCGTCATCCGCGTGGCTATCGAGCCCAAGACCAAGGCCGGTGAGGAGAAAATGACCATCGCCCTGATGAAGCTGGCGGAGGAGGATCCCACCTTCCGCACCTACACCGACGAGGAGACGGGTCAGACCATCATCGCCGGTATGGGTGAGCTGCATCTGGAGATCATCGTGGATCGCCTGCTGCGCGAGTTCAAGGTGGAGGCCAACGTGGGCGCGCCTCAGGTGGCCTACAAGGAGACCATCCGCAAGGCCGTGGATCAGGAGACCAAGTACTCCCGTCAGACCGGCGGTAAGGGTCAGTACGGTCACGTGAAGATCCATGTGGAGCCCAACGAGTCCGGCAAGGGCTACGAGTTTGAGAACAAGGTCGTGGGCGGCGCCATCCCCAAGGAGTATATCCCTGCGGTAGACGCCGGTATCCGGGGCGCTATGCTGTCCGGTACTGTGGCCGGTTATCCCGTTGTGGATGTGAAGGTCACCCTGTACGACGGTTCCTATCACGAAGTGGACTCCTCCGAAATGGCGTTCAAGATTGCCGGCTCCATGGCCTTCAAGGAGGCTATGCGCAAGGCCGATCCCACGCTGCTGGAGCCCATCATGAAGGTGTGTGTCATCGTGCCCGATGAGTATATGGGCGACGTTATCGGCGACCTGAACAGCCGCCGTGGTCAGATCCAGGGCTATGAGATGCGCTCCGGCGCACAGCAGATCGACGCGTTCGTGCCTCTGGCCGAGATGTTCGGCTACGCCACCGACCTGCGCTCCCGTACTCAGGGCCGTGGCCAGTACACCATGGAGCCCAGCCGCTATATCGAGTTGCCCAAGAGCCTGCAGGAGAAGCTGATCAACAAGCGTGCCGGCCGGGAAAATTATTAAATCTTGAAATAGAGATTGATTTTCCTGCGCAAATACGGTAAAATGACAATGTTGAACGCATTGCCGCGTCCCGCACCAAAGACAAGATCAATTTAAAACACGATACAAACTGTTTAAGGAGGATTTTTTCAAATGGCTAAGCAGAAATTTGAGAGAACTAAGCCCCATGTAAACATCGGTACCATCGGCCACATCGACCATGGTAAGACTACCCTGACCGCTGCCATCACCAAGTATCTGGCGATGAAGGGTGGCGCTGAGTACACCGATTACTCTTCCATCGACAAGGCTCCCGAAGAGCGCGAGCGTGGTATCACCATCAACACCGCTCACGTTGAGTATGAGACCGAGAAGCGTCACTATGCTCACGTCGACTGCCCGGGCCACGCCGACTATATCAAGAACATGATCACCGGTGCTG
>OLXH01000675.1_pt1 | contig 15203 bp, 15 predicted proteins | sample 1673391 | NCBI WGS metagenome assembly OLXH01 (sample SAMEA103958110, study PRJEB25191) | human gut metagenome | reverse complement strand
TCCGAATTTTCGTTTGAACTACGTACCTTGTCATCCACCTCCCGGATAATCTGGTTCATACGCAAAGAACTGTCTGTAATCCGTCCCATAACATTTTGAAGCGTATCAATAAATGCATTTACATTCCTTCCGACTTTACCAATCTCATCTTTTCCTGAAATCTTTAATCTTACAGAAAGATCTCCCTGATTTTTTTCAATATCTGCCACCATTTTCTGCAATGTCTGACTGATATAGTGCATCGGTGCTACAATCCCTTTCAGACAAATCCAAAGAGAAAACAAAATCATAAGCATTGAAACTGCAACGAATACAATAGCAGAATCTCTTGAAAATTCATATGCTGCCTGCTGTGCTTGTAATGAATCATTCATTGCCTGTTTCCGCATAGCAATCAGACTGCTGATTTTCTTTGCAAGATAATCTTCCGAAGGTTTCTGTATCACATTGATTGCCTCCGTTGCACCATCCGCATCGCCTTTTGAACTTGCGGTAAGGACCTGTTCCATTCCTTCTTTATACTTTTTAAAGCGATTTTGTAATGCCCCGAAATATTCTTTTTCCCGCGCTGTTTTTTTCTGTTTTTTATACTGTTTAAAATAACTATCCATAGATTCCAGCTTTTCATGGATGGTTGTTGCAAAGCTTTCTTTGGAAATAGAATTTTCCGCATCACAGTGTCCATACATATTTTTCCCCATGGATTCCAGCTCGGATGACATATCCATCAATAGTTCAATACTCTTCGAACAATCCTGCGAAATTACAACCCCCGCCTGCAACAGCCTTTTCGAATTTACAAGACTTGAAATACTTGCCAAAAGAATAACAATTCCCAAAATACAAATTGGCAGCATAACCTTTACTTTAATACTGATCTGATTCAACCACTTCATAGGTATTTCCTCTCTTTCTGCCTAAATTAATGGGATAATTCCGGATGCAATTGCTCCATCTTTTTATAAAAATCGTCCATTCCCTGCGCAAGTGAAATTTTACCTTCAAAATACGGATGCAGACACTGTTGAATCTGCTCATTGCAGTCCTTATCATAATCTGATATATTACTCATATCAATTTTCTTTGCAGCCTCTGCAAAAAGTGCAATATGGTTTTGTCCACCAAGGAAATCCGACTGATAGTTACTTTTTGCAATCTCATCCATTGCTTTCTCATTATTGGTATAGTCCTGCGTATCCAATGTAATCTGCTTCATGGTTTTGATATCACACGTCAGACGCTTCATCAAATCCCTGATAAAAGGAATATTATCGGTTCCCTGCGCCGCACACATCCATGTACCGCCCCAATAATATGCCTGTGGACCTTCACACACGGCATAATCTCCGTAAATTCCATTTCCTTTTTCTGCGGGTTTACTACTGTCTGCCAATGCATTTCCCATCAGAGTAAAATTAATGCCCCAGGTCGAATAGAAAAAGCCAAAAACATTCCCATCCGGTCCCTGATCCTGCGTCCACTGCGGACTCCACAGTGTGGTATGATTGTTATAATCTTTTTGAGCATATTCCTTCGTCTGACGAATCCACTTCTTGATATTTTCATCTATAACAATCTTGTTACCGACCACCCAGGGATGTGAGACATTGTTGGAAAATGCCCGATAGGAATCATCATATCCCGATAACATTTTATATCCGGCGGCATTCATCTTCTGTGCAACCTGATCAAACTTATCCCAATCCTTCAGTTGCTTTTGTACCTGATCCGGATCGTCTGTACCCAATACCTTTTTTGCAATGGACCTGCGATACGCAAACAACCCCGGCGTTGCCTGCCAGGTCACTCCCTTTTGTATTCCATTTTCCGATACAATTTTCTTTGTATAATCATATTGCTGCTTCAGATCCTCATCGGTCAGTCCCACTGTTTTTTTTACATCAATGGAATTATCTGACTTTACATATTTTGATGCGTAATCTGCCTCAATTAAAAACAAATCCACTTTGTCATCATCAATACATGTATTCTGCTCTTTTAATGCTTCATCCAGATTGATCTGATAAGCATTATTATCACTGGAAATTATGACAAAGTTCACTTCAACATCGTGTTTTTTAGCAAGATCTGATGCATATTTGTCATAAATTTCCTTAAACTCATCATTCCAGCAATAAATATTTACAACCTGTCCTTCCTTACGCCCGGTATTTTTTTTCTGTCCGTTTTCTCCCGTACATCCACTTAATAATGCCGCACATATGACAATTGCCGCTACCTGTTTCCAACTCTTCTTTCTCATTCAAATGTCTCCTTTTATTACTCCTCTTCTCCCCTTTTCTTCCCCCAATATGCAGAAAAACGCCATGACACGCCCCCTGTCGTAAAAATGGATTCTGTCATGGTGTCTTTTCTGTTTTCTTTTTAAACTATCTTTCTGGTACTACTCTGTGATCTTCTCAAGAGCGAAATTCGTCAGCGTAATGTCTGAAGCTGGTGTATTTTCACCATTGATTTTTCCCATGGAAATAAGCATTTTCGAATCATTATCTGTGTCTTTCTGCATCGTAAATTCACAACTAACTTCCTTTTCCTTTGCTTCCGCTATCAACTCGACTTCCTTAATATAGTCGTCGGTCAGCTTCTGAATGTCCTTTTCAATGTCCTTGTAGTCATCCTCGGTGATCTCGGATGCCTTCTGCTGCTTTTTAAATTTATCAATTGCTTCGCGACGGATATTTCTGACTGCGACCTTGGACTCCTCGCCGTACTTCTTGACCTGCTTTGCAAGCTCCTTGCGGCGCTCCTCGGTCAGCTGCGGAAATACAAGTCTTATAACTCTGCCGTCGTTCTGGGGATTGATGCCAAGCTCGGATGCGAGGATGGCCTTCTCAATGCCCTTAAGAACGGATGCATCCCACGGCTGAATCATAAGCGAACGGGGATCGGGAACGGAGATCGATGCGACCTGCTGGATGGGGGTGGGCACGCCATAGTAATCGACAGTGATCTGATCGAGAACCGCCGCGTTTGCTCTTCCTGCGCGCACGGATGCAAGCTGAGTTTTCAGCACCTCCGCGGTCTTTTTCATTTTGCTTTCGATTTCGGGATATTTGGACATGGTATTACCTCCTGACATTTATATGCGTTATATTAATTTGCTTACTTGGTCACAGTCGTGCCGAGCTTTTCGCCCTGAAGCACGCGGACAATGTTTTCAGGCTCTGCAAGAGCAAAAACTATTACGGGGATGTCGTTATCCATGGCAAGGCTCGTTGCCGTGCTGTCCATAACGGCAAGATGCTGAGCAAGAACATCGTCGTAGCTTATGCTGTCGTACTTCACAGCGCTCGGATCGACCTTCGGGTCTGCCGAGTATACGCCGTCGATGTTTTTGGCAAGCAGGATAGCGTCCGCTCCGATCTCGGCTGCGCGGAGCACGGCGGCAGTGTCGGTCGAGAAAAACGGGCAGCCAGTGCCGCAGCCGAACATGACAACCTTGCCGGACTTGAGATACTCTATTGCCTTATCGGTGCTGTATCTTTCGCCGACGCCTTGGATATCAACAGCCGTGAGCACCTTCGCTTCGCCGCCGGACTGGCGGAGAACATCAGCAAACGCAAGGCAGTTCATCGCGGTCGCAAGCATGCCCATGCGGTCTGCCGAAACGCGCTCGACATGGCCAGCTCCGTCCTTCACGCCGCGCCAGAAGTTGCCGCCGCCGACAACTATGCCGACCTCAACGCCCATTTGGGTGCATTTGTTGACCGTTTCGCAGACCTTTGACATGAAGTCAAAGTCAAAGCCGGTCTTTTTATCCCCGGCGAGCGCCTCGCCGCTTATTTTGATAAGTATTCTCTTATAAACAGGGTCAGACATATTCGATCTCCTTTATTAAATATCAAGTATACCCAATATCACTATGCCGGCAACCACGAGCAGTATGGAGGCGTAGTGCTTAAGTGAAAGCTTTTCCTTGAGGAAAATGCGGCTCCACACGACCGAGGCCACGCAGTAGGCCGAGATCATGGGGGCGGCAAGCGCGGCGTGCGCCGTATCGGCAAGGGCGTAGATATACGCAAACTGACCCGCAGTCTCGAAGATGGCGCCGGTGTATTTGGGTGCCTCGCGCTTGGGAATGAGCTTCTGCTTTTTAACGCCGAGAACGTACACGGCACACACGATGCCGACGACAAGGAAGGTCAGCTCATACGCAACGTTTGCAGAGTCCTCATTGAGGGTTTCGAGCACGCGGCTGTCGGCAAATGTGCCGAGCGCATCCAGCAGGCAGTAGATAACGGGAAGCGCTATTGCAAGCCAGCTTTTTGCATAGTGATGATTGCTTGCATCCTGACGTGCGCGGCGCAGCTCCTCATCCTCATTTGCTTCCGTAAAGCCGAGGGCGATAACGCCGATGCAGACAAGCGCAACAGCCGCAAGAGCCATCGGCGGCAGTCCGTTTATACCCTGAGTCGCGAATATGAGCACAGCCACGATCGCGCCGGATGAGTTACATATCGGCGAGGATATTGAAAGCTCGATATATCTAAGCCCGACATAGCCGACCGTCATCGAAACGATATACAGCATTGAAACTGGCAGGTATTTTAAAATTACCTCTCCGTTTATCGTAACGCCGCCAACGAATATCTCATACGCGGCATGAAGGCCCATCACAAGGCCGACGGCCATGACCATCTTCAGGTGACTGTATTTATCATCAGAATCCTGACAGCCGATCTTTGAAAAAAGATCGGAACCACTCCAACACAAAAGCGCTATCAGCGCAAACCAAAACCACATAGCTTATCCTTTACAATTAATATAATATTACCGCAGACCGGGCGTCCACGATCAAAACTAATGTATTTTACCATACCAAAACGCATTTGACAATTAACAAATGACAAATTGTGCGCCCGGAGACGCCTATAATTTCGTTATGGACATCATTTACATAGACCGGCTGTTTTTTCTTAACCTCGTTCTCGATTATCTTATCGTCTTATGCTCGGCACGGCTTTGCGGAATAAGGCTCCGCCGGGCAAGGTACGCCGCCGCTGCCGGTTTCGGCGCGCTTTACGCCGCGCTCAGTCTGCTTCCGGGACTTGCTTTTTTAAAGCTTTGGCCGGTTAAGCTCATATGCGGCTTACTTATGGCGCTGATCTCCTTCGGCGGCGAGGATAAGCTTTGGCGCTGCTGTCTTACGTTTTTTGCCGTTTCTGCATTATTCGGCGGAGCGGTCTGGGCAATATCGCTGCAAAACGGCGGAAGCTTCGGCTCGGGAGCGTACATACCGGTTTCGCTTCCGGTGCTGACTTTGTCATTTGCGCTTATTTATGCAGTTTTGAGCTTTGTGTTCCGTAGGAGCGTAAAAAGTGCCGACGCCTGCGTTTCGGATGTTGAGGTTGAATTTATGGGAAGGCGTGTTTTTCTTCGCTGCCTGCATGACAGCGGCAACGCGCTTTTCGATCCCGTGAGCGGCGACAATGTGCTGATAGCACCGGCGGCTCGTCTGGCTCCGCTGTTTCCCGGCTGCGAGGATGAGCTTTCGGGCACAGACTGCACAAGGCTCATCTTCTTGTCGCAGCTTTCGGGAAAAATGCGGCTTATACCGTACAGCGCGGTAGGAACAAGCTCCGGCATGCTGGCCGCGTTCAGGCCGGACGCTGTTTTTGTTGACGGACGGCAGCGCGACGATGTGATAGTTGCCGTATCCCCCACTCCGCTCGGCGGAGACGGGTTCGATTCGATCATATGAAAGGAGAACGAATGTGGATATTATAAGCATTATTAAAGGCTGGCTTGAGCGGCATCTGCTGCCCGAAAAAGGGCTGTTTTACATAGGCGGCAGCGACACTCTGCCCCCTCCGCTTGACAAGACCGACGAGGAAAAAGCAATAATCGCAATGGAAAACGGCGACGAGAGCGCAAAAAAGCTGCTGACGGAACATAATCTGCGCCTTGTCGTCTATATTTCGAGGCGGTTTGAGAATACCGGCGTTAACCTCGAGGATCTCATTTCCATAGGCACTATCGGACTTATAAAAGCAATAAACACCTTCCGCAGCGACAAGAACATAAAGCTCGCCACCTATGCTTCACGCTGCATCGAAAATGAGATACTGATGCATCTGCGCAAGATCAGCAATCAGCGCAGCGAGGTGAGTTTTGACGAGCCGCTGAACACCGACTGGGACGGCAACGAGCTGCTGCTGTCGGATGTTCTCGGAACCGATGACGACGAGGTGAGCCGTCCGCTTGAGGACGACGCCGATCGTCAGATGCTTTTAAACGCCGTAAATTCCCTCGGCGACAGAGAAAAAAGCATAATCACCCTGCGCTTCGGCCTTGGAGGCGGAAGCGAATACACGCAAAAGGAGGTAGCAGACATGCTGGGCATTTCACAAAGCTACATAAGCCGGCTTGAAAAGCGCATAATCCACCGCCTGAAACGCGAAATTATACGCCAGCTCCAGTAATTAGTATCTGTCTCTTTTAAAACTAAAAAACTTTTGTTTATACATCGCATAATTTGTTGACAATTTGTAACCAACGGTGTAAATTATGTTTGTGGAATAAGCTGCACCGCAGCTATATAATAACGTGTTTTTTAAGAAGGAGAAACAACATGAAAAGATCAACAAAACTGATCAGCTTGCTTCTTGCGGTTCTGATGATCGCCGCTCTTCTGCCCACTGCGGCTCTCGCCGACGATGCTGACACACAGTCCATCGGTGATACCGTCGGCAGCGTCGTTGACACCGTAAACGGCATCAAGCTCCCCACTTATCTGGTTTACTGCTCCCTGATGAGCAAGCTGCCTGCAAGCGGCGCTCAGGTAACACTCACCAATAACCTTACCGGCGAGGCCAGCACATACACCGCTAACCTGCTCGGTCTTGCTCTTATCCCCAAGAGCATTGTCGGCGTATACACTGTTGCAGCTACCTGCGACGGCCCCGTATCCGGCATAAAGTACAGCACCCTGCCCGGCATCAAGTGGTCCTTCAGTGCAAAGTTTGATTCCGACAAGCTCATCCTCTACCCCATGCTCAACATCGGCCTTAACTACACCGATCACTTTGCATACATGATAGGCTACAAAGACGGCACCGTTCGTCCCAACGCCAACATAACCCGTGCCGAGGTCGCAACCATTCTCTACCGTCTCATGACTCCCGAGACCCGCGCAAAGTACCAGAGCACTTCCAGCACCCTTAAGGACATCAACGCAAACAGCTGGTGCAACAAAGAGGTCTGCACCCTCGTCAAGGCCGGCGTTATCTCCGGCTACAACGACGGCTACTTCCGTCCCAACAAGAACGTCACCCGTGCCGAGTTCTCCGCTATGATCGCTCGTCTGTTCTCCGTCTCCTACGTCGGCAACAACAAGTTTGAAGATCTCAACGGCCACTGGGCTGAGAGCTACATGAACCTCCTTGCAAAGCTCGGCATCCTCAACGGCGATGCAAACGGCAATGCAAATCCCGACGATCTTCTGACCCGTGCTCAGACCGCAGCACTGTGCAACCGCCTCGTCGGCCGCAACTCCACCAGCAGCAGCATGAACGGCTGCACCGGCGTCAAGGGCTGGCCCGACAACGCAAATTCCGCATGGTACTATGCCGACATTCTCGAGGCTACCAACGCACACAACTACACTTGGACGCTCAACGTTAAGAACGTTGTCAGCGGCGAGTTCGTCGTGACCGAGCAGTGGACCAACATCCGCACCGACGCTCCCGACTGGACCAAGTAATTTGAGTTTATAAGCACAAAAAATCCCGACCGACAGTCGGGATTTTTTTATTGCCTATTCAGCTTTCCAGCTCCTTATACATTGCAGGAGCTTCCTCTTTTTTTGCCGTTTCATTCACAGACAGCACCTCGACTTTAAGCTTACGCTGGCCGAAGGCGACCTCTATAACGTCGCCGATCTTGACCTGGTAGCTCGCCTTGACCTGACGGCCGTTTACGCTCACGCGCTCGGCATCGCAGGCGTCGTTGGCAACGCTTCTGCGCTTTATAAGCCGCGAAACCTTAAGGTATTTATCAAGTCTCATGATCTCATCTCCTTTAGCATGGCAAAATTCCCACAATACTGACGTATCGTGGGAATCATATCATAAAATATTAATGCTGTGCAATTACTCTGCAACTGCGTCCTTGAGTGCCTTGCCTGCCTTGAAGAAAGGAACCTTGCTTGCAGGGATCTCGATCTCTTCGCGGGTCTTGGGGTTACGGCCGATACGAACGCCGCGCTCCTTAACATCAAAAACGCCAAAGCCAACCATCTGAACCTTTTCGCCGGATACCAGAGTCTCAACGATGGTATCAAATGCGGCGTTGACAGCCTTCTCGGAGTCCTTCTTGGAAAGACCGGTCTTCTCTGCGACGGCTGCTATAAGTTCTGCCTTATTCATGTGTAATCCTCCTAATTTATGCGGCATAAAAGCCTTTTCTATATAGCCCGGTGCGCCGATTGCGCCGTGCCGGGTTATTTACAATGAACATGCGCCTCGCGGCGCGGATTAAAACTTATCACAAAATGCTGCAAATATCAAGTATTTTTTCGGAAAAAACCAATTTTTTCAGGAGAGCTTTGCGATCAGCCCATGTGCAGCAGCTTTGCGATCTTCTCGCCCTTGGGGATAAGCTTCATATCCTCCGTGGTTATTACGCGAAGCTTTATGACCGACACCGCGTAAACTATTACAGCAACGCCGATGGCAACGCACATAACAAGCGCCATCATGATCCTGCTGTCGGACGAAAGGAGCATCATTCCGCCGTAATACACCGCAAGCGCTATGACGCCCATGATAACGCTGGGCACGGCAGGACGGACGAAGATATTCTTCATCGACAGCCCCTTTTCAAAGCTGCGGTTAATGAATATAAGATTCAAAACGCACATTGTCACATAGCAGCATATCGTTCCGATCGCGGCGCCGTAGATGTTTACAGACGGGATCGCGACTATAAACCAGTTTATCGTGATCTTCACAAGGCCGCCGGCGACGATAGAATAAAGCGTAAGCCGCTCCTTGCCCGTTGCCTGAAGAACGGCCGTGCTCATAAGTGAGAAGCACACAAACACCGATGCAACGCCAAGCAGGCACAGCAGCAGCGGTCCGGACTCATGGGCATTTGGGTAGATAACGTTCATAATGGGCTCACACAAAACTGCAAGGCCGACGCCCATGGGCAAGGCTATCGCCATCGCTATGCGCAGCGAGTCCTCCGATATCTTTCCTGCCTCTCCCCTTGCGTTCATTACAAGCTTTGCTGAGATCGCCGGAACGATGGATACCGTCAGCGGAGTAATGAATGCCGCCGGCAGGTTAAACAGGGTCTGTGCCTTTCCGTAAACGCCGTACAGGGTCTTTGCGTGCGAGTAAGTGTATCCGACAGCGCTCTGGAGTCTCGTCATGCACAGGCCTGCGTCAATAAGATTGATAAGCGACAGCGCAACGGAGCCGAGCGCAATGGGGATACCTATGCTCAGCAGATTTTTGAATATCGTTCCGGCGCTTTCCGGAACATCGGGCTGCGCAACGCTGTCAAAGCGGTAGTTGCGCATTTTGTATATGAGCATGTACAGCAGCGCGGCAAGCGAGCCAACGGTCACGCCGAATATGGCGCCTGCGACCGCAACGGGCTTATCATAGCCTGCCTTTATCAGGTATGCCGCGAGGGCAAGTCCTGCCGCGACCTTGGCCAGGACCTCGAGTATCTGGCTGATAGTAGTCGGGGTCATGTTGCCGTAGCCCTGAGTCAGGCCCCTGTAGGTTGCGGTAACGCAGCACAGAAGCACCGCCGGTGCGAGAGCCTGGATGCTGAAAGCGGCATCGGGACTGTTTATAAGAGTGTTTGCAAGCCAGTCGGGGAACACGAACATTACCGTCGAGCAGACCGCGCCGAGGACAAAGAATGTCCACCATGCCACGCGATATGTACGGCGTGCCTGCATCTGCAGTCCGCGAGTCTGCGCCGCGCTTATCATGCGCGAAAGCGCCACCGGAAAGCCCGCCGTCGCAAGCGTCAGAAACAGGCTGTAAACATAATAAGCCTGAAGGAACAGACCGTATCCGTCGTCGCCGAGCATATTGCCCAGGGGGATCTTATACAATGCGCCGAGGATCTTCATTATTATAACGCCGGCGGTCATTATAGCTGCGCCGTGCAGATAATTCTGCTGTTTTGCTTTTGCCACCAAAAGGCCTCCAATCATGTAGAAAGAGTCGTTTTCAGACTTTGAAACTATATACTATAAGAGCAAATAAATCAAGGGAATTCTGTAAATTCCCTTGATTTAAAACAGCTGTTTCATTTAATTTTTACATTTTTCCGGGCATGAATTTGAGCACAGCTACCTGGGCCGGAGTGTCTTTATCTATCGATATCGTGTTCGTATCATAAAAATGAACTATCGGCAAAGGCATATACTGATCCGTAAACGCCGTCACTCTTTCCATGCGGCGGCTGCCGCAGCCGTCATGCGCATAGTGCATCGGGATAACAACGTTTGCACACAGCTCATCTGCCAGAGGCTTGGTTTTGTCGCTGGGCATTGCGCGAAAGCCGCCGGCGTTTATCATAAGGACATCGGCTCCGAACAGCATGTCCTTCTCAGCATCCGTCAGGAAGCTGCCGTGGTCGCCCATATGGACGAGCTTGAACCCGTCCCAATTTATAATATGTATCTTGTTTTTTCCGCGCAGGCTGCCATAGCTTGTGTCGTGAAAGGTATCTATCACCGTCACTTCATACGGACACTCTCTCGCCGTGCCGGAGAGCTTGACTCCGGCGCGGTAATTGTGTCCGCGGTGCTCGTGGCTGCACAAGACGGCATCTGCGCTCGTGCTCATGGGCGGATAGTTTGCATTCGTAAGATCATAAGGGTCTATAACAAGACTGTATCCGTCATGGCTTATCTTAAAGCAGGAATGTCCGAGCCAGCTTATCTGCATATTTTTTTCTCCGTTTCAGGTCTCGTAATCGTCGGCCAGCAGATGCTCGCCGATCTTATACACGTTGCCGGCTCCGACCGTGAGGATAAGGTCGCCAGGCTGCGCGGTTTTGCGCAGATCGCGCTCGATCTCTTCAAAGGTCTTAAAGAATTTTGCACCCTCAATTTTCTCCGCGAGGTCTGCCGAGGAGATGCCGAGAATATTCTTTTCACGGGCGGCAAATATCTCCGCAAGGTACAGCACATCCGGCCGGCGCAGCTGACGGACAAAATCGTGGAACAACGCCATCGTGCGCGTGTAGGTATGCGGCTGGAAAACAACTATCGTGCGCTTATATCCCAAGGCTTCGACAGCATCCAGAAGAGCCTTGAGCTCGCCCGGATGATGCGCATAATCGTCATACACATCCGCACCGTTGAATTTGCCCTTAAACTCGAATCTTCTGCCCGCTCCGGAAAAACCGGCAAGGCCGTATTTTATTGCCGTAGGCTTTATGCCGAGGCAGATGCAGGCCGCGGCAGCCGCCAGAGCGTTTTTAAGGTTATGCACGCCGGGAACATGGATGTTCACTGTGTCAAACAGTTTTCCCTTGTACATAATATCAAACTTTGTAAGCGAACCGATACGGATAACGTTTTTAGCGTAAACATCGGCCTTTGAAGTGAGGCCAAAGGTTACGATATTGCGCTCAAGTCCCTTGACGGCATCCATTGTGTTCTCGTCGTCATGATTTACGACAACATAGCCGTCCTCGGGAACATGGCTTGCAAATTCGCGGAAGCTTTTCTTAATATCCTCAATGCCGGAGAAAAAATCAAGGTGATCCTCCTCTATGTTGAGGATAACGGCAATGGTCGGATAAAACGACAAAAACGAGTTATAATACTCGCACGACTCCATAACGATGGTATCGCCCGTTCCGACTCTGTGCCCTGCCTTGAGCAGCGGCAGCGTTCCGCCGATCATGACTGTGGGGTCTTTCGGCCGCCATAAGGATATGAGTGCACATGGAGGTGGTCGTAGTCTTGCCGTGGGTTCCGGCAATGCACAGGGCGTTTTTATAGCCCTTCATGATAGCGCCCCATGCCTGGGTGCGCTCAAACACGGGAATGCCCATCTCATGCGCGCGAACGACCTCGGGGTTTTCGTCATGCGCTGCGGCCGTGCGTACGACAAAATCAATGTCGCTTGTTATATTCGCCGCGTCATGGCCTATGGATATGACTATTCCCTTTTCGCGCAGATGCGAGGTTCGCTCGCTCTCTGCGATATCAGAGCCGCTTATTATAAGTCCTGCGTCGGAAAGCACCTCGGCCAGAGGCGACATGGAAACGCCGCCTATGCCAATGAGATGACCTCTTTTTCCTCGCACTAAATATTCACTGAAATCCGGCATAATTTCTCCAATCACGCTTTATATTAACAATTTGATGTTGATGTTGCATTTAGCAAATGATATTATAATACTGTAAAGTCAACTTGACAAGAATTAAAATATTTGTACATACAGGAACTTGATCACTATGCCTCAAATCAATCCTCCCAAATATGTCAGGCAAATTCTGTTCGGTCTGCAGGCGCGAGGGCATCTTGCCTATCTCGTCGGCGGCTGTGTTCGCGATGTTATTATGGACATTACGCCGCAGGACTGGGATATATGCACGAGTGCCCTGCCTGAAGAGGTAATGGAGCTTTTCCCCGGCTCGCGTCCTACGGGTCTTGAGCACGGAACGGTCACGGTCATCATCGGCAGCAAGAGCGCCGAGGTCACGACCTTCAGGACCGAGGGCGACTATCGCGATCACCGCAGGCCGGATTCAGTCACCTTTGTTTCCGACCTCATCACCGATCTCAGCCGCCGCGATTTTACCATGAATGCTATTGCTCTTTCGGCCGACGGTATGCTTGCTGATCCGTTTGACGGAGTGAGCGACATTGAAAAGCGCTGCATTCGCTGTGTCGGAAATCCTAAACTGAGGTTTACCGAGGATGCACTGCGAATGTTCCGTGCTCTGAGATTTTCCGCAAGGCTCGGTTTTACCATTGAATACGACACGCTCAGCGCAATTGAAGAGTGCGCCGAGCTTGCTTCCGAGCTCGCGCCGGAAAGAGTGCGCGATGAGGTAGAAAAAATCCTGCTCACTACACGTCCGGAGACCATGAGCGCCGCAATAAGCTTCGGACTTTTGAAAAAATACATAGGCGGCGCAGGCTGGAAAACGCCCAATTTTGCCGACCTTGCAAGCATGCCGCGCAAGCCGCTTTCGCGTTGGGTCGCATTCAGTATCATGCTCCGCAAATACGGCTATATTCCCTCGGCAAGGGAATTTCTCAAGCAGCTTAGGCTTGACGGGCGCACAATACGTTGCTGCACTGACGCCGAGGTGCTTTTGAGTCAGGATCCGCCTTCGGACAGTCTCGGCTGGAAAAAGCTCTTAAACCGCTACGGCGTCGATACCGTTACCTGTGCTGTTCAGGCTTACTCTGTTATAATGGGGATCGACTGTGAGAAGGAGCTCAGAGCCGTTCTCAAAAGCGGAGAGTGCTTTTCGCTGAAGCATCTTGCCGTCACGGGCGACGATCTGCTGTCGCTCGGCCTAAAAGGACCGGAGCTTGGCGAGATGCTGAAGTTTTTGCTCGAATATGTTATGGAATACCCCGATAATAATAAACGCGAAATTTTGCTCGAGCTTGCAAAATATTCGGAGGAGAGCTGATGGATAAGGCAATGGAAGAGCTGCGCGGCCAATGTCTCGGCTGCGAGGGCTGCATTCTCGGCAAGACGCGCACGAAGCTCGTTTTCGGCGACGGTAACCCCAATGCGAAGATAATGCTCATCGGCGAAGGCCCCGGCGAGCAGGAGGATCTTCAGGGGCTTCCCTTTGTCGGCAGAGCAGGTATGCTGCTTGACGATATGCTCAGGATGATCGACCTTGACCGGGAACGTGTGTATATAGCCAACATCGTAAAATGCCGTCCGCCGCACAACCGCGATCCGCTGCCCGAGGAGAGGGCCGCGTGCTCGCAGTGGCTGAAAAAACAGATTGAGATCGTTGATCCGCTTATTATAATATGCCTTGGGCGCATCGCCGCCACTTCCCTCATTGACGAGGATTTTAGAATCACGCGCCAGCACGGACAATGGTTTGACGTTGACGGCAGGCGCTGCCTTGCAATATACCACCCCTCTGCTCTTCTGCGCGACGTTTCCAAACGTCCGGAAACGTTTACAGATCTCAGAGAAATAAGGAGTGAAATTCGCAGGCTATGCCCGGAGGTGTACGAATGATTTACAACATTCGCGAGTACACTCGGGACGACACAGCCGCGATGAGGTCGCTCTGGAGCGACGCTTTCGGCGATCCGGCAGAGCTTATCGACCGATTTTTCGAGCTGCTGCCCTCGATGGGAACGGGCTTTGTCGCCGAGCTTGACGGTGAAATCTTCGGTGCAGCATACGTGCTGGACGCATTTTTGCATCTGCCCGGAGGCGAGACGAAAAAGCTTGCATATATCTACGCCGTTTCCGTTGACGAAAGCGCGCAGGGGCGCGGCATCGGTGCCGAGCTTACAAGGGCTTGCATGCGAAACGCGTGGGAATATTCGGCCGATATCTGCTGCACGCTCCCGGCGAAGGGTTCTCTGTACGATTGGTACGAAAGCCGCTGCGGCCTTGCCGCGGCAAGCTATTGCAGCTATGAAAGCGTCAGCGCTTCCTCTGAGCTTGACGGAATCAGGCGTTTGAGCGCCGATGAATACGGCTTTCTGCGCGAGGATATGCTCAAGGGCAAGGCCCATGTGAGCTTTTATTACGGCTATCTGTGCTTTCAGGAGGAAATTTTCACGTCCTCCGTCGGCGGTTTCTTCGGGTATCAAGGCGGACTTGTCTGCGGATATGTAGAAAACGGTATTTTTTATGTCAAAGAAGCGCTCGGTGATACGCCCGAGTTTATCCCGGCGCTGTGCGCATCACTCGGAGCCGGAAAAGCCGTGATAAGACGCGCAAGCGCGCATGGCGAGCGCTATATCGCGGCATATCAGAGCAAGGACTTTCCGCCCGACACTGTGTGGAACTTAACATTGGACTGAAAAAGCACCCGGATGGGTGCTTTTTTCAGCATATTGAGAACTTATAGCTTGTTTTTGAAAAATATCGCTCCCCGGCGCGCAAAAGCGGAGACGGGAACTCGGGATGGTTCGGGCTGTCGGGATAATACTGCGTTTCAAGGCACAAGCCTGAGTTTTTGCCGTAAACCGCGCCGCCCT
>OLXH01000665.1_pt1 | contig 15298 bp, 10 predicted proteins | sample 1673391 | NCBI WGS metagenome assembly OLXH01 (sample SAMEA103958110, study PRJEB25191) | human gut metagenome | reverse complement strand
ACGAACAAGGAGGAAAAATCGTTTTTGGCTTTCCCGCTCCGGGTCCAAATTCCCGCCACCGACGGGCAGACTGCTCCCGTCGTGGTGGATGTCAGCAAAGAAGCCGCCGGAGAGGATGCCGCCGGTTATCGGAACGGCTCACGTGTCGAGGTCGTGGGTACGATGTACTTCAAACGCAGGGGCGACAAGCTCTACTTTAACCTGTTCGCCGACGAAATCCGCACGGCCGCGGCTGATGCCGCCGATAAGATCGAGGGCGAGCTGTCCTTTCGCGGCAAGGTCGGCCAGAACATCGAGGAAAAGAGGGACAGGAAAGAGCAGCCCTACACGATGTTCTCGGCGTTCAGCACGGAGAAGGTCGAGGACGGTTTCGAGTACCAGTGGGTGCGCTTCTTCTGCTTCGGCAAGGAGCGTGAGGCGTGGTTACAGCCGGGCGTGAAAGTGGAAACCAAAGGTGAAATAACACTCTCGGCACACAACGGGAAAGTGAATGTCTCCTGCAGGGCGGAAGAGCTCGTGCAGTATGTGGCGGATTCGTCTAACTCCAACGAGTAAGGGATATGGCCGGATATAGAAAACGGAACACCGACGGGCCGAACAGCGAGGACAAGGCGCTGGACCTCTTCGCTGAAATGATGATCGAGAAAATCGAGAGCATCCGGGGAGACTGGAAAAAGCCTTGGTTCATGGAAGGAGCGTTGCAATGGCCCCGCAACCTCTCGGGACGCGAGTATAACGGTATGAACGCCTTTATGCTGCTTCTGCATTGCGAGAAAAGCGGTTATACGATTCCGCGCTTCTGCACCTTCGATTGCGTGCAGAGGCTCAACAAGCCCGACAAGGACGGAAAAGAGTTGCCACGCGTCTCGGTACTGCGCGGCGAGAAATCTTTCCCGGTCATGCTGACCACGTTCACCTGCATACACAAGGAGACGAAGGAGAAAATCAAGTACGACGAATACAAAAAGCTATCCGAAAAGGAGCAGGAACAGTACAACGTCTTTCCGCGGATGCAGGTGTTCCGCGTGTTCAACGTGGCACAGACCAACCTGCGGGAGACGCGGCCGGAACTGTGGGAAAAACTGGAACAGGAGGTCGCACGGCCGAAAATCGAGGACGGGGAACATCTTAGTTTCGCGCCGGTCGATACGATGATCCGGGACAACCTCTGGATATGCCCTATCCGGCCGAAGCATCAGGACAGTGCCTACTACTCGATCTCGAAGAACGAAATCGTCGTGCCGGAAAAGGAGCAGTTCAAATCCGGAGAGGCGTTTTACGGAACGCTGTTCCACGAGATGACGCACTCCACCGGCGCAGAGGGCGTGCTCGACCGGATCAAGCCGACGGCTTTCGGCTCTGCGGAGTATGCCCGTGAAGAGCTGGTGGCCGAACTCGGCAGCGCACTGGTAGCCCAACGCTACGGCATGGCCAAACACATCAAGGAGGACAGTTGCGCCTACCTGAAAGGATGGCTCAACGAGCTGAAGGAGTCGCCGCAATTTATCAAGACGACGCTGCTGGACGTGAAACGGGCTTCGTCGCTGATTACCCAAAAGGTAGACAAGATAGCGATGGAGCTGGAACAGGGCCTCGGCAGGCAGGAACGGCAGGACAACGGGATCGCCGCTCCGGAGAGGACCTTCTACGCCTCGGCGGCCTATCTCCAGTTCGACAACGATACGAAGCAGTTCGACGAACTGAAGGACAAGGGCGACTACCAAGGCATACTGACGCTCGCCAGGGAGTATTCCGGCGGTAACGGCATGGACGAGGAGCATACCTATGCCGCGCCCCTGCGCTACCGGGGCGACAACCTCGTGGCCGAGGACAAGGACTTCGCCGTGGTGTACAACGGCAGCATCGGGGGAACCTACGACGTCATGCGGAAACACACGGAACAGGAGGTGCGCGACCACATCCGGCGTTACGGAATCGACCATGCCAGCGACGACGTGAAGGAGGTGGCCAAGGATATGGCGGCGGAAGAGTTCGCTCGCATGGCGGAACGAGAACCGCCCGTCTTCGAGATGCACAATGGCGAACAACTGTACGCCAACTACAACAAGGAAACCGACACGATCGACGTGGAAAAGGCTACCGGAGAAGGGCTTGCCGTACAACACCGTTTTCCCTACAGCCACCATGCGTCGATGGAAGCCACCCTACGGATCGTGTACGAGAAACTGGACAGCATGAACGAATACCGGGCGGACATGGCGGAACAGACCGCATTCCACCGGTAAAGACAACCTCCCGGAACACGACGAGTTCCGGGAGGTTTAATTTCAGCCTTCAAGGCATTCCACATATCCAACGATCCGGGGACACGGAGTGGCTGCCGCTTTTCATACGACGGATTTTATTCCGACCGAATCATGCGGGGAAACGCACCCTGAACGCTGCAAACCTCCGATGCGCTGGACCGGCCATATTCCCGGAATTGTTTCCACGAACCCATTTTGCCCCAATCGAGGCCTATACAGGCATCGTATCCGGCCGTCGTGCGGAACGACGCGAAGGTATATGGAAATAGTCCGCTCAAAGCCATCATTCCGCGGATTGTAACGATCCTTGCGGCCGGGAGGTTTTACATCGTGCAACAGACGAAAGCCCCCGCTGTAAACTGCCCCCAAAAAGTTGGACACGAAACTTTTTGGGGGCAGTTATTCAGTATCGAACCCGGATGCGTCGGATAGGCTGATTCGACATCGCCCGCAATCATTTTGGGATCGACTCCTTGTATCTCAATCATTGATGCGTTCCTCGAATTATATTAAATTTTTTATTGTATCACAAACACTCTCCAACTACCATTCTTCTCACCACGCTCTACATATTTCTTGGAAATCAGCTGATCCAGCAGCTTCTGAATAGCCGTCATACTGATACCCGTTTCCTCTTTCATGTCCGCAAGCGTCAGCGTGGGCTGAGTTCGCATAGCGTTCAGTATTTTTGTATAATTGGGCGTTCGGAATGCAATCCGCTCCCCATCATACCACCACACATTCTCATTCCTCTCGCTCACGAACAGCACATCATTATACACTTCCGTAGCCACCAAGTCATTGAAATATTTCAAAAAAGGACGGATATCCTTGATCCCTGCATGGGCTCCATCACTGGGGACAGGACCTACTTCGAGATCCGTCTGATGCAAAGCTTCCAAATATTCACTTTTTCTGCGGCTCCGGACTACAATCATCGGATAATCATGACGAGTCAGAATGTAGTTCACCATCAGCCGGGCAATGCGACCGTTACCGTCCTCGAAAGGGTGAATGCGGATATAACGGTAGTGAAACAGTGCGGCCAACTCTACTGGAGATAGTTTCCCTTCTTGTTCTGCTGCATTATACCAGTCCACCAGATCGCCCATCAGCCCGGGAGTCTCCTCGGGTGAGGCATATTCGAATCTGTCCCCATATCGGGCGATAACACTGTTAGGCCGAGTCTTATACTGGCCGGCATGAATCACATAACTCGTCTGCATACCACCAGGCAAATCTCGATAAACAGTATAATCTTCTCGTAATATGGTTTTATGCAATGTCCGGATAAAATTCTGTGTCAATGGCACTCCCTTCACCGTAGCCTCTTCCGTCATCATTCGCAGGCCTACGTTGCTCGCGGTCATCTCTTGTACGTCACGCACGTCTGCCTCCCCAATCACCTTGCCGAAAAGTAGCAATATTTCCGTCTGGCCATAAGTCAACGTATTACCTTCAATATGATTACTGTTGTAATTGAAATCCACAGTAAAACGGCGACTGAGCCTTTCCCTGTCCTTCTCCGACAGCGGCTGCAAATTCTGCCATGCAGTCAACGCTTTCTTTATATTAAGATACTTCATATGGATTTATATTTAGCATCAGACAATGCAAAGGTATAAAAATTGCCGAAATAGTTATAACGACACAACCATTTTCCAATTTATTTCACGAGATATCTGCTTGTAAATCCATGTATAGAGTTGCTGCCCAAAAATAGAGATTCATTATCAACGCTCGTCGCTTTAAGGCGAATGGTTTTGATCCTGAGAAGTATATTGATATAGATTAACCATTCCTGCATAATCAGCAAATAGTAGAGTCCGATGGGAATAAAGAGCAGGGTTCTTGTGTTATGCTGTAGAAACATTATGTTTATGCTGCATGATAAATACGCGCAGAGCCATGCGGTGGGGAGGCTTTTTTCGACCGGTAACATACGGAAGGCGCTCTATACCTGTATTGTCCGGATATGCGGGCCGTGCCTGTGGCGTATCGGTCTGCGTTTATGTTCGTGCAGGAGTGTTGAAATAAAGGGAAAACGGGAATGCAGGGCGAGCGGATGGTTTTCCCGATACGGACCCGCACTCGTCTACTGTCTTGCGGACTTGCTCGTCGTATTTACGACGGTTGGCTATGTGCGGTTATATCTTTTTGAAGTCCCATTCGTTTGTTGTAGTAGGCATTCAGTAATGGCTGAATATCTGTGTAATCCATAATGAAGTCAATAGTATAGGTTTTCGATGTAGATATAATAAAACACTTTTGTAAAAGCGGATTTCACTCTGTAATTCGCTTTCTCAAAAGTGTTTTTGGCGGCGCATGCCTTTTCATTCCGGTCAGTCGATAGTTGCGGTGGAATTCACCGCCCCGGAGGATAACGTCCGTTTTTTTGATGTGCGCCCCGATCGTTGGATTTCTCTGGTTTTTATCTTATCGTTTTTTTACGAGTCGCTTTTGGGGCGTTACGGAGTATCCTCCCCGTCCGGACATTCCCGGCAGGCGTTCGTCGTGCCGCCGCCTTCTGCTCTTTCGGCTTCTGTCCACCGGCGCTTTTCGATCAGGTGCGGGAAATTCCGCCGGACGAATCCGCCCAGCGAGTTATAGACCAGCCCCAGCCGCCGGGCTATGGAGTGCAGATCCTCCGCAGTGGTTTCGTACAGGCGGATGGCCTCGGTGTACTTTTCCATGCTGCGGCGCGAGATCCGTTTGCCCTCCGCCGTGCGCATCATCCCTTCGCGGGCGTGCAGCTCCGGGAAGTGCTCTTTGAGGTATTGCCTGAAAGATTCAGGATGGAGTCCGTATTCGGCCGCCGCTTTCGCGACGCTTATGTCTCCCTCGCGCAGCCGTGCGATGGCCGGAGCGTACTTCTCGGCCTTGGCGCGGCGGTATTGCTTGGTCGTCGTGATCGGCACTCCCTCCCGGTATTCGGCTCCCCGGCGTTCGAACGCCTCCTTGCGATGCCAGGTACGCAGGTAGGCGTATAAGGTGTTTTCGTTCTTCCCTGTCGCGATGGCGATTTCCCGTATCGTCATGGAGGTCTGCTCATAGAGCTGTACCGCCTCGCGGTAACGCTCTATTGTCTCCGCCCTGGGTTCGTGTCTGCGTCCGTTGCCCGTCAGGCGGCCTATCTTCTTGTTCCCTTTGGCCTGCTCGCGTTTCTCCTTGCGTTCGTGTTGCAGCCTTCGGTGGTAGGATAGTACATGTTGGCTGAGTCCTCCGGCCGATACATGGCAGGCGCGCGCCGCTTCCGGTATGGTCATCTCCGTAGTGTGCAGCAGTTCTATTGCATCGGCATAATGCTCTTTGCTCCAGGGCCGCATGCCGCGTTTTCTGTGATCGGCCAGCCCCAGCCGTTGGCGTTCCGCATCTCTGCGGACGAGTATTTCGGGATGGTGTATTCTCAGACAGGCCCCGAAGCCCGAAGGGTTCAGTCCGAACTTCCGGGCGATTTGCGATATGGTGCAGGCGATATTTTCGACGTTGTTGCAGGCCGCGACGGCCTCCTTGTATTTGGTCTGAGCGGCGGACTTCTTTCCTTGCCTGCAGTCCGATTCTTCGTTATATTCGCCCTCTTTATGCGCATTACGACGCGCTAACGCCAGGTTTCGGTAGTATTTGTAGATATAGTTCAGCAGACTGTTGACCGGTACTCCGCATCGGCGACTGATCTTGCTGGTCGAGAGATCCGTCGTGGCATACAGTTCCAATGCACGGGCGTATTTCTTTTCCGTAGCGGGGAGAGGCCGGGGCGCAGACCTCTGCGGCATCGCGAAGCCCTGCCGGCGATTTCGTATGTTCTCGTCGCTGTGTGTGGTTCCCATACACTGGTTTTCCTATATGTCGTTTTGTGGCGTGATTCGTCGGATAACACCGGACGTACCGTCCGTGGGTTTCGGAACATTCGTTTAGATCGGAATGGACATTTACGGGTACATGCGTCGTCGGTCTGCGACACGCGTCGAGCGGAAGCCCGGCATCGGGGGCGTATGCGCTTCCCGTGCTCTCTTGCGGACGCGTCGCCTGCGCCATGCTTCCGCTTTAGTAGCGATTCTCGCGGATGAGAGTCCCGTCAGCTGCGCGTCGGTCAGCACAGCCTTGTATTCCGCCTCGAGGAACGTCCTTTCACGCAGAACACAGGCCGCTTTGACCAACGGGTCGAACGACTCGATGAACCGCATTGCCGCGGGCGTCAGGCAGGGGCGGCGTGTCAGTCGGACACCGCGCCGTCCTCCGCGACCTCCCACGGGCTTATCGTTACCGAGAAGTCGGTGTCGAAGCGCACCAGCTCCCGCGTGTCCAGCCCCACGGCATAGCCGTCCGTGTGCTCCAGCAGCAGCACCCGTGCCGCGGGCCGCTGCTCGTCGAGCCACTCCTCCACGGGTCCCGCGACGATACCCCGCGGCAGTGCCCTGGCGGGGTTCTCGATGCGGAGCCATCGGCTCCCGCTGTCGAAGAGAACCTGCGTGCCCCGGCACATGCGCACGCGCAGGAACGCGCCCTCGCGCTCCGTCTCCCGGGCAGCGATCCGCTGAGCCGGGAAACGGCAATAAAAACTCCGATACCCGGCATGCAGGCTCGGAGTTTACGGCGTTAAAACGGGAGGAGCCTGGGGCTATCAAAATATCGGTATGACATCCACATCCTCCCACGGCTGTACCGTCACCTGAAAATCTTCATTAAAAGTAAGGACAACCTCCGAATCCAAACCGACGCGATAGCCCTTCCGATGTTCAAGCAACAAAATCCGAGCTTCGGGATAGTGTTCGGCAAGGTACTCTTCGATAGGGCCGGATACGATGCCGCTCGGCAACGCACGCTCGCGGTTCTCGATCCACGTCCAGTTGTCCGAGGCATCAAAGACAGCCATCGTACCGCCGCACAACGTCACCTGCACACCGTCACCACTCCTCTCCGAGGCGATGATCCGCTCATTGGGGAACCATTGCAGACAAAAGGACTTCACCGTTTCAGACACCTGCGATTCCGGCCGGTCCTCCTTCGTACAGCCAGCAATCAACAGACCAAAAATCGTCATAGCATAAACATGCAGACGCCCCATTCTAATATTCAAGATTCGCATCATACTACAAAGATTAAGAATTCAAAAAAAGACTTTCGCCGCTTTTATTCCGATTTGCGCAAAGAGCGGTAACAAAACTCTCTACGTGGATCACACAGCCGTCGCACACGACGTCTGCGCAAATAACATCCGAACACGGTAACCAGGCCGGCAGCCAATGCGAGTCCGAGCATCATGGTCCCAAATTCTGTTTCTTCCGGGGTAAAGCAGCATGTAGTGTAAACCATCAAATTCATATATTACTATCATCAAATGAATATTCCTTCAACTCTTTTTTTTACGCATGCCGCCTTTCGGCGAAACCCCGGTTTTCGGGGAATTGCACGAAGAAAGTCCAGCCACCGGCGGAGGACCTTCACGCAGCGGGAAACTCCTCGCATCGGCCGCACGCCAACAGAGGCTGAACGGCCAATGACTCCGCGATTGGTTATAGGCCTCCACCGTTTCGCTCCATTTGCGATAGAGCAGCGGATCGACCGGACGATCAACATAGGAACCCCGCAGAAAATCGGCATAGCGACGCATCTGACGACGGACATATCTGATGTGCAGCATCTTCGCCACCACCAGTATGAGCAGCAGCGACACAAGGGCGATACCCGCCACGCAGAGCCACTCGCTACGAACCGTCCATACGTCGGACGGATTCGCTTCGGAGAAGAACTTTCGGATCACAACAGGCGTCTCTAAGGGTTCTACTGTCGGAGAACTTCCGTCGAGGCGTGGTTCATAAATAAACAACACGCCAACAATCACGAGTGCGGACAAAAACAGGACTCTTAAATTCATAAAATTCATCATCATAACAGATCAATATACCTCTTCGCGCGTGGCTTGCCACCACGCCGTGCGGCGGTAGGTTTCGTTCAACGCCGGAAACTCCCCGCGGGGGACATAGAGCGTCAATCCACTGTGGCGGCCGATATCGAACCCTTTGTAAGGGCTGCCGTCGCCGCCCAGAAAACGTTCGGTGGCATCGCGCCACACCACCGCATCCGCCAACGCCCCGCGGAAGGCCGCCTCCGCGTCGGGATCGGCCAAACAGGCCTCCACATAGGCCTCCAGATCGTAGAAGCGTGCCGCTGCCGGACGGTCGCCGTAGGCTCCCGGGCGGTCAAAGTGTTGAAGGCCCGCAGGCGGTGTATCCCGACCCTCCTCGTCCGCAAAGCCTCGCGTCACACGCCGCACAGCCTCGGCCAGCGCCGGCATCGACGACGTGCGGATCAAGGAGAGCGTCGCCGAGCGGTACTCGCCCGAGAGGCCCTCCACATGGGACATGTAGCTCTGCCCGAAGGCCGCGAGCAGCTCCGGGACGGGGCGCGTGCGCTCTGTCAGCACCTCCAGACCGCTCTCGTAGAGGGGGCGGAAACCCGGGGCCACCACCTCGGCAGACGAGGCGAGCACCCACGGCGTGCGGCCCTGCAGCTCCAGCATCACCTCCGCACCCGCCATCAGGCAGCACTCGAAGACCACGTAGTCCAGCGGCATGCCCTCCGGGAGCGCCGCGGAGAACGACTCCAGCTCGATCTCGGAGCCGTGGTCGCTCCCCACGCTCCGGCTTCCCGAAGGGTGCCCGAGCGTCCCCGCGGGAAGCCACCCCGTGGCGTGCGAGAAGAACAGCAGACCGTAACCATCCGACGGGCAGAGACGCCATACCGTGCGAAGCACGCGCTCCAGCGTCGCGCCCGAGGCAGAGTTCTCCTCGCCGTAGCGCTCCACCGTGCGCAGCGCGACGCCCTCCGGCGTGGAATCCATGCGGCCCAGCGATGCCCCTTCCGGCGTGTCGGCGTAGACCCACAGCTCCATGCCCGGACGCCAGCCCGCACGCAGGGCCGCAAGGCGCGACGAATACTCTTCCCGAAGGTTGTTGTCCAGCGCCATGTAGACCACCAGCGGGCGACGCGACGGGGGTCTCTCCGTGAGCTCCTTCGTGCAGCCCCCGGGCAGCACCACGCTGAGAACCGCCAAAGCCTGTGTCACAGCTGGAATGAGCGACTTTTTCATCATCTACCGTATGTTGTCAACCCGCTGGTTATAGCCCGTATGCCGAGACCCGCCGCCATAAGCCTGCAAAGGGTTAGGTTCGCTGATACAAGCTGTAATTATTCCTGCGGATGTAAGTCTGGGGTCGTATTAAGTTTTATACTGGTTCTGCACACAGCTGTATTGGGCTTGTTCGTTTTCGACACAAGGCGATCTTCATGTATATATGCATATCCTCGTGTTATATTATTGTTTAAGATAGCCGTTATATCACCCTCTTTGACAAACTTTCCAAACTCCATAATAAGTGCGTTGTTATACGCTTGAGACCAAAAAGTCATTACATTATGAGTGGTGTTCTGGATTCCACACTGTTCGTTATCGGAGTATTTCTTTATAATATGAATATATTTGTGCCCCAGGGCCTCAGGTTGAAATATCACATGTTGATAGTTGACAGGCTTGTTATCATTAAGGGCTGCTGACCACCCAGCAGGTCCATACGCAAAAATTGTCGTTTCACCGACCTTGCACTCACATGATGAATAGATAGTCGGGTACCCGCTCTCTCCCGGCTTCACTCCAATAAATCCTTCGTGATTGGTTTGGGGGCTTTTTATTAGCATTGTAAAGCCTGGAGTTACAGTAGGGTTGTCGTTCGAGCCTGAGTATGCCTCAAATGGCGGTACTCGGCGCCAGTATACTGGATAACGCTGAGAATTTGATGGAGTATATGCCCAACCTCGGGTGTAAGCCAGCATAAACTCGAAGTTTTGTGTCGTCTTTAGTTTGGCCCATCTGCCTGTAATATCATTTGGCCCTACGATTATACTACTTAATGCTTTGGAAGCTAAGCACGCCTCAAACGATGTTTGCCAATTCTTAAATGTAGCTTGATCAGTAACCAAAGGTGTCGGGAAAGACCACTTTACGTTTTCAGCGCCGATCAAATATAAATTGCTCTCAGGGACAGTCAGGGTTTTCAAATTACTTAATTGATCCCACCCCCACTCTTGAGCGGAGTATTTCCAAATCACGTCCGAACCATCGCACGGTTTTCCGTCCTGATATATCTTCGTATCGGCAATCTCCAGCCAGGTGGTCTCGTCATAGACTCCGCCGCCCTTATGCCGGCAGTACTCCACCATGACCTTGTACATCATGTTCTTGTGGTTGTTCTCTTCGAGCGGCACCTCTATTGTTTTCGACGATCCGTCGGACTGCAGTTCCACGCCCTTGTCCCAGTTCGAGGTCGGGTAAAGCTGCTTCTCCTTGGCAAGGGCCGGGTCGGGATTGTTCAGCACCGCCAAATAGTCGTCCACGCCGTCCTGTGTCGCATCAGTGTTCACCAGCACGGCCTTCACGCGCACCTTCACACGGTTGAAATAGGAGTTCGAGAAGTCGAGCTTGAGCGTGTGCGCCCCGCTGCTCAGATAGTACTGCCCGGTCTTCATATTGCGTAAAGGCACGTTCATCTGCGTTCCAGTGTAATAGATCCGGGCTTCGTCAACGTTCTCGTTCGCCGTCTCCTCCGCATTGGCCGTGCGGCCTGTGAAGCGGAGCTTGTAGAAGACCGGATCGTCGTTCTCACTGTCGGGAGTGAGGGCGATCTTGGGCAAATCCGAGAACGTCGTTTCGAAGAGTTTGTAACCCTGAGCGGATGTGTACTGCTTCTCGCGGTTGAGCTGCGACTGCTCCGAAAGGTCGAATCCCGTCGTCAGCGTGAGTGTGCCCGTAGCGTTGGTGCCGAAACGGAATCGGGCATCGTCATACTTGTTGTTCTCCATGGCCCAGTTCAGGCTCGTCATGTCGTCCCAGGGCCACTCGATGATGTGTGTGTGCGCGGGCAGCTCGCGGCGGATGTGCAGCTGGCGCGCGTTCTCCTCCATGTCGTCCGCCGTAAGTTCGGGGTGAACGTTGCGCAACTCCCGTACTACGATGCGTTCGCCGCCCAGCGGCACGTCGGGCTGCGCCTGATCCTTTTTCGCCTCGTCGAACGCCGTGTCGCCCCGGTCGAAGTCGGGAACCGAGAAGGTCGCGACTTCCGTCCACGTGTGTTCCGATTTGCCGTTGTCGGGGTGGTCCGTCGTCGGGACCCGGTCGTCGGGTTTCGCCTTCCAGTCCGGCGCCACGAGACCCATGTTGGCCTCGTGTACCTGCTGCCCGTCATCCATGTTCCAGTACCAGTACCAGTTGGTGTTGGATTTCATGGCGAGCGTATAGGCCCCTCCGGCGGCTCCGTATCCGTGGTCGAGCACGTAGACGCCCGGGTTGCCGCCCGCGGGGTCGGACTCCTTCTCGATCGTCTTGCCGTCGGGGTCCGCCTGGATCGAGGGCTCCAGCGTCAGCGGCCGCCCCTTCTGCGTAATCTTGAGGTTCGCCTCCCGCGGCGACAGACCCGGAGTATTGCTCTCTACCTGCACCGTCACGCTGCGACGCCCCAGACCCGTGTTGGGCTGGAGCGTGAACTCCAAGCCATCCAGGTATGTTGTGGCCACGCTCTCGATCTTCTTGCCGTACCACGTCGCTAAGTTGGTGAGCCACGTATCCTCCGCTCCGGCCTCGCCCCGCGAGAACCACCATATCAGCGACGAGGGCGTCGTCTCGATCTTGGGCCAGACGCCCGTGGCGTCGTGCGCCACGACGACCTCGTAGCCGCCGTTCTGACGCAGCTCGTAGGGATGCACGGTGTTCGCCACCACCTTCCACTCCACGGGCTCCTTGAGCTGGTAGACCGTGAAGCGCTCGGTGACCGGGTTCACGGCATTGTTGTTCTTCAGCTCCGCCGTGACCTCGAAGGTGAACACGCGGGAATCCTGGCCCTCCGGGAGCTTCGCTGGCTCCACGAGGTACTCGTCCTTCGCGTCGCGGACCCTGGCGAAGAAGGTCTTGAACCGATCGTCGGGAATCGTGCCCCCCGTCTCCGGGTAGATCGTGTAGCTGTACTTCTTGCCGGTGCCGTCGGTGCCGGAGAGCGTCAGCTCATACTCCTTCTTGGTCGTGACGCTGATGCCCACGCTCTTCTCCGGGCCCTCGGGGCCGAAGTAGAGCTCCTCGGGGTCGAAGAGGATGCGCAGCAGGTCGCGCGAGGTCTGCGAGACCGAGACCTGCGACTTCATGCGCCCGGCCTCGAAGACGAGGCGGCCGCTCAGCGTGCGCTCCGTGCCGTCGATGTCGTTCGCCAGCTCCTCCATGCCGAAGCGAAGCTCCGTAGTGCCTGTAGGACCCTGCGACGGCCATCCCGTGCTCCCCGGAGCGTAGGCCGTGCCCTCCGCGTCGTAGTAGCGGATGTTCTTCTTGAAGTCGTCGTCGCCCTCTATGGTCAGCTTCCAGCCCTTGCCCAGCTCCCCGTCGTAGTCCGTAGTCACCGTCAGCGCCTCGGGCGTGCCGTCGCAGTAGAACTTCTGTTCGCGCTTGCTCAGGCTCAGGGAGTAGACGCCGTCGGTAACGATGTCGCCGACCTGCTGGCTCTGGTCCCAATCCACGACCTCGGCCGTGAGCTTCGTATTCTCGTTCCTCAGCGCATCATCCTCCGTATCTTCCCCGTGGCCCGACACCGACGTGATGTTGACCACGTAGGCGTGGTTGCGCCGCAGGTCGATGCGGCTCTCGGGCGTGGGCTTGAGCTCACCGCCGCCGCCGTCCTTGCGTACCTCGGCGAAGTCTATGCGGTAGTAGGTCGTCTTGGCCGTGGCGCTGCCATACTTGCCGCCCACGACGATGCACGCCGCATCGTCGAAATCCAAACCGTGGTTCTCGGTCTCGGGAACGTAGCACTGGCGCGTCAGGCTGCGACGGTTCGCCGCATCGGCATCCACGGCACCGGCAGGCGTCGTCAGCTCCCCGGCGTCGAAAGTATAGCGGAGCGGAGCGGTATCGTCGTAGGTGGCGTAGAGGTCGCTCAGGGTAATGTCCGTCACCTGCCCCGTACCCGTGTCGATATTGCCCTCGCGGGCTCCGCAGACGCCGCCCGTGGCCGTACGGTAGACGCTCACGGACTGAAGCTCGAAGTACGTTCCCTTGCCCCCGTTGTAGAGACCCTGCGCCTGCATGTCGTCGAGCGGGAAATGACCCTCTTCGTCCTTGTGGAAATTCACGCCCACGTCCACGCGCGCCACGGCCCGCGTCATCCGGATCGTCCCGGCGAGCGTCGCCCCGGGACGCAGCGCGAACGTCCCGCTCTCGCCCCACATGGGGAAGCTGCGGAAGTCCTCCGCAGGGGGCACGGGCCACTTGCCCTCCGTGTCGAAGGTCAGCCTGAGGCGCGCCTCCGACAGCGGGTTCTCGACGCGAGTGCCCTCCTCATCGACCGTGCAGGAAGCGAACACCGTCCACCACGGCCCATCCTCCGTATCGGTATAGCCGCCCTGCGCCTTCAGCTCGTCGAGCGTCAGACCCGAGACGAGGCCCGCGCGGAACGTGCGGTCCGTATTGCCCGCGGGAAAGGGGATGCGGATGTCGTAGGTCGCGGAACCGTCTCCGTTCTCCGCAACCTCCGCTTCGCTGATATCCTCCGCCTCGGGCGTGGTCACGCTCACGAACTGCCAGTTGTCCTCGTTGTTTTTGGCGTAGAGCAGCACGTGAAGCTTCCCGGCCTCGAGAAGGGTCTCCTGCGCCACATCCGCGGCATAGGTCCCGGCCGTCGAGACGCCAGGTACCACGAGACGAAGCGTCGCGTAGTCGCCCGAAGGCGCCGGATTGGGTCCGAAGTCTCCGGAATCCGTGAGGTCCCGGGTGCAGCCTCCGGTAAATGCCGCGGCGAAGAGGCAGGCGGCCGCAGCCGCCGCGCACACGGCACGGCGCCGCCCGCCCCGAGGCGGCCTCCCGCGGGCCGATGACCGCGGGATGTCCTGTTGCTTGATCTCAGTATCATATTATCGTCTGTATTGTTTTTGTTATCTTGTCGTTGCCGGGCCGGAACCCGGATGCTGGGCCCCGGCCCCGGGATCACGGGCTATTGTTGAGTGCCTTCGAGCCCCGTATTATAGGTCGGAAGACTTCCCGGACGAGCGGTTATGGCGTTGCGCACGACCATCAGCTCCAGCGGCCCACGCAAGTTTTCCGACGCCGTGGTAATATAAGTAGGCGTGATGCGCTCGAAGATCTGTAACCATTCGCGCGTAACACCATGGCCGTCCGGACAGTGCACACCTGAAAGCCATTGCGACCAATATCCTTTTACATTACTCGTACGTGTATGCTGGCGGCTGCCGACGCACGAGTGTTTTCCTGTGACTACGATCCTCCATCCCCGGAACACATGGCGGTCGCCTCCCCAGAGAGCTTTATAGGCATCGGCCGTCGCCTGGGAGCAGAAAGGATCCCCGGCCTTATTATAATCGTCGGCCTGGCAGGTGATTCCGAAGGTGTTCCCTGTGAACGGGTCCGTGAGGCCCTGCTGGCGATAAGTCTCATCCATGATCGTGTATTGCTTTTTTATCTGAATGCTCGCTCCGGCTTCAGCAAACTTGTCCCTATTGTCCCAGCGGTCGACATAACCCCACGCCTGGTCGCGGTTCATCGTCGCGGGGCCGGGAATCGCCGGGACGACGGGGCCGTGCTGGAGGAACACGAGGCTGTTGGGGCTGTAGGCCTCCTGCGAGAACAGACAACTGTTCCACGAAGGCTTCGATCCATAACCGTTGTCCGACCACACCGTCGTCCAAGAGTCGTCGTTGCCGCCGTAGGGCTTGTACTCCACCCAGTAGATGTAGAAGTATTCCTTCTCCCCGTTGTGAGGCACCGGATATTTGATGTAGCGTTGGTACTTGCTGCCATCGAGCTTGTACTCCGTGTACTCCGTCTCGCCGACGGGCGTCTCTGCCGCCGCCGTGAAGTAGTCGCTGACGTTATTGTAGTTGCCGATGTGGAACTTCCGGCGTCCGACGCGTACCCGCTGGTCTTTGTGGTAGGCGCTGCCGGAGAAGTCCAGCAGCAGCTCGAAGCCCCCGTAGGAGTACTT
>OLXH01000660.1_pt1 | contig 15364 bp, 10 predicted proteins | sample 1673391 | NCBI WGS metagenome assembly OLXH01 (sample SAMEA103958110, study PRJEB25191) | human gut metagenome | reverse complement strand
GAGCCTACCGTGGTTGCCGTCAAGCACTCCAATCCCTGCGGCGTTGCGAGCGGGGCGACGATTGCGGAAGCGTACAGAAAGGCTTACGCCTGCGACCCCGTGTCTATTTTCGGCGGAATCATCGCCGCCAACCGCGAAATCGATTTGGAAACTGCGGAGGAAATTTCCAAAATCTTCGTCGAAATAGTCATAGCTCCCTCCTTTTCCGAAGCCGCGCTCGAAGCGTTGGAAAAAAAGCATAATCTGCGCGTGCTGGCTCTCCCCGACGTAGCGGTGAAAAACAAGCCGACCGTCGAGTTCAAACGCGTGTACGGCGGACTGTTGGTTCAAAATTCCGACGACAAGGTTTTCGACGACGTACAGGTCGTCACCAAAAAGCGTCCCACGGCGGAGCAAACGGAAACCATGCGTTTTGCCATGAAGGTTGTCAAGCATTGCAAGTCAAACGCCATTGTGCTTGCAAAGGGCAGCGCGACCATAGGGATAGGCGTGGGGCAGACAAACCGTATTTGGGCGGCGGAGCAGGCAATCGAGCACTCCAATGTTCCGACGGAGGGCGCGGTGCTTGCGTCCGACGCTTTCTTCCCCTTCGACGATTGCGTGACGCGCGCGGCGCAGGCGGGAATTTCCGCCATAGTTCAGCCCGGCGGCAGCATAAGGGACAAGGACAGTATTTTAAAGGCGGACGAGCACGGCATAGCCATGGTGTTCACCGGTTTGAGACATTTCAAGCATTGACGGGTACAAAATGAAAAAAATAAACGTAGCTATTATCGGAGGCGGCGGCAGGGAGCACGCGATTGCCCTTAAACTGAAAGAAAGTCCGTTGCTTGACAAATTGTTCTGCCTGCCGGGAAACGCGGGGATTGCCGAATGCGCGACCTGCGCACCCGTTTCTCCTATGGATTTTGAGGGAATTTTCGATTTCTGTATCAAAAACGGCGTCGATTTGGTATTTGTCGCGCCTGACGACCCGCTGGCGGGCGGACTTGTGGACTTTCTGACGGAAAGGGGAGTCAAGGCTTTCGGTCCTGTCAAAAAAGCCGCTATGTTGGAGGCAAGCAAGGCTTTCGCCAAAGAGTTTATGGCAAGGCACGGCATACCGACTGCGGCATACAGGGCTTTCGACGACTTTGAAGGCGCGGAGGAATACGCAAAGAACTGCGATTTGCCCGTTGTGGTCAAAGCGGACGGACTTGCGTTGGGCAAGGGAGTTGTCATCTGTCGAACCCGTCAAGAGGTTTTTGACGCTTTGAAAAGCGTTATGGTTGACCTGAAATTCGGCGAAAATGCGGGAAGAAAAGTGGTTATGGAGGAGTTTATGACGGGCAGAGAGGTCACTGTGCTGGCTTTCTGCGACGGAAAAACCCTTCTGCCCATGCCCGCGTCGCAGGATCACAAAAAAGCGTATGACGGGGACAAAGGCGCCAACACGGGAGGTATGGGAGCGTTTGCGCCCACGCCGTATTTCTCGGAGCAGGACAAAAATGAGTTTCTGCAAAATATCGCGCTGCCTACTCTCAAAGGTCTTGAAAAGGAGGGAATCGTTTTCAAGGGCGTGCTTTACTTCGGACTCATGAAAACAAGCGGTGGGCTGAAAGTGGTGGAGTACAACGCGCGTTTCGGCGACCCCGAAACGCAGGTCGTGCTTGCGCTTTTAAAAAGCGATTTGCTTGAAATAGTCAACGCCGTGATTGAGGGCAGGCTGGACTGTACGGAAGTTTTGTGGAGCGACGAAACGGCGCTTACCGTTGTGGTAGCCGACGGTGGTTATCCCGACAACGTGGTCAAGGGCAAGGAAATCCGTATAGGCGACCTTGACGGCGTCAGACTCCTACACGCCGGCACCAAGCTTGACGGCGGGCGGCTGAAAACAAACGGCGGTCGGGTATTTAACGTCGTGGGCGTTGACGAAAGCCTCGACAAGGCTCGGAAAAAGGTTTACGGACAGATTGACAAGGTTGGATTCGAGGGCGCAAGATACCGCGCCGACATAGGATTGGTTTAAGGTTTTTATGATATACAGAGTTTTCGTTGAAAAAAAGGAGCAATTCGACGTGCCCGCGGCAAAAATCCGCTCGTCGATAGAAAGAACGCTGGGTATAAGCCCCTCGGGGGTGCGCAGACTTTTGCGATACGACGTCGAGGGCTTGACGGAACGTCAGATGAGAGACAGCGTAGAATCGGTGTTTTCCGAGCCTAATACGGACAGGGTGTTTTACGATGTGCGCGTAGGGCGGGACGAAAAAATGCTCGTCGTGCAGTTCCTCGACGGGCAGTACGACCAGCGCGCCGATTCGGCAATGCAGTGCGTGCAGTTTTTGACGGGGGGCGTCAGACCTGTCGTGAAATGCGCGGAGGTTTACGTTTTCAAGGGCGTGACGGATGCGCAGTTTGAAAAAATCAAGCGGTTTCTCGTCAATCCGGTGGACAGCCGCGAAGGGACGACGGAGATGCCGCAAACCTTGAAGGACGCAGCCAAGCCCGTGGGGAAAATGCGGGTGGAGCTTGACGGTTTCAACGAAATGGACGAGGACGGCTTGAAACGCTTCCATGCGGAAACGGGGCTTGCCATGACGGTGGACGATTTGAGGTTTGTCAGAGACTATTTCGTCAAAAAAGGCAGGCAGCCCACTCTGACCGAGCTTAAAGTCGTGGACACCTATTGGAGCGACCATTGCCGTCACACTACCTTTTCAACAAGGCTCGGGGAGGTTAAAATTCTTTCCGACAATCCGGAAATACACAACGCTTGGGAGCAGTACAAAAAGCTGTTTGAAAAGCACAATGTCAACGGGGACAAGGTTCCATGTCTTATGAGCATTGCCACAATCGCAGCAAAGGAGTTGAAGTCGAGAGGCTTGCTTGACAATCTTGACGAGAGCGACGAAATCAACGCGTGTTCGGTTGTTGTGGACGTGGACGTGGACGGCAAGGACGAGCAGTGGCTCATCATGTTCAAAAACGAAACTCACAACCACCCCACCGAAATAGAACCCTTCGGCGGCGCGGCGACCTGTCTCGGCGGCGCTATCAGAGACCCGTTGAGCGGCAGAACATACGTTTATCAGGCTATGCGCGTCAGCGGCTGCGGCACGCCCGACGAGCCTGTGGAAAAAACTTTGCCGGGCAAGCTGCCTCAGCGTGTGCTCACGACGACGGCTCTTGCGGGTTTTTCGGGTTACGGCAATCAGATAGGGCTTGCGACGGGTATAGTCGCCGAGATTTACAACGACAGATACAAAGCCAAGCGTCTCGAAACGGGCTATGTCATAGGCGGCAACAGACGCGAAAACGTCGTCAGGCGCAAGCCGCGCGCGGGCGACGCGGTTATTATGGTGGGCGGCGACACGGGGCGCGACGGCTGCGGCGGAGCTACCGGCAGCAGCAAGTCGCACGACGTAAAAAGCGTCGAAACGTGCGGCGCGGAGGTTCAGAAGGGGAACCCTCCCGAGGAGAGAAAGCTGCAAAGATTGTTCCGCAATCCCCGCGCGTCACGGCTTGTGCTCAAATGCAACGATTTCGGCGCGGGCGGAGTGTGCGTGGCAATAGGCGAGCTTGCCGACGGTCTGCACATTTATCTTGACAGAATAAACAAAAAGTATGAAGGGCTTAGCGCCACGGAGCTTGCCATAAGCGAATCGCAGGAGAGAATGGCTGTGGTGGTAAGCGAAAGCGACGCGGAAGAATTTATGAGACTTGCTTCCGACGAAAACTTAAAGTGCGTCAAGGTTGCGGAAGTTACGGAGGAACCCCGTCTCGTCATGACCTACGGAGAAGAGACGATAACGGACATCGACAGGGCTTTTCTGGATACAAACGGAGTCAGACAAAGCACCGACGCGGAAATTTGCGAAAGCTTGCGCGATTATTTTTCGACAGACGACGACGTTACGGTAAAATTGCTTGAAAAAAGCGCCGAGTCGGCTTTGAAAGAAAGAATTTCGCGTCTTGACGTTTGTTCGCGCAAGGGCATGGGCGAGGTTTTCGACTCCACCATAGGCGCTGCTAGCGTTCTCATGCCTTTCGGCGGAAAAAATCAGCTCACGCCTGCGGCGGTGATGGCTTCAAAGCCCCCCGTAGGCTCGGGCTACACCTCCACGATAACCTGTTCGTCTTTCGCGCTTTATACGGATTTGATGGAAAAATCTCCCTTTACGGGAGCCGTTTATTCCGTTGTGGGAGCCGTTTCCAAGCTGGTCTCCTGCGGCGTAAATCCCTTGACAATCAGGCTTACTCTGCAAGAGTTTTTCAAAAAACCCGGCAACGCGCCCGACCGCTGGGGAGAGCCTTTGTCCGCGCTGCTTGGCGCGCTTGACGCGCAGCTCGGGCTGGAAACTGCGGCAATAGGCGGCAAGGACAGCATGAGCGGAACCTTTGAAAATTTGGACGTGCCGCCCACTCTAATAGCTTTCGGCATGGGTATAGCAAAGGAAAACGCTTTTGTTCACAACGCATTTGAGCGTGCGGGAAAAGTAGTTCGTTTCAGAGTGCCGAAAAACTCTTGGGGACGCCCCGACTACGCCGCGCTGAAAGAAATTTACGGAGAAGTTTACGAGGGAATTCTCAACGGCAAAATTTTGCATACCGCCGTCGTAGAGGAGGGCGGCGCAATAACCGCGCTTGTCAAGTCTCTCTTTGCCAACGATTTGGGGGCTAAGCTCGACCGTCTCGAAGCCGAGCATTTCCGCCCCGCCTACGGCGATATACTTGCTGTGGTTGCGGAGGATTTCGACAGCCGCCGCGCAGAATATTTCGCGGAGCTGGACGAAAGCGGAGTTCTTGTCTGCGGCGGGGAGGAAATTGCTCTCGACGCGCTCAAAACCGCTTTTTGCGGGAGGCTCGAACAGGTGTTTCCGACAACCGCTCCGGCATACGGGCAGGCGGAGGAAGAAAATTTCGTATCCAAAAAGTTTTACGTTTCCCGTTTCAAAACCGCAAAACCGCGCGTGTTTATTCCCGTTTTTCCGGGCACCAACTGCGAATACGACATGCAGAAGGCTTTTGAAAACGCAGGCGCGGAGTGCGACGTTTTCGTGGTTAAAAACTTGAGCGCCTCTGACGTCGAGTTTTCGGTTGCGGAAATGGGCAAAAGGCTGTCCGCAGCGCAGATACTTGCTTTTCCCGGCGGCTTTTCGGGCGGCGACGAGCCTGACGGCAGCGGCAAATTTATCGTAAATATGTTCCGCAATCCCTCTTTGAGGGACGCTGCGGAGGAACTGCTTGAAAAGCGCGACGGGCTTGCAATCGGTATCTGCAACGGATTTCAGGCGTTGATAAAGCTGGGACTGTTGCCCTTCGGCAAAATAAAAGCGTTGGAGGAAAACGCTCCCACGCTCACTTTCAACAATATCGGTCGGCACGTGTCCGCAATAAGCCGCGTCAGAGTTGCGAGCAACGCCTCGGCATGGCTTAATCGCGTCAAAACGGGCGACGTTTTCAGCGTTCCGGTAAGTCACGGCGAGGGCAGATTCGTGTGCGACCCGGCTACGCTCCAAAGGTTGAGGGAAAACGGGCAGATTTTTACCCAATACGTCGACCTCGACGGCAAGCCGACAATGCAGAGTCCGTTCAATCCCAACGGCAGCGTAAACGCGGTGGAGGGTATTATATCCCCCGACGGCAGGGTGCTTGGAAAAATGGGGCACGCGGAGCGCATAGGCAAGGGGCTGTACAGAAACGTGGCGGGAAATTGGGATATGGGACTTTTCCGCTCCGGAGTGGAATATTTTAAATAGAAAGATTCAGGGAGGACTGATTATGTATAAAAGCGACATAGAAATAGCGCAGTCGGTAAAAATGCTGCCCATCGGCGAAATCGCGGAAAAAGCGGGGATTGACGACAGATTTATCGAGCCTTACGGCAGATACAAAGCCAAGATCGACTACAATTTTCTGAACGAAACAAAGGGAAAGGACGGCAAGCTGATTCTTGTTACCGCAATCAACCCCACTCCCGCGGGAGAGGGCAAGACGACAACGACAATAGGTCTTGCGGACGGGTTGAAGCGGCTTGGCAAAAGCGTGGCGGTCGCGCTGCGCGAGCCGTCGCTCGGCCCGGTGTTCGGGCGCAAGGGCGGCGCGACCGGCGGCGGCTACGCGCAGGTCGTGCCGATGGAGGACATCGACCTGCACTTCACCGGCGACTTTCACGCCATCGGCGCGGCGAACAACCTGCTCGCCGCCATGCTCGACAACCACATCCAGCAGGGCAACGCCCTCGGCATCGACCCGCGGCGCATCACGTGGCGGCGCTGTGTGGACATGAACGACCGGCAGCTGCGCTGCATCGTCGACGGGCTCGGCGGCAGGGCCAACGGCGTGCCGCGCGAGGACGGGTTTGACATCACGGTCGCCAGCGAGATCATGGCGGTCCTCTGCCTGGCCGAGTCCATGGCCGACCTGAAGGCGCGGCTGGGGCGCATCATCGTGGGCTACACGTATGACGGCCGGCCCGTCACGGCGCGCGACCTCAAGGCCGTGGGCGCGATGGCAGCGCTGCTGCGCGACGCGCTCAAGCCCAACCTCGTGCAGACGCTCGAGGGCACGCCGGCGTTCGTACACGGCGGGCCGTTTGCCAACATCGCGCACGGGTGCAACAGCGTGCTCGCCACGCGCATGGCCATGCACCGCTGCGACTACGCCGTGACGGAGGCCGGCTTCGGTGCCGACCTCGGCGCGGAGAAGTTTTTGGACATCAAGTGCCGGCTCGCCGGGCTGCGGCCGGACGCCGCCGTCGTGGTGGCGACGGTGCGCGCGCTGAAAATGCACGGCGGTCTGGCGCTGAACGAGCTCGGCACGGAGGACCTCGACGCGCTGCGCCGCGGCGTGCCGAACCTGCTGCACCATGTGCGCTGCATCCGCGACACGTTCGGCCTGCCGTGCGTCGTGGCCATCAACCGCTTCCCCACCGACACCGACCGCGAGATCGCGCTGCTGACGGAGCTGTGCGGGGAGCTGGGCGTCCGCGTCGTGCTGTCCACCGTCTGGGCCGACGGCGGCCGCGGCGGCGAGGCGCTCGCGCGCGAGGTCGTGCGCCTGTGCGAGACGGAAAACCACTTCCGCTTTGCCTACGACCTCGACGCGCCGGTCGAGGAAAAGATCAACGCCGTCGTGCGCCGGGTCTACGGCGGCGCGGGCGCGGAGATCCTGCCCGCCGCACGCAAACAGCTCCGCGAGCTGGAGGCGCTCGGCTTCGGCGGCCTGCCGGTGTGCATCGCCAAGACGCAGGCGAGTCTGTCAGACGATCCGGCGCTGCTCGGCGCGCCCACGGGCTTCACCGTGACCGTGCGCAGCGTGACCGTATCCGCCGGGGCGGGCTTTCTCGTCGCGCTCACGGGCGATGTGCTCACGATGCCCGGCCTGCCGAAGGTCCCGGCCGCCGAAAACATCGATGTCGATGACGACGGCCGCATCACCGGCCTGTTTTGAGTGTTTATGCCCGCACATAAAACCATGTGCGGGCGTTTTTCTGCACGCAGGGTGAAGTTATGTAAACCAAATGGCGCATACCGCGCCGCGCCCCCTCATAGGATGATGGCAGAAAGCCGGAGGTGGTGCAATGTACAAAGTGCGGCAAGCCGTCAGAAAACACCGGAAGCTGCTGAGCGTGTGCGCGATGGTGCTGGCCATCGCGCTCATGTTCTGGGCGGTCAACAGCCCCGCGATCGTGGGCGTGAGCGCGGCCAAGCGCGTGCTGCCCATCTACAGCGTGCAGCGCGACGACCGCGTCGTGAGCCTGTCGTTCGACGCGGCCTGGGGCAACGAGGATACGCAGATGCTCATCGACATTCTCAACAAGTACAACGTCCACGCGACGTTCTTCGTCGTGGGCGAATGGGTGGACAAATATCCGGAGTCGGTCAAGGCGCTCGCGGACGCGGGCAACGAGGTCATGAACCACTCGGCCACGCACCCGCACATGGCGCAGCTGAGCGCCGAGCAGATCCAGACGGAGGTCAACACCTGCGCCGATAAAATCGAAGCCGTCACCGGTACGCGGCCGACGCTGTTTCGCTGCCCCTACGGGGAGTACAACGACACGGTCGTGAGCACCATCAACGGCCTGGGCATGCACGTCATCCAGTGGGACGTCGATTCGCTCGACTGGAAGGGGCTGAGCAGCGACGAGATCACCTCGCGCGTGCTCACGCGCGTGCAGCCGGGCAGCATCGTGCTGTTCCACAACGCGGCCGAGCACACGCCGGAGGCGCTGGCCGGCATCATTGAGGCGCTCATCGCCGACGGGTATTCCATCATCCCGATCTCACAGATGATCCTCCCCGGCGACACGAGCATCGACCCCAACGGCCGCCAGTGCCCGGCGACCGCGGACGAGGGCGCATGAACAGGAAGCGAAAGCGGGGGTTACGCCCCGCTTTCGTTGCATTTTGCGCGCAAAAACGCTATAATGGAGAAAAAATCACCGCCCGCAGGGCGGTTCGGGAGTAATATCTATGGAAAATTTCCAGAAAATTGCCGTGCTCATCGACGCCGACAACACGCAGCTGTCCAAGCTGGAGGCCGTGCTGCACGAGGTGTCGACCTACGGCCGCATCGTCGTGAAAAAGGCCTACGGCAACTGGCGCAAGGACTCGCTGAAAAACTGGGAGCCGGAGCTCAAGCGCCTCGCCATCCGCGCCGAGCAGCAGTTTGACTACGTCACCGGCAAGAACACGACCGACATCGCCATGGTCATCGGGGCCATGGACCTGCTGCACAACAATATGTACGACGCGCTCGTGCTCGTGTCGAGCGACAGCGACTTCACGCCGCTGGCCATCCGTCTGCGCGAGTCGGGCCTGTATATCATCGGCGCCGGCGTGACGACGACGCCGGAGTCGTTCAAAAACGCGTGCGACGACTTCATCCTCATCGATTACCTGTCCAAGGCGGACGAAAAGCCCGCCGTCGTCGAGCACACCGCGGAGCCCGCGGCCAAAAAGCCCGCCCGCAAGACGAAAAAGGCCACACGCAGCACGAAGAAGTCCACAGCCGAGTCTGCCCCGGCCGCCGAACCGGAACCCGAACCGACGCCGGAACCCGAACCGGAGCCGGAGCCGAAAAAACCCAATATCGGCGAAATCCACAACCTGCTGCACATTGCGTCCGAGAAGTATCAGGACGCCGACGGCTTTGTCAACGTCAGCTCCTCGGGGCTGTACATCAAGCGCGTGAAGCCCGACTTTAACGTGCGCGCCTACGGCTACAGCAAGCTGCCGGAGCTGCTGGCCGCCTTCCCGAACAAGTATCAGATCAAGCGCTACGAGGGCAAGGGCGGCGCGACGATCATCGCCTATAAATGCCTGTAATATCAAGCATTTGAAAGTCTGATAAGAACCCGCTCAGATTTGCAAAAAGCCCTTGACTTTTACCACCGGGCGCGCTAAAATTCCTCTCCTGTCGGGGAAGGACACCACCGCGAAGCAACCCTCTTTCTTTGATGCCTCTGCGTCGGCACCCCCCGCAAATTTCAAGAAAGAAGGCTTTTTCCATGACTGCTCAAATCCTAGCGGCTGTCATCTTCGTCGGCATGTTCGCGCTCATCATCATGGACAAATTCGAGCGCCAGTATGTCACGCTTGGCAGTGCGGCCCTCGTGCTCGTGGTCGTGTTCGGCATCTGCATGCACAGCTGGGACGCGATCAAAAACGCCCTGAATCTCGGCGCCATCTTCCGCGCCGGCTTCTGGTACGGCGCCTCGGAGAGCGCCAGCTCCGGCGTCAACTGGTCGACCATCTTCTTCATCACCGGTATGATGATCATGGTCGAGGGCCTCGGCAAATCCGGCTTCTTCCGCTGGCTGTGCCTGTCGCTGGCAAAGCTCGCGCACTACCACGTCGTGCCGCTGCTGCTGTGCTTCATGGCCATGTCCGCGTTCCTGGCCATGTTCATCGACAGCATCACGGTCGTGCTGTTTCTCGCGACCGTCACGCTGGAGCTGGCGCAGATTCTGCGCTTTGACCCCGTTCCGATGATCCTGTCAGAGGTCTTCTGCGCCAACCTCGGCGGCGCCGCCACCATGTGCGGCGATCCCCCCAACATCATCATCGGCACCGCGCTCGGCTATACCTTCACGGACTTCATTAAAAATACCGGTGTCATCATCGGCATCTGCTTTGTGTTCGTGCTGATCTTCTTCTGGCTGTGCTTCCGCAAGCCGCTCAAGGCGAGCGAGGCCGCACGCCCGGCCGACGCCGTCTGCCCCGCTCCGGCGACCGCCATCGCCAACCGCAAGGCGTTTGTCGCGGACGTGATCGTGTTTCTCATCGCGGTTGCGCTGCTTGTGACGCATGCACAGACCGGCCTGACCGTTGCGTGCATCGGCGCCATCGTCGCGGGCCTGACGCTGCTGGTGACCGTGTTTACCAACGGCGGCGCCGCCGTGAAGGAAGTCCTCCGCGGTGTGGACTACAAGACGCTGCTGTTTTTCATCGGCCTGTTCATCTCCGTCGCGGGCCTGGAGCAGACCGGCGTGCTCAAACTCATCGCGCAGTTCATCTCCAACATCAGCGGCGGCAGCATCAAGGTCGTCATCCTCATCATTCTGCTGCTGTCGGCCGTGTGCAGCGCACTGATCGACAACATTCCGTTCGCGGCCACCATGGTCCCGGTCGTGCAGTCCATCGCGGCGACGCAGGGCATGGATCTGTCCGTGCTCGCCTGGGCGCTGTCGCTCGGCACCGACCTCGGCGGCAACGCCACGCCCATCGGCGCGTCGGCCAACGTCGTGGCCACGTCCGTGTCGGCCAAGAGTGGTCACCCCATCAGCTGGGGCAAATACTGCAAATACTGCGTCCCGGCCACCGTGCTGGTCATTGCGGTCTCGCTGGGATGCCTGTTCCTGAGATACCTGTAATTTTACATCAGAAAGGCGGTAACGCATCGTGAAACAGATCATCGTGACCGTCGGCCGTGAACACGGCAGCGGCGGCAAGTACATCGCCGAACAGATCGCCAAACAGCTCGGCATCGCGTTTTATGATAAGGAGCTGCTGCTCGACAGCGTCTTTAACGCCGAGGACGCCGCGCGCTATGACGAAAAGCCCGTGCACCTGCTGTGGTCGCGCCGCATCGGTGAGAACTTCAACGCGCCGGAGGATGCACTCGCACACGAGACGTTCGATTACATTCAGAAGCTGGCGGACAGCGGCGAGTCGTTCGTCGTGCTCGGCCGCTGCTCGGACTTCATCCTGCGCAGCAATCCGAACGCCGTGCACCTGTTCATCGCCGGCAAGCCCGACCAGAAGCGTCAGCGGCTCATGGAGGAAAAATCCCTCACGGCCGATCAGGCGGCGCTGGAAATACGCCGCATCGACCGCGACCGCAAGGCCTACCACAACTACTACTGCGACACGAAGTGGGGCGACGCGCGCGGCTATGACCTCGTCGTCAACAGCGGCAAGCTCGGCATCGAGAAAACCGTTGACACGCTCGTGACCTACGTGCGTGCCTATCAGGCGCAGAACGAATAAGCATGAAAATGCCCCGGATGCATTGGCATCCGGGGCATTGCTGTTTTTCATCCGCTGGTTTTCTGCGGCCAACAGGACACCAGGATCCCGGCCAGGATCAGCGCGCCGCCGAGCAGGCCCGCAAGGCCGAAGTGCTCATGAAAGCACACCGCGCCCAGCGTTGCCGCAACGAAGGGATTGAGCGCACAAAACAGCGCCGCATGGTCCGCCGTCGTCCCGCTCTGCGCGACCGGCTGGAGCGTGAAGCCAAAGCCGCTGCACACAAGCGCCAGCGCCAGCACGACCAGCCACTCCGTGCCGCTGCCGGGCAGGTGCGGCGTCTCGAACAGGAACGACGCGATGAGCGCCAGCACACCCAGAAAACCCACCTGCACCACGCCGGACAGCAGGGGGTCCGCTCCGGCGTGCGTGAGCCGGTCGGTCACGAGAATGGCCGCCGAATACAAAAGCGCCTCCAGAATACAGTACCCAACGCCCGGCGTGAGCGCGAGACCGTTGCGCAGCGTCAGCAGTGCCACGCCCAGCAGGCACGCCAGCGCGCCAAGCAGCACACGGCGCTCCGGCCACCGGCGGCTGAGCACCGCCTGAATGAGCGGCACGATGACGACGGCCGTGTTCGTCACGAACGACACGGTGGAGGTCTCCACCGTTTTCAGTGCCGTGAGCTCCGCCGTCATGACGCAAAAGTAAATGCCACCCATGGCAAGACCGCTCAGCAGCGTGCGCCGGTCGATCTGCAGCAGCCGCCGCCAGAACAGCACCGCCAGAAACGCAAACGCCAGCAAAAACCGCACCGCCAGCAGCGCGAATTTGCCCATGTCCTGCAAGCCGACTTTTGTGAGCACATACGATGTGCTGCGCGCAATGATGACCGCCGCCAGCAGCAGCTCCGCCTGTGTGCGCGTCATGGTCCGGGTCTTCATCCGTATTCCTCCCGAAAACATCTTGACGAAACGATACCACGGTTATATCATTGCGTAAAGAGACAATGTTTCAACGGTTCCTTGCGAATCACGCAAGGACGGAGGCAGCTTATGGACACGGAAAAATGCCGCGCACTGCTGGCCGTGCTCGAGGCCGGGAGCCTCTCGGCGGCAGCGGAAAAACTGGACTACACCCCCTCCGGCCTGAGCCGGATGATGGCGGCGCTCGAGCAGGAGCTGGGCTTCCCGCTGCTGAGCCGCTCGCACAACGGCGTGCAGCCGACGCGTGCCTGCCGGACGCTGCTGCCGACGCTGCGGGAGCTGACGCACTGGAGCGCCCTGCTCGACGCGCAGGCGGCCGAGATCCGCGGCGTCGAGACCGGCACCATCGCCGTCGGCTGCGTCTACGGGGCGTACTACGGCTGGCTCAGCCGCTGCATCGCCCGCTTTTGTGAAGTCTACCCCGGCATCGAGGTGCAGGTCCTGCAGGGCAACAGCAGCCAGCTCACGCGCGCCGTGTGCGAGCACACGGCCGACTTTTGCATCACGAGCTTCCGCGAGGGCGACTTTGACTGGATCCCGCTGTACGCCGACCCCATGGTCGCGTGGCTGCCGCCGGAGCATCCGCTGGCCGGGGGCAGGACGTTCCCGCTCGCGGCATTTGCGACCGAACCGACCATCGCGACCTATATGCACCAGGACACGGACAACGCACGCGTGTTCGCCCGCGCGGGCATCACGCCGAACGTCCGCTACACGTCCGTGGACAGCCGCGCCACCTTTGCCATGGTGCAGGCCGGTCTCGGCGTGAGCCTGAACAATCAACTCATCACCCGTGGCTGGGACACGACCGGCATCGTGATCCTCCCGGTCGATCCGCCGCAGTATGCCGAGATCGGCATCGCCGCGCCCGCGCCGGAGGAGCTGTCCCCGGCGGCAAAGCGGTTTCTCGCCTTCGCCCGGCAGACGCTGCGCACGGACCCCGAGGCCGCGGAACTTGGAAAGGAGCAAGCATGAAAGTATCCGAACTCCCCTACCGGCGCGTGACGCGCGAGGAAATGACCGAAGGGCTGCAGCGCGTGATCGAGCGCGTAAAGGCAGCGCAGAGCGTCGAGGAAATTCTCGCCGCGCGGGCGGAATATCTCTCGCTCACGACGGAGTACGCCACGGCGCAGTCGCTGTCGTACATGCGCTACACGATCAACACCGTGGACCCGTTTTATCTGGCCGAGAAGGACTATTACGACGAGATCGGCCCGGAGGTCGAAAATCTCGCACTGCAATACACCTCCGCCGTGCTCGACAGCCCGTTCCGGGAAGCGCTCGAGGCGGCGCTCTCGCCGATCCTGCTGCGCAGCATGGAGCTGCAGCGGCGGAGCATGTCGCCGGAGATTATCAACGACATGGTCGAGGAGAACAAGATCGTGAGCGAATATGCCCAGCTCATGGCGGGCATGCTCTTCCCCTTCCGGGGCGAGCAGCTGCCGCGGCCGATGCTCATGAAATACGCCCGCAGCGCCGACCGCGCCACACGCAGGGAATGTTACGAGGCCCTCGGCACAACGCTGGAAGCGCACAGCGCGCAGCTGGATGATATTTTTGACCGGCTCGTGCACGTGCGCGACCGGATGGCCAAAAAGATGGGCTATCAAAACTTCATCGAGCTCGGCTACTGCCGCATGGAGCGCATGTGCTACGACGCGCAGGCCGTGCAGACCTTCCGCGAGAACATCGTGCGCGACATCGTGCCGGTCGTGTCCCGGCTGCGGCTGGAAAACGCGCAGCGTCTCGGCATCGACACGTTCCGGCTCTATGACAACGAATTTTTCACCCCCGGCGGCGACCCGACGCCCTGCGGCAAGGAAGAGCTCTTCGCCGCTGCGCAGAAGATGTACGACGCCATGGGCGACGTGCCGGGCGCGTTTTTCCGCATGATGTGCGAAAACGAGGCCTTCGACGTCGAGTCGCGCCCGAACAAGTGGGGCGGCGGCTACTGCACGGAGTTCCCGAAATTCCGGCAGCCGTTCATCCTTGCGAACTTCAACGGCACGTCCGGCGACGTGGACGTCGTGACGCACGAGGCCGGCCACGCGCTCAACGCCTACCTGATTGCGGACAACCGCTTCGCGCTGGAGCTCGGCTGCGGCGGCATGGAGACCGCCGAGACGCACTCGATGAGCATGGAGTTTTTCGCCTGGCCGTATCTCGACGCCTTCTTCCCGAAGGCGGGCGACGCGGAGCGCTACCGCTTCCAGCACGCGCTCGATGCGCTCAGCTTCCTGCCCTACGGCACGATGGTGGACGAATTCCAGCACCGCGTCTATGCCGAGCCCGACCTCACCCCGGCCGAGCGCAACGCCGTCTGGCTGGAGCTGGAGGCAAAATACCGCCCGTATATCGACCAGAACGGCATCCCATATCTCGAGCGCGGCACCCGCTGGCAGTACCAGATGCACATCTACGAGACGCCGTTTTACTACATCGACTACTGTCTGGCGCAGACGGCGGCGTTCCAGTTCCTGCTCGCGTCGCAGGACGATTATGACGGCGCGTTCGCCCGCTACCTGCACCTATCGCAGCAGGGCGGCGAAAAGCTCTGGACGGACCTGCTGGCCGAGGCCGGCTTCCGCTCCCCGTTCGAGCCGGGCGCGCTCGCGCAGCTGGCCGCGCAGGTGGAGCCGCTCATCCGCAAACACACCGTCTGACAAAGGAGGAAACCGGCATGTATGAACTGACCCAGGTGGCCGGAAACAGCTACTACATCCAGAGCCCGGCCAAGATCGGTCTCGTGCGCCTGAATGATACCGACGTCTGCCTCATCGACAGCGGCAACGACAAGGAGGCCGGGCGCAAGGTGCGCCAGATCCTCGACGCCAACGGCTGGCGCCTGACCGCCATCTACAACACGCACTCCAACGCCGACCACATCGGCGGGAACCGGTATTTGCAGGGACAGACGGGCTGTAG